>Ga0163144_10006737_pt1 | contig 25286 bp, 23 predicted proteins | sample OliLak19BULKMAT1_FD_123175 | JGI IMG/M metagenome (GOLD analysis project Ga0163144, IMG submission 123175) | Freshwater microbial mat bacterial communities from Lake Vanda, McMurdo Dry Valleys, Antarctica - Oligotrophic Lake LV.19.BULKMAT1 | ecosystem: Environmental > Aquatic > Freshwater >... | reverse complement strand
TAGCTCTCTGAATCATGTGCACTCCGACGGACGTGCTACACGGACCGCGCGTGCCCGGATTGCGCGACCGTCGAACGCGTTGGCCGAACAATCCGAACATCGGTACCGATCGTATCTAGACCGAAGGGCTAGAATTCGTTCCCTCGTTTCGTCTGAATCACTCCGCCCCCCCTGCGGGTGGACTCGCTCCCCAAGTCGATGGCCAACAGACTGTCGCCCGTATGCTGGATGGTTCGCTATGCTGCCGTGCTCGCGATCCTGATGCCGATGACCAACGTTGCCGCACAGCAGAACAACTTCAATCACGGGGCGTTCGATGCCCTTCTGCGTGCACACGTCGAGCAAGGCATGGTGGATTACGATGCCTTCGCGGCATCGGCCGACTTTCCGCGCTATCTGGCGTCACTTGCCGCAACCGACCCGGCGACACTGGACAAGCCGGAGCAGTTGGCCTTCTGGATAAACGCCTACAACGCGTACACCATCCAGCTTATCAACTCGCACAAGGAACGCCAGTCGATTCGCAATATCAACAAGTCGCTGGGGTTCGTGAAAGCATACGGACCGTGGAAGGAAAAGCTGGCCAAGGTGGGCGGCACTCCCTATGGGCTGGATGAAATCGAGCAGGACATTGTCCGGAAGCAGTACCGAGAACCCCGCATTCACTTTGCCCTCGTCTGCGCCGCGATGGGGTGCCCTGCCCTCCGCAGCGAAGCCTACGACGGACAACGCCTGGACGCACAGCTCGACGACCAGGCGAAGACCTTTCTCCTTAGATCACCGGCCAAGAATCGCCTCGACCTGGCCACGCGCACGGTCTACGTGAGCCCCATCTTCGTGGAGTTCCGCGACTACATCAACGACTTCGGTGGAACCAAGGCCTCGGTGGGACACTTCATCGCGAAGTATTATCCCGCTGGTCCGCAGAAGGACTTGCTCGAAAGCGCCGACTACAAAACCGTCGTGACGAAGTACGATTGGAGCCTCAACAGCCAGGAGCGGGCAAAGCGCCTGCGAACAGGTGGACGGTGACGACAGCCAAGTCGCGCATCGGACATCTGCGCTCGCGCATGGCTGGCATTACCCAACGAACTCCTGGTTTCGAGCTGCGAACTCTCCTGATGCAGACGCCGCCGGGACAGGCACGGCTGTCGCACTGGCACCTCCGCGCGAACTGATGGTCGACGGAGTGGCGGAAGCAGTACGACGCGCGCTGATCGTTTTTGCCCGGGCACCGCAGGCGGGACGCGTCAAGACACGAATCGCCTCATCGTTAGGCGAGGCGAGTGCGTTGGCCATTTATCGCACGCTGGGGGCGCGCGTGATGCGACAACTGGTCCCCCTGGTCGAACGTGACGCCGCGCACGCTTCCGCGTGCCGCGTGGTGGTGGTCGCCACCCCCGATGGCGCGGGTGCGGAGGTAGGGGCATGGCTCGGCCGCCACTGGACCCTTGAAGATCAGGGGACGGGCGATTTGGGCGCTCGCATGTCGGACGCCTTCCATCGCCGCTTTGCCGAAGGGGCGGAGCGTGTGGTGATTGTCGGGACCGATTGTCCGGATCTGGACTGGCGGGTGGTGGACGAAGCCTTTCGCCAACTCGAATCGTATGATGTGGTCGTGGGCCCGGCGCGCGATGGCGGGTACTACTTGTTAGGCATCTGCCGCCCCGTCCCGCAACTGTTCCAGAACATTCCGTGGAGCTCGGCCGATACCATGCGGGCGACCCTCGTGCGTGCAAGCAGCCTCGGTCTCAGTGCATGGCTATTGACGAGGATGCCGGACATCGATACGGTGGACGACTGGGATACCTGGCGCCTCACGCGCCGCGAATCCGACTAATGGCTGGGCGTCTGCTCGTACTCACGGGCCAGCGTGTCGGGCGACGTTCCGGTGAGATAGCGACCCATCAAGACCAGATTGCGGCTGCTTCGCCTCCATACACCATCGCGTTCCCATCGCCTCGGCGACACCAGAACGTGCGCGGACAGCAGTCGCACGGAACCGCTTGGGCGGAGCGACCGCACCAGTGCGACGTCTTCCATCAACGGGAGCGCCGCGTAGCCGCCGACCGCTGCGTAGCGATTCCGTGACACGATCAATCCCTGATCGCCATACGGCAGCCCGAACAGCTGCGACCGGAGGTTTGCGCCCGCTTCGACCAGGCGATACGCACGTGCGGCCCCGTCTATTCTCAGCCGAAATGCCCATGCGTCGCGTTTCACTCCGTCGGTAGCGAGAAGCTCGGCCAGCACCGCGATTGCCACCGCATCGAGCCGAATGTCGGCGTGAAAGAAGGCGAGGACCGAGCCCCGCGCTGCAGCGGCGCCCTCGCGTAGCTGCGCGCCTCGCCCGCGTGGCGCGACCACGACACGCGCGCCCGCGGCAACGGCGATCGCGACGGTGTCGTCGGTACTACTTCCATCCGAGACGACAACTTCGGCCAGCGTCCCGAGTAGGGGAGCGAGATCGGCCAGTAGTAGGGGGAGAGCGGCGCTCTCGTTGAGCGTCGGGATGACAATCGACAGGCGTAAAGCGGGATTGCACATGGTGGACGTGGTTGGTTCGCGCAGTCGTGCAGTGGAGGAACTCTCGCCCGCCCGAGGCCGATCAATCCAGTCGGTAGACGGAGAACGTAGAAGTGGAGCGCGCACCCGCTAGATATGAACTTGCGACGTCTCGGCGGCGTTAACATGTATATGCTCAGACATCCTCATCTCATCAGCCCATGATGCCCAAACCCAGCTACTACGACTCGAAGGACCTGGCGAAGTTCGGTACCATCGCCCGCGGCGCACCCGACCTTGCCGCGAAGTTTTTCGAGTGGTACGGCGCCGTGTTTGCCGAGGGGGCGCTATCGACGCGAGAGAAATCGCTCATTGCGCTCGCGGTGGCGCATGCGGTTCAGTGTCCGTATTGCATCGACGCGTACAGCAAGGACGCCCTGGAGAAGGGCTCGAATCTGGATCAGATGACAGAAGCCATTCACGTCGCGGCAGCCATCAAGGGAGGGTCGGCGCTTGTGCATGGCGTGCAGATGCTAAACCACGTTGACGATCTCGGGATGTAGAGTCGGATGGCCCGTCTTCTCCCCACCATGGCGCGCCGAGGGTCGGCGTTGTCGCAGGCGGCGGCCCAGCGTGCCCTGCTCGAGGCGCTTCCGCTCGATCGGAGCTTCGAACATGCGCTCGCATCGTCGTCCCTCTTTCCGCTGCGACCTACTAGTCTTGACGTGCTGCAGATCAACGTTGGCAAGCGCTGCAACCAGACCTGTCGCCATTGCCATGTGGACGCGGGACCCGATCGTACCGAGGTCATGCCCCGGTCTGTGCTCGACGCCTGCCTCGATTTCCTTAAGCGTTCCGGCATTCCGACGTTCGACATTACGGGGGGGGCGCCCGAGCTTCATCCCGATTTTCGCGAGATGGTCGCGCGTGCGTCACTGGCCGGTGCGCACGTCATGCATCGGTGCAATCTGACGGCGATACTGCTTCCCAACTATGCGGACATCCCGGCGCTGCTGGCCAAGCACCGGGTGGAGATTTTTGCCTCGTTGCCCTACTTCGCCGCCCGCGAAACCGATGCGCAACGAGGTGAAGGGGTCTTCGATCAATCCATTGAGGGCCTGCGTGTCCTCAACGCACTCGGCTATGGCACGGGGCGCGGACTGGCGCTCAATCTCGTGACGAATCCCGTCGGGATATTTCTCCCTGGCAATCAGCGCGAACTCGAGGTGTTCTGGAAGAAGGAACTCGACCGACGATTCGGAATCGCCTTCGACCAGTTGTTCACGATCACGAACATGCCGATCAGCAGATTCCTCGAGTTTCTAGAGGAGCGTGGGAAGACCGCCGAGTATCTGTCGCGGCTGGTGAATGCGTACAACCCGGGGGCAGCGGCCGGTGTGATGTGTCGCAGCATGTTGTCCGTCGGTTGGGACGGTACACTGTATGATTGCGATTTCAATCAGATGCTGGAGATGCCGGTGGGAGCAAACGTTCCGCAGACCATTTTCGACGCTGATCGTGAATCGCTATCCGGACGGGAGATCGCCACTGGGGCGCATTGTTTTGGTTGTACGGCGGGGGCGGGGAGTTCGTGCGGGGGGGCGGTGGCGTGATACAGCTACTACAGAAGACAAATAGGGCAGAAGACAAATAGGGCAGAAGACAAGAAGGACAGAAGACAAGAAGGACAGAAGACAAGAAGGACAGAAGACAAGAAGGACAGAAGACAAGAAGACGAGAAGACGAGAAGACGAGAAGACGAGAAGACAAATAGAACAGAAGACGAGAAGACGAGAAGACAAACAAAACAGAAGACGAGGGAGGGAGGGACGAACTACCGTTGGACTAGGGCTAGGACTCGTAGGGGGCTGCCGCTTCCGTTTACTAGTTTTAGCGGGGGGGCGATGATTAGGCTGCCGGTGGGGGGGAGTTGGTCCAGGTTACATAACGAGGCGAGGCCGAATTTTCCGGCGCCGTGCATGATGCCGTGGTTCGGGAAGGGGGGATCGAAGGTGCCGGCTTGGCCGGCGTCGGTGCCGATGGTTTCTACGCCAACGCCGAGTACGTCGCGATCGTGGGCGAGGAATGCTGAGGCAGATTTGTGGAAGCCGGGGGTGTGGGGGCCGGTGGCGTCGGCGTTTAGGAAGGCGGCGCCTGAGCGTTTGCTCCAGTCGGTGCGAAGTAGCACCCAGGCGCCGGAGGGAATGCGCCCATGTTGCGCCTCCCAGGAAGAGATGTGCTCGGGGGTCAGGAGGAAGTCGGGATTCGCAGTTGATTCCGTCGACACATCGATGACGCAGCCAGGGCCGACAAAGCGGCGAGCGGGAATGGTGTCGGTCGCGTTATGCGGCAGGTCCTTCCCCGATATCCAGTGCACCGGCGCGTCGAAGTGGGTGCCCGTGTGTTCCCCCATGGTCACCGTGTTCCAGTACCAAGCGGGGCCCTTTTCGTCATAGCGGGAGATGACGTCGAGTGTCACGCCGGGCGATGGGGCAAACATCGGAGGCAAGCCGATGACTTGTGTGTCAGGGCCTAACGGGACGGTGAGATCGATGACGTTGATGGTGCCGCGTTCGAGGTCGGCGACGAGTTGCAGCAGCGTGTTGGACACGACTCCTCCGTAAACATCGGGGTGGGCGCCTGACGAGTCGTCAGCGCTTCTCGCGCAGGTGGCGCGCGAACTGAAAGCGATTTTCCAACAGGGCGAGGTCGGTAACGTATCCTGCGGGGCCGACGGCTTCGACCTTGGCTACGAGGGTGGTGAGTTCCCGGGCGGCGAGGGCGGCGTCGAAGGCGAGGGTGAACGCGTCTATTGTCGAGACGGTGTCGGTGCGGGGAACGCCCGCCGCCTTGGCGATTGCCGCAAGGTCACTTCCGGTGGAGGTGGCCGTTGGAAAGCCTCCCACCGAGAGCAGACTCTCATTGTCAAACACCACGTGCACCAGATTCGGCGGACGATAGCGGGCCAGGGTGGTGAGGCCGCCCAAGTTCATCAACACCGATCCGTCGCCATCGAAGACAACCACCGTGGTACTTGGTTTGGACAGCGCCACCCCCAGCCCAAGCGAGGACGCCAATCCCATGGCATGCTGCAGATAGAAAAAGTTGGGCCGGTGGCCTAACGACTGCAGCTCGACCGACACCGCGCCCATGATGGTGACAACGGCGCAGTCGTGCAGGCGGTCGTAGACGGCCCCCATGGCCTCGAGTCGCTTCATGCGGGCTCCTCCCACATGAGGTCACGCGAGAGGAGGAGGGCCACCGGCCGGTTGGCCGAGTAGGCCAGAGTTTGCGCCTTGTCGATGCGGCGCGCCACATGATCGCGCGACTCGAGCACGTCGTACGGAATTGCCAGGGCGTTGAGCAACGGAATGGTGACCAGCCCGCCCTCGGTTTGCCAGGGATCACGTTCGCCAAACCAGCCGCGATGCGAAATGAGCATGAGCAGCGGGATGCGATAGAGCTGCGCGCACGACACGATCCCGTTGATCGAGGCGAGTAAGCCATGATTCTGCATCAGCATGGCCGACTTCACCCCCGCCAGATGCGCCCCGGCGGAAATACCGACCCCCTCTTCCTCTTTCGCCAGCCGCACAAGGGTCATCCGCTCGTCGTCTTCGGCCAAACGAATGAGGTGGACCAGCCAGGTTTCGGGGAGTGCGGAGATGAGCGAGACGCCGCACGCCTTTAGGGCGTCGTAAATCGCGCGGGAACTGTCAACGGATACCGGCATGTCGCGTATGGCGGAGGAAATGCGTGTGTTGCGCCCCAATTCTATCGCGTGGGCAGTGGCGCCGCAGTAGGGTCGCGGAATGCACGCCGCCTCTCGATTTCATGGGGACGCTCGCCCATCGTTCTGGGCGATGTTCCTCGCCCCATTTCTCGTTCGTCCCGATGGAGTTTCACATGCGCCTCGTTCGTCCCCTCTCCGCTGCCGTCGTCATCGTCGCGTTTTTGTTCGCCGCCTTCGGCGTACCCGTACAGGCCCAGCGCGCCAGCGCGGCGTCGCGCCCCGCCGCCACGCGCGCCGACAGCGCCGCCAAGTCCCCCTACTCGGCCGAAGCGTTCGCTGGGCTGCGCGCCCGTTCTATTGGTCCCGCCGTCACGTCGGGACGAGTCATGACGGTGGCGGTACACCCGAAGAATGTGGGCGTCATTTACGTCGGCACCGCATCAGGTGGCCTCTGGAAGACCACCAGTGGTGGCGCGTCGTGGCAGCCGGTTTTCGACAAGGAGGGGTCGTATTCCATAGGATGGGTCACCCTCGACCCCAACAATCCCAACATCGTCTGGGTGGGCACGGGCGAGCGCAACTCGCAGCGCTCGGTCGCATATGGCGACGGAGTCTACAAGTCCGAAGATGGCGGGCGTTCATGGAAGAACGTCGGTCTCAAGAACTCGGAACACATCGGACGCATTCTAGTGCATCCGGAGTTCTCCAACATCGTGTACGTGGCAGCGCAGGGGCCGCTCTGGAGTGCCGGGGGCGATCGTGGTCTCTACAAGACAAAGGACGGCGGTGCGACGTGGGAGCAGGTGCTCAAGCTCTCGGAGCATACCGGCGTCTCCGATGTGGTCCTCGATCCGCGCAATCCGGAAGTGATCATCGCCTCGTCGTACCAGCGCCGCCGCCACTTCTTCACCCTCATCGACGGGGGACCGGAGAGCGCGATTCACCGCAGCACCGACGGCGGAAAGACCTGGACCAAGGTGATCACCGGGTTACCTACCGAAGAACTGGGTCGCATCGGCCTCGCCATCTCACCGATCAATCCGGACCTCGTCTACGCCAATGTGGAAGCGGCCAACCGGGGCGGCGGTATGTACCGCTCCGCCGACAACGGCGTGACCTGGAACAAAATGTCGGATTACAACCAGGGATCGATGTATTACGGCGATGTCTTCGCCGATCCGCACCAGGTCGATCGCATTTACGTGCCCGACGTCCTTTTCCAGGTAAGTGATGATGGTGGCCGCAGCATGCGTGCTCTGGGCCAGCGCTTCATGCACGTGGACAACCACATCATCTGGGTCGACCCGGGCAACCCCGACCACTATCTGGTGGGCAATGACGGCGGCCTGTATCGATCGTACGATCGCGGCCAGACATGGACGTTCTTCGAGAACCTTCCTCTGGCCCAGTACTATGACGTGGACGTGGACAACGCCGAGCCCTTCTACAACGTGTATGGTGGGCTGCAGGACAACAATTCGTTAGGAATGCCGTCGCGCACCTCATCCGAGCACGGCATTCTCAATCAGGACGTCTTCGTCACGAATGGTGGTGACGGCTTTGTCTCTCGCGTCGATCCTGACGATCCGAACACCGTCTACGCCGAGCTGCAGCACGGCGTGATTGTGCGCTTCGACAAGCGGACGCATGAGCGCATCGGTATCCAGCCGCAGGAAGCGAAGGGAGATGTGCCCCTCCGCTTCAACTGGGACGCGCCGTTCATCATCTCGCCACACAACTCGAAGCGGCTCTACATCGCCGCGCAGTTTGTCTACCGGAGCGATGACCGTGGCGATAGCTGGCGGCGCATCTCCCCCGACCTCACGCGCCAGGTCGATCGTAACAAGCTGCAGGTGATGGGGAAGGTGTGGGGGCCCGATGCAGTGGCCAAGAACACCTCCACCGCCCAGTACTCCAACATCAGCGCCGTCTCCGAATCACCAAAGAAGGAAGGGATGATCTGGATCGGCACCGACGATGGGCTCATCCAGGTAACCGAAGACGGCGGCGCAACGTGGCGGAAGATCGACCGGGTGGCCGGCGTTCCGGCCGATGCATATGTGGCCCGCCTCAAAGCGTCGCAGCATGATGTGAATACTGCCTACGCCGTATTCACCAATCACCAGAATGGCGACTTTGCTCCGTATGCGCTCAAGACCACCGACGGCGGTCGCACCTGGAGCCCTATTAACGGCGACTTGCCCAAGCGCGGTTCCACGCTCGCCTTCGCCGAAGACTTCGTCGATCCGAACCTGCTCTTCATCGGTACCGAGTTTGGCGCCTTCGCCAGCAAGACCGCAGGGCAGAGTTGGTTCAAGATTGCCGGCGTCCCTACCATCTCGGTACGCGACCTCGCGATCCAGAAGCGCGAGCATGATCTGGTCATCGGCACCTTTGGTCGGGGCGTCTATATCCTCGACGACTATTCGCCGCTTCGCCTAACGAGCGTGATTCTCGCGCAATCCGCCACCCTCTTCCAGCCGAAAGACACCGAGATCTACGTCCCTATGCAGCAGTACGGCGGGCGCGGCAAGGCCTTCCAAGGCGAAATGTTATACGCCGGCGACAATCCGCCGTACGGAGCGGTCCTCACCTACCATCTCAAGGAACCGCTCAAGACGCTCAAGCAAACGCGCCTCGACGCCGAGAAGGCGGCGGACAAGGCGGGTCAACCCATCGTCTATCCCACGCCGGCCCAGATGCGCGCCGAGGCCGAGGAGGAGGCACCGTCGATTCTCCTTACGATCAGTGACTCGTCGCTCAGGCCCATCCGCACCATCACCGGCCCGTCGACCAAGGGATTCCAGCGTGTCGCCTGGGATCTGCGACTTCCGGCACATGTGCTTCCGCGCCCGGTGAGTGACCTCGATGCCATCTTCGATGGAGCCGTCACCGGCCCCTACGCTGTTCCTGGCACCTACAGCGTCTCGTTGGCGCAGCGCGTGGGTGGAGTGGTCACGCCACTCGCCGGTGATAAACGCTTCAACGTGCTACCCTTGTCCGGTGCGCCGGTAACCCGTGCCGACCACGCCGTACGCGGCGCATTTCAGGCCAGGCTGCAGGACACTCGGCGCTCGATGGCCGGCGCGCTCGATCTCGCGGCCTCGACCAACCTGAAGCTGGACCAGATCAAGCGCGCGCTGGACCAAACGCCGAGTGCCCCACGCGTTCTGCACGATCAGACACGCGAGCTTCAGAAGCGACTCGGCCTCATCCTTCGCGAACTCTCGGGTGACAGGGCGCTGGCGAGCCGCAGCGAAGCCACGCCGGCCTCAATCACCGAGCGGGTGAACGGCATCAGCGGAGAGCAAGGGCGCTCGTTAGGTCGGCCGACCACTACCCACGAGCAACAGCTCGCGATTGCCACGGAGCTGTACGCGGTGGAACTCGCCAAACTGCGCCAGTTCGTGGAGTCCGACATTCCCGCGCTGGAGCACGAGGTGGAGAAGGCGGGTGCCCCGTACACGGCGGGCCGAGTGCCGGCCCGGAACTAGGCCGGCTCCTGGGGGTCAGCCACACCCCTCCACCCATTCCACCGCAGGACGCAATCCGGCGCGATACCGAGTGACCTGCTGTCCGTTTGTCTCGAAGATGAGACGATACAAGCTGTCGGCCGGCGCGGTGGGGGTCACGACGAAGTAGTGGCCATCGGTGTACTTGTGCGGTTGAATCCGAAGCTGGGTGGTGTATAGATCCGCAATGCGCGCTTCGATGTTGCCAACGCGGGCGCCACGATCGGTGGCCACGCTGGTGTCGGTCACATCGACGCGCACGATCCGCTGGTCGAGGACCATGAGGAGCACGGTGGGCGAGGCGGTATCGAGACGGATCTGCGTGCAGGGCGCCCCCGAGTCCGGTGCCGTGAGTTGCACGCCTAACGCCTGACTCGCCTCGCCCACGGTCATGCCTGCACGCATGGCACCGATGCCGAGCGGGCTTACCGTATGAGGAGTTGCGGCGGGCGGCGTTGATGAGACGGGCTGCGAAGTGTCGCCGCCGCGTACGTCGCCAGAAGGTCCGCAGGCAACGAGGACCATCGCGGTCGAGACCATGAATGCACGACTTTTGTAGACACGGGTTGCGGTGTGCATGCTTCGAGTCTCGGGTAGAATGCGTGAAGAAGGGAATGTTATGGCTACCGCGACGGCTGCCGATGCGTTGCCTTTGCGTGGGTGTAGCGTGGCTTGCTTCTCACACCATCAATCCACCCAAAGCAAAGCGCCTGGTCCACCGATTCGGGCCATGAGATGCTCGCCTTTCCGCTGTCCCGCTTGTAGAAGCCCACCAGCAATTCGTCCTTGCGCACGTGAAACGTTTCCAGCCAGGCTCGGAAGGCTAGGGGCGTCGCGAAATACTTGGGCTGCATTTCAAAAAGATACCCTGACGACTACTACTAGTAGGACGGGGCGTCGTCGAACTCCCGTGCCTCATGGAGATTCTTCCCGAGCGAAGTACGCCGCGCCGTACCCCACGTCGCCTCACGTCGCCCCCCGTTACCCCCCGTTACCTGGTGCGCCGCGGCTCGATGTTCGGAAGAAAGGCCGTCAGTAGCCCTATGGCCGGCAGCACGGAGCACACCCTGAACACGAGGTCGATGCTGGTCGCATCGGCCAACCGGCCGAGCAGCGCAGCGCCAAGTCCCGCGGCCCCGAAGGCGAGCCCGAAAAAGATTCCCGATACCGCGCCAATCCGCCCTGGAACGAGTTCTTGCGCAAAGACAACGATGGCCGAGAAGGCTGAGGCGAGTGTCAGCCCGATGACCACAGAAAGGATCTCCGTCCACATCAGGTTCACGTGCGGTAGCAGCAGGGTAAACGGCAGGACGCCGAGGATCGACACCCAGATGACGTACTTCCGCCCGACACGGTCGCCCACCGGTCCACCGACAAACGTCCCGACGGCCACCGCACCTAACAGCAGGAAGAGATGGAGCTGCGCGCTCTCGACCGAGACGTTGAATCGATGAATGAGATAGAAGGTGTAGAAGCTCGTTAGGCTTGCGAGGTAGACATTCTTGGAGAAGACCAGGGCAACCAGAATGAGGAGGGCGCGCCGTACCTTCGCGGTGGGAAGGCCTACGGTGACGCTCGTCGTGGTCGACTGAGAGTGTACGATGAGGTGTTCCTTGTACCAATGCCCCACACGGGTGAGCAAGACCATCGCCGTGATGGCGGTGACGGCAAACCACGCAATGCTGCGCTGGCCATTTGGCGCGACGATAAACGCCGCCAGCAGTGGCCCGGTGGCCGCTCCCGCATTGCCGCCCACCTGAAACAACGACTGCGCGAAGCCATATCGCCCGCCCGACGCCAGCCGCGCCACGCGCGATGACTCGGGGTGAAACACCGAGGAACCCACGCCAACCAGTGCGACCGCCACCAACACGGCGGCAAACGTCGGCGCCCTAGACAACAACAAGAGCCCGACCAGGGTGAATCCCATGCCGAGCGGCAGCGAGTACGGCTGCGGACGCTTGTCGGTGAGCGTACCAATGACGGGCTGCAGCAAGGAGGCGGTCGCCGTATTGGCGAAGGTTATCAACCCGATCTGCCCGAAGTCGAGATCGTACGCCGTCTTCAGCATCGGGTAAACCGCCGGCAGCAACGACTGCATCAGGTCGTTGAGACCATGACAGATGCTGATGGCGCCGAGCACGCCGAAGGCGGTGCTTGACGATGTGCGGTTGGCGGTTTGCTGAGGCGCGCCCACCCCTGGTCGCCTTACTTGCCGATAGCTCCCCCGTACGTAATGCGCCACACGCGCCCCTTCACATCGTCGCTCACATACAGCGCACCATCAGCTCCCACCGCCACCCCAGACGGCCGGTGATCGGCCCGATCGGGCTGCACCACGGCACCAGCGAACCCGGTGGCGAACGTTTCGTGTGCGCCTAACGGCTTGCCATCGGCGAAGGGAAGGAATACGACCTGATATCCACCCTGCGGAGCCGGGGTGCGATTCCAGCTTCCGTGGAAGGCAACGAAGACGCCGCCCCGGTAGCGTGCCGGGAAGTTCGTCTTCGAATAAAAGAGCATGTCGTTCGGAGCCCAGTGCGCCGGAAACGTTGCCACGGGCGACTTCCGGGCGGCACAGTCGCCCACCGCCTTGCCACCATCGCCGCCGTACTCCGGCGCCAGCACCAGCTTCTGCTGCGTGCCGTCGTGGTAGCACATGGGCCATCCGTAGTCGTCGCCCTGTTGCACGCGCATCACCTGCTCCGATGGGAGTTCCTGGCCCTGCTCAGGTGTGTACAGCTTGGGCCAATTCTCGGCCAACTGATCGCGTCCGTGTTGCGTGGTGTAGAGCGCGCCATCGGGCCCAATGGTCAAACCCACCGCATTGCGAATGCCGGTGGCGAAGCGCTCAGCCGAGGTGAAGCGCTGATCGGTCTTGTTGGCATCGTAGCGCCAGATACCGGCACGTGTCGCCAATTCGGCGCAGGGAGTCTTTCCCTTGGACTCACTGGTGCGCTCCTTGATCTGGCAGGAATTGGATTCGGAGCCGGAGTTCACGAAGAGCGCGCCTGACGAGTCGATCGTGAACGGGTGCATTGGATGATCACCGTCGAGCGGCAGACCGCCGACGACCGTCACCGGGCTGGCGGTAGACGCGAGCGCGTTGGCATCGAGCGCATAACGTACGATCTTGTCCCCCGCCTCGGCGAAGAGCATGCCATTGTGCACGACGATGCCGGTGCCCCCCGTTCCCTTGGTCGCTGGCGTATCGCCAAAGCGCTCGACACGGTCGGCACGTCCGTCGGAGTTTGTGTCTCGCAGGGCCACGAGGAATCCCCCCGCTGGTGGCGGCGCCTTGGGATAGTACCTGCCGCTCCACGTGTTCACGTACACATCGCCGGACGACGAGACAGCAACGTGACGGGCATGGCCTAACGAGTCGGCAAAGATGGTCGCGCAGAAGCCTGGCGGCAGGGTAAGACCGCCGTTGTCGCCGGGACACGCGGGCACCGAGGCGGCGGACGTCAGGGAATCAACCGATGCGTTAGGCGCCTTGTCACCTCTGCCGCAGGCTATCGTCGCTGCCGCCAGCAGGACCATCGAGGGGCGAATTCCTTGTCCAGCATCACGTCTGCGCATGGCACACCGTTTGTTTGATTGCGAATGAGCGATCGACCGGCCACGGCGCCCTGTCGCTAGCGACGACGATCAGTCGATGTCGGAACGAATACGGAGCATCATCCCGGCATCCATCCCAAAGATACATGAATTCCTCGCGTCCCTGCGTCGGCACGCGTCCAAACCAGATTCGGCCGCGCAACGTACCGTCGCCCGAGGTGAGCCCCCCTTCTTGCCACAGATGTACCGAACGCGGCATCTTGTGTCTCGCGCAACACGCGCTGTCCGCGCCATTCACGATCATCCGAGTATCACACGATGCGCTCTCACGCGTGGTTTCTCCTGCTCGGCGTCGCGCTTTCGTCAGCGCCCGGGTACGCGCAGCAGCCGGTCAAGTACGTGCGCTATGAGCGCGGAAACACGACGTCTTTCGGCATTCTGGAAGGGGACACCATTCGGGAGTTGCTCGGCGACCTGTTTGCGGCCCCGTCGCGCACCGGCAAGCACGTCCGGCTGGCCGACGTCCGGCTCCTGGCGCCTGTCGTGCCCAGCAAGGTCATTGCGGTCGGGCTCAACTACAAGAGCCATATCGGCGAGCGACCCGCTGCCGCGTATCCCGGGCTCTTCGCCAAGCTGCCAACCTCCATCATCGCCACTAATCAGAACATCGTCCTCCCGCCAGATGCAAACAACGCCCACTACGAAGGGGAGATGGTGATCGTGATCGGAACGCGTGCCTCCAAGGTATCGAAGGAGGACGCCCGGAAGTACGTCTTCGGCATCACCGCGGGCAATGACGTAAGCGAGCGTGACTGGCAGAAGAACGATCTGCAATGGTTCCGCGCCAAGGCCGCCGACACCTTCGGGCCGCTAGGTCCCGCCATCGTGACCGGGCTCGCCTACGACGATCTCTTGCTGCAGACGCGCCTGAATGGAGAAGTGGTACAGTCGCAACGCACGAAGGATCTCATTTTCAACGTGTCCGAGATCGTGAGCTACGTGAGCCAGTACGTGACCCTGTTGCCGGGCGACGTGATCTACTCGGGAACGCCCGGCACGACCAAGCCAATCAGGGCAGGCGATGTGGTGGAGGTGGAAGTGGAGGGTGTGGGCGTGCTCCGCAACACGGTGGTGAAACCGCGTTAGGCACCGATTGTCCATAGGACCGAGCCAAGGACTGAAGAATGGATCAAACGGGTGACCGGGCCAACGATCGCAGGCACTTCGTGCGCTTCCTTGCCGCCAGCCCCCTCCTGGCCACGCTGGGGATGCCTCGGGCCGCATTAGAGCGGCTGTTCATCGGACCCGGTGCCAGCCCGCACGATCGGCTGGAAGCGCTCCAACAACTCGCCCAGGGTACCGGCGTGTTGCAGTCGCCTAACGATGCGCTGAGTGTCTTGGACTTCGAGGGCACCGCCAAGGCCAAGCTGCCCCCGGCACACTTCGGCTACATGGCCAGTGGAGTCGATGACGACGCCACGCTCCGGGCCAATCGCGAGGGCTTCTCACACTGGCAACTGCGGCCCCGTCGCCTGGTTGACGTTCGTTCGGTTGACCCCTCCATCCGACTCCTCGGCCAGCGCTGGAACACTCCGATCGTCGTCTGCCCCACTGGAAGCCAGAAAGCGTTTCACGCCGATGGCGAACTAGCCACGGCGCGCGCCGCCCGCGCCGGCGGACACCTGCAGATTCTTTCCGGCGTCACGACCACGTCGGTCGAAGATGTAAACGCAGCCCGAGGGCTGCCGGTCTGGTACCAGCTCTATCCCACCAACGACCATAATGTGGCGTTTGCCGTCGTCCGCCGGGCGAACAAAGCGGGATGTTCGGTGCTGGTGCTCACCGTCGACCTCAACGCCGGGCGTAACCTCGAGACACAACTCCGCTCGGTCAGGCTTGATAGCCGAGACTGTACGGCGTGCCACGTCGCCGGCTTTCCAGAAAGCGTGAAGCGGAAGCCGATGTTCGATGGGCTCGATCTTTCCAAGGTCACCGACGCCGGCGACCCGGGCATGACGTGGGACTATGTAAAGCGTGTGCGCGACATCGCTCCTGCTATGAAGGTCGTGCTCAAGGGCATCGTCACCCGCGAAGACGCTGCGCTCGCCGTGCGGCATGGCATCGATGCCATTGTCGTCTCCAACCATGGTGGCCGGGCCGAAGAGAGTGGCCGCGCAACTATCGACTCGCTGAGCGAAGTCGTGGCCGCGGTCAACCGGCGCATTCCGGTGTTGGTCGATGGAGGATTCCGCCGAGGCACCGACATCTTCAAGGCCCTCGCGTTAGGTGCCTCGGCCGTCGGCGTAGGGCGACCGTACCTGTGGGGACTGGCCGCCTTTGGCCAGCCCGGCGTCGAGGCGGTGCTCGGCATTCTGCGGCGGGAGTTCGAACTGGTGATGCGTCAGGCGGGAGTGACGACCGTGGGCGCGATCACGCGCGCGCATGTGGACGAGCGCCGGCGCTGAGCGGGTGCGCCTACGAATGTTATGACGCGCGTCAGCTCACCGGAATCCGCGCTGCCACCCGCTTCACCAGCCGGTAGGTGAACTCGATGCCCTCGAAGAACGCCTTCTGCGGAATGCGTTCATTCATCCCGTGTGCCCCGGTCTCGGTGTAGAAGAATCCGGTAACACCGTACACGGGAATGCCAGCATTGCGCAGGTAGACACCGTCGGTTGCTCCCGTGCTCATGGTGGGAATCACCGGCACACCGGGCCACATCTCGCTGGTTACGCGCTCGATTTCACGCATCAGCTCGCGCGTGAGGGGCGAGGGCGGTGAGTTTCTCGCCGCTCGGTCCGTCGACACCTTCACCTTGGGATTGCCAATCACACGCTCGAGCATCTGCTGTACTTCTTCGGTTGTCGCGTCGGGAAGGATGCGGCAGTTCACATTCGCCCGCGCGCGCTGCGGCAAGGCATTGTTGGCATGACCGCCCTCCAGCATGGTCGCCACACAGGTGCTTCGGAGCTGCGAGTTGTACGACGGGTCGGATGACAGCATGGCGATGGCCTTCGCATCACCGGGGTTCTTCGCCAGCGCCTTCATGGCAACGCCCATGTCACCCGGCGTGATGTCGGCCGAGCGGGCGAAGTACGTCTGTGTGATCTCGTTCAACTTCACCGGAAAGTCGAAGGCTCCGACTTTCACCAATGCTTCGGACAGTTGGGTGATGGCGTTCTCCTTGGTCGGGCGTGACGAATGCCCTCCCGGATTGGTCGCCTCGAGCGTGAAGTCCACGTACTTCTTCTCGCTCGCCTGAATGTCGTGCGAGAGGTACTTTCCGTCGCGCACCCGCCCGCCACCCCCTTCGTTGAAGGCGTATTCCGCATCGAGAAGCTTGGGATGGTTCTTGAGCAGGAATTCGACGCCATTGGCCGCGCCCCCTTCTTCGTCGGCGGTCAACGCCACGATGATATCCCGATCAGGAACAAAGCCCTCGGCGCGCAGGCGCAGGATCGTCGTGAGGTGCATGGCCCCGTCGTCCTTGTCGTCGGCCACGCCACGTCCATAGAAGGTGCTGTCCTTCTCCGTAAAGGTGAACGGTGGAAGCGTCCAATCCTCGGGCTTGGCTTCGACCACATCGAGATGCGAGAGCAGGAGAATCGGCTTGCGACTCGTGTTTGTCCCGCGCAGTCGGGCCACCAGATTCCCCTTCCGCTCCGCGTTCTGAATCACGACAACATCGGAGTCCGGAAATCCAGCGGTCTTGAGGCGAGCCGCCATGGCCTGCGCCGCTCGCAGCGTGCTTCCCGAGCTCTCGCTCGTGTTGATCTCGATGAGCTCCTTGAAGATGTCACGCGCGGTGGAATCCCAGCGCGTGCGCGCGAGGCTCTGCGCGCTGGCCATCGTCGGTGCAACCGTCAGCAGCAACGAGACGGCGGTGAGGGTGCGGCAGCAGCGGATTTTTCGCACTTTCGTGAAGGGCATCATGGCGTGGCCAGGTGTGTCGTGGAGAGACAAGGTTGCGTGCGGCCGAGCGTCGGCGCGCGACATCTACTGCGTCGGCCCTCGACCGATCGCATCCCAAATGAGCGACAGCGTTCCCACACTCTGCCCCCGGTACTGGGGTCGGAAGCCGTACAGCACGACTCGCCCCTTCCCCACCGTTGCCTCGACCAACGCTGCCTTGCCATTCAGCTTCGAGCCGCCAAGGAGCCACCCCGAGAGCAGGGGATCACCACTGGCCTGATACGTTGCCACCGCCCTGGCACGCGAGGGGTCGCCAATCTCGAATGCCGGAGAATCTTCGAACCAGATGGCGCTTGTGGTGGCCGTGTTGCGGGCCGCGATGGCGTGCGACCGATCGAGCTGCACGCCTAACAATGATCCCGGTGCATAGAACTCCGTGTTACGTGCGCCGGCGAGCACATTCTTTACCGGAAGCTTGAGCGCTTCGATGGCGTATTCACTGGCGTCGTTGAAGGCGAGCAGGATTCCACCATTCTCGACGAAGTGATTGAGCGCGCGGCTCCCCTCTTCTCCCAGTCCGCCACGGAGAGAATCGGGATAATTGTTGCCCAGTCCGCGGGCGATGCCGCCAGCGTTCTGGTCGGGGAGAATAATCGCGTCGAACCGATCGTTCAGCTTGCCCGCCCGCACGTCCCGGTCCACGATAGTCGTGAACGGCACACGATACACATCGAAGATCCAGCGCGTCCACCCTTCGTCCATAATCGCGTTGTAGCTGCGATAGATGCCGATGCGGCGGGCCTTGCTGTCGCTGAGTCCGGCCACCGTATAGCGCGGTTCGGCTACCGCGCCAATCGGCAAGGCAGTCACCGGCACCGGCTGCATCACGGGGTACACGTCCACGCCTAACAAGAGGGGAAGGGTGTGCGCCGTGACGTCGTAGGGTCGCTTGGGTGGACCGCCGGGGTACTCGCGCAGGTTGGGGTAGTGCTGCGGCTCGAGCAGCGACTTGGCGTAGCTGCCAAATGGCTGCTTGATCACCACCACATAACTTCCGGCCGGCTGCCATGTGCCGCCAGCCACAACCGGCGCCGTGGATTCGCGAATCTCGATCTGTCCGTGCTGCAGCGTCCATAGCAGGCGTTGCACCGCCTGCGCATCCTTCTGGCCTTTTGGTATGACGAACGCGGCAGGGACGATGCTATCGCTGGTCCACAAATGATCGTCTGCTAACGCCCGATCGCCCATGGTGGCGTATGCCTGGAGCCAGCTGCGGCGATCACGCGCCGCCTGCGCGAGCAGCGCCCATGAGGCACTTGACTGGTAATCGACGATGTTGCCGATGGTCCACGTGCCGCCGGGCCAGACGGCCGGAAAGTTCCAGCTCGGCACGCGTGCGTCGTAGCCGCGTGCGGTGCCTAACGTGGCGAAGGGTATCGTGAGCGAACTGGCGAGCCTGGCGCTGGCCGTTTCGGTCAAGATGCGCGCGCCATGATGGTTGAGCGAATACTGCCGAGCCGGCGACCACTGGTCGTACGAGGCGTTGGTCGCGACGCCGGTTTTTCCTTCGGCGATAAGGCGCGCCGCCATGGCTGCGCCCAGGGAGTTGGTGGCTGCTGTGAGAATGGGGTCGATGTTCGGTTCGACCGGGTCCATGTACGGCGGAATGAAAATGCGCCCCGTGTTCGCTCCCTGCTGGTGAATGTCGTTGACGATTTGCGGATCCCACGGCGTGTAGAGCGAGTCTACCGTGTAGCGCGTTTCCGGCTGCGTAAACGCGTACCAGTCGCGGTTGTTATCATGACCCGTATAATGGTGGTAGAGCTCGGGTGGCTGCGTGCCCTCGGCGGGGGTATCGAGCGTGGAGCGATACCAGTTGCCGACGATGTCTACCCCGTCCGGGTTCTGCGACGGCACAAGCATGACGATGGTGTTCGACAGGATCGACTTCACCTCGCTCGAGCTACCGCGCGCCAATCGGTCGGCCAGAACGAATGGTGTCAGGAATCCGCCCACCTCGGTGCTGTGAATGCTCGACGTAATGAGGATGACATTCTTCCCTGCATTCAGCAGTTGCTCAAGCTCACCTTTGGCGCGCAGGCGCGGGTCCATCAGTTTGCGCTGGATTTGCCGGTAGCGCTCGAGGTTGGCGAGCGTGGTCGGGTCGGCGATGAAGGCAACGATGAAGTCGCGACCCAGCGTCGTTTTCCCGAGTGTGCGGACCGACACGCGCGGCGAAGCGCGATCGAGGGCCCGGAAGTAGTCGGTGACCTGCTTCCACGTGGGAAGCTTGCGATCGGTTCCAGGCTCCCAACCCAGAATGGAGGCAGGGGTTGGAACGGAGCGCGTTTGCGCCGGCGCGCCGTGCGGCATGGCGAGCAGCGCCGCGGTGACTATGGCGCAGATACGGACGGGGCTTATGACGAGGGACATGGCGAAACGGCTCAGCACGTGGCTCCCTGAAGTTGAGTGCGACGCCGGAAGGTGTGATGCGTCGCGGTGACCGTCAACCGCACGACGACCGCCGCACGCGCCGCTAACTTTCCACCCTTCCGCTACCATTGGCATCCGACATGCGCCACCCAGGCACAGTTCTCTTTTCGCTCATCGCCCTCGCTTCGTTGGCCGGCGCGCAGTCCGCACCGTCGCCGTCGGGCGCTATTCTGCGGCAGGTCGAACCGCGCTACTCAGGCAAGCGCGCCAAGGAGACGGTCGCCTTTCTCGACCGCTTCGTGCGCTGGCCCGGCAACCGCGGCTTCGACGCCAGCATCGCGCATCTTGCGGACCGATTGGAGAAGGCCGGCTACGTTAGGCAGGACGTGGCGCGGGCTGCCGACCGCTTGATCTACCGAGTGGAACACTATCCCATGACCACCCCGGCATGGGAGCCACGTGATGCGGTCGTCGAGGTTGTGGGAGAACGCACACCCATTCTACGGTTCGCCATCAATCGCAACATGCTGGCGACAAACTCGTGGAGCACTCCGGACACCGGCGTTGTCGCTGAGCTGGTGTACGCGGGCATGGGAACGCCTGCCGCACTCGATTCGGCCCACGTCGAGGGTCGAATCGTGCTGGCCGATGCCAACGCCGGGCGCTTGTTCGCCGAGTCGGTACTCAAACGCGGGGCGTTAGGCGTGCTCGGGTACAGCTTGCCGGCATACACCCAGCCAGAGACACACGTGCGCTCCATTCAGTTTGTCGGCATCCCATACGACACCACCAAGCGCGGGTGGGCCGTCGCGCTCTCGTTCGATGCTCGCCAACGACTACGCACCGCGCTGGCCCGAGGCCCGGTACGATTGCGCGTGCGCTCCGATGTGGTGTGGACGCCCAACGCCGTGGAGCAAACGGTGGTGGCCGAGGTGCGAGGCAGTCAGGTGCCAGACGAGCGCTTTGTCTTCAGTGCGCACGTACAGGAGCCTGGGGCCAACGACAACGCCTCGGGAGTGGGCGCGCAAATAGAAATGGCCCGCGTCGCGGCAAACCTCCTGCAGCAGCGCACCATCGATCCCAGGCGCACCATCACCTTTCTCTGGGGCCTCGAGATCCGCTCCACCGACCGCTACATCACGCAGGACTCGGTGCGGGCCACTGGTATTCTGTGGGGGCTCTCGCTTGACATGGTGGGCGAAGACACCAAGAAGACCGGCGGCACCTTCCTCATCGAAAAGATGCCCGACCCATCGGCCATCTGGACCAGAGGAGAGGACAAACACTCCGAGTGGGGCGGCTCGGCCCTCACCAAAGCGCAGATGACGCCGCACTACTTCAACGACCTCGTGCTTGGGCGCTGCCTCGAGGTCGCCGCGTCCAACGGATGGGTGGTGAAGACCAATCCCTTCGAGGGGGGAAGTGACCACACTCCGTTCCTACGCGCGAAAAAGCCAGGGCTCCTCTTCTGGCACTTCACCGATCAATTCTACCACACCGATGGCGACCGATTGGACATGGTCTCGGCCGATGAACTCAAAAACGTCGGCGTGTCGGCCTTGGTCAGCGCATTGCTCCTGACGAGCGCCGATGGGACCGCCGCGCGCGCCATTGTGGCCGAGGTCGAACGCGCCGCCATCGCGCGCCTAACCACCGAACGCGCCTTGAGTGTTGCTGCACTGGCCGAGGGCGGCGACGCGGCGAAAGAGCGCGACATTCTCGAGACGTGGGGTGCGTGGTACGACGGGGCGCTGGCCTCCACCGCGGATATCGAGGTCGGCGGAGCGTCGGTGGAGACGCGTTCGGCCATTGCCGATGCACGAGCGCGCGTGCAGGCTCTTGTCCAATCGTATCTGGGGGCGCCCCTGAACAGCAGCGGACCCTAATGATTCGATTGATTTGCGTCGACGTGGACGGCACGTTGATCGGCACGTCGCGCGACGTACAGCCCGCCGTCTGGCGCGCGGCGGAGCGCGCACGCGCTGCCGGCATTCGCATCGCGATCTGTTCGGGGCGTCCCGCCTTCGGCATTACACGCGAGTACGCCGTTCGATTGGACTCCGATGGCTGGCACAGCTTCCAGAACGGTGCCAGCGTGGTGCACTTCTCGTCGCGCCGTTCGCATTCCGCGAGCCTAACGAGTGAGACGGTCGCGTGGCTCATACGGCACGCCCGCACAACGGGTCGCGACCTCGAACTCTACACCGACGATGATTATTGGGTGGAGAGCACCTCCGCGCGGGCCCGCGCGCATGCCGAGGTGCTGGGCGTTCCCTATGTGGTGCGGTCGTTGGACTTGCCGTTGCCTCCTATCGTACGCGCGCAGTGGCTGCTCTCGCTCGACGAGGCACCATCGATTCTCTCCGACGCGCACCCCGGTATTGTGCTGTCGCCCTCGACATCTCCCGTCATGCCCGACACCGCGTTCGTGAGTCTTATGCCACTTGGCGTTGATAAAGGCACGGGCGTCATCGCGCTTGCCGCTGAGTACGGCCTTTCCATGGAGGAAGTGATGTTTGTCGGCGATGGCTTGAACGACGCGCCGGCATTGCGCCTGGTGGGCTATCCGGTGGCGATGGGCAATGCAGAGCCGGAAGCGCTCGCCCTCGCTCGGCGCGTGGTCGATCACGTGGACGAAGGGGGACTCGCCCAAGCGCTGGAGTTCGCGTTGCACGTGCAGTCGCGCCCATGATGCGCGGCGGCGAGGGACTCCTCCTGTTGGCACTGTGTACTGCGGGCGTCGGCCACCCAGCGTCGCGTGCTGCGCGAACAGGATCCCCACTCGCGCTCGACAACGTGGTCGAGGCATGGCTCACAACGGGCGATCGGACACAGTTGCTGGCCCGTCAGACCGACCTGCGCCTAACGACTGTCGCTGGCGACACTTGGGCGTGCACCTGCAACGCTGGCACGGTTATCGGCCAACGTGTAGCGACCATCGTCGTGCGCGAGGATTCAACCTTTCCGGAGAAGGTCGGATTCGGCGCGTCCATCACCGACGCCTCGGCGTGGCTTGTCCAGACAAGAAGGTCGGCCACGCAGCGAGAAGCGCTGCTGCAGGATCTCTTTGGCCGCGCGACGGGTATCGGGCTCAGCTTCGCGCGACTCACCATTGGCGCCTCCGATTTCTCTCCGTCGCACTACAGCTTCGATGACATCCCACGAGGTGTGCGCGATGACTCGCTGGCACATTTTTCCATCGCGCCAAATCGGGACACCGTGCTGCCAGTGATCAAGCGGGCCCTCGCCATCAATCCAGCACTGACGATAGTGGCGTCGCCCCGGAGCGCACCGGGTTGGATGAAGGACACCGATGCCCTCATCAAGGGAACACTCCGCCCCGACGCCTTCCCTGCGTTCGCGCGCTGCGCGCGCGTGCCGCATCGTTGATAGTGCGCCGCAGCAGAATTGCGGACGTTAGCCGGCGCGAACCGACCCCATGACCAACGGAGGTCGAGTGGACCGCAGTAAGAACTCTAGAAGTGCGAATGTAGTCGGCTATTCTTGCCTCGGCCTGGTGATCCTACTTCTGATGGCTGCCATCTTCCTGCTGGCGCGCGATCAAGCGGAATTTTCCCTGGGGCGCTCGCTCTATTGTTGCCGAAGATCGCGAACGCCCCGCTAACATTCGTGAAGGCGTTCGCAGCAGAAGCCAGCGTTATCCGCTCAACGGACGGTGTGTGCATGAAGCGTGTGACATCGGGGAACCAGTACGCTTTTCGCGTTTGTTTGAAGCGGCGAAAGTCCATCTGGCGCACGGTGGTGTTGCGCGGCGACCAGACGCTTGACGATCTGCACGAAACGATCTTCGCCGCCTTTGACCGCGACGACGAGCATCTGTATTCGTTCTATTTTCCCAACGCCGCCGCCCGGCGCTCACCGCGCGGTGCTCGATTCAAAGAGTATGCGGCTCCGTATGGATTCGAGCCGGAGGCTCTCACGAGTGATGGCCGGTACAACGCGGCCGTCGTGCGGCTCGACGACCTCAAGCTTGAGGAGGGCCAAACGTTCGAGTACCTGTTCGACTTTGGCGACGAATGGTGGCACGAGATCAAAGTCGAAGCCCTCGGCGCGAGTGATCATACGAAGGCGTATCCACGAATCGTCGACAAGAGGGGCGCATCGCCAGCTCAGTATCCAGAGGTAGACGAGTAGCACGGCTGCTCGTCGGCTAACAAGCAATTGCTGCTGACGTTCAGAGCGCGCTCACGTCGTTGTTGTCGCAGACCGCCTGACCAAGTCTACCTTGTCGCCGGGGAGCTGAAATGCTGGTTCATCGCACGCGCCGTCGAGCCGTGGTCCTCGCCATGCTGAGCACGCTCGCTGCGTGTCGAGACGCCGCGCGCACGCCGGAGGGTGTACCTGCCGACCTCCGCGTCACCGTGCGCGATGGTGCGATTGCGGCGCCCGACTCGATGCGGCCCGGCTGGACACGGGTACACGTCGAGGAATCCGGGGGATCGCATATCGTTGTGGTCTTCCGTCTGCCCCCGGCCACGACGGCGGCTGAAGTGGCGGCGTTTGTTGCGGCCCTCGATACCGCACCGGCGACGCCGCATCCCGGGGTCGCCATCGGTGGCCCTGAGGTGGGGGCAGTGGGCGAGGTCAAAGTGCATCTCACGCCGGGCGTATATGTGCTCGCGTGTGTCCGACGTGGCGACGACGGGCATCGGCATGCGAGCACCGGGGAATCCACCACGTTGCATGTCCGATCGGCTACGTCGGCGGATGCTGCGTTTGCCGCACCGCCACCCAGCACGCAGGCGGTGCGCTTGGTCGACTTCGCCTATGTCGGCCCCGATCACTGGGTATCTGGTGTGCAGCTGCTGCGTATTGAGAACACGGGGAAGCAAGACCATCAACTCCGGTTGGCGCGACTCCGCGACGGGGCGTCTCTGCAGGCGTGGATGACGTCGGATGATCCGGATACCGTGGCCACCCCCGTAGTGGGAATGGCGCGCCTCGGCGCGGGCGAAGTCGCGTATTTGCCGGTCGATCTGACGCCGGGCACCTACATCGCGTACTGTCTCGTCACCGACGTGACCACGAAACGGCCGCACGTCGCGCTGGGCATGCTGCGCGCGATTCAGGTGCCCTAGCGCGACGACCGCGGCCGGTCAGTTGTCCCGCATGTAAAGCGGCCATTACTCCCAACCAGTTGTTCTGGACGGGAACATTGCTCCGTTTCAAATGTCCGCATTGCGCGACAAGGGTCAGCCAGAGGATAAATCGTTCGCCACTGGGTGGTTGGTGATTTCCGCCGTCGTTGGCGTTTTGGTCGGTGTCGCCGCAGTCATGATTTCCGGCCTCGCCGGCGACGGTGTGTCCCGAGTCCCGGCATATGTCGGCCTGGTCATTCTAGTGGCCGGAGCCGTGGCGGTCATAAAGTGGCGTGCCTCCCTCGCGCTGATCAAGAGCACTGAGCTCAAACGTGCGCCGTAGGTCAGGCTATACGTGGCCCCCTGCTAGGCACGAGACATTTCGACCGCCGCCCAACAGCGCCTTGCTGCCGTCAGCGGCAGAAGGAGAATCGTTATGCGGACTTTAATCACCGTGACCGAGGTGAATGCCATGAAACAGCTGACACTTCGAGTTCTTTGGGTCGCGTTCGGCATCGTATCACCCGCGTG
>Ga0163144_10006736_pt1 | contig 25287 bp, 5 predicted proteins | sample OliLak19BULKMAT1_FD_123175 | JGI IMG/M metagenome (GOLD analysis project Ga0163144, IMG submission 123175) | Freshwater microbial mat bacterial communities from Lake Vanda, McMurdo Dry Valleys, Antarctica - Oligotrophic Lake LV.19.BULKMAT1 | ecosystem: Environmental > Aquatic > Freshwater > Lake... | reverse complement strand
TCACGGTGCTGAGGCAGACGATGCTGGCGGTGTCGATCAACGCCACTGCACTGTTCGTGTCACTTACGGTCGCGCCATTGACCGCGCTTCTGCCCGCCACGGTAACGGTGTTCGTCGTATCGATGGCCCACGCCATCTTGTAGAAGCGGGTGATCGCGGCGCCAGGAGCCAGCGTGGCCGGCGGATTCGGGAAGAACACCGTGGTGAGGCTGCCCAACTGATCGTCGGTCGCCGTGATGTTGGTCAGGATCGTGTTGCCACAATTGCTGATGGTGATGCTGTAGCAGAACGCCGGCAGGTCCGAGAGGCTGCGATAGCCGAGCGCAACCTTGCCAAACGGCCCGCAATTATCTCCAGGCAGCAAGCACGCGATTTCCTTGGTGACACAGATTCGCGGCGTGGTGATGAGACCAGCGTCAACCGTGCGGTTGGTCTGGCCGGACACCAGCGTGTAGCACGCCGTCATGCCGTTGGCTGGCGTCGCGTCGCTGTCCCGATCATCGGGCAGCAGGTTGGGCGTCGTGAACACGTAGCCTCCCGGCAGCACGAACATCACGTTGTAATTCGTCGGCACCAGATCCGTGAACAGGTAGGAGCCATTGGCCGCCGTGTTCGTCGTGCGCAGCACGTTGCCAGCGCAGTCCATCAGCTTCACCTGCACCCCGCCCACGCCGGGCTCGCCCACGTCCAGCAGGCCGTTCGTGTTGTTGTCCTGCCACACGAAGTCGCCAATCGCCGCCGGTCGATACAGGCCGATGTCCAGGCAGAAGTTGTTGGTCGCCGCCCCGGTCAGATCCACGCATTCGGTCACCCCATTGGCCTCCGCATCGCTGTCCAGGCAGTTGTCATTGGTCCGGTTGGGCAACGTGAACACGTAGCCCGACGGCCGTTGCACCGTCACTCGGTAAACTCCCGCCGTCAGGTTGCAGAACTGATAGAACCCGTTGGTATCCGTGATCGTCGTCCTCAGGATGTTCGTCGTCCCGCAGGCGTGCAGTTCCACCACCACGTTGCTCAACCCGGTCGCTCCATCGTTCTGGATGCCGTCACGGTTCAGATCTTCCCACACGAAGTCGCCCACGCACTTCGACTGGTAGATGCCAGCGTCAACCGTGCGGTTGGTCTCCCCTGAGATCAGCGTGTAGCACGCCGTCATGCCGTTGGCGGGCATCGCGTCGCTGTCCCGATCATCGGGCAGCAGGTTGGGCGTCGTGAACACATAGCCTCCGGGCAGCACGAACATCACGTTGTAGTTCGTCGGCACCAGATCCGTGAACAGGTAGGAGCCGTTGGCCGCCGTGTTCGTCGTGCGCAGCACGTTGCCAGCGCAGTCCATCAACTTCACCTGCACCCCGCCCACCCCGGGCTCGCCCACGTCCAGCAGGCCGTTCGTGTTGTTGTCCTGCCACACGAAGTCGCCAATCGCCGCCGGTCGATACAGGCCGACATCACGCGTAAGGTCGTTCGTGCCTGGCGGAAGGTTGAAGCAAGCGGTCGCGCCAATGATCAGGTTGGTTACATCGCTGTCATTGGTATCGGTGCAGATGTTGACATCGGGGAGGGTCACGAGATAGCCGGCCGGAGGGAAGAAGCGGACGCGGTAGTCACCCGGTGTCACGCAATCAAATCGATAAAGGCCATTCGTGTCAGTCGCGGTGGTTCGGATGGAGTTGGTTGTGTTGCAGTCAATCAAGTGCACCACGACATTGGAAATCCCCGGCTCGTTCGTATCCTGACAGCCATTGCGGTTGAGATCATCCCAGACGAAGTCCCCAATGCGACTCTTGAGCATGAGTTGTCCACAGTTGGTGACAATGCTGCAGAAATTGCTGACCACGACACAATAGGTGCCCACAGTGGCAGTCGTGACGTTGCTTTCCACGAAGCAATTGTTGGTGGCGCCGACAAGATTGGTTCCGTTTCGCTGCCACTGGAAGCTGTCCACAATCAACATTTTGCTAAATTGTCCACCGTCGCCGAACACAACAAGATTGGACTGGGCTGGCGCTGTGCAGAAGGTCGCCGACTCACCAACACAAACGATTTGGTTCGTCAGAGGCACCGCGACCACATTTGTCGCAACCACGATGTCTCCACCACAGAAATTGGTGAAGATACTCTCACCGCCGAAGCTAGCAGTGACGGTAAGCACATAGAGACCTGCGTTCGTAGCCTGGATGTTGGTGATAACCAGACACTGGTTGGTCTGTAAGACCAAAAGGTTGGTCATACGTTGGAATACGATCGGGTTACCCATCATGTCGTAGATGATGTTCGTCGCCGGCGCGTAAGCCCATTGATACGAATAGGTTACTCCTGGTATCGCAGTGAAGTTCGTTTCGCACAGCTCCGTGGCCGTCAAATCACTCCCAATGCACTTGGTCAGGATCAAACAGGGAGTGGGGACGCAAACCAGCGAGGGACCAGGGAAGGTCAGCATCGTCTCCGAAGTGTTGCACGGACCCGTGACCACAACCGTATAGTCGCCGGACTTGGAGCCAGTGTAATTGCTGATTACCAGACAGATGTTGGTCTGTGTCGCGAGGGCAACTTTTCCTCCGTTGATTCCCTTGAACCATTGCACGGTGTAGTTGGTCGCGCCGAAGACCTCGATGCATGTGGTAATCGTGCTGCCAAACAAGTAGCAATTGGTCCTGACATCCGGCGTGGTAACCATGAGAGGATCGCGCGGAGTGAGGTTCGCGCAGACCATCTGCGTGTAACAGGCGCTGCTGATCATCACACAATACTGGCCAAAGGCATCACTTACCAGGTTCGTGAAGCAACGGTTGGTTGCTCCAGGAATGAAGTCGGCGGCGTTGGTGCCCCTGAGCCACTTGTAGCTCAAGGGGCATGAACCAACGGCGGTGACGCAGAAGGTGGCGTTCGATGTGTCGCAAACGGCTTGATCCACTGGCGGCACGGTCATGACGAATGGCGCTTCGAAGACGGTGATAATCTGCGAGGCAGAGACCGAGTTTGAGCAGTTGTCCCTCGCGGTCCAAGTGCGCACGATGATGGTCGGGCAACTGCCGTTCGTCAGCGAAGTCACAGTGATGGTCACATTGGAGTCGCAAAGGTCGGCAGCCCTTACCCCGCCAACCCCCAGTGCAGGCACATCCCCAATGCAGGCAATGTTGGTATTGACCGGCACGTTCAGCAACACGGGTGGAGTCGTGTCGATGATGGTAATGGTCTGGCTGCACATTGAGATGTTGGTGCAGGAGTCAGTGGCCTTCCAAGTCCGGGTAACGCTGAACTTGATCGGGCAGATGCCGCTGTTGGTGATGCTACTCACGAGCTCCACGTTAACGTTAGTACCGGCGCAGATGTCGCTGGCCACCGGCGGGGTGAATGCCCACGGCATTCCGCATTCCACAATCAGATTGCCGGCGCACGTCATGTTCGGAGGAGTCGTATCGACCACCGTGACAGACTGGCTGCAGGTCGAGATGTTTGTGCAGGAATCAATCGCCCGCCACGTACGCGTCGCCGTGAAGGTCTTGCCGCAGAAGCCAGCCATGTTCGTGACGATAGGACCAACAACCTGAATCATCACGTTGGTGCCGTCACAGATGTCGTTGGCCGTCGGGGGAATGAACATCCAGGAGCTGCCGCATTCCACGATAAGGTTGTCAGCACAAGTCAGGTTCGGCGGCGTCGTATCCACCACCGTGACAGACTGGCTGCAGGTCGAGATGTTCGTGCAGGAGTCCGTCGCACGCCATGTCCGCGTGGCTGTGAAGCTCTTACCGCAGAAGCCAGCCGTGTTCGTGACCGTGCTCACGATGGTGATGGTCACGTTCGTGCCGTCGCAGATGTCGTTGGCCACCGGCGGAATGAACATCCAGGAACTGCCACATTCCACGATCAAGTTCCCGGCGCAGGTCAGGTTCGGAGGCGTCGTATCCACCACCGTGACAGACTGACTGCAGGTCGAGATGTTCGTGCAGGAATCTATCGCACGCCACGTCCGCGTGGCCGTGAAGCTCTTGCCGCAGAAACCAGCAGTATTCGTCACCGTGCTCACGATGGTGATGGTCACGTTCGTGCCGTCGCAGATGTCGTTGGCCACCGGCGGAATGAACATCCAGGAACTGCCACATTCCACGATGAAGTTCCCGGCGCAGGTCAGGTTCGGAGGAGTCGTATCCACCACCGTGATGTTCTGGCTACACGTGGAAATATTCGTGCAGGAATCAATGGCGCGCCAAGTCCTGGTGGCCGTGAAGCTCTTGCCGCAGAAGCCAATGCTGTTGGTCACGGTGCTCACGGTCTGGATCAGGACATTGGTGCCGTCGCAAACGTCGCTGGCCACCGGCGGAATGAACATCCAAGAACTGCCGCATTCCACGATGAGATTGTCTGCGCAGGTGATGTTCGGGGGAGTCGTATCGAACACGGAGATTGTCTGGCTGCAAGTCGCGCTGTTGCTGCACGAATCAAAGGCGCGCCAAGTCCGGGTCGCAGTGTAGCTCTTGCCACAGAAGCCGACGGTGTTCGTGACGGTGCTCACGACAACAATCGTCACATTCGTCCCATCGCAGACATCAACAGCCGTCGGAGCGATAAAGACCCACGGCGTTCCGCATTCCAGAATCAAGCTGCGCGCGCAGGCGATGTTCGGTGGAGTCGTATCCAAGACCAGAATCGTCTGACTGCAGAAGGTGAAATTGCCGCATTGATCCGTCGCCCGCCAGGTGCGGACAGCCGAGTAGGATTTCGGGCAGCTTGGATCGATGGCATTGGTCGTCGTGTTTTCAATGGTGATGGTTACGTTCGTGCCAGAGCACACATCAAACGCGGTGGGTGCCGTGAAACTCCAGGGCAGACCACACTCCACTATCCGGTCTGAATTGCAGGTCAACACCGGGGGCCTGGTGTCCATCACCAGAATTGTCTGGCTGCACATGGCGATATTGGTGCATATGTCGCTTACCTGCCAGGTGCGTGTGGCGCTAAATGTCTTCGGGCAGGATCCAGCGTTGGTCACCGTAGTAACAATGCTGATCGTCACGTTCGTTCCGTCGCAGACGTCGTTCGCAAACGGAGGGGTGAACTGCCAGGGGAAGCCGCACTCCACCAGGCGGTCAGCGGCGCAGGAGAGGTTCGGCGGGGTCGTATCCACGACCGTGATGTTCTGGCTGCAGAAGGAGATGTTGGTGCACATGTCCGTCGCCTTCCAAGTCTGAGTGGCGGTGAAACTCTTGCCGCAGAACCCAACTCGATTCGTCACCGTGCTGACCAGTTCCACCGTCACGTTGGTTCCATCACAGATGTCATAAGCCAGTGGACGCTGGAAACTCCACGGAAGACCGCACTCAATGATCTTATCCGGCCAGCAACTGAGCGCCGGTGGCATCGTGTCGACCACTGTGATCGTCTGGCTGCAAGTCGAGCGATTGGTGCAGGAATCAAAAGCCTCCCAAGTCCTGGTCGTGGTGAAGGTCCGGCCACAAAGGGCATTGGTCGTGGTGCTGAAGACCCGCACCGTGACATTGGTTCCGTCACAGACGTCGACGGCCAAGGGCGCGGAAAACGCGAAGGGTATTCCACATTCCAAGAGCTGATTATCGGAACAGGTCAGGTTTGGCGGCGTCGTATCGACCACCGTCACAGACTGGCTGCAGGTCGAGATGTTCGTGCAGGAGTCCGTCGCGCGCCACGTCCGCGTGGCGGTGAAGTTCTTGCCGCAGAAGCCAGCCGTATTCGTCACCGTGCTCACGATGGTGATGGTCACGTTCGTGCCGTCGCAGATGTCATTGGCCACCGGCGGCGTGAACGCCCAGGGCGTGCCGCATTCCACGATCAGGTTGGCTGAGCAAGCAATGTTCGGGGGCGTCGTGTCCACCACCGTGAAAGACTGACTGCAGGTCGAGATGTTCGTGCAGGAGTCTGTCGCGCGCCACGTCCGCGTGGCCGTGAAGCTCTTGCCGCAGAAGCCAGCCGTGTTCGTCACCGTGCTCACGATAGTGATGGTCACGTTCGTGCCGTCGCAGATGTCATTGGCCACCGGCGGGGTGAACGCCCACGGCGTGCCGCATTCCACGATCAGGTTGGCTGAGCAGGCAATGTTCGGGGGCGTCGTGTCCACCACCGTGAAAGACTGACTGCAGGTCGAGATGTTCGTGCAGGAGTCTGTCGCGCGCCACGTCCGCGTGGCGGTGAAGCTCTTGCCACAGAAGCCAGCGGTGTTCGTCACCGTGCTGACGATGGTAATGGTCACGTTCGTGCCGTCGCAGATGTCGTTGGCAACCGGCGGGATGAACGCCCAAGGCGTGCCACATTCCACAATCAGGCTAGCTGCGCAGGCGATGTTCGGCGGCGTCGTGTCCACGATAGTCACCGTCTGATTGCAGAAGGCCGAGTTGCTACAGGTATCAATTGCCCGCCAGGTCCGGGTCACGCTGAAAATTTTCGGGCAGCGCGGCAGCGCGGCATTGGTGACCGTGCTCACCACTTGAATGAGAACGCTGTTCGAGCTGCAAAGGTCCACGGCGGTCGGAATGTCGAAAGCCCAATCCGTGCCGCACTCAATGCTCTTGTCATTGCCGCAAGTGAGCGATGGCGGGGTGACATCCACGATCGTCACGGTCTGATTGCAGTAAGCAAAGTTGCCGCAACTGTCACTGGCCCGCCAGGTCCGGGTGACGCTGAAGAGACTCGGGCAATTCTGAAGTGCAGCGTTGGTTATCGTGGCAACCACCTCAATGACGACATTGTTCGAATCACACAAATCAACAGCGGTTGGGATATCGAAGGCCCAGAAGGATCCGCAATCCGCTTCTTTGTTTGGTCCGCAGGCAAGACTCGGAGGAGTCAGATCCACAATGGTCACAGTCTGATTGCAGAAAGAGGCATTGCCGCAGGTGTCAGTCGCGCGCCATGTTCTTGTCACGCTGAACAACTTCGGACAACGAGGTGTTGCCGCATTGGTCACCGTGGAAACCACTGTGATCAGGAGGTTGTTCAAATCGCACTTGTCCACGGCGGTCGGGATGTCGAAAGCCCAGTCCGTTCCGCATTCCACTTGCTTGTCGGTCCCGCAGGCAAGGCTCGGCGGTTCCGTGTCCACAATGGTCACGGTCTGATTGCAGAAGGAGGCATTGCCGCAGGTGTCAGTCGCACGCCACGTCCGCGTCACGCTGAAGAGGCGCGGGCAGCGAGGGATCGCGACGTTGGTCACCGTGCTCACCACTTCAATGAGGACATTGTTCAGGTCGCACAGGTCGTTGGCGGTCGGAATGTCAAAGGCCCAATCAGTGCCGCATTGTACATTCTTGTCCGGCCCACAACTAAGGCTGGGCGGGAGAGTATCCACGACGGTCACGGTCTGGTTGCAGAAGGCAAAATTGCCGCAAGTGTCGGTGGCCTTCCAAGTCCGGGTGACGCTGAATATTCCAGGACAACGCGGCGAGAAGATGTTGGTCACCGTGCTGACCACCTCGATCAAGACATTGTTCAAATCGCATTTGTCGACGGCGCTCGGGATATCAAAGAACCAAGCCGTGCCCCACTCAACTTCCTTGTTCTGCTCGCAGGTGATGTTCGGCGGCTCGATATCCACGATGGTCACGGTCTGGTTGCAGAAGGACATGTTTCCGCAAAAATCGGTGGCCTTCCATGTGCGCGTGACGCTGAACAGTTTCGGGCAACTGGGAAAAGCCACATTGGTCACGGTGCTTACCACTTCAATCAGGACGTTAACCGCGTTCGAAGAACCGGGGCACGGCCCCACTGTGGCCCCTTGCGCCACGAAGCTTGGCAGCAGCGGAAGCGGAATAATCAAGGTCTGGCCTTGGAGACAGATGCTGACCGTTGGACCGGCCTGATCGCACAGGTCCACTGCACTGGGCATGTCAAAAGCCCAGTCGATGCCGCAGAGCACTTCCTTGTCTTGTTCGCAGGTAATGTTGGGCGGTTGCGTATCCACAACCGTAACGGTTTGGTTGCAGAAGGACGTGTTGGTGCAGGAATCCGTAGCCCTCCATGTCCGGGTGACGCTGTAAATCCGCGGGCACCTGGGCACGGCGATATTCGTCACCGTGCTGACGACCTGGATGAGGACTGGAGCACCGCAATTGTCCGTGGCGCTGGGGATGTCAAAAAACCAGTCCGTGCCGCACTCGGATTCCTTGTCCGGCCCGCAAACAAGATGAGGCGGGGTGGTGTCATTAATAGTGATGACCTGTACGCAACTGGCGAAATTCGTGCAAGAATCCCCGACCGTGTGGGTTCGGAAAATGACTCCGCCACACAGTCCGCCCATGAGCGGTCCATCGACGCAGGTGTAGCTGATGACCGATCCGCCAACTTGACCACCGAAGGCCAGGAACTGCGCCAGATTAGTGGGACAGGCCGGAACCGCGTTGCTGCATTCCACCAAGAGGGAAGGTGGACAGACGATGGTCGGAGGGACGTTACTGGAGATGGAGATGATCTGGACGCAACTTGCGGAATTGGTGCAATCGTCGGTGACAGTGTGCGTCCGACGAATCAGACCGCCACAACTGCTGCCGATGAAGGGACCGTCGGTGCAGGTGTATGTGAGATTAGTATCACAGTTGTCGCCGGCACTTCCGCCAGCTGCGATCAACTGGGCTATGGTCAGCGCGCAAGGCGGTACGCTGGCAAGGTTGGCCACCGTGATGTTGCCAGGGCAGACGATGGCCGGCGGGATGGTGTCGCGAACGGTGATGGTACGGATGGCGCTGATGCTATTCGTGCAAAGGTCCCTCGCGGACCAAGTAACGGTGATGATAGCCGGGCAGGAGCCGTTCGTGGTCGCAGTGACGGTGACCGAGAGGTTGGTTATGCAGTTATCCGTGGCGGTTACGACCGCGAAGGACGGCACATCGCTTAAACATTGGTAGCTAGCGTTGCCGGGCACACCCACCAGAACGGGCGGGATGGTGTCCCGGATCGTGATGACTTGAGTGCAGGAAGCCATGTTGGTGCAGGCGTCCGTAACCTTGTGTGTGCGAGTGATCGTCCCACTGCAACTATTGCCGATGTACGGCCCGTCGGTGCAGGTGTAAACCAGATTGCTCCCGCTGACTGTGCCCCCAAGGGCAAGGAATCCGGCGAGATTGGTCGGGCAGGCCGGCACATCATTGCTGCACTGAACAATGATGGGTGGCGGGCAGGTGATGGTCGGGGGAATGTTCGTGGTGATGTTGATCCGCTGCACGCAGGAGGCAGAATTGGTGCAATCGTCGCGCACGGTGTGCATCCGCAGGAAATAGCCACCGCAGTTGCTCCCGATCAGCGGGCCATCACTGCAGGAATAATCAAGATTGGTGTCACAATTGTCAGCCGCCATTCCGCCAGCGATGAGAAATCCTTTCAGCGTTCCCGGGCAGGGCGGCACAACGGAAATCGTCGCAACAGTGAGGTCCGGCGGACAGGTGATGACTGGAGGGATAGTGTCACGCACGGTGATGACCTGGCAAAGATTGGTCTCGTTGCCGCAGTCATCCACCGCACGCCAACAGCGCTCAATGATGATTGGGCAGGTGCCCATGATTGAAGAGATGGGGAAGATTTGGACGCTGGTGTCGCAGTTGTCAGTGGCGATCACCAAGGGCATGGAGGGCACATCGCTCAGGCATTGGTAGGTGGCATTGGGTGGCACGCCGACCAGAACAGGCGGAATAGTGTCGCGAACGAAATTCGTCTGACTGCAGAACGCCATGTTGCCGCACGCATCAGTGGCCTTGTAACGATAGATGATCTGGTACCGGCAGTTGGCCACATTGGTGACGTAAGTGGCGTCCACGAACATCACCGTTACGAAACCTGAATTGTCCATCGCCGTGACTCCGGCGGGATTAGGGCCCGGCACCTGGCCGAAGCACTGGTAGTTTTGATTGGAAGCGCAGACGATGACCGGAGGGATGTTGTCGGAAGTGTTGGTGACAACCAAAGTGACGAAGTTCGACGCGCTGCTACACGGGTTGGTAACCTTGACAGAATACACCCCGCCGTCGGACGCAATGAGGTTGGAGAGACTGAGGCAGCTGTTGCTCTGGCCGCTGAGCATCACGCCATTCTTGAACCACATGAAGCCGTAAGGCGGCGTGCCGCTGTTGGTCGTGCAGAAGTTGAACGACCCGCCGAGGCAGACTTCCACCTTACCCGAGCAGACGACTTCGATGATGTTCAACTGAATGTTCGGACCAAGGTCAAGGATGACGGCGACGACCTGTCCGGCAGCTGGCACAAAAGAGACCCCGTTGGCCAGGGCATCAGCCACTATGTTCGAGGAGGTCGCGGTGGGCGGATTGAAGGTTGGATCGCCGGCAGGAATGGGTCCGCCGATGAAATGCCAGATGGCCTCCTGAATATCCAGAGAATTGCCCTGCTTATGATTTAGGATGTAATTGACGTAATTCCAGTTTGTCTGTGGAAGCGTGGGAGGCAGAGGACCTGTACTGAGATAGGCGATTGGCTTGTAGGTCACCCCCGACTGAATGTTGGCGTCGGCATCCACGCACCACGAAAGGTACATTCCGTTGGTCACGGTGAATCCAGAAGGGCCGTTGAAGATGGTCGCCTTCAGGTAGCTGACGGGGAAGTTGTCAACGACGATCTCGCAGTAGGTGTTGGTTGCCTGCTGAGTCAAAGGAGGAAGGCTGCAACCAGACGATGCGATGCCAATGAACTGGCTGGTCACATTCGTGCAGGCCGCGCTCGCGCGCAGAGAAGCAAGTTGGAGGATGATGGATGCGAGCAAAGCCAGAGTGGCGAGGCTACGAGAAAACAAGGCGCAATTCTTCATACATTCTGAAAGGGATCGGTGGAGCTCCCTTGGTTTAGTTGATTCTGATTTTCTGAACGGCAAACACATAGCCCGAAAGGATGCTGATCTGCAACTCTCAATTCGTGACAAACCAAAGTTGAAGTACAGTACTTTCGTCAGCAGACACCCGATGGTGCCATACGAAAAACCCGTACTGACTCCGGCGAAATCATGAAATGAACTGCGTCCTTCGTTCCTGTGGTAGGGCTTCCCGGAGATTCACCCGCCCACCCCACAGAGCCTTCCGTTGCCTTTCCAATGGTCACCCACACCTGCCCGTGTGGTTTCAATTTTGAACGTGACCGGAGGATTCCATTCCTACGAAAGAGCAGACACTGCGGAAATCGCAGCGGCTTTGCAATCCTGTTTTTTTGAAATATAGGCCCGGCTTCCAATGGCCTCGAAGTCTTTTAAATCAGGCTTTACCCACGGCATTTCTAGGTTCCACGATCTGGATGCGGTCGCTTTCCAGCCCGGTTTGTGCGCGCACGACGCAATCCTTGAGCCTCGCAGCGAGGACTCGGACGTTTGGTTCCTCGATCACAGTGGAGTGATCTCCCGGCACCTGGATGGTCTCCACCGACCCAGCCAACTTCTTCCAAGTCATCTCCAAATCGAAGAACCCATCCAGCGGTTGCTGGCTTGCAACAAACAGGGTGACGCGGCCCGAGTAGGGTTTGGTCACATAGTCCCGGGCTGCGAGAAAATTCGCCTCCTTCACGTTGTGCAAGGCTTCGGGTAATTCCCCGCCGCGCGCCGCGTATGCTCCACGCAACGCGCGCCAGGCACGACTCTTCAAGCGACGTTGGAGCGTGCGCGCCTTCTTCTTCACGTATTCCCATTTCCCTTGTATCGTCAGATGCCAGAGGCTGCTGAAGTGGAGCTTGAGCCGTCGCGAGTAGAACCGTATCTCTCGGCGCGTTCGTTCCGTGATGGGCAGCAACTCCGAATAACCAAGTGGGTAGGAATCAAGGAGCGTCAACAGCCCGATGGGTTCGCCCGCTGCACTTAGTTGTTGAGCCATCTCCCAGGCCACCACGCCGCCAAACGACATACCGCCCAGAAAGTACGGTCCGTGTGGCTGAATGGTCCGGATCTCCCGGACATAGTGCGCGGCCATTTCCTCGATGCTGGTCGGGGGCGCCGCCTTGCCATCCAATCCTTGAGACTGAAGTCCGTAGACCGGGAGGTCATCACCCATGTAATGAGCGAGGTGCCTCAGATTCAAAACATTCCCTCCCAGACCGTGGATGATGAAATAAGGCGCTCTCGTTCCGCCTGGCTTTACAGGCACCAGCGACGACCATGGTGGATTCCATCCTTCGCTTCTTAGGGCGGCCGCGAGACGAGCAACGGTGGGTGCCTGGAACAAGGTCGCCAGCGGCAGTCGAACTCCCAGGGCTTTCTCAATCTGCACAAACAGTTTCACCGCGAGCAGCGAATGGCCGCCGAGGTCGAAGAAGTTGTCATCAACGCGGATCGGACTGCGCCCAAGCACGGTCTCCCAGATCTGCTTGAGCCGCACTTCCAGCAGATCATCCGGATCGCCGTGCGGCTCCTTCCCGGCAGATTCCGGTTCGCTGGTCTCCAACTCACGAAGGGCGCGCCAGTCGACCTTGCCTGAATCAGTCAGTGGCAGCGCAGGCACCACCATCACCACCGAAGGAATCATGTGCTCGGGCAACCTTTGCCGGAGAAAGTCGCGCAGTTCGCGCGCACCCGGAATCGGCGTGGATTTCGATTCGCAGTAGGCCGCGATCTGTTTCTCACCTGCCGCGGTGGACTGGACCATCGCAAAGGCGCGCTTCACCTCACCATGGTGTTCCAAGGCCGACTCAATCTCCGAAAGTTCGACCCGGTAGCCGCGCAGTTTGATTTGCCGATCCCGGCGGCCAAGGAATTCGATCGTTCCATCCTCCCTCCAGCGCGCCTGATCGCCCGTCCGGTAAATCCTTGCCCCTGCCTTTTCGCTAAACGGGTGTGGAATGAACTTCGCCTCCGTCTCCGGGGCGCGGTGCAGATACCCTCGCGCCAGACCATCACCGCCCAGATACAGCTCTCCTGGAACACCCATTGGCACCGGCTGTAAATGCCGGTCGAGAATGAACGCTTGTGTGTTGGCAATCGGTCTTCCGATCGGAACGGCTTGGGTAAATTGCTCCCCCTGCTGCATCACGTGGCAACAGGCGAAGGTGGTGCTTTCCGTTGGCCCGTAGCCATTGATCAGCCGGAAGTTCGCATTCTTTGAGAGCGCCTGATTGACCGATTTGAGTGAGAGCACGTCGCCGCCTGCCAGCAATTGTCGAAGGCCACGCAAGTCGTCCATCCGCTCCTCAACCATCAGCCGGAACAAGTCCGCCGTCAGCCAGACAGTGGTCACTTGTTTTGCCCTAATCAAGCCGCCCAACTCATCCAGCGCCAAGGGTCCCGCGGGGGCAATGACCAGCTTGGCCCCGTGCAACAGCGAACCCCACAACTCCAGCGTCGAGGCATCAAAGGAAGCCGGGGAAGCGAGCAAAAATGTCTCATCCGGTCCGAAATGGGCGTAATCCGTGCCCATGACCAGCCGGACAATCGCCCGATGAGGCACACAAACCCCCTTGGGGTCACCCGTTGAGCCCGACGTGTACATGATATAGGCGAGACTCTCAGCAGTCCCGACCTTGGCCAGGTCATCCGGCGGCAGGTTCAGAACGATCTCCGCATCGTCCTCGACGCAGACCACCGCCCGGAGGGAACCCAGATTTGGCCAATCCCTCTTTCCCTTGCGAGCGATCAGCACGGGAGCCTGCGCATCCGCCAGCATGAAACGAAGGCGTTCTCCCGGATACCCCGGGTCGAGTGGAAGATAAGCGCCTCCCGCCTTCAGCACACCCAGCAGCGCAACCACCAAGTCCATGGAACGCTCCAAGCACACTCCCACCACCGTCTCCGGGCCTACGCCAAGGTTCCTCAAGTGCCGCGCCAGCCGGTTGGCCCGCTGATTCAATTCCCGGTAGCTCACCTGGTCATCGCCCAACTCCAGCGCGATCGCCTGGGGTTTCAGCCGAGCCTGGTCCTCGAACAACTCCTGCACGCAGCGATCCCGCGGATACTCCGTCCGCCGACCGCTCCATTCCTCCAGCAACTTGCAGCGCTCGGCCTCGCGCAACATCGGCAACTCGGACAAGCGCCGGCTTGGATCGTTCGTCGCCGAGTCGAGCAGATTCAAATAGTGCTCCGCCAGCCGACCTATTGTGGAACCATCAAAGAGATCCGCGTTGTATTCCAGAATCGCCTGCAGTTCACCGCCGGCTTCCTCGAGGCAAAGCGTGAGGTCAAACATCGCCATCCCGGTATCCACAGACAAGGGTTCCAACGTCAGGTTCCCCAACCGCAGCGCCTCGGCGGGCGCGTTCTGCAGCACGAACATCACCTGGAACAGCGGCTGATGACTCAAATCGCGCTCCGGGTTCAGCACCTCGACCAGCTTCTCGAAGGGAAGATCCTGGTTCTCGAACGCCCGCAGCGCCGTCGCGCGCACCCGTTGCAAGGCCTCGCGAAAGACCGGGTCACCGGACACATCACCACGCAACACCAGCGTGTTGGCCATGAATCCGATTAAGCCCTCCAGCTCCGCCCGCTGCCGGTTGGCGACCGGCGTGCCGACCACGATGTCGTCCTGTCCGGCGTAGCGCGACAGCAAAGCCTGGAACACTGTCAACGTCGTCATGAACAAGGTCGCGCCTTCTCGCGCACTCAAAGCCTTGAGCGCATCGGTCAGCTTGCGGGGAATCGTGAAAGCGTGCGCCGCCCCGCGAAAGGTCTGCATCGCCGGCCGCGGATGGTCCGTGGGAAGTTCCAGAGCGGGCACTCCATCGCCCAACTGCTCCTGCCAGAAACTCATTTGCCGCTGGAACTCTTCGCTGCCGAGCCATTGCCGCTGCCACTGCGCGTAATCCGCGTACTGAATCACTATCGGCGCCAGCGGCGATGGACTCCCCGCCACGAACGCCCCGTAGAGCAGGGTTAGCTCCCGCAGGAAGACGCCGCGCGACCAACCGTCCGAAACGATGTGATGCACCGTCCAGATCAACGAGTGATCGTCAGCCCCTGCTTTAAGCAGCAACACCCGCAGCAATGGTCCCTTCGCCAGATCGAAAGCATGCAAACCTTCCTCGATCGATCTCCTTTTGACCGCTTCGCTGCGCTCGTGCTCAGGCAGGCCGGACATTTCCTCCACGCGCCAGGCCACCGGTTGGCTGGCCGCCACGACCTGCACCGGTGCTTCGCCCGAGAGCTTGAAAGTCGTGCGCAGTGTCTCGTGGCGGCGGACCAATTCATCAAAAGCTGCTTCCAGCGCCTTTTCATCCAGCGGCCCGCGCAGACGCATGGCCTCGACGATGTTGTAGCTCGGGTTGCCCGGCAGCAACTGGTCGAAGAACCACAAACGCTCCTGCGCCGAGGACAGGGGAAATTCTCCCTGCCTTGCGACGGCTTGAATCGGCGCCATATTCGTCCGGGCTGGTTGGGGCTTCTTGAGCAGTCGCTCAACTTCACCGGCCAGCGCCCCGAGCGTGGGCGCGCTGAACACGCTCGCCAGCGGCAGTTCCACTTTCAGTTCCGCACGCAACCGCGACACCAATTGGGTCGCGAGCAGGGAGTGGCCCCCGAGCGCGAAGAAATTATCCTCCATCCCAACCCGCTCCAGCTTCAGCAGTTCGGCGGTCCATTGAGCGATGACCCTTTCCGTGCCGGTGTGAACGTCGCCCGGCCGGCTGGAATCTCCAGCCACCCGGCCCGGCTTGGGCAGAGCGCGGCGATCCACTTTGCCGCTCGGCAACATCGGCAACGCCTCCATCATCACAAACGCGGATGGAAGCATGTAGGCGGGCAGACGTTGCGCGAGAAACTGTCGCAATTCCTCCGAGGTGACGGCCCGCGGATTCCGCGGCACGACGTAGCCAATGAGTTTCTTCTCCTCGTCGCCGTGCAAGGCCACCGCCGCCGCGCGCAAACCCGGGTGCAACAGCAGTGCGCATTCAATCTCGCCAATCTCGATGCGGAAGCCCCGCACCTTCACCTGATCATCGAAGCGCCCGAGGAATTCGATCTCTCCGTCGGCCCGCCAGCGAACCCGATCCCCGGTGTGATAAAGCCGCTCTCCGCCGCGGAAGGGATGCGGCACAAATTTCTCCGCCGTCAGCTCCGGGCGATTCCAGTAACCCCGCGCCAGCCCCACGCCGCTCACGCACAATTCACCCGGCACACCGATGGGCACCGGCTGCAACTGTGCGTCGAGCACGTAGCACTGGGTGTTGTCGATGGGCCGGCCAATCGGCGGCGCGGATAAAAGTGGCGCGGACAACTCCCCTGCCCTGACCACGCTGCGCGTGCTCACGACCGTGTTCTCCGTCGGCCCGTAATGATTCACCAATTGAAACGGTAATTCCCGCTCCGGCACGCGATGCAGCTTGTCGCCTCCGGTCAACAACGCCCGCAGCGCCAGACCGGACGGCAGCTTCTCAGCCAGCACTGCTTCCGCCATCGGCGTGGGCAGGAAGGACACCGTGACCTTCTCCGCCACCAGCCAGCCCAGCAAATCCTCCGGCACCAGCCGCGTGGCATCGTCAGGAATGTGAACGCTCGCGCCGCTGATCAAGTAAGGCCACAACTCCCAGACCGACGCGTCGAACGCCGGTGACGCGATCAAAGTTGCCCGATCCGCTGACGTCACCGCGTAGGCACGCCGATGCCATTCGCACAAATTGATCACACTGCGGTGCTCGACGGCCACACCGCGCAGCTCACCTGTCGATCCGCTCGTGTAGATCACATAGGCCAGGTCGCCTGACGCCACCGGCGCGGACTTACCGTCCGATTCCATCACCGGCTGATCCAAGGCAATGAATGTTGCCGCCAGCCCGGCCAGGCGGGATTGAAAACTTGCCAGCGCGAGGACGACGGGAGCCTGGGTGTCGCGCAGCACGAAGGCCGTTCGTTCCGCCGGCCAGTCCGGATCAATGGGCACGTAGGCTCCGCCGGCTTTCAACACCGCGAGCAATCCCACCACGAGCTCGATGGATCTCCCGGCGCACACGGCCACCAGTGCGCCGGACGAAACGCCAGCCCTCTGCAACTGCCCCGCGAGCGCGACGGCGCGGCGATTCAGTTCAACGTAAGTGATGCGAGCGTCACCTTGCGCCAGAGCCAGCGCCTCCGGAGTCCGGCCGGCCTGCGCCTCGAACAAACCATGAAGGGTCGCATCACGAGGGAACGGCGCGTCGGTCGCGTTCCACGTTTCCAGCAGTTGCGTCCGCTCAGCGCCTGTGAGCAGGGGAACTTCCGCCAGCGACCGCTCCAGATCTGCCGCGGCGGCCTCCAGCAGGTTCAGGTAATGTCCCGCCAGCCGCGCGATGGTCGGTGCGTCGAACAAATCCGTGTCGTACTCCAGGCTCCCGCGCAGCCCCGACGCCGTTTCCTCCCAATACAATGTCAGGTCGAACAGCGCCCGATCCGTCTCGATGCCGACGCGCTCCACCACCAGGCCCGGCACGGACCACTCGGCGCGCGGCGCGTCCTGCGGCGCAAACATGACTTGAAAGATCGGTCCCGCGCTCGCGTCGCGCTCCGGGCGCATCGCCTCGACCAGCTTGGGGAACGGCAGATCCTGATGAGCATACGCGCCGCGTGCCGCCTCGCGCACCCGGCGCAGCAATTCACGGAAGGCCGGTTTGCCTGAAAGGTTCACGCGCAGCGGAACGCTGTTCACAAAGAAGCCGATCAGCTTCTCCGTCTCCGCACGGTTCCGCCCGAACACCGGCGTCCCGATCACCACGTCGTCCTGTCCCGTGTAGCGCCTGACCAGCGCATGGAATGTTGCGAGCAATCCCAGGAACAATGTCGCGTCTTCCTGCCGGACGATTGCCGAAAGTTTCTCCCGGAGCACTGCCGACAAATCGAAGGAATGAATCGCGCCGCGATGCCCAGGCACCGCGGGCCGGGGACGATCCGCAGGCAGTTCCAATTGCAGGGACACGCCCGCCAGTTCCCGACGCCACCAGTCGATCTCACGCTCCAGCACCGCGCCGTCCATCGACCGGTGCTGCCATGCGGCGAAGTCCGCGAATTGGATCGGCAGCGGCGGCAGCGGCGAAGGCTTCCCCTCGGCGAATGCGGAGTAGAGTTTGAACAACTCCTCGAAGAGAATCTCCATCGACCACGCGTCCGAGGCGATGTGATGCAACACCAGCAGCAGGACATGCTCGGATGGAGCCACGCGATAGCACGTCGCCCGGAGCATCAGGTCGGCGGTCAAATCGAAAGGCCGACGCGCCTCAATCTTCGCCAGACGCAACGCTTCATTCCCCGCCTCCGCGCCGGCGCGCAGATCGATCACTTCCAGGCGGACCGGTTGCGCGGGCAGGATGCGCTGCATCGGGCGACCCTGACCGGCGGTGAATACCGTCCGCAGCGACTCGTGCCGGGCTACGATCTCGGTCAGGGCGCGCTCGACGATCGCGGGCTGGAGCGAACCGGAAATCCGCAGCGCCACCGGAACGTTGTAGGCGCAAGAGTCCGGATGGAATTGATCGAAGAACCAGAGTTGCTCCTGGCCGAATGACGCGGGGGAATCCTGACCGGCCGGCGCGCGAAGTATCGGCTGCGCTGCCTCGGGCACATCGCCGCCCTGCCTGGACTCGATTTGCGCCGCGAGCCCCTCGATGGTGGGATGATCGAAGATTATCTGGATTGGAAGCTGGATTTGAAACGTCGCGCGCACCCGGGACAACATCCGCACGGCCTGAAGCGACTGGCCGCCGAGGGCGAAGAAGTTGTCGCGCACTCCGATGGCAGGGACGCCGAGCACTTCACGCCAGACACCCAGCAACGTGTGTTCGATCCGCGTGCGCGGCGCAACCGTGCCGGCGGCGACGTTCATCCGGAAATCTCCAGCCTGGCCAGCCTCCATGCTGTCATTGAAAAAGCACCAAAGGGGAATGCTTCGCCGGCCAATGGCCTGCGATCACAGCGGCCAGGCTCCAGCCCGGCATGGATCATAATAGTGCTGCGTTGCATCAAGGTCTTCCGTAGCTACCACACCGAATCGGGAAAGGGAAGCCGACTACCCGGCCCGTTGCTACAGGAACGGCTGTCCGTGGATTTACTGTAGCCATCCCACGGCAGCGCAGGCGGGGGATCAATTCTTCTTTCCGAGCAATCGCCTGAGCTCTCCGCCAGGATCCTGAACCGCCCGCGCGTTGATGGCCAGTCTCTTCACCCCGCTGGAGGGCAGCTTGAACTTGAAGTCCCGCAGCACCCGCTCGCACACCGTCATCAAGCCACGCGCCCCGGTGTTCTCGCTGGCGGCCAGCACCGCGAGGCAGCGCAATCCATCGTCCTTGAATTCACAGTCAATGCCGTAGGCGGCGAAGGAGCGTTCGTACTGGTGAATCAAACTGCTCTCGCTCTTGCGAAGGACGTTGAAGAGATCGTCCGTGTCGAGACCGTGACAGGCCACCCGCACCGGCAGGCGTCCGACGAACTCCGGCTCCAGCCCGTAAGCGATGAGGTCGGGCGTGCCCGTCTCCTGATAAAGCCGTTCCGTGCTCCACTTGGCGAAGGGCAACCGCCCGTCGTCCGTCGTCGCGGCAGCAGCGAGCCGGCGCCGGACAATCTCCGCCATTCCAGAAAAGGCCCCGCTGACAATGAAGAGAATGTGCCGCGTGTTGATCGTTTCGGGTTGGGCCGCACCGCCGCCGCGCATCGCGGACATCGCGCTCTGGAGCTGGCCCGTCATGTCGTTGGGCGACACCACCGGCACGTCCCCGTCCTCCATCAATTTGAGGAGATTCGTCTGCACGCCGCGTCCGGAGACATCGCGCCCCGCGCCCGCTTCGCGCGTGGCGAGCTTGTCCACTTCATCCAGATAGATGATCCCGTGCTCGGCCCGCTTCACGTTGCCCCCCGCGCGCCGGACAAGATCGCGCACGAGATCATCGACGTCGCCGCCGACATACCCCGTCTCGCTGAACTTCGTCGCATCCGCCTTGACGAAGGGCACGCCGATGAGTTCCGCCGCCGAGCGGATGAGATGCGTCTTGCCGACGCCCGTCGGCCCAAGCAGCAGGACGTTCTGCTTCTGGTAAAACGGCACGGTGTTTCCCTCGAGCGTGAGCCGCACATGCTGAAAGTGATCGCACAGCGCGACGCTGAGAACCTTCTTCGCCTCGACCTGCCGGATGACGAAGCGGTTCAGGAAACGCGCGATGTCAGCGGGCTTGAGATTGAAGCTGAACTGCTCCGAAGGCGCGGCGCTCTGGGCGACGCCATGCTTGGTCGGCGCGTCGTGCTTGGATGCGCGAGGCGCACGGAGCTTCTTCGGCACACCGGCGGTCACCGGTCCGAGGGAATCCGGATGCCCGGAAATTTGGGATGTCATGCTGGCTTCTTCCAACGGACGAATGGTTAACCTACTCCACCGAGGTCACGAGATATTTGTTCATCGCTCCGGCAATTTTCATTTGCAAAGACTCCCCCTGCTTCCGGCCCATGAGCTGTTCGCCCAGCGGTGACTGCGGCGTGATGACGAGGACTTCGCGCTTCTGATGGATCACCTCGGTGCCGCCCGCCTTCGGTCCGATGAAATAAATCGTCCGCTCGCCCGCGCCCTCGAGTTCCACCAAGGCGCCGAGAGCCACCCGTTCGCCGGGAGCAAAAGCCCGTCCATCGAGCTTGCCGAAGGCCTCAATCGCCGCCTCGATCTCCGCCGCCTGCTTCGACTGGCCGCGCGCGAGGTAGGACGCCTCGAGGCCGCGCGTGTCGTATTTGTTCTCCGCCCTGCTCTGCTCATGCGTCGCCTCCGCATGCGCCGCGCGGGCTGCGCGCAGGTATCCCTCCAGGTCGGAGGTCAACTGTTTGACAATTTTTTCGATGAGCGCGCGTTTGTTCATGAACGAGTCCGCCAAGCATGGGCGGCCGGGATTCTGAATTCAATTCCCGGTGTGAGGCCGAGCGGTCTTTCTTTACGTTTCGCGCTTTACCCCGTACCAACCCCCGCGCATGTCACAGCGCGCGCGCGCCATCCAAATCCTGACCCTGGCCACCAGCCTGTGGGGACTGAGCTTCCCTGCCACGAAGGCGCTCCAGTCCACCCAGCAACAACTGCTGGAGCAACCCAGCACCTGGTTTCTCGCCTCTATTCTCACCGTGTGCCGCTTTGGACTTGCCGCCACCGTGTTGCTCGTCATCTCGATGCGCACCCTGCGCAAGATGACGAGGCTGGAACTGGAACAAGGCCTCGGCCTCGGACTCTTTGGCGGCGCGGGCATCCTCCTGCAAGTCGATGGACTGGCGCACACCGCGGCTTCGACCTCGGCCTTTCTCACCCAGGGCACCTGCCTGTTCATTCCGCTCTGGCTGGCGCTGCGGCACTGGCGCCCGCCCTCGCTGCGCGTGGCCGCTGGTTGCGCGCTGGTCATCGCTGGCGCGGCGGTTCTTGCGGGCGTGGACTGGCAGCATCTTTCGCTCGGACGCGGCGAATGGGAAACCATCGCCGCCTCCTCCTTTTTCGCCGGACAGATTCTCTGGCTCGCCCGGCCTGAATACGAAGGCAACAACGCGAATCATTTCTCGCTCGTGATGTTCGCCACCATGGCGACGATGTGCGCGCCAGTCGCCGCGCTGACCTCCAATCACCTTTCCGATCTCTGGCTGGCGTGGGAGTCGTGGCCCGCGGTGGTGTTCCTGCTCATCCTCACCCTGCCCTGCACGCTTGGTGCCTACATGATGATGAATTACTGGCAGCGCCATGTGACGCCGGTGCAGGCAGGATTGATCTATTGCCTGGAGCCGGTGTTCACCAGCGCCTACGCCTTGTTTCTCCCGGGAATTTTCTCGGTCTGGGCGGGAGTAAATTATCCCAATGAAATCCTGACGCGCAGCCTGGTCATCGGCGGCGCGTTCATCCTCGCGGCGAACCTGCTGGTGCTGAAACCAGAGCCGGAGACAAAATCCGTCGCGAACGGCTGAAGCCCTCCGCTGGTGGGAACCATCCCGTGAAATCAATTCCCGCTTGTCGCCAGCGGCTGCACTAAACACACTCCGCGCACTGTCATGAGCCAAACGGACCCGTCGAATTCCTCCGCCACCATGCCTGCGTCCGCCGCCATTCCACCGCTGCGCGACGGCGCCACCCCCGAGGAAAAGGACGCGCACTGGCTGAAGTACGTCTATCAGGGCGACAACCAGCGGCAACTCACGCTCCGCGCCGTGCTCATCGGCGGCGTGCTCGGCATGTTCATGTCGATCTCGAACCTCTACACCACACTCAAGCTGGGCTGGGCCTTCGGCGTCGCCATCACTGCCTGCGTGCTCTCCTACGTCTTCTGGAACGGACTGCGCCGCGTCAGCGGAGGCAGCCTGTCACCAATGTCGCTGCTGGAAAACAACTGCATGCAATCTACCGCGTCAGCCGCGGGCTATTCGACCGGCGGCACGATCGGCAGCGCCTTCGCGGCACTGTTCCTCCTGCAGGGAACGCATCAACCCTGGACCGTCGTGGTGCCATTCGTTTTCTTCACCGCGGCGCTGGGCGTCTTCGTGGCCATCCCGATGAAGCGGCAGATGATCAACTACGAGCAGTTGAAATTCCCCAGCGGCGTCGCGGCGGCAGAGACCCTGCGCAGCCTTTACTCGCAAGGCGGCGAGGCCCTGCGCAAAGCCTGGTCGCTCATCATCGCCTTGGGTGTGGGCGCGGTGGTGGGACTGCTGCGCGGCTACCCGATGCTCGTCGGCGCGCTGGAAGAGTCTAAGCGCGCCCCCTCGTGGTTGAGCAAGCTGGCCGGGTCGTTCCACATCCCGGAGGAAATCCCCATCAAGCTCGGCGCGTTCGGCAAGACTCTGGCGGGCTACTCCTTCGAGCCCAGCGTGCTGCTGATCGGCGCCGGCATGATCACCGGCCTGCGCGTCTCGCTCTCCATGCTGCTGGCCTCGGCGGTTCTATACCTCGGCGTCGTGCCTTGGCTGAATCGTGTGGAAACGGACCGCGCAGCCGAGGCGGCGTTCGTCCGGCCGCTCACGCGGCTGGAAGTGATGGTCACCAATTTCCCCGCCGCCCAATCCAACGCCGTCTATGCCGCCGTGCGCGCCGCCAACCCGTCCCTCAGCGAAAAGGCCGCCACGCGCATCGTCACCAAAATGGACCGCCCCGTGGATCGCATGACCCGCAAGTCCGAGGCCGACGCCTTGCAGGCAAAGCTCGCAGCGGCGGGAGCGCAGGTGAGCCAGCGACCCGAGCCGGTCATCACGCCCACGCGCTGGGCGCTGTGGTGCGGCACGGCCATCATGGTTTTCAGCAGCCTCGCCTCCATTGCCTTCCAGTGGCGCACGCTGCTGCGCGCCTTCGGCTCCGTGAAACGGGGCGGCGTGAAACAAGACGACCCGATCCAACGCATCGAAGTCCCGACCTCGTGGCTCATCGCCGGGATGATTCCCATCACCATCGGCATGGTGATCATGCTGAAGCTCTCCTTCGATGTCTCGGTGCCGCTCGGCTTGCTGGCCGTCGCCATGTCCTTCGTCGTCTCGCTCGTATGCTGCCGCGCCACTGGCGAGACGGACACCACACCCATCGGCGCCATGGGCAAGGTGGTCCAGCTTCTCTACGCGCTGCTCCCCGGCGCCAAGGGCAACATCAGCATCAATCTCATGGCCGCGGGCGCGACTTCCTCCGCGGGTGGCGCCTCGGCTGATTTGCTCACCGACCTCAAGAGCGGCTACCTGCTCGGCGCGAACGCACGGCGGCAGTTCATCGCCCAGTTCGTTGGCATATTTTTCGGCACCCTCGCCATCGTGCCCGCCTGGTATCTCATGGCGCCGGACAAGGAGACGCTGGAGCAACGCTTCGCCATGCCCGCCGCAAACATGTGGCGCGCGGTGGCCGAGCTCCTGACCAAGGGAACCAATGCGCTGAATGAGTTGCCCACCTTCGCGAAGGAAGCGATCATCGTGGGCGCATTCATCGGCGTCCTGCTGCCGCTGCTGGCCAAACTGCTCGGCAAGCGCGAGCGGTTCCTGCCCTCGGCGATGGGCCTGGGCCTGGGCCTGGTCATCCCGTTCAGCAGCGCGCTCGCCTTCGCGGTGGGCGCGGTCCTCACGGAATTTTGGGAACGTAAGAACCGGCCGCAGGCCGATACCTACAACGTACCCATCGCTTCCGGTCTCGTCGCCGGCGAAAGCCTCATCCTCGCCGTCATCGCCATCCTGAGCACGCTGGTCGGGTTCCTCGCGCTGAAGCAGTAGGCACCCGCTCGCCTCGACAACGAGCCAACTGCCGCGTGCTTCCCGCCAATTTACAGTTGGCACCGCGTTCCCGGATCGCGGAGATTTTCCGCGCACATCGTCCGGCGGTTGTGCTAACAATCAATCATGCAATCAGCGACTGTTCCGGTGGAATTCACCGACCCGATCAACGCCCGCATCCTCGAAGTGTCCGAGGACCGCATCCAGGGCTTTCAACGCGATCCCCTCGGCGAGATCGCCCGCCTCTCCGGCGTGCCGCTGGAGACGGTGATGGAACGCATCCGCGCCATGCTCATCGCCGGGAACATCCGTCGCGTGCGCCAGACCCTGCTCGCGACGAACCTCGCGCAGGGCGCGCTCGTCGCCTGGCAGGTGCCGGACGACAAACTCAATGCCGCCTTCGACTGGATGTTCCAGCAGGATCCCTTCAGCGGCCACGTCGTCACGCGCTCGACGAATGCCGCGACGGCTGGGTCGAATTACAAGCTCTGGACCACGCTCAAGGTGCCGCAAGGGTTCTCCTTGAAGAAGCATTGCGAACTGCTGTGCCGCAAGACCGGCGCGGAGAAGTTCATCCTGCTGCCAGCGAAGAAGCTTTTTGCGCTGGGCGTTGGACACGTCCGCCGCCGCGGGATGGAACCCGGCAGCCGTTCCGACGGTCCCGCCGATGTGACGGAAGTCACCACAACCACGTTGAACGATCTCGAATGGAGAATTCTCACCGCACTCAAGCGCGAGTTCGAAGCGGAGGAACTGGTGGCGAATATCTGGGAGGCGCGCGCTGCGGAAGCGGGAGTGCCGCTGCAAACGTTCATCGAGGTGGCGGAAGACTTCAACCGGCGCAAAGTCATCGGGCGCTTTTCCACCTTCCTCGAGCACGTCAAGCCGCAGAGCGACGGTGAGCGGGTCACCCGGTTCAATGCGCTCTTCCACTGGGCCGTGCCGGCGGGCCGCGAGCTGGAAGCGGGCCGCGAAGTCGGGCGTCATCACATCATGACGCACGCGTATTGGCGCGAAGGCGGCCCGGAGTTTCGCAACGTGAACATCATGGGCGTCGCGCACGGCACCGACAAGCAGCTCGTCCTCGCCCACAAGGCCGCCATCGACCAGCATCTGCGCGAGGCCGGCCTCGACTTCAGCTACACCAATGTCTTCTGGGGCGGCCGCAGCGAGATCAAGCCCAGCGAAATCTCCCCCTTCGCCTA
>Ga0163144_10006735_pt1 | contig 25287 bp, 23 predicted proteins | sample OliLak19BULKMAT1_FD_123175 | JGI IMG/M metagenome (GOLD analysis project Ga0163144, IMG submission 123175) | Freshwater microbial mat bacterial communities from Lake Vanda, McMurdo Dry Valleys, Antarctica - Oligotrophic Lake LV.19.BULKMAT1 | ecosystem: Environmental > Aquatic > Freshwater >... | reverse complement strand
CGCGCGATTCGTGCCGGTAGGATACCGGCACCACAACATTGTGGGCACCGGTTTGTTACCGGTGCGGGTGCGGCGCTGTCGCGCGATTCGTGCCGGTAGGATACCGGCACCACGATTACGGGTTGCGCCCCGGCGGCGGGCCCACCTGATACCCCAGCGCTTCCAGTTTTTGGGCGAATTGGTCGCCGGCCCGTGTGGCGGCGGCAGAGTCGACACCGGCCTTGGTGATCGCGCTGTACCAGAAGCGTTGGCGGTCCTTGGGCGGAAGTTGATCCGGATCGAGACCGAGTTCGCGCACCAACTCAGGATCCCAGCGATTCTTTTTCAGCCAGTTGGATAGATCCCGCCAGGACAAGCCCGTGGAGAGAACCGTCCCCTTGGGACCGGTGATGCGTCGCCCGATGAGCACCTGGAAAAAGCCCAACAGGTTCCCCTCGGCAAGTCCTTGCTTTTTGATTTGTTCCAAGAGTGTCGATAATGCCTCCATTCGCGCGGGCCTCCCTCCCCGGTTACCATCGACGCCTCAGCTGCCCCTTCATGCAACGAACTTGGGCGAATTGGGAGAGTTGGATGAGAGGGGCCGCTCCATTCTTCCTTCCTTGCCTATTTTACCAAACAGCGCCGATTTACCAAACGAAATTATTCGCATTCGTGGTTCATTGGTCGCGTCAGGCTCGCAGTCTATCCGTAACTACCTTCGTAATGATTAATTACACGAAAAAACGCACTCTGCTGTTTGCTCGGCAGGGTGCGTTTAACGGGGCGAGGAATGTGCGACCTTCCTATTTCGCCGGCACGCGAATCTTCACGTTGCGAAACGCCACGGGCCCGTGGTCGGCCTGGATCATGATGTGGCCTTGGGCCATTTCCGGGTTGTTCCAACGATCTCCCGTAGGGGTCAGCAACTCCAGATTCTCATGCACGGTCTTGCCGTTGAGCACGACGCGGACGAGCTTGGCGTTGACGATCTTTTTGCCTGCCTTGTCGAACCGCGGCGCCAGAAACGTCGCGTCGAGTGTCTGCCATTGGCCGGGTTCCTTGCACGCGTTGACGAGCGGGGGAACGCCCTTGTCGATGTGGTGATAGCGAGGCTTCGCCAGCGCCCGGGGATAGATGCCGCCGCAATCGCTGCCATCGATCTTGGCTTTGCCGAAGCTGTCGCAGATCTGAATCTCGTAATGCCCGTGGAACTTGATGCCGCTGTTGGAACTCTTGGGCATGTTGAACTCGAGGTGGACTTCCAGGTCGCCGAACTTTTCCTTCGTGAAGAGGTTGTTCGTGCGGCCCTTGGCGCCGTTATAGTACGCGCCCTTGCCTTCCTTGGGCTCGAATTTACGCGGGTTCTTCGGGTCCAGTTCCACGTCCGCGACTTCCTTCCACTCGCCGTGCGGCCCCTTGAAGGCAGCCATGTTGTTGTCGAACAGGTCGGTCCACCCCTTGTCGCCGGCGTGCGCCGACGGCAGGCTCCAGAGAAGACACACCGACGCGAAAGCGAACCAGCGACGACACATGCTCGTTTGACTCCGAATAAAACTACATGACAATAACAACGACTCTCCCTCTCCCCGCTGCGGGGAGAGGGCCGGGGTGAGGGGTCCATTGAATTCTCAGACATGGCCATCCTCCTGTAAAGAGGGAACCCGCACAAATGACGTTTCCCCTTCCCGATCCTCCGACGAATGAGGAGTGGACGCTCGCCGCTCGCTGGGTGTTCCCCGTCGATGGCCCGCCGCTGCCCAACGGTTGCGTGACGATCCGCGACGATCGCATCGTCGCCGTCGAACCCGCTGGGTCGCGCACTCCGGATCTATGGCTAGAGAACGCCGCCCTCCTGCCCGGATTGGTCAACGTCCACACGCACCTGGATCTTTCCCACGCCCATGGAAAAAGTCCGCCCCACGCCGACTTCCCAACCTGGCTGCGCCGCGTCGGCGCGCATCGGCGCGCTCAATCGGAAGCCGAAGTCCAGACGGCAATCGAAGCGGGCATCACGCAATGCCGTCGCCATGGCACGACACTCGTGGGCGACATCTCTGCGGCGGGGCGAAGTTGGGGTTTATTATCCGAAGCGCCCATTCACGCCGTCGTCTTTTATGAGTTCCTGGGTCTGACAATGGAACGCGCCCAATTGAACCAAGAAGCGATGCGCACCTGGCTTCGCAATCATCAAGCATCCGTCGACTGTCGGCCCGCGTTCAGCCTCCATGCCCCTTACAGCGTGCGCAACAGCGTGTTCGAGGAAATGGGCGAGGGAATCTGCGACGACATCGCTTATCCCATTGCCATTCACGTCGCGGAATCGGAAGCCGAGGTCCAGTTGCTTCGCGACCACGCCGGACCCTTTGTGCCGTTCCTTGAGAGCATGGGCGTCTGGGATCCCAGCGGCCTGGTGCGCGATGCCGGGTCGATTCTCGCCAACGACACGCCGCGCTCCCTCTTCATCCACGGCAACTACCTGCCCGCGACCACGCTGATAACGAAAGGCACGCTCGTCTATTGCCCGCGCACCCACGCCGCCTTTGGACATCGGCCGCATCCGTTTCGCGAATTTCTCAAACAAGGCACGCGCGTCGTTTTGGCGACCGACAGCCTCGCGTCCAACCCCGACCTCAACGTACTTGCCGAGGCACGGTTCGTGCACGAACGCTATTTGGATGTACCCGGCGAAACGCTGCTGCGCATGATCACGCTCAGCGGCGCGGAGGCGCTGGGCTGGGCGAACGAGACGGGCAGCCTGACGGCGGGCAAGTCGGCGGATATGGTCGTCTTGCCGATCGAGGGGGAGGCAGAGGACGCGTACAACTTGATCTTCAAATCGAAGAAGACGACGAACGGAACGCTTTTTCGCGGAATGTGGGTGGCGTAATTGCGTCAATGCAGTTCACATGCGCACCGCCAGATTCGTCGCGCAAGCGACGACAGCCAATCACCGCAACGGCCGCCCCTCGATCTTCTTCCCGTTGCTGTCGAGAATCTGAAAATGGTGGATGCCCGGCGTCTTGGCGTTGCGATGGGTCCAGACGATTTTCTTGTCCGCCGTCACTTCCGTCAGTTTCACGTCGTTCTTCGTCGCGTGATGGCTCGTGATGACGGTGTTGCCGTTGGGGAGGCGCTGGACGCCGCAGGCATCGTTGATGGGCCGACCGGGAAGATCGTCGTTCGTCACTTGCCAGACAGTCTTGCCTTCTTTGTCGACTTCGATCACAAGATGGCCCAGCGTGCAGCCGATCAGCGTATTGCCGTTGTCCAGGCGTATCGCCGTGAAAGGCATGTTCGGGGTCTTCACCTCCCAAAGAACTTTGCCGTCCGGCGAGTATTCGCGGACGACGCGGTCGAGCAACTGCGGAACGAGGTAGTTTCCGCTGGCCAGCTTGCGTGCCATGCGGGACTGTAAATGATGGTTCTTCGTCTGGGCTTGCAGAGGGACTTCGACAACGATCTTTCCCTCGCGATTCACCTCAAGCAACCTCGGTTTCGCGCCCGCTTCAGTGATCAAAAAGCAATCCTTGCCCACTGCCTGGACCGTGTTGACTTCCGACTGCGTGCCCTTGAACTCGAAGACGACTTTGTTGTCGCGCGTGACTTCTACCGCGCCGCCGCTGGGGTATTTCTTGCTCTTGGAAAGCGCCAGGAGCACGTTGCCATTGGGCAAGACCCAGCCGTCGCGCGATCCGTGTGGATATTGCCAGGTCGTCTTGCCGTCGCCGTCCACGATGTAGGTCGCCCCGCCGGTCGCGAGGAACGCATGCGTGATCTTGGTTTTGGGGTCGTCGCCAGCACAGGTGTTCGTCACGGCAAGCAAGGCGAGGCCCAAAGCGGCACTGAAGAAGGCAACCGCGTTGCTGTGACGGAACGGGAAAATCCTTTGCATGGGGATACCTCGGGTTGCCTGTGCAGAGTCTTTTCTTGTTTTAGGACACTTCGAAGTAGAGATTCCCGATTCTGACATGGGCGGCGCGAACGCTAAGCCGCAAGCGGCAGGATACGATCCCCCGACACCGATGCGTCACTACTCTTTCTTAAGAGGCGCGGTCCACAGGTAGAGCGCGTGCTCGACGCCGTCTTCACGGGAGCGATAACGAACGATCCGGTCCGGTCGAATTCCCGCGATGGGAAATTCATGCGAGACGATGCGTGCTCCGGGCTTGAGCTTTGCCAGCTGAGGCAAGAGCTTTACGTTCAAGCGTGGCAGAAGGTAAAGGGCGATCACATCGGCCTGAGTCAGATCGACGGTAAAGAGGTCTTTTTGCTCGATCGTGACGAGTCGTTCCAGCTTCTCGTTTTGCACATAACCGCGGGCCAACTTGACGCACACGGGATCCAGATCGACGCCGACGGCATGACAGCCGTACTTTTTGGCGGCCGTGACGACGATGCGGCCGTCGCCGCAGCCTAAATCGTAGACCCGGTCCGATTTTTTGACCGCTGCAAGCTCAAGCATCTTTTCGACGACATCCTGCGGCGTCGGCACGAAAATGGCGTCGGGCGGCCGGGAGGTGGTCTTGCGAGACTGGTCTCTGGCTTCCGGTTCCTCCGACTTCGCTTTGGAATCGCGGCCGGCAATCGCGTATAGCCGATGCCCCGCGACGATATACAAAATGCCGTGCGCGAAGATGGGCGAGCAGCGAATCCGTTTCTCCATTTCGATCGTGGCGAGCACGTCCTTTTCCTTGGAAAGGCGGAGAATCCAGACTTCATCCGCGTCGTTGCCGACATAGATGTTTCCGCCGACGATGAGCGGAGAACCATGGATCGCGCCTCCCGTGTCGACGCTCCAATACTCCTTGCCCGTCCGCGCATCCAGACAATGAACCTCGCCCAAGATATCCGCCGCGATGACCAGTCCCTCATGCACGACGACATTGGAAACAGTGCGATGGAATCGAAATCGGCGGCGCGTTGGTTTCTCGTCCATGCCGCCGAAGCGCCAGACCATGCCGGAATTGGGGTTGGGTTTGCCCTTTCCCGGCCCGTCCGAAAGTTCCGGACTGATGTCGCCCCGTTTCATCGGATCGATGCAGTAGAGCCAGGCCGGGCCTGCTTCGTGTTCGGGGTGATGTCCATTGCCGATAAACACATGCCCGTCGGCATAGACGGGAGTCGCCAGCAGGTTATTGCGCGTGCCGCGTCCGAACTTGTACTGGGAATCCTTGGGGTTGGTATCGAATTCCCAAAGCAGCTTGCCGGAAAGGGCATCGAAGGAGCGCACCCAACCGTCACCCAAGGGAGCGATTACCTGAGCCTGACCCTTGATCTCGATCACCAGCGGGCTGGCCCATTGGCCGTGCAGGATGTTCTTGCCGGGGGAGTTGTTCGACCACGCCAGCTTGCCGGTGTTCTTGTTGAGGCAAATCAAGCTGGGCGCCAGAGGCGCGGGAACACTGACATGGTCCGCATCGACGCCGTTGCCGGTGATGACGTAAATGAATTCCCCGAAACCCGCGACCGAGCATCTGCGGGTCATCGCCATCGGCGTGCCATGAGGGAATACGCCCAGGTCGCGGATCATTTCCAGCTTCCAAATGACCCGCGGCTCGCCAAGACCGCGACGGAACGGCCCGAAGTCCAAGCAGACCACTTCGGCGCGGTTCGTCGTGAACCACAAGCGATCTTTTTCGATCAACGGCGAACAACCCATACTTGAATCCGGCCAGTCATGCACGCGCGCGGGCAGACGCGGCGAAACGTAACGGTAGAGCGTTTTGCCGCGCTTGTTCACGTCCAGGCATTGGAGCACGCTGGCATCGAGAACCTTGTCGGCTGGGATTGCAACCCGGCGATTGTTCGTGCTTACCCAGAGCATGCCGTCGACGACCACCGGGTCGCCGTAGGTGACGGAGCCAAGGTTGACGGACCATTGGATGTTGCGCGCGGGCGTCTCGATCTTACCCTTGTCGTCCCGTTCTTCGAGTTGCCAGTGGATGGGCGGGTTCTTCTCGGGGCTGACGGCATTGCGCGTCTGGTCCCGGCCAAATTGGGGCCAATCTTCGCCCTTGGGAGGCAGCGGCGGAGCGTCTTTCCCGGCGATGGCATAAAGGGCATCCGAACAGGCAAGGTACAGGACGCCGTTGGCGAAGATGGGGCTACAGCAGAGCGTATGGTCGGTGTCGATCCCACGGAGCAGCTTCTTTTCCTTGCCATGATGGAAGATCGTCACGACGGACATGGACGCGACAAAGATCTTGCCATCCGCCACCAGAGGCGCCGCGGCAATTTCGTCCTCCACATCGTGTTTCCAGTAATGTTCCCCCGTACGGGCGTCGAGGCAATTTACGTAACCGTTTGAGTCGCCCAAAATGACAAGGTCATCATGAATCGCGACACTGGCTATGGTGCCGTGGAAGTTCCGGCGCTTCTTTTCGCCGAGGCCGCCGAAGCGCCACTGCACGCCCGAGTTCGGGTTGGGCACGATTTTTCCGTCCGCCGCGACAAAGTCCAGGCTGATGTCGCCTTTGCGTTTGGGATCCAGGCAAAAGAGCCAACCAGGGCCGCGCCGCCAGGTGTCAACCAGGCTATTCCCCGTCGCCACATAAACCAGTCCCTTGTAATACACGGCAGTGGCGAAGACGTTGTTCCGTCTTTCGGCATCGATGCCGCGCGGCACCGATTTGGGATTCACGTCGAATTGCCAGAGGATCTTACCGCTCAATGCGTCGAAGGAGCGCACCCAGCCGTCCCCGGTGGGAGCGATGACCTGCGCGCGGCCCTCGATCTCGACGACCAAGGGGCTGGCGTATTGTCCGTCCCGGATATTTTTTCCCGGCGAATTATCGGACCAGAGAACCTTGCCCGTGTCCTTGTCCAGGCAGAGAAGACTTGGCGCCTTCGGCGCGACGACGCGGTCCTCTTCGTCGACGCCGTTGCCGGTCAGAACGTAGATGCGGTTCTTGTACGGGGCGCTGATCGAACAGGTTCTGCCCCAGCCCATGGGCGCGTGGCTTGGAAAGACGCCCAAATCCTTGCGCATGTCGAGCTTCCAGATCTCGCGCGGATCGCCGACGCCTTTTTGCAAGGGGCCGATGTCCAAGCAGAGAACCTGGCCGGTCACGGTGGTGAACCAGAGCCGATCCCCTTGCGCCACGGGAGAGGAAGTGTGGCCGGTATAGTTGAAATCGACAAGAGGATCCTTCGCCCCAATCTCCGTCACATGCTGGTAAAGAAATTCGCCGTCCTTCTCCCGGAAGCACTGGAGGACGGGCGCCCGTTGTTTGTTCCGGGGATCGCGCGGATGGCCGTTATTGGAGCCAACCCAAATCAGTCCGTTGGCGACGATGGGATCGCCTTTGGTATGCGTCCCCAAGCGCGCGGCCCACTTGATATTCCGCGCTTTCTTGACGATCTTTCCCTTCTCGTCGCGTTCTTCCCACTGCCACCAAGTCGGCGGGTTCTTTTCCTCGCTAACGGGATTGCGCGTGCCGTCTCGACCCGCCTGGGGCCAATCTTCGGCGCCCACGATCGTGAAGACGTGCAGGAGAAGCACAAGGGAAAGAAGGGGCGGTCGAAATGCACTCATCGTCGTACTCCCAGTCGCGCGATAGGGCGGGAACGTGTGGAAGTTGAGACTCCGCAAGTGCATGGTAGTCGAACGCCGGCCGAAATGCACGTCTGAGAATTACATTACTTCACCTTCGACACCGGCTGATCCGGATGGGCCGGATTCGGCACGAGCCGGCGGTTGGCGCAGTCGGCGTGCAGATCGAGTTTTGCCAACACCGTATGCCCGATCAACACTTCGTCGCCCAACACCAACGCCTCTTCAATCGTGTCGCGGCCCAAGATGTCAAAGAGGATGCCTTCGGAAATGTCAACTCTGTCCTTGCGGCCATTTGCATATTCCGCGACCCGAGTGCCGCGCGTGCCGACGCCCAGCTTTTGCAGGACATGCACCGGGATCACGGAGCGCACCGCTCCCGTATCCACCATGGCATCCGCTACGTAAAAGCGAATATCTTCCTGCTTTATTTCGCCGTGACGATAACGGGTCTCGTCGAGCAAATTCTGCAATTTGACTTTGACGCGAATCTCACCCATGTCGCTCCCTTCGCGCACGAAGCGAAGATGCTTTTTCTTAGGCCGCGTCTTTCCGTTCATTGCGAATCACCACGATCGGCTCCGCGGTAGGCGACGGAATCGGCAGCCCCTGCTCGGCAAGCAATGCCAGGTGTTCGCGCATTCCCCATTTCGCGCGGTATAAACAGTCTTCCACCGAATGCCCGATGCCGGAGAAGCCCAGCAACTCTTCGGAAAAGAAGCCAAAGTAGTCCGGCTCATCCGTGGCCTCAATGATAAGTGAATACGGCAATTCGATCATGATGGATTCTCCGGCGAGTCTTTTTCGGTTGGTGAGCGCTTTCCTTTTTTCGCAATGCCGGCCGACTTCAAGATCGCGTGGCAAGTACCTGTTGGCACTTCCTTGGGGCCATGATAGTCTACGCGAATGAGTTGCGGCCAACCCGTCCTGCCATAGTAGCGCACGGATCCCTTCTGTCGCACGAGCGAAAAGCCGTTGCCTTCCAGGAGGCGTATCAATTCGGTAAACTTCAATGTGAATCTCCCCGGATCCGTCCCCTCATCGCACCATTCACGATAACGACGCCAAGTGCGAAACACAAGCAGCGATCCCGGCGTCACGCTTGAAATCAGGCGCGATTTTCCGTAGGAAAAAAGTGTTCGGCGAGGCGTTGTTTGGCCGGCAACAAGGTTTCAGTGCCCGCCGGTTGAGTTCGCGGGACGATGATTCGGCCTGCCCTTTGTTCCCTTTTGGAACGTCTCTATCTCTTCCCCATTCTTTCTTTCGGAGCGAACGATGCCGCTTGGATACTTGGCTCTGGTCTTGCATGCCCATCTGCCGTTCGTCCGCCATCCGGAATATGACGACTTCCTTGAGGAAGACTGGTTCTACGAGGCGATCACCGAGACCTACATCCCCCTCTTGGAAATGATGGAGGGGCTGGATCGCGACGGCTGCGATTGGCGGCTCACCATGTCGATCACGCCGCCGCTGGCCGCCATGTTCGCCGATCCGCTCTTGCAATATCGCTACGTTCGGCACATCGACAACCTCATCGCCCTCACCGGCAAGGAAATCGAACGCACGCGCTGGCAGCCGGAGTTTCATCACCTAGCGCACATGTACAACGAGCGCTTCCGCCGGGCTCGCGAAGTCTTCGTCAATCAGTATCACAACAATCTCAACCACGGCTTCCGCCGCTTCTTCGAATCGGGCAAGCTGGAACTTATCACCTGCGGCGCCACCCACGGCTTCTTCCCGCTTTTGCAGAATAACTGGAACGCCGTCCGCGCCCAGATCGAAGTCGGCTGCCGCGAGTTCGAACGCCACTTCGGCAAGCGCCCACAAGGCATGTGGCTGCCGGAGTGCGGCTACGCGCCGGGCGTCGATGAGTTGCTCGCCGATGCGGGAATTCGCTATTTCTTCGTCGACACCCACGGCGTCATGTACGCCGAGCCGCGGCCCAAGTACGGCGTCTATGCTCCGATCATCTGCCCCAAGAGCGGGGTGGCCGCCATCGCGCGCGACACCGAATCCTCCAAGCAGGTCTGGAGCGCGATCGAGGGCTATCCCGGCGATTACGTCTACCGCGAGTTCTACCGCGACGTCGGCTTCGACCTGGACTACGAATACCTGAAGCCCCACTTGCACGACAACGGCATCCGCAGCCATCTTGGCATCAAGTATTACAAGATCACCGGCCGCGGCACCGACCACAAGGAAGCGTACAATCCCAAAGAAGCGTTGGACCGCGCCGCCGATCATGCCGGCAACTTCCTCTTCAACCGCGAAAAGCAGGTTGAGTGGATCTCCGGCAGCATGGAACAGCCGCCGCTAATCCTCGCGCCTTACGACGCCGAGCTATTTGGCCATTGGTGGTTCGAGGGGCCGGATTGGCTGAACTTCCTCTTCCGCAAGATGCACTGGGATCAACAGACGGTGAAGTCGATCACCATCCCGGAATATCTCGATCGGCACAAGCGAATCCAGATTGCGCAGCCGTCGTTTTCGAGTTGGGGACACAAGGGATACTGCGAAGTCTGGCTCGAAGGATCCAACGATTGGATCTATCGCCATCTGCACGAGGACGCCGACCGCATGGTCGAAATGGCGCGCGGCCACGCCGACAACGGCAATCATCTGAAGCGCCGGGCCTTGAATCAGGCCGCGCGCGAATTGCTGCTCGCACAATCCAGCGACTGGGCCTTCATCATGAAGACCGGCACCATGGTCGAATACGCCACCAACCGCACCCGCGTCCATGTGCTCAACTTCAACCACCTCTACGAACAGATCAAGCACAACGCCATTGATGAACCCTGGCTGGTCGAGATCGAACGCCGGCACAATATCTTTCCGGAGATCGATTATCGTGTGTATGCGTGAACGGAATAGAATTCCCCGTTTCGCGCTCGCCGTATCCCATCAAAACCGTTGATAGGACGGCTCGAGCGCGAAACGGGGAAGGTTTATCGATGCGCCCCGACTATCCTCGCACGGCTTCGTTCTCCACCTTCTCTTCCGAAAGCGGCAGCTTCACCGTGAATTTGGAGCCCCTGCCGACGACGCTTTCGACGCGGATGCGGCCTTGGTGCTGCTCGATGATTTGCCGACACACCGACAGGCCCAGGCCGCTGCCGCCGTGGCCTTGTTCGTCGGGTTGTTTGGTGGTGAAGAAGGTCTCGAAGATGAGGCGAAGTTGGTCGGGAGGGATGCCGACGCCGGTGTCGGCGATGCTGAGCTCGGCCATCTGCGTGCGTGGGTTCTCGCGGACGTCGATGGTGAGCCGGCCGCCGCGCGGCATCGCTTGCCGGGCGTTGATGATCAGGTTAACGAGAATCTGCTCGATTTGGCCGCGGACGACGGGCGCCTTGGGCCGGCTGAGGATCTTCTTCTCGATCTGCACCTGATGTTTGCTCAAGTCCTTTTCAGTGAGGATGAGCACTTCGTCGACCAGGCTGACAAGATCGGTCAGTTCCTTTTGGGTGCTGTTGCCTCGGGCAAAGCCGAGCATGCTGCTGATGACGGTGGCGGCGCGCTGGCTGCCTTTCAAGATTTTCTCCAGAGCCTGCATCCGGCTCGCCTCGCTCGTGGCGGGCTTCATGCCGAGCTTGGCGTAGTTGATGAGAGTGGTCAGGATATTGTTGAACTCGTGAGCCACGCTGGACGCCAGCGTACCGACGCTGGAGAGCCGTTGGGCTCGCAGGAGTTGCAGCCTGAGTTGGTCGGTTTCCGCGGCTGCCGACAAAGTTTCCTCGCCGATCATGCCCAGTCCTCGCATGGAAGAAATCCGTTCGATGGCACTTTTGTTTCACGGGCCGCCCGATGAGGACGCCCCCCCTCTCGCTTTTTTGGTATCGGCGTTCCGGCGTGGGCACTTCATCGGAAGTGATTACGTTTCCTTGTGTTAAGGCATGGGCAATTCATAAGCCGGGCGAGTGGGGCGAATGGCGGACGCCGTGCGAATTCACGACGATGCGGGGAGATGACGAGGCGGGCGAATCGGGCCAAAATGGGCGAAAGCGTGAACGCGAGGTATGCGTATGCTAACGCGTCACAGTCCAGGCAACGGACGGCGAAGTCGATCCCGCCGTCATTGGCCTGACCCCATCGGGAGCCCATCCGGGGGGGGTGTCGGGTGCTGAGGGCGATTGTCTTCCAGGGAACACCCGTCTTTCAACGGATGGAATTCGTCTTATTCGGGCAGCGGCGGAAGTCCCGGAACCGGTGTGTTTACTTCGGATAGGGCAACCGCAGTCAAGAACTTGTATTTTTCCTTCAAAGCAAAATAGAGTTGGTCGAAGGTTATGCATGTGACGCGATGGGTATCGATCGTTACCCTATCCGACCTCCAGGTGAGACGTTTTTGTTTAGCCTCATCAAGATCCTTGGAACGTCCCATTACGAGCAGACCAACAAATGTTACCAACCCATTGCCGAAGGTCGCTGTGCCGTAAGGTGTTCGTGAGACTTGAAGAATGGGAGTATGTCGTCCGCTTCCGCCAAATCCGGCTTCGAATTCAATAACGTTTCAAATTCCGCGAGTTCACTCCGAAAACGGACGGGATCGAATTTCACGGGCTTGAGAACGCTGGCCATTAATTTGCCCGCTGGTGCGAATCAAATTGGACATCGGCCGTTCCGCCGACGGAAACACCCCCGGACGCATAAATTGTTGGTTTGTTTGCAACATCGAGGATCGTGATTTTGTCCTCATCAATGCGGAAAATGACGCGGATGTCCGTGGTGGTTCGCAGGACGAAAACATCCTTGTGGCCAGGTAGCGGAACGGAATTGGCCCGTACGACGGGATCCGTATCCCATCGCTCCAGGTAGGTGAACCATGCATGAACGCGCCGAATGCCGTCCTGATCCAGTCCCCGCAAAGCGAATTGAACTGCGGGAGCGTATTCTAGACGTTTTGACATTTCCAGCCTCGTTTCGATATCGAATACGGGTGTGATTGTACAACGCCGGCGTTAAATACTCTATAAAGAATGCCGAAAACCAAATGCGGGCAGAAAGGGACATGGCATCTGTCAGAGGCGATCTCGTTTCACATCGGGCTAACGGCGCGCGGCGGCCGACTGCTCACCAGACATCGGCAGGCTACTTTTTTTCGCAGGAACTCCAGTATATTTGAAAAATCATCCGTCCAAACCTTCGCGCCCGGCGTAGTCCGTGCGGGTTGCCAATCTCCCGACTTCAGAATGGGTGCGAGATCTTCCTTTTTACGGGCCATCACCACCCACTCCGACTCCGCGGCGCCCAGTTTCCTTTCTTTCTCTGTTGGAACATGCTTGCGATAGCAAGCGGCCATCTTCACTTCTGCGGCGAGATTCCCAAGTACCAATTGCAAGTCCACGTATTTGTTGGAAACGTGAAATGCCAGGATCCCATCGGCCGCAAGCCGTCGGCGATAAAGCGCCACCGAATCCGTCGTCAATAAATGGACGGGAATCGCGTCAGAACAAAAAGCGTCCAACACGAGTAAGCCGAACTTCTCCTTTCTTTCGTGCAATAATTGCCTGCCATCGCCAAGTATGACGCGGACTTTGCCTTTGGCGTCTCGCAAAAAACGCTTATCTTTGGATTCCTCCGCGCGTCTTTTTACCTCTTCGTCCAATTCGAAAAACGTCCAGTCCTGCCCCACCTCGGAAAATGCGGCGAGAGATCCGTCGCCGAGGCCGACGACGCCCACTTTCTTAAATCGGGGATCGCCTTTGAGAACTCGAAAAATCTGACCAGCCGGTCCGGACTTCGAATACCACTTCGTGGGCTCTTGTCCCCTCGCGGCATTTACCCCGAAAAACCAAACTACTGTCAACGTGATTGTGCGGAGAACTCGCATGAAAGCCTCCAAGCATCGTCATGAGGAATGCCGTCGATTGTCGTGTCCGTGTTATCTTGCTGCCTCTTACCTGAAGCTACTCGATGGAATTCTCAATCCAGCCGCCGCCCAGGACGCGTTCGCCGTCGTAGAACACCACGGCCTGCCCCGGCGCGATCGCGCTTTGGGGTTCGCGGAAGCGTACCGTCGCCTCGGCGTTGTCCGCGGCGACGATCGTCGCAGCAGCCGCCGCCGCCCGATAGCGAATCTTCGCCTGGCACGACAACTCCGCCTTGGGCGTCTCGACGAGCCAATTCACGTCCTTCGCCCGCAATCCCGAAGAATACGTCTCTTCCTTCTCGCCGATGACGACCGTCCGCGTCTCGGGCACGATCTCCAGCACATAGCGCCGTCGACCGGACCCGAAGCCGAATCCCTTGCGCTGGCCGATGGTGAAGCGCTCGATCCCCTCATGCTCCGCGAGAACGTTTCCCTCGGTATCGACGATCTGGCCGGCCGTGTCCAAACCAGGCCGATGCCGCTGAATGAACGCCGCGTGATCGTTGTCCGGCACGAAACAAATCTCCACGCTGTCCGGCTTCTCGGCGACCGGCAACCCCGCCTTGCGCGCCAGCGCGCGTACCTCATCCTTGCGATAACCGCCGATGGGAAACAGCAACCGCTGGAGCAAACTTCTTCGCAAGCCATAAAGTACGTACGACTGATCCTTGCTCGGATCGAGCCCGCGATGCAGCTGGGCCTCGCCGTCTACATGGAGAATCTGGGCGTAATGTCCCGTCGCGACAAAGTCGGCTTCCAGTTGCTTGCCATAGCTCCAGAGCTTGCCGAACTTGAGCCAAGTGTTGCAGACGACACACGGATTGGGCGTGCGGCCCTTGGCGTATTCGTCGACGAAGTAATCCTTGATCCGGCCAAAGTCGGCTTCGAAGTCGAGAGCGTAAAACGGAATGTCGAGCCGATCGGCGATGCAGCGCGCATCCCCGGCGTCGACGGCGCTGCAGCAGCCCTTCTTGCGATCGTCGCGGCCGTCGTCTTCGGTCTCATGCACTCCGGTGCGCATGAATAATCCGACAACGTCGTACCCTTGTTCCTTGAGAAGGTACGCCGCCACGGAGCTATCCACGCCGCCGCTCATCGCCAACACGACACGCTTTGCCATCGCTCTGCTTCTGTCAAAGTCGGCGCGAAGCCGCCGACGAAACTCGTGCCGCGCGCGAGGTTCGCGCCAAGATTCGACACGCTATTCAGTATAGCAGAGCGAAAAACGAGTGGAAAAGTTCAGCGCGCAACCAGACCCGGTGCGCGCGCACCGGGACTCTCCGCCTACTTCGGGGCCATCACGGGCGGCGCCTTCTCGATGGCGGGCGGGTCGCTGCTGGGATATTGGCTGTAGTCCATATACAAGAGCACGCAGCCGACGATGAGCGCCACCAGGGAAATCGCCAGCATCCCCGTATAGGCGTTGTTCATCGCCCGACTCTTGTCTTCCAAATCGTCTTCGCGATCGTCGTCGTCCGCCATGGCTCCCACTCCCTCGTTTCCTCATCGAAACTTCAGATCGCTGCTGACTTTGTCTCCGGTCCGCAGCGGAATGCGTCCGCTCACGCTCGTCCGCTCCAGTCGCCCCACCGCGGACTGATGATGCACCTCGACGATGCGGATCATCCCCAGGTAGGTCGCTTCCGGTTCCAGACGATAGGCGTAGAGCGTGTTGTTCGTCGCGAGCCCATGGTCGCTTCCCACCGACAATAACACTGTGTCCGGATCCTTCACTTCCACCCGATCAACTCTGCCTGTGACCAGCGCCGTCGGCGGGTTCGGTTCGTTCGGCAGTTTGATCGCGGGTCCGCCTCCCGGCGTGCCGACGCGGCCCTTGACGATCATAGTCGCGTACTCTCGGTTTTGGGCGAGCAACTGATCGTTGCGAGACTGCAGGCTGTCCGCCTTGGCCTTCTGGGCGACGGCTTCCGCCTGGAAGAACCGCGTTTTGCCTTCCAAGTCGAGGATCGTTTCCTCGCGCTTCTTGATCGCGATGCCGAGGTTCTTCACCTCATCATTGCGGCGGTTTATCTCTTCTTGCATCTTGGTCAGGTAGACTTTGGATTTCTCCAGTTCTTTGGTCTTGGTATCGATTTCGTTGTCTTTTTCGGCCAGCTTGGCGTCGCGTTCCAAGACTGTGTCGGCGAAGTCCGCCTTCAGTTTGTCGCGTTCGGCGACGGCGTTTTTGTATTTGGCGTCGAGCGTCGCCAGCACCTTGTTGCCGCCTTCGAGCGCGCCTTTGGCGGCGATCACCTCGCGGCGCTGGTCCTCCAGACGCTGTTCATAACGAACACGCGTCAGTGCGGAAAAAACGATGAACCCGCCTGTCACCAGGGCGAAGAGCAGGTTCAAGACGACCAGTATTTTTCCGAGCGTATTCATGGTTTTCTGGTCCTCCTCCAGGACGCCGGGTCGCGGACACGGGATTCTTCCCCAAGAGCCGGTCCTACCAAGGCTCCCCGCCGGCGCCGTCTGGATCGCGCGCTTCGCACGGTTTCGTTCCCGGAATTGAGGTCGGGACTATGCCGCCTCTGTTTCGTCATGTCAACGCCAATTCAAGGGCTGCGAACGGAAATTCATTATGACTTCGCAAGAGATGGGTTAAAAGGGCAAAGTAGGCGACGTCCGACCTTGAGTTTGCACAACATCGTTGTTTGTTTTCCTCAGGGGCTGACGCCGCCCAGCGCGCCAGCGCATCACGGTTTCGCCGTTATTGCCCCACCGCCGCCACGAAGGCGTTGGCGCCTGCCTGTCCGCGGCGATTCAGTTCTTGCCAGGCCGCCCATTGAAGAGCCACGTTGTTTTGCCGCACGGTCTGCCAAAGAGCCTGGTTGGTTTGCGACATCATCGCTTGCTGTTGCTGTTGGAGCAATGCCTGTTGCCGCTGGAGCAACGCCTGCTGCTGGAGCAAACCTTGCTGATTAACCTGCTGTTGTCCCGCCTGCTGCTGGAGGAGGCGTTGTTGTTGCAGCACTTGCTGCTGCGTGTATTGCTGCTGGAGAGTTTGCTGTTGCATTTGTTGCAGAAGCAGTGCCTGTTGGTTGCCTCCGGGAATCCGACCGGATCCACCGGTGCTTATTTTCATGCAGGACGACCGCATGCCCGCATTGAAATTGCCGCTTGGCCCGCCGCCCGGTCCGCCGCGCCCGCCGCCGCCTCCCTTGGCGCACTGCGCCGCGGAAAGTGTCGGGAAAAGACACGCAAGCCCCATTGCCCCGCAAATTGTTAGACGGGATCGAATCATGTTACGCCCCTTCCGAGTGTTCCTAGATGTGCTGTTGCGCAGCGAGAAGCTCGCTGTCCTGCCCGGTCCGTGACGACTGAGCGTTCCCGGTCGGCGCCTTTGAGACATGTGCGCTCCGGACGCATTTCGACTCTCTTTACTCTGCCCTCCTTCAAATTCGTTGGTCCCAATTCCATCATAACAAACCGGCGCGGACTTCAAGCCCATTTTGACGAACCGATCCGCGTTGGGATTCACGACACACCGAATGCCTCCTTAAGCGCCATGTCGACCTTATTGAGCAAGGTGTCAGTTAACTTGCCGATAATGTGGAGAATTCGATTCTTACGAATCGTAGTCACATTGCAGCATTTGATCAGCGAGCGCCCTTTCAATGCTGGTAACTTTCCAAGTACGGATCCTTTTCGTCGTCTTCCGCCATGATCTCGTTCATGTTGCCCCTCGCTTCATCGGGGTCGAAATCGCCAATGTCAAGCAATACTTTCAGTCGTTCGTACGCCTCTTGTCGAACCAATACGTACGTTTCCCGCGTCTTGGGATCCATCGCCAGCGGCGCCGGAGACTTTAGTTCCAAGGATTGCTCTTCCGTCAATGTGATCATCGCCATTCTCCTTTGCGCTCAAGGAATCGTCTCCGTCGTTTGCCCCGCGGAGTTGATCTTAATCACGCCGGCGTAGCTGCACATACATTGCGACGAATCGTTCAGGGCGAGTAGTTTGCTGATCGTCACCGTGGGACTTCCCGGCGTCCACGGCGTGGTCGCGGGCACGCACGGCATCGGCGTCAACACCCCCAGCGCCGCCGCCGTCGCGCTTGCAACCGTGGGATTGGCGAGCGACGAACACATGCCAAAGGTGGGAATGTTGCTCATGGGCGCGCAATCCATGATGGTCGCCGCCGGCATCTTCGACGAGGTCGTTTGCGCCTGCGACGTGACCAATAGCGACGCGGGCGCCGTCCCAAAACTACATTTCATCATCGCGCCTTGCACGACTTGATTCGCCATTTTTTCCCCTCCGCTTGGCGCCGTGTCCTACGGCGATCATGTCTTGGCTTGTCGTTTGCGAGGGGTGCGAACGGTTTGCCCGGCCTTCGCCGTCACGTTCGGCCCCGCCTGCGGCGTCGTCTCCACGAGCCGACGCTGCGCGTTGGCCGTCGCCAACTCCAGGAAGCGGTCCTGACTCCGCAGCGCCGCTTCGTCTTCCCTTTTCTCCACCCGCCGATACGTCCCATCCGACAACAACTCGCGCGCTTTCACGTTGTCCGCGAGCGAAATACCCAGCACTTCATTGATCACGCGCTGCTTCAAATCCGGCTGCTCGATCGGAAACACCACCTCGACCCGCCGGCTCAAATTCCGATCCATCCAGTCCGCCGACCCGATGTACACCAGGGGGTCCGCGTTGTTGTGAAAATAAAACACCCGGCTATGTTCCAAGAAACGGTCGACGATGCTCGTCACGCGAATGTTCTCGCTCACCCCCGGAATCCCCGGCCTAAGCGCGCAGATTCCCCGACAGACCACTTCGATTTTCACCCCCGCCTGGCTTGCCTTGTAAAGCGCCTGCACGATCGCCGGTTCCAAAAGTCCGTTGATCTTCGCGATGATCCGCCCCGGCTGACCTGCCGCCACATTGGTCGCCTCTTGCGCGATCTTCTCGATCATGAACGCCTGCATTCGGCTCGGCGCGACGATCAACTTGCGCCACTGCGGCAATTCCGAGTAGCCCGTCAGATAGTTGAAGAGTGCGGAAGCGTCGTCACAGAAATCCGGATTGCAGGTGAAGTATCCCAGGTCCGAATAAAGCCTGGCCGTCTGCGGGTTGTAGTTGCCCGTCGCCAAATGCACGTAACGGCGGATGCCGTCGTCCTCGCGGCGCACGACCAGCGCGACTTTGCAATGCGTCTTTAGGCCGATAAACCCGAACACCACATGGACGCCCGACTTTTCCAATTCCCGCGCCCACAGGATATTGCGTTCCTCATCCATGCGCGCCTTCAGTTCGATGACGGCCGTCACTTGCTTGCCGTTGCCGGCCGCGGTCTGCAGCGCGCGGACGATCGGCGAATCGCTGCTGGTGCGATACAGGGCCTGCTTGATCGCCAGCACGCGCTCGTCGCTCGCGGCCTGTTCGATGAAATCCACCACGGGTCCGAACGACTCATACGGATGATGCACGATGATATCGCGGCCTCGAATCGCCGCGAAAATACTACTCGCCGTCGCGAACTCCGGCACCAATTGCGGCACGAATTGCGCGTCGTGCAAATGGTGGAAGCCCGGCAACGCGTGGATTTGAAACAGCCCCGTCAAGTCCATCGGATCCGGGTTTGGGTAAACGTCGTTGGGCTCCAGATCCAATGCCGTCATCAAAAAGCTCTGCAATTCCGGCTGCGCATCCGTCTCGATCTCCAAGCGCACCGCGAAGCCGCGCCGGCGTTTGCGCACCTCTTCCTCGATCGTTTTGAGTAGATCCTCCACCTCGTCATCGTCGATCTCGTATTCGCTGTTGCGCGTCACGCGAAAGACGGCCGAGTGTTCCAAGAGCATCCCCGGAAACAAATCCGGGAGATGCATGCGGATCGCCGATTCCAGGGGAAAAAAATTGTAGCCCTTGTCGCCGGGCAACTGCACGAAACGGGGCAACACCGAAGGCACCTGTACCACGGCGTAGAGTTTTTCTTGGCTGCGCGGCCGACGCAACAACACCGCCAAGTTAAGCGACTTGTTCAGGAGGTGCGGAAACGGATGCCCCTCGTCGATCGCCAAGGGGGTGAGCACGGGAAAAATCTGTCTGCGAAAAAGCTCCTGCGTGTATTGCGCCTGTTCGGGCGTCAAGTCCTTCATCGCACGCAGAAAGATGCCCTCCTTCTCCAACATGGGGAGCAATTCTTGCAGCAAGCACCCGTAGCCGTCCGCCTGCATTTGGCGAACCATTTGGCTGATGCGCTCCAATTGCTCGCCGGGCGGCATGCGGTCCGCTCCGGAACCGATGCCGATGCCCGCCTGCACCTTTTGCTGCAAACCGCCGACGCGCACCATGAAGAATTCGTCAAGATTGGAGCCAAAGATGGCCAAGAACTTGAGCCTCTCCAAAAGCGGCACGCTGGGATCGCGCGCTTCTTCCAGCACCCGGCGGTTGAATTCCAACCAGCTCAATTCCCGATTGATATACAGCGACGGATCGTCCAGCGCCGGCAAGGGGACGGGCATGGCGGCAGTTTCCGAGGTCTTGCGATTTTGCTGGGAAGCGTTCTCCAGCATGATGCTGTCTCCATTGCGGATGCCGGTGGATGCGCCGTTTTGGGCCATGCCGTTTGACTCGGCCGGATCATTGACGGGCTTTCTCATGTCCAATCGTTTCCGCTCTGGCTGGGATAGGTTCCGGATTCCCACTCGACCACCCTGGCGTTGCATTTTCATTTAGACTACGTGTTTGCGCAATCAATTCCTCGCGGCCCTGTCCCGCGTTTCCATTTCTCATTCCGCCTTAATCAAGAAACTCGCAACGTCGCGTAAGATAAGAACTTGAAGAGCAGAGAAGTCTCTCCAATTTTCCCACAGGAGTTCCGCCATGACGACGACTGCGAAGGTTCTGATCAGTTTCGGTTTCCTCACCGGGTTGCTTTTCCTCGCCCAACCCGCTTCCGCCCAACGCTTCGGTCCGGGCAAAGGCAAAGATGCCCAGGCCCCTTCCGTCGAAGCCCAACTCGAAAAGCTCCGCGCTCAGATTCGCGAACTCGAAGCCAAGGTCCGCGGCAAGAAGGAAGGCGACCAGAAGGGCGAACACCGTGAAGAAAAGGGCGAACGCCGTGAAGAAAAGGGCGAACGCCGCGAAGAAAAGGGCGAACGCCGCGAAGAAAAGGGCAATTTCGATCGCAAGGAAATGTGGAAGAAGTTCGGCGAAGGCAAAGGCAAGGGCGGCTTCGACGCCGAAAAAGCCAAAGAAATGTGGAAGAAGTTCGGCGAAGGCAAGGGCAGGGGCGGCTTCGATGCCGAGAAGGCCAAGGAAATGTGGAAGAAGTCCGCCGACGGCAAGGGCGGCTTCGGCAAGGGCGGCTTCGGTCCCCCCTGGGCCCGCGGCGGCGAAGCCAAAAAGCCCGGCATGGAAAAGAAGGGTCCGCCCATGCGCGGCGGCGAAGGCCGGAAACCCGGCGCCGAAAAGAAAGGCCCCCCGATGCGCGGCGGCCCGCAATCCGGCGGCGAAGTCAACCGCATCTTGGAACGCATCGAACGCGATCTCGCCGAACTCCGCAAAGCCATCGGCAAACGCTAAGGGACATTCAAACAATATCGTATGTCTGCCGCTCGCAGCTTAGCGTTCGCCTTGATTTGCGAGTCTTGATCCAACGCGGGCTGGCCCTTCTCACCTAGGGTCGCCCGCGTTCATTCGTTTGACGGTTGAATCGCTGCTTTTGCCCTTTCCTCTCGCGCCCCGCCGCCTGACAATAGCGTCATGTCCATTCACTCCATCCTGGGTCAGGCCGGCGCCATCGCCCGCCGTTTGAAAAACTACGAGCCCAGGCCACAACAAATCGAGATGGCCGATGCCGTCCAGCGCGCCATCGCCAAACGCCACCACCTCCTTGTGGAAGCCGGCACCGGCGTCGGCAAAAGCTTCGCCTATCTCGTCCCCGCGCTCCAGGCCGCTCTCGCCGACCCCGAATGCCGGGTCGTCGTCTCCACCCACACCATCGGCCTACAGGAACAACTCATCCGCAAAGACATCCCTTTTCTGCAATCCGTCTTCCCCAAGCCCTTCCTGCCCCTGCTTGTTAAAGGCCGCTCCAACTACCTCAGCCAACGCCGGCTCCGCGTCGCCCGCCAAACCGCCGGCAGCCTCCTCTACGAACGCCATTCCGTCGATCAACTTGAAGAGATCGGCGACTGGAGCGCCAAGACAAAAGATGGAACCCGCAGCGACCTCGCCTTCAAACCGCTGCACCAAGTCTGGGATCTCGTCGAAAGCGACTCCGGCAACTGCCTGGGCCGTCGCTGCCCCGACCACGAAGACTGCTTCTACTTCAAGGCCCGCAGGCAAATCCACAAGGCCAACCTCCTCGTCGTCAATCACGCCCTCTTCTTCTCTGACCTCATGCTCCGTTCGGTCAAAGGCGACTTCGCGATTCTGCCAAAGTATTCCGCGGTCATCTTCGATGAAGCCCACACCCTCGAAGACGTCGCCGCCGACCACCTCGGCCTCAACATCACCCGGGGCCAAATCGAATATTTGCTCAACAAACTCTTTTCCGAGCGCCGCGGCCATATCCACGGCCTGCTCTCCGTTCACGGCGATCAGAAAAGCTGGGAGCAAGTCCATCACTGCCGGGAAACCACGGACATGTTCTTCGCCGGCTTGCAAACCTGGCGCGAGGAAATGCAGCGCAAGGATCGTCGCGCGTTCACCAGCGACTCGCAACGCGTCCGCCGCCCCGACATCGCACCCAACATCCTGACGCCCGCGCTCCGGGAACTTTCCAGCGCCATCGATCGCGCCGCCGATGCCGTCAAAAGCGAAGAGATCAAAATCGAACTCGAATCCGCCTCCACGCGTTGCACAGTGCTGGCCCAAGGCGTTGAGGAATGGCTCGGCCAACGTCGCGACGGACAAGTCTACTGGATCGAAGGCGCCGGCCCCCAAGGCAAACGCATCACGATTTCCAGCGCCCCCCTTCGCGTCGGCCCCCTCCTGAAAGAACTCCTCTGGGATCGCGTCCCCACCGGCATCCTCACCAGCGCCACCCTCAGCACCGGCGGCCGTGCCGGCTTCTCCCATACCCAGGAGCGTCTTGGTCTTGCCGACGCCGAATCCCTCCAACTCGGCAGCCCCTTCAACTATCGCGAACAGGCCGAGCTTCACCTTTTCCGCACGATGCCCGATCCCTCCAACCCCGAGTTTGAAGTCGCCTGTGCCGACAAGATCCAGGAATACGTCGAATACACGCGCGGCCGAGCCTTTGTCCTCTTCACCAGCACCGCCATGCTGGAACGCACCGCCAACCGCCTGCGCGGCTGGTTTCAAGACGCCGGCTACTTGCTCCTCTGCCAGGGCGAAGGTCTCCCGCCCAATCTCCTGCTCGACCGTTTCCGCAAGGCCCCCGCGCCCGTCCTCTTCGGCGTCGACAGTTTTTGGCAAGGCGTCGACGTTCAGGGCGACGCCCTCTCCAACGTCATCATCACCAAGCTCCCCTTCGCGCCGCCCGACCGCCCGCTCCTGGAGGCGCGCAGCGAAGCCATTCAGGAACAAGGCGGCAGCCCCTTCGACGACCTCGCTCTCCCCCAAGCCGTCATCAAGTTCAAGCAAGGTTTCGGCCGTCTGATCCGCACCGCCTCCGACAAAGGCATGGTCGTCATCCTCGACCCCCGCGTCCTCACCAGACCTTATGGCCGAGCTTTCCTGAACGCGCTCCCGCCGTGCCGTCGTTTCATCGACGGCACGGAAGTAGAATGAACCCCCCGGTGCCCTATGTCCTCCCTCCCCGATCTCATCAACGTCGCCCAAACCACCGAGCAGCAATTCCTTCGCCATATCTTTGTCCGCGATCAGATGGCGGAGTGGTCGAAGAATCCGCTCATCATGGCGAAGGCCGACGGCGTCTTTTATTGGGACATCCATGGCAAACGTTACCTCGACGCCCTCTCCGGCATCTACGTCGCCTCCGTGGGACATAATAATCGCCGCGTGATCGACGCTGTTCGCCGGCAACTCGACACGCTGCATTTCTCGCCCCCCATGCACGGAACCAACCCGGTCGCCATCCAACTCGCCAACTTGCTGGCTCAGATCGCGCCTGGCGATCTCGACGCGGTCAAGCTGCAATGCGGCGGCAGCGAAGTCACCGAGGCCGCCATCAAGCTCGCCCGCCAATATCACAAACTCACCGGCAATCCCGGCAAATATAAGATCGTGAGCCGATACCAAAGCTGGCACGGCTCCACGCTCGGCTCCCTCTCCGCCTCGGGGCTGAAGAGCCGAAAAACCGTCAACGAACCCCTCGCCCCCGGTTTCTTGCACGTCTTCCCGCCGACGTGTTACCGCTGCCCGTTCGGCAAATCGTATCCCGACTGCGACATCACCTGCGCCACCATCGTCGAGCAGGTTCTCGACATGGAGGATCCCGCCACCGTCGCCGCGATTATGGTCGAACCGATCGGCCACACCGGCGGCATCATCGACCCGCCCGACGAATATCTCCGCATCCTCCGCGACATCTGCGACCGCCACAACGTCCTGCTCATCTTCGACGAGATCATCACGGGCATGGGCCGCACCGGCGAGATGTTCGCCGCCCAAACCTTCGGCGTCACCCCCGACGTCCTCTGCACCGGCAAAGGCATGTCCGGTGGTTTCGTTCCTCTTTCGGCCATGATCTGCCGTCGCCCGATCGCCGATGCCTTCTGGGGCCCGATCGCCGAAAACCCCGGCTTCGTCGAAGGCCACACTTTCGAGGGCAACCCCGTCTCCTGCGCCGCCGGCATCGCGGTCATTCAAGAAATCTTCGAGCGCGACCTGCTCGCCAACGCCCGCACGCAGGGCGACCGCTTGCGGCAGGGCTTCGAACGCCTCGCCCAAAAGTTCGGCATCATCGGCGACATCCGCGGCAAGGGCCTCTTCCTCGGTATGGAGTTCGTCCAAGATCTGAAAACTAAGGAACGCTTCCCGAACGAAGTTTCCCTCGGCGTCCGCATCGGCCGACTGGCGCTGGAGAAGGGCTTGCTCTGCCGCTTCGACCCCCACTGGCTCGCCTTCGGCCCCCCGCTGATCGTCACCGCGGAACAGATCGACGAAATGCTCGCCGTCCTCGAACAATGCATCGAAGAAGCCCTGACCCCGTTTCGCGCTCGCCCCGCGCCTCCAAAATAGAAATCCCAATCCCATCATGCATGTTTCCCCGCGACTGCGTTTACTCCATCTTCCGCCGTTCTTCCAGCAATGCCTGCAACTCCGCGATCGCCTCCAAATCCTTCGGCCGACCCGCGGCGCGCTTCAGTTGGATGAGCTTTTCGAGGGTCACGAAGCGGCAAGGGACGCCGAACGGCGCCATTTCTTCGGTAAAGGGAAGCAATTCCTCATACGATCCACCGCCTGTCACATGCCCCAATAGATCCAAGCTCCCAAGGGAAGTGGTCAACGTGAAATTGAGCCCCGCTTTGATCGTTGCCTCATCCCACCGAAACGGCAATCCCGCCGGCGCGCCGCGCAGATAGGGCGAATAGGGCTGGAGCGCCGCCGCAAGTCGTCTGATATTCTCATCGTCATGCGCGTAGACGACATCCACGTCGTAGGTCGCACGCGCGAGACCATGGGCGATTGCCGCGCCGCCGCCGATGAAACGAACATCGGCCTTGCTCAACACGGGAAGAATCGCGCGAAAATTCGGGTCCATCTTCCGCACCTGTCGAAGTGCTTGCCAGAAAATATTTTAACCTGCCGCGCGCGACCTTCGCCCCGCCTCTCGCAGCTCATTCAGATAGACCATGAATCTCTCGAACTTTTGGAATCTCTCTTCCACCGTCAACTTCAAATTCTCCCGCAACAGCGTCCGATCCACGTCCTTCTTGTACGCCTCGATGACGGGATCGATGTAGTCCGCCGGCGCCAGGTCGCGTGCGTTGGGATTTGTCATTTGTCACTCCTTGCG
>Ga0163144_10006734_pt1 | contig 25289 bp, 31 predicted proteins | sample OliLak19BULKMAT1_FD_123175 | JGI IMG/M metagenome (GOLD analysis project Ga0163144, IMG submission 123175) | Freshwater microbial mat bacterial communities from Lake Vanda, McMurdo Dry Valleys, Antarctica - Oligotrophic Lake LV.19.BULKMAT1 | ecosystem: Environmental > Aquatic > Freshwater >... | reverse complement strand
CCTGCGCCGTACCCCAAAGGGGGGTGGGTCAAAAACCCCGGAACGCCTGGGTCAATAATCCCGGACTGGGTGGGTCAGTTATTTCGGAACGGGTGGGTCAAAAACTCGGGAATCGGGCATCCAATCACCATGATGAATAAAAATCCGGTCGCGATCGGGCTGATTCTCGCGCCATGCGAAGGCTCGCCTGGCAACGTCGCCGTTCAATTCGATAATGTGATGTTCCGTGATTGGATATTCCGATCGTAATCGCTCTATTTCGGCGTCGATGAATCCAATGCCGTAGCCAACGTTCACCACCTTGCCACCTCGGGACGCGGCCGTCCGGGCCATTGAGGCCATGTAAGGTTTCTCGAAGCCCCGCATTACTTCTAGGCCTTTGATCATGAGAACCTCTTCACCTTCTTCTGTTCTGACAAATTCGGCCTTCGCGTGCTTCCACTCGTTCCGAAGGCCCGGCGTATAGAGCGTCTTTCGCTTATCTATCGTGCGCTGAAGCTCCTCTGGGTGGTCGGTAAGGTAAACGAGCGCTTCGGCGCAAGACTCGGGTCGCTTTTCTACCTCTGTTGCGTACGCACTTGAGAACGCACACGTCACCCCGATGGCTATAAGCCATTGAAAATTCATACTTTGTCCCGGTTTTTAAGTTTGTTCTGGAGCGCTGGCTGCGAGTAGGGAACTTTTATCGGGGATTGAAGTGGGTGTACAATTTATAGTATATATAATTCTATAAACTATATTTATGACACTTAATGAACATGGCCTCCGCGCCTTCATTCAACTCGCTAAGACCGGCAGTTTCTCCAAGGCCGCAATAGTGATTGGAGTTACGCAACCCGCACTTTCGATCCGCATCCGGGAAATGGAGCGTGAATTGGGTACGGTTTTGGTCAAACGCATGAAAGGTGGAATTTCTCTAACCGAGGCAGGGCGAGAGTTGTTGAGGTACTGCCAAGTGAAGGGAGAGTTGGAGCGGGAGCTGTTCGGTAAAATATCGACAAAAGACAGATCTGCCTTTGGCGGATCCATTCGGGTAGCGGGGTCTTCTTCCGTAATGCGACCAGTTGTCTTTAAGGCGCTCGCTCCTTTCATCCGCAAGCACCCTAATGTCGATGTTGAGTTCTACGTCCGTGAAATCGTGGATCTGCAACCTATGTTGCATCGAGGAGAGACTGACTTTATTTTGGTCAACACTGAGGTGGGAAATCAAAAACAAGAAGCCGTACTTTTGGGATACGAAAACATCGTTGTCATAGAACATACAAAATACCGTGACCGAGACGATGTTTTTCTAGACGCAGATCCTAAGGACCTTTTTACGGAAAAGTTTTTCCAGGCACAGGGCAAGTCTCTCGCATACCGCCGTGCCTTTCTCCAAGACGAATTTGGTATTCATGAGGGGGTCGGTTTGGGAATGGGCAGAGCGGTCGTTCACGCACACATGATCCCCAAAGGGCTTCCCATAAGGATCGCGAGTGGTTTTAAGCCGTGCCGAGAACCGGTGGTTCTTCACTTCGTAAAACAACCCTATTATTCTTCCCTTCATAAAGCTCTAGTGAACGAGTTTAAACTGAACGTCACAAAGCTTCTGGATTGATAATCGGAGCGTGAAAAGAGAGGGATGGGGATGGAGAAGAGCGCTCAATGATTCTCACTAACGCTTAGAGGATCTCACTGGCGTAGCGTCGACTTAAATCCCTTGGCGCTCCTATCTGAGCCATTTTGGCCCGCGACAGCACTCCGCTCTTTAAACAACCAAGCTTGCGCGGTCTAGCACTGAACTTGCTAAGTACATTAAATTCTAAGAATGTAGGATTTTAAGAGGTGGCCTGATGAATTCGCAGAACAGCATGCCGATAGATCACGTTTTATGGGCGGTGGATATTTCCGCCCCCGAACCCCGTTTGCAGCACGCAGTGGCCGGTGCGTTGAGGGCACTAACGCACGGAAAAAAGGTCGCTATCGAACCCGTCCACGTTCTCAGCAGCTCGCAGGCGGGCGCCCCTCAAGAAATATTCGAGAAGAATGTGAAATATTTCGAGCGCCCGACCGAACAGAAACTCCGTAAGTGGATCGGCAAGGTAAAGCTTCCCGGACTAGTGAAGCCCTCTTTGGTGATTTGGAAGGGGGTCTACCTCCGCTCCGACATCGATGCGTTGATGAAGCATGCAAAAGGCAAGGGTGCCGATCTCATCGCGCTCACCACACATGCTCGTCAGGGCCTCTCGCGGTTTTGGCTCGGAAGCTTCGCCGAAACGCTGCTTCTGCATTCGCGAATTCCCCTCTTTATTGTGAATCCACGCTGCAAAGTTCCCAAGCGGTACAAGCGGATTCTTTTTCCGACCGATCTAAGCGCCGGTTCTCGCAAGATATTCGAAAAAATTTCATCCGTTGCGGCGTTTCTCGATGCGGAAATAGTTCTCTACCATTGGATGATGCCATACCAGGAGCAAGCGGGTCTCGCTCTCGCGCCAACGACGTTTTACAAGATCGCTGAGCGGGAGCGGCGGCGTTCCCGAAAAGAAACGCTCGACGAGTGGATAAGCTGGGCGGAAAAGCATGGAGCGAAAGTTCAAGTACGCATCAATGATCGTAAAGCTTCCGCACCAGAGGCTATTCTTTCCGAAGCGCGTAAGCTTGACGCGGCGTTTATCGCGATTGCAGCTCAATCAGGGCCACTTGCCACAGTGATTGTCGGGAGCACCGTTCGGAAGGTCGTCCGTCACGCCAATTGCCCGGTTTGGGTTCTTCACGCGTGAAGTTGATTCCAGAAGACCAAAAACGAATTGGCGCTGTGGGCTTTTCTCACTTTGAGGCGACCAGCAGGAAAGCCACCCAACTCGCTAACAATGATAGCAAGAGTAAACAAGTGCTCTTAGTCGCTTGCGTCCGGAGCGAGTGGCTGCCGATGGTGTAAATCAAAAACATTTTTGAAAGGTAGGATGCAAGTACCGAAATTGCCAGCAATCCGCCAAGCAGAGAGACGCTAACGCCTCCGGAATCATGCAACTGCACATTCGCGATTACGGAACCGTGAATTTCAAAAAGAGAAACCAGGAAAGTTAAGACAATTAGCCCGGTTTGGCCGAAGATGTTTTGTAAAATTTTGGATAAAACTAAAATTGCGACGATAAATGCAGCAAGTTTAAAAATCGGAAGGATTCTAAATTCCTTGGATTCTAAGTTTAGACTCCGCTTTCCTAGTCTATTTGAGTGGCGGTAAACTAACAGGGCAGACATTGCGATAGGACCTGCAAAGATCAACGAAAGGGCAAAGTGAAACTCCGTCGTTCCGGTCAATAGCAAGGCAACGCCTTCAAATAGCATCGCGGTCGTTGCGGCAAGAAAAGTTAACGTCTCCGCTGAGTCGTCCCGCTGAGCAGAATTCGTGCTTCGTTTCGCCAGCGCTGCCGTCGTAGCAGTGCTTGAAATCAACCCACCGAGAAAGCCTGTTAGAATCGCTCCGGCCCTTGCACCCAAAACCAGCGCCATTGCGGTTCCCATAACCTGAATGAGCGTCAAAGCGAAAATCATTGTGGCGATTTTCTTCGGACTTAGCAGGTTCCAAGGATCGATCGGTCTGGCGGGGCATAACCACACCAGCAACGACATTGCCGCTACACTCACGACGGGCTTAATCCAGTTTCTAGCGCTCGCGTTCAAACAACTGTCCCGAAAATACGTCCAATCCCTGCAGTGATGAGCATCGCCAGCGCGCCCCAAAAAGCGACTCGCCCAGCGCCTTTCCAGACGTTGGCGCCGCCAACACGAGCCGCAAGAACTCCAAGCAACATTAAGAATGCGAGAGAGGCCGTCGAAACAAAGGCAATGAGACTCGGGGCAGGTGAAAGGAGGGCGACTCCTAACGGCAAAGCCGCACCTACGGAAAAAGCTCCGGCGGAAGACAGTGCCGCTTGAACAGGGCGGGCTCTGAGAATCTCGGTAATGCCTAGTTCGTCTCTCGCATGACTACCGATAGCATCGTGAGCCATCAATTGTTCTGCCACCTTGGCGGCAAGCGCCGGTTCCAGGCCCCTTCCGATATAGATGTGGGCAAGCTCTGAACGTTCCCCTTCCAAATTAGTCGCAAGTTCATTTCTCTCACGAGCCAAATCGGCTTTCTCTGTGTCCGTTTGCGAACTAACCGAAACGTATTCGCCCGCCGCCATGGACATCGCGCCGGCCACGAGTCCCGCAACGCCAGTCAGTAAAATATTTTGCGGTGTGGAATTTGCTGCCGCAACGCCAACGATCAGACTGGCGGTAGAAACAATTCCATCGTTCGCGCCCAGGACCGCGGCCCTAAGCCAGCCGATGTGTTCTGAGCGATGTGATTCTGAAAGCATTGGTTTCTGAGTCAACTTGGTCCCCTGGAAAGGAAAGTGCTTTTGGGGCAACTTACTCCCCTTGCTCCGATTCGACTATCTGGCAGGTGATAGGGGCCGAATGGGCTCTCTATCGACGCAATGGCTAACTTGGCAATCATCGTCTAAAGGATATAGAACCCGTTCAGCACTCGAGTTGCGATACAAACGCCCGCGAGGTTCTGATGAGTAAGCTAATTACGGATAATCGAAGTCCAGACCAAAGCCGAGATTTTGCCGAGGGAATCATCGATTCCCTCCGAGATCCGTTGATTATTTTAGACATGAAGTTCAACGTCGTTGCTGCAAATAGCGCGTTTTTTGAGAAGTTCGTCTCGACGCCAGATGAGACCCAAAACCGGAACCTTTTCGACTTAAGCAATCGGAGCTGGGATCTGCCCGAGCTTAGGACATTGCTCGAAGCAACTGCGCAGCGGAGCAAGAGCTTTCGCGACTTGGTAATCGACGGCGAGTTTGCCGGCCTCGGTCACAAAACGCTGCTCCTCAATGGGCGGCGAGTTTGCGAGCAGGGCGAGGAAACTGAAAAAATTCTTTTGGTCATCGAAGACATCACACTCAGGCGATTGCAAGAAAAGGCTATGCGGTTTCAAGCCGAAGCGTTGAACCGGGTAAATGACGCCGTTATCGCGATCGATAAAAAAGGATGCCTTACCTATTGGAACTCGCGCGCAGAAGCGTTGCTAAAGATTCCGCCGGATGCACCCGACAAAATTAGATTAGAAGATATCTGCACACGAATCGAAAGCGATTCTTCTGGGCTTTTTGCCGTGTCGACTCAAGACCGGCCGTGGCGCGAGTACCGCGTTCGCCTAGCCGACTCGGATGAGGAGTACTATTTAGAGTCCTCCGCAACCACTAGCGTGGCGCCAGACGGGAGTCTCGACGGCAAGTTGGTTGTGCTTCGCGACGTAACCGCGCGAACGAAGGCCGAGGCGCGTCTTAAGAGAACCAACTCGGAGCTCGAACTTTTTACGTCGGTTGCTTCTCACGATCTTCAAGAGCCGTTGAGAACAGTCACACTATACTTGGAAATGCTTGCAAAATCCTGCAAAGGAAAACTTGAACCGAGTGCGGACGAGTATATCGCCCTCGCCGTCGGCGGCACCAAGCGAATGAAGGCTTTGCTGGACCACTTGCTTCTATACGCCCGGTTTCAAGCCGGAGGTGAAAAGTTTAAGCGCGTGTCGTTAGCTCGCGTCGTTACAAACGTGGTTCACGATCTGAAGCTTTCGATCGATGAGAATCATGCATCGGTACAAGTAAGCGAGCTTCCCGAAGTCATCGCAGAAGAAGGCCAGATGCGACAAGTGTTTCAAAATCTCATTCTCAACGCCATAAAGCACGGTGCGAGAGATCGAAGACCGGTAATCAAAATTGCGGCCGAAAAAAAATCCACAGAATGGGTGATATCAGTCAAAGACAATGGCGAAGGATTTGACATGGCTCATGCCGAGAAAATTTTTCAACTGTTTCTAAGATTGGGAGCTCTAACAGATAGTTCCGGAATGGGCTTAGGTCTTACTATCACCAAGAAAATCGTCGAAGCACATGACGGCCGGATTTGGGCTGAGTCGGAACGCGGGGCCGGGTCGACTTTCTATTTCACTCTTCCAAGCTAACGGTAATTCATTCGCTCTCTGGCGGCGGCGCCAGACGTTTTGTTTCAGAATAATCGCTGAAGATTACAGCTCTTGCTTCGCCCAGAATTCCAGCGCGCCCACAACGCAGGCGACTTGTGCTTTTGCACAAGTGGCTTCGACTTCGTCGACAGACATGCCCTTGAACTTCGGACTGTCTGGATACATCTCTGTTGTATAGGCGCCTAGCTTGGTAACGGCCGCTGTCATCTCGGCACAGAGGCCCGGGATGCTGCTGTGGATCACACCTTCAGAGGTGAGAGGTGTGTCCAAAATCATTCCGCGCTCGTCGGCAGGTGCGATGTGCGTAACTTTCGCAACCGAATCCATCATCGACTTCTCAAGGCCTGGACGGACAGCGCCTTCCGTACCGATCAAATAGAAGCCATCTGGAATATAGATATCTTCGGCGCGAAGCTCTAAGCCGTTTTTGGAATATTCTTCTGGCAAAAAAACTTTATCGCTGTTGGTGGTCTCGTGCAGATCGATGTGGCCATCGAACACCAGGCCCAACTCCGCCAGGTAACTCATTAAGAAAAGAGATTCTTCCGCTTTGCCCTGTGGCTTGAATTCGCGATTGGGATTTTCCATCACCGGATCCAAGCGGTTGATGGTTTCCCATGACCACGGGCTCACACAAGGGACTACGACAAAATTAAACTGCTCGGAATATTCTGCGATGTAATTCTCTAAGAAGAGCAGGGCGCCTTTGACGCCGCTGGTTTCATAGCCGTGCACTCCGCCGGTAACCAAAATCGTCGGCTTCGAAGCCGAAGGATTGGCCGTGCGCGCTGCGAAGAGCGGGAATTTTTCTGGGTTGATTGTCAGCTGGCCGTATTGCTCGATCTTGAGCGATGAACCCGCCGATTTTTTCAAAGCCTCGACACGAACGACTACGTCGTCGTGGTAGGAGCGCTGGACCGGTTGATTAAGGAACCACTTCAGCTTTTTTTCGGGGCCCCATGGGGAAAGTTTCTTCAGATCATTGCTTCGCATTTGCACTCCTGTCGTCGGGATTTAACTGAATTGGGGCTTGGGTGCAACTTAAGTGGCGGATTCTTCGCTAGAGTTTTTCGACGGGAAAAGGTATACCGCCGGCCCATGCGAATTTTAGCCCCTTTTCTTCTTTTGCTCGTTTTGCAGCCCATGGAAAACGCGCACGCCCATCGCGTTAACTGGCCGCATTTTTTGAAGATTAACCCCTGGACGTTCGAACCCGACGAACTCCGCCATCCGAACCACAGCAACGTGGACCCAAGCATGATTGCCGGGCTGATAGCGCTTGAGGAGCCGGGCCTCTCGCCGAATGGCCGGATGTTTCGGGCTGCACAGGGAATCACTGATTTGCCAGGACTCACCGCCGAACAGCGTGCAGTTCTGCTGCGGGATTCACTCAATTTGATCCACGACCACCAACACACCTGGACTGCGTATGATGAGGGGGCAGAGGGCGGAGTGATTTTCTTCGGTGGGGAAATCGAAAATCAAAAGCGCTTTGCGCTGGCTGTCTGCCTCCGTACGGGCCAAATCTACAAAGGCAAAATCGACTGTTCAAGTTTAATGGAATCTTCCATCGTTATTGATTTCGCCAATAGCTCCAGCTGGAAGCCGATGGCTGTTAAGCCTTCACAAACACCTTAAAGCCGCCGGAGATCAAGCGCCTGCCGTCAAAAGGCATTTCCTGAAATTCCGCGAAGCATCTTTTTATAGACGGCAATCTTGCTTTTCAAAACCGGAACAATAAATTCATCGACGTACTTTGCGTTCTTCTTCATGGTAGCGTTTCCTTCTTCGCCAGTTTAATTAGTTTTGTTGCAAATATCGTGCGTGAAGTTGCATTTGATGCGGGTTGAATCAGAATGCATCGAATCACCCCCCCCCAACTTATTGACGAAAAAACGGCACCAACCTTGCTTTGGTACTTCTCTGAAGTGCACGGATCATAACCACGGGAGGGTAAAGTGCTACTCAAGAATATTATTTCGTCCATAATCGGATCGTTTTTTATTTTAATTGCCTGCTCTTGCTCATCGGCGCCAAAGACGGCAGACATTGATCAGCGAGCGCAATACACGCAGGCGGTTGAGCAAACTCTCGCTAACTACGAACAGAAAGACGGTCGAGCTGTGAAGGGGTCGCGCGCTACTGAGCTTCGCGCCATGGTTTCCGACACTCGCACTGAATTAAATCGTCTGGATGCCGCAACAGAGCGGGACTGGTTGAATCACAAACCACGGGTCGAAGAGCGTCTAGCACGCCTTCAAACAAATTTTGGTCAAGCAAAGTAAATAGTTCAATTTAGGAGAATTAAATGAAAGCGTTTCTACGTTCGCAGATGGTATTGGCAATGGCTTGTTTATTCGTCGTATCGTGCGGCAGGGATAAGGAACAAGGAGCTTCACCTGTGCAGGCTCCTGCACTTTCTTCAGTGGCTGATATCGCCGCGGCTCCCGATCGTCGAGAGTTAGTCGGCCGCTCAGTCGACATTACCGATGCCCACGTACGGGGTGTAGTTGGAAACTTTTTCTTTTGGGTGGGAGATGAACGTAGTCAGATCCCAGTAGTGCGTCTCGATAAATTGCGTGGCCCAGTTACTCAACACGTTCGCCAGAATAACAGCGTCGCACTGGTTGGCACGGTGCAACTCACCAGCAACATCGGAGCAGATGATCGGTTGTGGGAATTAGTGAACGAAAAAGAACGCCGTGAAATCGAAGCAGCCAATGTTTACGTTGGCGCTGAATCCGTTACCGTTCGGTAAACCCACGATCTGATTAGTGGGTTCGACATTGTCCATCCGGAACGCCTGCTTACGCTGGCGTTCGTCTGTAGAACGCAGCGATATTCAGGACCCGTTGTGTCACTGCAAGCGGCAACAATAGGTACAGCGAGTCATCCCGAACGGATAAAACTATCTCGCCAGTTTGCGCTGGATTGCTGGCCGAACCTCAAAGGGAATAGTAAAATTCGGGCATGCAATTGATTCAGGTATCTCTGGCCTATTTGGTGTTCTTTACTTCGGTGGGGATGGCAGAGCCGGCCCCAGAGACGCCTCCACCCGCGGAGCCAGTCCAAAAAAAATACCAAGTTGCCGGTGCCAGTTCAAAGTTCATCCGGCTGCAGCCTTATGAAGCGCTTCCAGTTGGGCCTCAGTTTGCACCGCAGAATTTAATAATCGATGAAAACAGTGCGCCTCATTTAATCGTCGATTTGGCAAACGTCACCGAGGCTGTACGTTTCGACGGGGTTGACTACCCATGCGACAAAACCTGCACGTTGACCATTCCGCTTCAGCGCCGCAATCATGTTTTGCTATTTGAACACGGGGCAGGCCGCGCGCGCCTGCTCGTTGCGTGGGTTGCACTTCCTCTTCCCACCGACAAGCTGCCGCGAATGACTTATGATCGCGCGTCGGGAATTAAGACCGTGCAAGATCTTAGCGGCTACGATCCTGCGGCTTTTTCTCTCGTTTTATTTGGCAAAGGCGGGCTAGCTGAAACGGTTCGTACCGACGAAGCTCCAAGTCTGCACTTACGCACATTTTCCTACGCCGCTGCTGAATCAGGTGAGTGGCGCTTAGTGGTGATGAAGGACAAAGCGGTTGTCACTGCCGAAGGCAAAAAGGGCGCCGTCCCCGAGCAAATTGAGATCGGTAGCAAGTTAGGCGCGGATCCGCACGGTGAGTACACTGTGCGAGTCGATATGGCTTATGCCGGCAAGTTTTTCCAGGGACAAGATGCCAAGTTTGTCATCGGCAACCCAGACACGGACGAGATGGTGGCGGATTTTGAGTTGTCGGGAATGTACTTTGGTCCTAATCGCAGCGGCTATTCGATTTCTCCATTCTTCGGTTACTCGTTGGGATTTAAGATCAACGACGAATCTCGCCTCCGTCTTGGAGCTGCCCTAGCGCTAATTAAGTTCGCTTCGCCCACGTCTATTCGCCCGTTGTTTCGTGTCACCACGGGTTACGAACATCGGTTGTCGCCCGGATGGGATGCGCAGGCCGGTGTCGGCGTATCGACGGGAATCGAAAGCGGCTTCGCTTTGATTGCGCACGTCGAGACGTCGAAGGTTATGTGGGATTCCCTATGGGGCATGACGGCTGTGTCGCCTGTTTTGGGAGTTACTCATTATTTCGGTACCCTCTCAGCTCTAGAATTCCGCGCAGGCGTTCGCGCGCGTTTCTAGACACCACCAAATTACATATCGTGCCAGTAGCGCAGCCTTGAGGGTGCGACTAATATTCTTTGAATGAACGAGAAAGATTTAGAAGACATTGTTCTCCAAGGCACTGCGGTGCTTGAGAAACTCGCTGAGATCGACAGGGTCGATGAGTTCTTCGAAGCGGTTGATTCAGACGACTTTCGCCAAGCCACCCGCTTGATGCGAGCTGCAGGTGTCGACGAAGAAACTATTTCCTTGGTCATAAAGAAAATGGCGGATGCATAAAATGGGACAACCGAAAAATGAGAGCGAGTCTACCTGTCCGGGACAGGTAAGAGCGCAGGATTTCACTTTTAAGATTCATCGTCTTCAATAGAGAATGCGGGTGTTGCGTTGCCGCAAACACCCGCTTCTTTTTCGGCCGGAAAGTAGATGGGCACCTTTTAGGTTATTTTACGCCGCACTGGAATTTGAATTTCTCCCAATTGCCAATGCGAGTTGCGTCGGAATGGATGGTGTCGGTGATACGTCCGCCACCGCTGACTGCAGTTAGGTAGTTGCCGCGAAAAGTTTTAATCGCGTAATAACCGCGGCCCAGGGATTCCAGTTGAAAGCCTTCCCAGTCACGGAGTTTCGTTGCGTCGGAGTGCATGACATTTGTAATGCGTCCTCCGCCATCAACGGCCGTTAAGTAATTGCCGGTCTTGGTACGAATTCCGTAAGTGATATTCGAGGTGCCTGCATCCGAATCTACTAGAGTGAATTTCTCCCAGGCTTTGGCTTGCGTTGCATCGGTGTGGAGTACGTCGTTAATCCGACCACCGCCGCCCACTGCTGTTAAGTAGCCACCATTGTAGGTCTGGATGTAGCAATTCGTTGGGGCGTTTTTAGCCTCTGCTTCGACAGTAAAGAGACCTACGTTGAGTACGAGTGCGGTCGCAAGAAAGCCTAAAGTTGAAAGCGTTTTCATAATTTTTCCTTTGTTTGGCGGGGCTTTATTGCCCCTTCACTCACTCACGCGCAAAGAAATGGAAAAACGGCTCACACCTTTGAGAATAAATTAATACCGCGACGTGTCTTTGTATCGGTCCGCCGGGTGCTTGGATGGGTTATACATCTCAGCTACGCCTGTGCCGAGCAGACGAGGGTTTACTGCCATCGCGCGAGGGATGCCGTTGTCGCCGGGGACAAGCGGAAAGAATGAGAATTTCTGATCTGATCCCCAAAGCGCTCCGTAGGAAGCCAGCTGCTGATATGCGGCCCCATTTCCTGGGAAGAACGTATCCAAGCCACGTCGTGTTTCCTGATGGCAGCGATTGCACGTTTGCGTATTCGACGCATAAAAGTGCATGCGGTAATCATGTGGCGCCAAGTGAGATGTCGTCGATCCAGTAGGGGCATGGCACACCAACTTGCGCGATTTATCGCTGCGCCACTCGGCTCCAAGTGCGGATTGAAACGGAACGGCCAAAAGTTTTTTCACAGATGTCAGTGTGAGGGGTGGCAATAAATCGACGGCAGCATAGAGCACTGGATGAATACCACCAAAACTACCTTGTGCTTCGTTCAATGAATCCGCTTTGAGTGTCGCGGGGTTCGCTAAATGCTCTAGTAGTGCTGCGAGATATTTATCGCTGGCAAACTCGGATTGCTTTTGTAAATCGACCACCGCCGAAACGAGATGATCCGAAGTAGGGTAGGGTCGAAAGATTTCATATTTCCAAACGCCCTTTTCTTTCCAACTCAAACGCAGTTCAAACACGAGACCGAGTTTGTCGACTTGTTGGTAAAGCACTTCCCCTAAGTAACTACCCTCTGGAAAAATCCAGCGACGGCCGCCATTGGTAAGTGCAACTGTTTGGAGCACGTCATTTACTTCTGGCAGGTAGAGAAAATTATAGAGCTTGGCCCGTGCGCGCTGCATGCCGGCCGTGTGACCAAATGGGAATCGGAATTTTCCGCCCGAAATTACAAACGTGCGTTCTTGAGCTATTGGATCCGAACTATAGAGAAAACCCTGGAAGCCATCTTCATCATCGATATAGGCCTGCGGCATCACCGACTCATCGTAGAAAAACAGCGCGGGGCTTTTTAGAATCGCAGCAATTTGATCGCTTTTCACTTTGGGTAAAAGCGAGCGGTAAGCATCCACTGTACTCGCAGGCAAAAGTTGTCCGACTGTTTTTTTGCTCACAGGCTCTGGTTGGTAGTTCTCCTTTAAGAACTTCACCAAGCTTTGTGCGTCTTCACTGTTGGCAAACTCGTGAGCATCGCTCTTCATCGGCGGCATCGATCCGCGATCAGCCAATTGCCGATACATCGGAGCTAGGTAGCCTTTTGCGCTAGCGCGTAGCTGGGCGTTTGAGCTCTTTAAGGCCTCGCTCCAGGAGCTCGCTGAGTCTAAAAATCGGGGCAGGGGAACTGTGCTTTTGTCGGAGTGGCAGGTACGGCACTGGGTTTCAATGGACTCGCCGAAACCGATGCTGGAAACTAAAAAACTAAGGGCCAAAAAAGAATTTTGAAAACGCAAAACGACTCCTATTTCCATTATTCGAAACACGAACGACCCAACGCAGAAGGCGTTACTAGCCTGGATGGGCCTTGGTTTCAAGCGTGCCGAGGCCATGGTAAAATTTGCCCATGCTTGCGAAGATTCTGGCGGTGATTTGCACACTCTCTATTAGTTTTGCTGCCCATGCGGAGCCGCTCGAACAGCGTGATTACGATGGGATTCGAAATCTATCGAACTACGTGCTGGAACGTCGCCCAGCAGAATCGAACTATTTCTTAGCGATGGGGCGTGGGGCCGTGGGGATAACTGCGTTTTGGGATTTAGTGCATCCGGATTCTGTCTCCACATTTCCTTTTACGGCACCTGGAGACCATGGAATTGAGCGGTTTGATCCTGCGAAACATGCAGCGGAACTGAAGCCGTACTTCGATAAATTCCTGCCAAGCGATGAGCGATTAAAGGGGAGAGCACTCGTTGTCCCCGACGATACATTGTCTGGCGCCTCGCTGCTGTTTTTCTTAGAAGCCACCAAATATTATTACTCATTCCAAGGCAGAGAATGCCCCGAGCTAGTCGCATTGCCTCTAACGATCATGAAAGGGCCGCTGGAGTTTGAAAAAGAAATCAGGGCCACCGGCGCAACGCTGCTGCGTGTTGATACGAATAATTTTCCACCGGTAGCCGTGCATCTGACGTCGGGAGTTTATAAATCCTGGTCTGAATATGAGAATCCCGGATTCGCAAAGGAAAAGGGCGAAGCACTCGTTCCCCTCGATCGGTACAAACAACTGCGAAAGAAAATGGCGCCGTTTGTATTAAATGACTCTACGCTCCCAAAAACTCTCCAAGATCGTTGTCGGTTACGACTAGGCTTTTTATCTAACTAATTGCCTTTCCCCCCGCCACTATGGGATTTTGCATACGGGTTATGGGGGAAATAATGAAAGCAATCTTTTTATCGTCTGTATTTTTCTGTTCATTTCTATTCGCAAAGGCGGGAGATCCGTTTGAGATTACTCAAGACGGAATTAATTACTCCTGCGTGGCTACATCTTCCGTGAGCACCGACGCAGTTTTTAAATGCGCCGATAAAGCATACGCGGGTCCTTACACGCGCGACGAAGCAACTGCACTTTGCGCCAAGGCTCGGAACACTGCTCCTGCAGATTGCGCGATCGCTGCGTATGCGGGTCCATTCACCAAATCGCAAGCGGCGCAGATTTGTACCGGTGCAAGTTCCACGGGACCGTCAGATTGTGCAAAGACGGCCTACGCGGGTGCCTTTACTAAAGATGAAGCAGTCGCTCTTTGTTCGCAGTACGGCACCAAAGCAAACGCCGATTGCGCCGCTAAAGCTTACGCAGGTCCTTACACAAAATCTCAAGCCATCGCACTTTGCCGATAAGAAACAATGATATGCACGGCGGTCTATTTGCGTTTCTACTTCTACTTTCTACAAGTTTATTTGCGGGCCCTCATCATAAAGAGCAGCTGGTCGAATTTGCTAAGAATGTGAAGAAGAGCGAAGTCGTTGTCTTCGATCTCGACGATACCCTGATGGATCTGCGCTACCGCGGCATGGGCTTCTATTCGGAGATGGCCAAAGACGCAGACCTGCAGAAAAAGTTTCCAAAAGAAACGCAAGTATTGCTCGATGGTCTGAATCTCGACGTCGTCGGCTACACACCGGACATCACGCTGGCCGGCGTAGGCCTTTTGAAATCTGAGCACTTAGGTTTCTCGAACGAGGCCGATAAGTATTTCGGCAGTCATGCGTTTACGTCAGCTGCGTTGGCCTGGGATAAACCAGTTGCTGGTGCCGTCGATTTTGTGAACGCTCTCTTTGGTAAAGGCGCAGTTATCGTCTATTTGTCCGGCCGGTCGGATAACGTCCTCGACGCGTCGGAAAAGTCTCTAAAAAAGCTGGGTTTCCCAATTGGTGTTGCGAACACCGCAATCTTCCTCAAGCCAGAAGGCAGCAAGGGAAATACGTCGGATTTCAAAGGCAAAGCGGGTACCGAAATTCAAAAGCTTGGAACTGTCGTCGGAGTCTTCGACAACGAGCCAGCAAATCTGGTCGAAATTCGCAAACTCTGGGGATTCAAGAGTGCCAAGCTTTTCTTCGTAAACACTCAGTGGGCTGGCTACAAAATGGAAGAAATGGTTCATACCGGAAACTATTTCTGGTTACGTAATTTTGAAACACTCTGAAGAACACTTTAGTGCAACGGAAACTATCAGAGATGTCGTTATTGGCATGTCGGATGGTTTGACCGTGCCGTTTGCGTTGGCGGCCGGGTTATCTGGCGCTGTCGAAGGAACCAAGATCATTGTGACCGCAGGCCTAGCAGAAGTCGCCGCAGGTGCCATCGCGATGGGTCTCGGCGGGTACCTTGCCGCGCGAACCGATGCGCAGCACTTTTACGCAGAGCGAAAGCGCGAAGAGATCGAAACCGAGGAGATTCCTGAGGAGGAAGCCGAGGAAGTAGCTGTGGTGTTTCGTTCCTACGGACTCTCTGAAGACATTGTCGGCAAAGTCGTCGGTGCTATTCGAGAAGACCGCACCCGCTGGGTCGACTTCATGATGAAATTTGAGTTGGGCTTAGAAACTCCCAATCCGGGGCGGGCAGTGAGGAGTGCAGCGACGATAGCGATTTCCTATATCATCGGCGGTCTGATCCCGCTTTCGCCTTATTTTGTCTTCTCCGTTCCGCATGAGGCCTTCCTGGTTTCCGTTGTAGCGACGCTAATCGCACTTTTCGTATTCGGCTTTATTAAAGGAAAATTTACCGTTGCGAAGCCTATGAAGAGCGCTTGGCAGACTCTCATCGTCGGGGGAATTGCAGCATCGGCCGCATACTCGATTGCTCGGCTAGTAAGTTAGAGGGTAAGATATCGTCTAAATAACTGTCGGGGTTGCAATGCTTTCAACAATTTCAAGCCTTCCTAATCGCCTGTTTATCATCGAAGACGACAAAGAACTCTCTGAAATTCTAGGCGAGAGATTACGCCGCGAAGGCTATGAAGCTGAACAATTTTACGACGGCAATGAAGGTTTATCGGCGATTTTGAGCAATCCACCCTCGCTCGTACTTTTAGATCTGATGTTGCCAGGACGTCGTGGTTTCGAGATTTGCAAGGAAGTTCGCGAGAAGGCTGCTACCGCCAATGTGCCAATCGTCATGCTCACTGCCAATGCCGACGAATCCGATATCGTCAGTGGACTCGAACTGGGTGCCGATGATTACGTCACCAAGCCTTTTAGCTTTCGTCAGTTATTAGCCCGCATTCGCGCCGTACTCCGTCGCGCTGAGCGCACTCGCGATCCCGGTCTCAAGATTCAAATTGGGTCATTAACTATCGACCCAATCAGCCGCGCAGCCACTAAAGACGGCCGTTCGATCAATTTAACGGAATCTGAGTTTCAGATTCTCTATGCGCTTTCGTCGGAAGCCGGAAAAATTTTCACGCGCAGTGAATTGCTCCAAAGTATGAATCCTCAGGCAGATTTGGTCGAGCGCAACGTGGACGTTCATGTCAGCAGCTTGCGCAAAAAAATGGGCCCTGACGGCGGTCGGATTCTCACCATCCGCAACGTCGGCTATCGTTTTATGGAAGACGACGAATTCTCTCGAATCGGGACCACTAACTAATCTCTTTCTGCCTCTCTAGGAGAACTCTCCATGGGCTGGTTCAGTAATATTTTTCAGGCGTCGCCGCTAACTTTTCAAGCTTTCAGCGCATCCAATCCATGGGCACTCTGGCTAAACGTCATCAGCGAGGCGACGCTCGCGATTGCGTTTTTCTCGGTCCTTATCGCAGTGTTTTTTGCGAGCTACAAAATAGACAAGATTACGCTTGCGATGATGGCACTCCCAGCGGGCTTCTGTTTATTCTCCGGAATCGTGCGCGTGCTCGCTCTCCTTGCCTCGTGGCAGCCGTATTTCCTAGCACTCGTCTTATTTAAAACTTTAAGTGCGTTGTTCTGCGTTTTGACTGCTGCCGTCATTATTCCCAATTTGCGGCGGGTGGTACGACTTGGTCAGTTGGAGGCCTCCGAGCGTGTTCGCCAACAGCTAGAAAAAGAAATTGAGGCAAGGCGTGAAGCTGACGAAGCATTGCGTTTTTTTGAGTCGATGATCACGGAGTCCTCAGAAGGCGTCATTGCGCTGTGTTTGGAGCGCAACAAGGTTTTTTATACCAATCCCCAGTTTGATCAGATGTTTGGTTTTGAGATTGGCGAATTGGCAGGCAAAAGCCTTGATCTAATTCGTCTGCCCCAGGATGAAGACAGCCCACTTAGAGAGAGAATTGTTCGCGGGATTGAGAACAAAGGGGTGTGGCGCGAAGAAGTCCACAGTGTTCGTAAAGATGGTAGCCGCTTTTGGACGAGGGTAGGTTTGAGTCGCACTACTCACCCCAAGTTTGGTATCGTCTACACTAGCTTTGTCACCGATATCTCCGCGAGGAAATATGCCGAATCCCAGGTAAGGGAGCAGCAGGTCCTGATAGCTGCGTCGGCGAAGTTGGCAGCCTTAGGAGAAATGGCTGCCGGTATTGGCCACGAGATCAATAATCCTTTGGCCTCCATTCAGGCCAACGCGGAAGATCTCAAAGACCTCGTGCAGTCGAATGCGATTACTTCCGATCAAATCGTCGATAGATTAAATCGCATTGAGAAGACCTGCGATCGCATCGCCAAGATTATCAAAGGCCTGCGAATTTTTTCTCGCGAAGAAAAGTCGGGCACATTGTATAGCGCCCATGTGAGTGAGTTGGTTGCCGACACAATAGAATTGTGCGGAGAGCGCTTTAAACAGCACGGTATTGAATTGCGTATTTCGACGATCGCGCCAGAGTTGCAGGTGCAATGTCGTCCAGAGCAAATCAGCCAAGTTCTTTTAAACCTTTTGATGAACGCATACGACGCGGTACTGGGCCTCAACGAGAAGTGGGTTGAGGTGAACGTGGCAGTAGACGGCTCTCAAGTCGCTCTAAAAGTAAGAGATAGCGGTGGCGGAGTTCCAAAAGATATTCAGTCTCAAATCATGCAGCCTTTTTTACGACGAAGGAGCCGGGTAAGGGAATGGGGCTAGGCCTAAGCATTTCGCAGGGGATTGTTAGAAACCATCATGGCAGTCTGAATTTGAATCCAACTTCGTCTAATACAGAATTCGAAGTGCGGTTGCCGCTAGCTTAAAAACACTAGGGTCCGCCCAGTTCGCACCGGGCGGACATTTCAATTTACTTTCTTTCGCCAAAAATCATTTTATCGATTGAGAATTTGCCGGGTCCGACAGTGAGCCACACCAGCGATAGGCCAAAGTAGGTCAGCGCTAATTCATACGACGAGCCACCCATTGGATTGACGAAGGGATCCTTGAGTACAAAGGCGTGCATGGAGGTTGCCACCAACATCGTAAACGCCAGGCCCGATGCGAAGAGCGGTACTAGCAATCCAAGAATGAGCGAAATTCCGCCGCCAAATTCCGAAAGTGCCGCTAAGAGCTGAAAGAATCCCGGTACGGGAGCATCAGGGCCCATCCAGCCAAACGGATTTTGGATTTTTCCTAAGCCGTGCAAAATAAAGGCGGCCCCCATGATGAGGCGCATTAAAAGCAAGGCGGCAGAAGTTTTTTTGCAACGAGCATGTGGTTGAAAGTAGGTTTTTAAGTTTTTCATCCCAAAATTATATCTATTCGTCGGCAAAATGCTCTAGTTTGCTGCTGAGCGCGTTGAATGATGGATCGCCGCACAGATGTATCGGCATTTTTACGGAATTTGCGTGCCGCGGCGCCTTCCATTAAAACGTGGGAATGATTCTAATTACCGGTGCAAGCAGTGGGATTGGTGAGGCGTGTGCAGAGGTCTTCGCGGAGGCGGGAAAAGACCTTTTGTTAGTAGCGCGGCGCGTTCAGAGGCTGGAGAAAATCAAAGCTAGATTGCAGAGTGCGCACTCAGTCAAAGTGCACATCGCTGTTCTCGATGTCTCCGACGCTGAAGCTGTTGAAAAATTTGGTCACGCGAATCAGTCGCTTTTAGATCAAATTACAGTTCTCGTTAATAATGCTGGCCTCGCCATTGGTCTCGACGCCATCCAAGACGGCAAGCCTGAGGATTGGGACGTAATGTGGAACACGAACGTCAAAGGGCTGCTCTACGTTACTCATTTGGTCTTACCAAAGATGGTGAAGAAAAAATCCGGTCACATCGTCAATATGGGTTCCATCGCCAGTCGTTGGACGTATCCCAAAGGCAATGTCTACTCGGCGACAAAACGCGCAGTGAGCGCACTGAACGAATCGATGCGCTTAGATCTCAATGGCACCGGAGTGCGTGTTACTGAGATCGCTCCAGGCATGGTGAAAACTGAATTTAGCGATGTGCGTTTTGGCGACAAAGAAAAAGCAAAAGCGGTCTATCATGGAGTGGACGCGTTGGCCCCCAGGGATGTTGCAGAAGCGGTTGCGTTTGCCGTTTCACGACCGGCTCATGTGAATATACAAGAGCTGGTGATCTATCCTACCGATCAAGCCGCTCCCGGTGTGGTGACCCGACGCTCATAGGGAAAGCCATGAGCAATCTTCAGCTGAGACACCTTAAAGTCAGTGATTACCAAGTCCAGCCTTGGCGCAACGGCCAAGGAGTCACGCGGCAAATTTTAGCGGAAGACTCTGTGCCCTATCGTTGGCGTCTCAGCTGGTCTGAGATCAATGGGCCGGGGCCGTTTTCTGATTTCACCGGTTACGATCGCACTTTGGTTTTATTGGGAGATACATCGATATCTCTCAAGCATGGCGATGCCGAACCCCGAAAATTGCAACCGCTCTCGCCTTATTCTTTTGCGGGCGAAGGAAAAACAATCGCCAGCCTTCAAGAGAAAACCGAAGATCTGAATCTGTTTTGTTTTCGCGGCAAAGCCTCGGGCTCTGTCCATCCCACGCGTTTGAAAAAAAACGAAGAGTACTTGCTACCCTATCGCGGGCAGCAACATTTCATTTTTGTCGTCGAGGGAAGTGTTATCGTTCAAGAGCGCAATCTGGGGCAGGAGATTACCTTAGGCATGCGAGAGACCGTGCAGTTATCGCGCTCGGGTAAAGGGCTCGCACTTGATTCTCGAGTGATTGGCCGGGATGTGAAAAGTACCGTGCTGTGGATCGTGATCCACGAAACTTAAGCGGCTTTGTTCTTGGCAAAGAGGCCCGCGATTTCAGCGACTGCCTTTGCTGTCTTGCGATCCATCTTTCCAAACATAATGCCAAAGCCCTTGCTCGGTCGGGGAAGTTCCCACTGGATCAATCCCTCGATGGCTAAGGTATCGGGCAGCGAACTGCCCGCGCGCAATGCGTCCCAACTCTTTCGCTGACTAGTGATAAAAAACTCACCTTTTAAATCAAATTCTATTTTCACCGCGGCGCCGTGATTTCCATGAATGGGGCAGCTGACAAACGCCCCACCTATGGAGAAATCCTGCAATTCGCCTTTAACGGTTTGGCCATCGAGCGTGATTTTCACAGGAATGCGAATATCGATGCGCTCGGACTTTCTGCTGTTTTTTCCGATCCAGGACATGTCTCTACTATACCGTAAACGAGGCCTTGAGAAATAGCGGGTCGCGTTCCTGTTGGCCAATTGGGTAAGTGTCGTGGCCAGTGACGACGATGGCTTTCCTTAATGGCAATGCCTCTGTTGCCCAAAACGTGCGCAGGTCTCTTAGGTCTTCTTTGATCTCGGCTGCATTTGCTCTTGCGCTGGGTTTTTCTAAAAGCGTGTGAAAAAGAGTTTCTAGGAAGAGCGGCGACTCACCGAGCAGCAAATTTTCTAATTCCAGTACGAGTGTTTCGGGCACTCTGCGCAGTCCGAAGAGATAGGTATACGATGGTATTTCTTTTGGCGCGCGTTCTGGGTGGCCGATGTATTTCAGTAATCGCACGAGAGCGAAAAACGCAGTCGCCGTAGTCTCACGCGATCGGAACGCGCCATGAAACTGGTAGTCCGCAACTTGCGCGGGCAGGGTAGTAAGACAAAGCCAAAGGCTGGTGCCTTCCTTTCGCAAACCCACCAGAGGATAGAGAAAGCTATATTTAGCGGCGATATTGCGCGTAGGTTTGCGCGATTGAATGTATTCCACTTCTAAGAGGCAGGCCTTTAGTTCGCTTTCGCAAACTTCAAAGGTGATGCGAGTGAGTGCTTTGACGAGCGAGAAAGCTTTCTCTCCGCGCTTCGAGCGGCGGTACTGCGATAGGCGCACGCGCAGGTTTGCAGCTTTGCCGACGTAGAGCAGCCGCTCATCTTCCCAGAGCATGTAAACCCCGGGAGCTCTGGGGACAGAGCCGATAAACTCGTCGCCCAATTTTTTGTCGAATGTGCAACGCCGAGCGATGGTGCGCCTCAATACAAATGGTGGAGTTATCTATGAGCTTACGAGTTTCAAGCTCGGTTGATTAGGCGTTGTGCGTTAAAAAAGGAGGGTGACCTCACAAGCTGCGAGACCACCCTACGATACTACTTAACCTGCAATACGATTTTGCCGCGCTGATGGCGCGTTTGGCTCTTGGTATGAGCTTCTGCCGCTTGCGCTAAGGGAAGAACTTCCAGCGCCAACGCCTGCACTTTTTTAGAATCAATCAGGCCCGCGATTTGCTTTAGCTCTGCTCCGCTTGGGGTGACGAAGTGATATGCCACTTTAATGCCGAGTTCCTGGCCGCGTTTCTCATCCGGAGTTTCGACGATGCTCACGAGAGTGCCGCCTTTGCGCACTAAATCGTAGCTTTCGTTCAATGCCGGTCCGCCCGCGCAATCAAATACGACGTCTACGCCCTGTGGGTACTCGCGTTTCACAACCGCAGCGAAATTCTCTTTCGAGTAATCAATCACCAGTGAAGCGCCCAGCTCCTTCACATAGCCGTGGTTTTTCTCCGAAGCCGTCGTAATGACAGTCGCTCCAGCATTTTTTGCCAATTGAATCGCAATGCCACCAACGCCGCCAGCGCCTGCCTGGATCAAAGCGACTTGGCCTTTTTCTAGTTTAGCGATGTCAAAGAGCGCCTGCCACGCAGTGAGTGCTACGAGTGGAATCGACGCGGCTTCGGCCATGCTCAAAGTAGCTGGAACCGTTGCGACGTTCTGCGCATCGAGTGCTACGAATTCTGCATACGTGCCAAATTGCACCGTAGGCTTTCTAGCGTAGCTATAAACTTTGTCGCCGACTTTCCAATTACGAACATCGTCGCCCACTTTTACAATTTCACCAGAAACGTCCCAACCCAAAATGATGGGAAGTTGATGCGGCAAATGTCCTTGCAAGAATCCCTCGCGGATTTTCCAGTCTACTGGATTCACGCCAGCGAAATGCACGCCGACTAGGACCTCGTTTTTCTGAGGAACTGGAGTTTCAATTTCTCCAAGTTGAAGTTTATCGGACCCACCAAATTCATTTAAGATAATTGCTTTCATGGGCGGGAGACTAGCGCTGCAAAAATACTTTCGCAATCAAAAGCAAAGTGACCACAACCAGAATCGGCCGCACAATTATTGAAGCATTGCGCGTGTTGTAATGAGCTCCGATAAAGGCGCCCACGATGATAGCCGCTGCAAGTGCTGCTCCCACGCCCCAGTGGACGTAACCTCGCGCCGCAAAGCTCACTAACGCGAAAGACGCCGAGCACACGTTAGCGAGTTTAGAACTAGCGAGCGCTTGCATAAGCGGCATCTTGGCCCCTAAGAAAAGGGCTAAGAACATAAACGTCCCACCACCGGGTCCCCACATGCCGTCGTAAATTCCGGCGAGCAAGCCGTAGAACAAAACGCGTTTGCTAGAGGAGCGCGCAATCGGCGGCCGCTCTCGCGTCCAGATTTCTTTCTGCCAAATCAGCCAGAGGATAAAGGGCGAGAGAATGAGGATGAACCAACGGAATAGGTAGTCCGGAAGATAGGGCGTGATGAAGCTGCCCATGACCGAGCCCACTCCCACCGCCAGACTAAATCTCACACTCTGCTTAAGATCAAAGTGGCCCGCTCGACGATAGACAAGCAGTGCAACGAGCGCCGCCGAAGCGCCCACAATCTTGTTGGTCCCAATCGCATCCGGCCCAGAGCCTAAAATCGAGAGCAATACGGGGAGGGTAATCAACCCACCGCCGCCCGCGATTGCGTCGATAAATCCCGCGATTAAGCCAAAGGAGCAGAGAAATAAGAACATGCTGGATGAGAGAAAACAGCTTAGGCGGGAGTTGTCGAGTGTTACCGCGCTTACTACGGTGCGTTACTAGTCAAATAGCGCGCGTGGAATTCAATGTGCTCGCGCACAAACGTCGCAATGAAATAGTAGCCGTGGTCGTAACCCGTTCTATGGCGCAGCTGCAGTTTTTGGTTCGTGCCTTCTGCGGCTTTAACCAAGTTTTCTGTCTTCAATTGAACTTCTAAGAACGAATCGCTAGTGCCTTGATCGATCAAAAGCGGATGCGCGTGGTGATAGCCGGCTTTTATCAGTTCGCAGGTGTCGTAAGTGGCCCAGGCCTTTTCATCGTCGCCTAAATATCCGGGAAACGCTTTCTGTCCCCAAGGTACTGCCATTGGATTGACGATAGGGGAGAACGCCGAAACTGATTTGAATTTATCTGCTTCACGTAGACCAATCACGAGCGCGCCATGGCCGCCCATCGAGTGGCCCATGATCGAGTACTTGGTTACACCGAAATGCTCGCCGACAAGCGCGGTCAACTCTTTGGTGACGTAGTCGTACATTCGGTAGTGATCGCGATAACCTTCTGTCGTCGCATTGACGTAGAAGCTGGCACCCGCGCCGAAATCCCAATTGTCGTGTTCATGCGGAAGTTTTAATCCGCGCGGAGAAGTATCGGGGCAAATCACCATCAGACCGTTATCGGCCAGGTGCTTTTGTGCACCGGCTTTGGCCATGAAGTTCTCGTCGGTGCAGCTCAGGCCCGAGAGCCAAATGATGCAACCCTTCACCGTGCCCGAAGGCGTGAAGGTGGAGAAATTCATTTTGGTGTTGGTTTCCTTGGAATCATGTTCCCAGAACTGCACCACTCCATCGAAACACTGATGTGATTTCAAAACTTTCATGGTCACCTGCTTAGAATTCAATAACGGTACGAATGCTTTTGCCTTCGTGCATGTAATCAAACGCCGTGTTGATTTCTTCGAGCGGCATTTTGTAAGTCACTAAATCGTCGAGATTGATTTCACCCGACATGTATCGATCGACAAATCCTGGCAATTCCGTACGCCCTTTAACGCCGCCAAATGCAGAACCTTTCCACACACGCCCCGTGACTAATTGGAACGGGCGAGTGCTGATCTCTTGTCCTGCGCCTGCAACGCCAATGACAATCGATTGTCCCCAACCTTTGTGGCAGCACTCGAGTGCTTGGCGCATTAATTTCACATTACCCACGCATTCAAATGAGTAATCGACTCCGCCTTCGGTCATGTCGATGATCACTTGCTCAATAGGCTTGTCGAAATTGTTTGGATTGATGCAATCGGTGGCGCCAAACTTCTTGGCCATCTCGAATTTGCGATCGTTGATATCGACAGCCAAAATGCGTCCGGCTTTTGCCATCTTTGCACCTTGGATGACGGACAACCCGATTCCGCCGAGACCAAATACAGCAATCGAAGCACCTGGCTCAACTTTCGCCGTTTTCAAAACCGCGCCAATACCGGTCGTTACTCCGCAACCGAGCAAACAGACTTTATCGAAAGGAGCTTTGGGGTCGATCTTCGCCAGAGAAATCTCCGGAACCACGGTGTACTCGGCAAAAGTCGAAGTCCCCATGTAGTGATAAATCGGCTTACCGTTTTTAGAAAAACGAGTCGTGCCGTCGGGCATCAGGCCTTTGCCTTGAGTCAGACGAATGCGCGAACAAAGATTGGTTTTGCCAGAGAGGCAGAATTTGCACTCGCGACATTCTGGTGTGTAGAGCGGAATCACATGGTCGCCGACTTTAAGACTAGTAACACCTTCGCCGAGCGCTTCCACAACCCCGGCACCTTCGTGGCCAAGAATCGTAGGGAAGATACCCTCAGGGTCGATACCGGACAGGGTGTAAGCGTCGGTATGGCAAACCCCAGTAGCGACGATGCGGACTAGGACTTCGCCTGCCTTTGGGGCTTCGAGGTCAACTTCCTCAATAGATAGGGGTTCTTTAGCGGACCAAGCGACTGCAGCACGGACTTTCAAGGTAAGGGCTCCTATTTAAAATTAGAGGCCGCAACCTCGTCGAAAACGGCTTTTTCGTCAAGAGACCGACCCTTTGCCAGCGAAGCGAGGCAGTCTTACCGCCCATGCACCTCTCGGTGGTGACTGCGGCACAGAGTAAGCAAATTGGATGGGTCGTTAGAGCCGCCCAGCGAAACGGGCCGGATATGATGAATATCTGTCCATTGCCGGTAACCACAGCGAGTGCCTTGCGGGGTTTTTCCCTGACATTCTCCGCGATCGCGCAGCATTACTTGATGCCTGATCGCCGCCGGAAGAGGGGAGCGAGCTTGTCTGGCTACTTGAGCAGAAGTTTTCTGAACAGGCCGAGCAACATTACTCAGACTTGTTGATTTAGCTTT
>Ga0163144_10006732_pt1 | contig 25294 bp, 21 predicted proteins | sample OliLak19BULKMAT1_FD_123175 | JGI IMG/M metagenome (GOLD analysis project Ga0163144, IMG submission 123175) | Freshwater microbial mat bacterial communities from Lake Vanda, McMurdo Dry Valleys, Antarctica - Oligotrophic Lake LV.19.BULKMAT1 | ecosystem: Environmental > Aquatic > Freshwater >... | reverse complement strand
GCGAATTTGGCATTTTCCTGGATGAAGGCATAGCGCTTCTCAGGCTTCCGCCCCATCAGATCCTCGACCAAGGTCGCCGTCCGCATGGCTTCGCGGCGGGCATCGACGTCGGCCGCGGTCGGCACATCGACCTTCAGCAGGATGCGTTTGGTCGGGTCCATCGTGGTCTCGCGCAGATGGACAGACTGCATTTCGCCCAGCCCCTTGAAGCGCGTCATCTCGGCCTTGCCGCCGAACACGGTGCGCAGGAGTTCGTCCTTCTGCTGCTCGTCGTGGGCATATTCCGTCCGGCCACCTTTGCTCATGCGGAAGAGAGGCGGCTGGGCGAGGAAGAGATGGCCGTTCTCGATCAGCTTCGGCGTCTCGCGGTAGAAGAACGTCATCAGCAGGGCTGCGATATGGGCGCCGTCGACATCGGCGTCGGTCATGATGATGACGCGCTCGTAGCGCAGCCGGTCGTCGCTGTAGTGGGCGCCGGTGCCGCAGCCCAGTGCCTGGATGAGATCCTGAATCTCCTGGTTCTCGCGCAGCTTGTCGGCGCTGGCGCTGGCTACGTTCAGGATTTTTCCACGCAACGGCAGAATGGCTTGCGTCTCGCGATTGCGCGCTGCCTTGGCCGAACCACCGGCCGAATCGCCCTCGACCAGGAAGATTTCGGTGCCGATCGACCCGGTACTGCTGCAGTCGGCCAGCTTGCCGGGCAGGCGCAGCTTGCGTGTCGCGGTCTTGCGCAGCTGCTCGCGGTCCTGCTTGCGGCGCAGCCGGTCCTCGGCCTTGGCGATGATGTGCTCGAGCAGGACGTTGCCGGCTTCCTTGTCGCCGGTCAGCCAATGCTCGAAATTGTCGCCTACGATGGTCTCGACCAGCTTGGTCGCCTCGACGCTGACGAGCTTTTCCTTCGTCTGCCCCTGGAACTGCGGCTGTTCGATGAACACCGACACCAGGCCCGCCGAGCCTTCGATCACGTCGTCGGCGGTGATGATCGATCCCTTGCGGCTGCCCGTGAGCTCGGCATAGCGCTTCAGGCCACGCAGCAGCGCGCTGCGGAAGCCCGACTCGTGCGTGCCGCCTTCGGCCGTCGGCACGGTGTTGCAGTAGGAGCGGACGAAGCCTTCCTCGTCGTTTGGCCACCAGACCGCCCATTCGACCTTGCCGCCCGCTGTCCCGTTGGTCTCGCTCTTGGCCTCGCCGGCGAAGGGCTGCGGCACGACGGTGGGCCGCTGGCCGATCTCCGATGTCAGGTAGTCCTTCAGGCCACCGGCGAAGTGAAACGACTCCTCGGCCGGAATGGCGCTGTCCTTCGGCAGCAAGGACGGATCGACTTTCCAGCGAATCTCGACGCCGCGGAAGAGATAGGACTTGGATCGCGCCATCCGATAGAGCCGCTCGGCGACGAAGCTATGCTTGCCGAAGATTTCAGGATCGGGATGGAAGGTGACCGTCGTGCCGCGCCGGTTGGGGGCAGGCCCGGCCGACTTCAGCTTGGAGGTGGGCTTGCCGCGCGAGAAGGTTTGCGTCCAGCCTTGGCGGTCGCGCGCGACCTCGACGAGCAGATCGTCGGAAAGGGCGTTGACCACCGAGACGCCGACGCCGTGCAGGCCGCCCGACGTCGCGTAGACCTTGTTGTTGAACTTGCCGCCGGAATGCAGCGTGGTGAGGATGACCTCGAGCGCCGACTTGTTCTTGAACTTCGGGTGCGGGTCGGTCGGGATGCCGCGGCCGTTGTCGCGCACCAGGATGCGATTGCCGGTGAGCATTTCCAGCCAGATCGTGTCGGCATGACCGGCGACGGCCTCGTCCATGGCGTTGTCCAGCACCTCGGCCACGAGGTGGTGCATCGCCCGCTCGTCGGTGCCGCCGATATACATGCCGGGGCGCTTGCGGACAGGCTCGAGCCCTTCCAGAACCTCGATGTCGCGGGCGGTATATGAGGTGTCCTTGGTCGCCGCGGCACGCTTGCCGCCTCCCGACCGATCGAACAGATCGCCGTTCTTGGCCATGTTTGCTTCTTTTGTTACCGGCCGCGCGAGGGGATCACTTGATGGCCGGTGGAGCATGGGTATGGTAGCAAAATTGGCCGAAATCAACCATATCCGGTGGGGAATCGATGTCTGAAAGTCGCCGTGATCCCATCGTAAGGACTGTGCCGCAGCCCGCGGATATGAACGGGAACGGCGATATTTTCGGCGGCTGGGTGCTCTCCCAGATGGACATCGCGGGCGGCTCCCTGGCTGCCCGGGCGGCGAAGGGCAGGGTGGCGACCGTGGCGATCACGGCCATGACCTTCGTCCAACCGATCAAGGTGGGAGACATGGTGTCGATCTATGGGGACGTCGTGAAGATAGGCCGGACCTCGATCACCATCGCGCTCGAGACGATGGTGCAGCGCCGTCATGAGCAGGTCGACCTGCGCGTGACCCACGGCACCTATGTTTTCGTGGCCATCGACGATCACGGCAAGCCGCGGCCCGTGCCGCCACAGGAGGCTACTGCATGAAGGCCGCCGTCGGACTGCTCCTGGCGATCGCCGGAACTCTGGTTTCCCCCGTAGCGTTCGCCCATCCCCATATCTGGATCCAGGAAGTGGTCCGGGTCGTGGCCAAGGATGGCAAATACACCCATGTCGAAGTCGAGTGGCGATTCGATCCGTTCTCCAGCGAGATCGAGATCCCCCTGATCGACGAGAACCAGGACGGCAAGTTCTCGGCCAAGGAGACCAAGACGCTTGCCGATGAGATGATGCCTGAGCTCAAGAACTACGGGTACCTGACGTGGCTCAATACCGGCGGCAAGGATTTCCGGCCGACCCAGCGGCCGGCGTTTTCGGCGCGGATCGACGACCCGGCAAGCTTCATCCCGCCGGAATGGGACCGTATGGCCGGTGACAATGCTGGCATGGCGATGCCGCCCAACAAGAGAGCGGCGCAGCCCGATGTGCCGCGCAAGAAGGGGCCGCGCAATCTCGTCTACATTTTTCGCTTCGCCTTGCCCGAGCCCAGCAAGTCGGTCTCGATCGTGACCTACGATCCGGAAGATTTCATGCGGCTCGAGCTCGACAAGGCCTCCATTCCAGCGGGCTGCACGCTCTCCAAGAATCCGACGCACAAGACCGAATTCGTGCGCGGCCACCCGGTCTTTGCCGACATCGTGACGTGTCAGCATCCATGAGGCCTGTTTCCGTGAGAGCCACCGTCCTGCGCTCGCCGTTCCTCTGGATCGGCGTGCTGCTTCTGCTGGCGCTGGTCGGTGCACTGGTGTTCACCGACGGCGTTGCCGAACTGGCGCGGTATTCCGCCGACTATCAGCGCCGCATCCAGCAGGTCTTGTCGACGTCGCTGCGCGACATCCAGTCCGGCTCGGGATCGCTGGCGCTCTGGACGCTTGCCACCGTGTGCTTCGGCTATGGCGTGGTGCATACGTTGGGGCCGGGGCATGGCAAGGCTGTTGTGGTGGCGTACTTCCTGGACAGCACCAAGCCCCGGGCGTGGATCGAAGGCATCTTCGCCGGCGCCTGGATCGCCTTCACGCACACGCTGGCAGCCCTTCTGCTCGCCGGCGCACTCAAACTCTTCTACAGCGTCGGGCTGCTGGGCGCGTTGCGTGAAGTGCGCAACGTCGAGATCGTCTCCTATGTCCTCATTCTTCTGGTCGGTTTCTGGCGGCTGTGGGCAGGGATCACGGGGCGGCTTCACGAGCATGCCCATGGCGACGGGCATGACCACCATGGACACGATCACCACGGTCACGACCAGCATCATGCGCCCCACGGCGCACCGCCTCGCCGGACGGTCGCGGGCTGGCTGCTGCTGACGGCTGCCGGCATCGCGCCGTGTGCCGGGGCACTGGTGGTAGTCCTGCTGTCGGCCGCGCTCGGCGTCCTGTGGGCCGGCGTCGTCGGCGTCGTCGCCATCGCGCTCGGCATGGCCATCACCCTGGCCGCCATCGGCATGGCCTCGATGGTCGCGCATCGCCTGATCATCGGCGACGGCCGCTCGAAGGAGATCGGCCGCTTCACCACGATTGCCGCGGCGCTGATCGTGATCGCGACGGCCGGAACGCTGCTGCTGGGCGCGCTCGAACGCTTCTTCCGCTGAGCGCCCGAGTGGCGGAGATCGCGGCCCCGAACCGGACCTCCCGGCCGCTGCGCGGTGTGCTCTTCATGTGCATCGCCTGCGCCCTGTTCCCGGTCATGAACGGGATCGTGAAGCTGCTGGCGGCAACCTACGAGCCGCAGCAGATCGTCTGGTTCCGCATTGTCTCGCATCTGGTGCTGGTCGCGGCCGTGTTCATGCCGCGCATGGGGTTGGGCCTGTTGCGCACGCGGCGGATCGGCACGCAGTTCGTCAGCTCGGTCATGATGCTGCTCTCGACGCTGTTCTTCTTCTCGGCGGTGAAGTCGATCCCGGTCGCCGAGGCGATCTCCGTCACCTTCGTGGCACCGCTCGCGGTGGTTTTGCTGGCCTGGCCGCTGCTCGGCGAGCGCATCACCTGGTTCCGGATGGCCGCGGTCATCGTGGGCTTCAGCGGCGTGCTGATCGTGATCCGGCCCGGTAGCGCGGTGTTCCAGTGGGCGTCGCTGCTGCTGCTGTGCAGCGCCATGTGCTACGCGATCTACCAGATCCTGATCCGGCGCCTGGCCGGGGTCGACGCCCCGGCGACCTCGATCTTCTACAGCGTGTTGCTGGGCGCGATCATCATGTCGATCTGGCTGCCCCTGGTGTGGAAGATGCCGGCGAACTGGAGCGACTGGGCGCTTCTTTGTTCGCTGGGCGTCTTCGGCGCGCTCGGCCACTATTGCGTCGCCAAGGCGATGACCTATGCCTCGGCCAATTTCGTGGCGCCGTTCAACTATACGCAGATGATCGGGTCGGTCATCGTGGGTTACTTCATGTTCGCCGAGGTGCCGGACTTCTACACCTGGCTCGGCACGGCCGTGGTGGTCGGCGCGGGCCTCATGGTCGGCTGGCAGGGCAGGCGGACATCCAAGGTCTGAGGAGAGCAACATGCCGTATCTCGTCGCCGCCGATCTGCCGACCACGTCGGCGGGCGCACGCTTCCGGGCCTTGCTGGAGCGCCCCGGCATCCTGCAGATGCCCGGCACGCATAACGGCATGGCGGCCCTCCAGGCCCGCAACGCGGGCTTCGACGCGCTCTATCTTTCAGGCGCCGGCATGTCGGCATCGATGGGATTGCCGGACCTGGGTGTGATCACGGTCGACGAGGTCTGCTTCTTCGTTCGTCAGGTCGCCCGGGCATCGGGCCTGCCGGTCCTGGTCGATGGCGACACGGGTTACGGCGAAGCGCTCAACGTTATGCATATGGTGCGGGCCTTCGAGGAGGCTGGTGCTGGCGCGGTCCATATCGAGGACCAGATTCTTCCCAAGAAGTGCGGCCATCTCAACAACAAGAAGCTGGCAGATCCAAACGACATGGCCGCCAAGGTCCATGCCGCGTCACGTGCCCGCCGTGATTTGTTCATCATCGCCCGCACCGATGCGGCGGCAGTCGAAGGCATCGATGGCGCCGTGGCGCGGGCCCGGAAATACATCGAGGCCGGCGCCGACGCGATATTTCCCGAAGCCCTGCACAATGCCGAGATGTTCAAGGCCTTCGCCAAGGCAATGCCTGATGTAAAGCTGCTCGCCAACATGACTGAGTTTGGCCGCACGCCGTTCTTTACGGCGAGCGAGTTCGAGGCCATGGGCTACCGCATGGTGATCTGGCCGGTTTCGGCCTTCAGGGTCGCCAACAAAGCACAGGAGAAACTGTACGCCGCGCTGCGGCGCGATGGCGGCGCGCAGAACATGCTCGACCACATGCAGACCCGCGCCGAACTCTACGCCACCATCCGCTATCACGAATACGAGGCGCTCGACGCTTCGATCGTCCAGACGATCGTGCCGCAGGGAATGCCGCAGCGCGACTAAAGACCCAATGCCGAAAGGTCGGGGGCGCGGCGGTGGAAGTCGGTCGCGTCCTGGAAGGCTTTGCCCAGGCGCAGCACATCGCGCTCGGCGAAGGGTTTGCCGACGATCTGGATACCGATGGGCAGGCCGTCCGACTGGCCGGACGGCATGGCGAGGCTGCAAAGGCCGAGGTAGTTGCCCGGGCGTGTCAGATAGCCCGGGATCGGCGAGGTCTCGTCGACCTCGGCGAGCGGGATCGCAGGAATCGCCATGGTTGGCATCACGATGGCATCGTAGGGCCGGAACCAGTCGGCGAAGATCTGTCGGCGCTCGGCCATCATGCGGATCTCCTCGGCGTAGGCGCCGGGCAGCAGCAATTTTGCGGCCTGGGCGCGCGCCCGCACGCCGGGGCCGATCGCCTTGCTCATGTCCTCGATGTAATCGCGATGCAGGGAATAGGCCTCCGACGAGATCATCGTTCCCGCCGGCCGCGAAAGATCGAAATACCAGTCGGGCAGGCGCACCGCTTCGACCGTGGCGCCCAGGCTCTCGAACGTCCGTGCCGCCGTCTGCCAGGCCTTGGTCACGTCGGGGTGCATGAAGTTCGGCAATTGCTTCGTATCGGGAATGGCGATCCGCATGCCCTCGATCGAGCCCGGCAGCGTGGCAAGGGTGAAATCCTCCAGCGGCTGGCCGAGCGTCGTCGGGTCGCGCGGGTCGGGGACGGCCAGCGCATTCAGCATCAGCGCGCAATCCTCGACCGAGCGGGCCATCGGTCCGATCGAATCGAGAGTCCAGCTCAACATGATGGTGCCGGAGAGTCCGATGCGCCCGAACGTGACCTTCAGGCCGACCAGACCGTTGAAGGCCGAGGGGATGCGCACGGAGCCGCCGGTGTCGCTGCCGATGCCGGCCGGCGTCAGCCGTGCCGCGACGGCGACGCCGGTGCCGCTCGAGGAGCCGCCCGGCACGCGATGAGTTGCCAAATCCCACGGATTCCAGGGCGCACCCATCAACGGATTGGTGCCCCAGCCGCCGAAGGCGAATTCGACCATGTGCAATTTGCCGAGCGGGATCATGCCGGCAGCGGTGAGTCGCTCGACGGTGTTGGAGGTCTCGGTAGCGATGCGGCCTTCGAACATCTTCGAACCGCCGGTGCCGACCTTGCCGGCGATGTCGCAGAGATCCTTGTAGGCGATCGGCAGCCCGTGGAGCGGCGGCAGGGGAAAGCCCCCGGCGCGCGCCCGGTCGGCGCCGTCGGCCATCGCCTTCGCGGTGTCGGCATAGACCTCGGTGAAGGCGTGGAGCTTGCCGTTGGCCTTGGCGATCCGGCCGAGCAGACCATCGACGATTTCGCGCGAAGAAAATTGCTTGGCGGCGAGGCCGGCAGCGAGTTCGGTCAGGGTGAGGGTATGAAGAGTCATCAGTAGGTCGCCCTTCCACCGGAGAGATCGAAGGTCGCGCCTGTTGCGAACGTGCAGTGGCTGGAAGCGAGCCACGCGACCATCTCGGCCACTTCTTCCATGTCGCCGAAGCGGTTCATGGGGATTTTCGACAGCATGTAGTTGATGTGCTGCTCGGTCATCTGGCTGAACATCTCCGTTTTCACCGCTGCTGGCGCCACGCAATTCACCAGCACCCCGGTCGTAGCAAGTTCCTTGCCGAGCGACTTGGTGAGGCCGATGACGCCGGCCTTGGAGGCCGAGTAGGCCGAGGCATTGGGGTTGCCTTCCTTGCCGGCCACTGACGCGATGTTGACGATGCGGCCCCAGCCGCGCTTGGCCATGCCGTCGGCGACGGCGCGATTGCAGAGGAACACCCCGGTCAGGTTGATGTCGATTACCTGCCGCCAGGCGTCGACGGGATAGGCAACCACGGTCGCATTGGGTCCGGTGATGCCGGCGCTGGCCACCAGGATATCGGGGGGCGCCAGCCGCTTCTCGGTGCTGGCGAGGGCTTCGGCCACCGACGTTTCGCTGGTCACATCGACCGACACGGCGATGGCGCCTTTTAAGGCAGCGGCCGACTGCTCGGCGCGGGCGAGGTCGCGATCCCACAGCGCGACACGACCACCGCCGGCCGTGATTTTCGCAGCGCAGGCCAGGCCGATCCCGCGCGCGCCGCCGGTCACGATCGCCGTCCGATCCTTGAACAAATCCGCTGCCATGCTTGTCTCCCAAGCGCTTGAACTGCCTAGCGATTCCCACCATATCGGCGCCCTGCGCCATCCGCTACACTGGCGCTTCAGCGTTTCCCCAGTAGCGTTTCCCCCTAGTGTTCTTTGGGAGTTGCATGTCCTCCGCCACGCCGGCATCCATCGACGCCACCGTCGAGCTTCTGAAGAGCGGCGACTATATCGCCGATCGCAGCCTCGCCACCGTTCTCTATCTTGCCTTGAAGCTCGGCCGTCCTCTTTTCTGCGAAGGCGAAGCCGGAGTCGGCAAGACCGAGATCGCCAAGGTGCTGGCCACTACGCTGAAGCGCCCGCTGATTCGCCTGCAATGCTACGAGGGGCTCGACATCGCATCCGCCGTGTACGAGTGGAACTATGCAAGGCAGATGATCGAGATCAGGCTGGCCGAAGCGCAGGGCGTGCATGATCGCGGACAGTTGGCCGCCGATATTTTCGACGAACGATTCCTGATCCGCCGCCCCTTGCTCGAGGCGCTCAGCCCGCATGCCGAAGGTGCGCCGATCCTGCTGATCGATGAGCTGGACCGGACCGACGAGCCCTTCGAGGCCTATCTGCTGGAGCTGCTGTCCGATTTTCAGGTCACGATTCCCGAACTCGGCACCGTGAAGGCCGCAGAGACTCCGATCGTCATCGTGACCTCCAATCGCACGCGCGAAATCCATGACGCGCTGAAGCGCCGCTGCTTCTATCACTGGGTCGACTATCCCGACCTGAAGCGCGAACTGGAAATCCTCAAGGTGAAGGCGCCGGGATCGAGTGAGCGCCTGTCGCGGCAGGTCGTGGGCTTCGTCCAGGAATTGCGCAAGCTCGACCTCTTCAAGGCGCCAGGCGTGGCGGAGTCGATCGACTGGGCCACCGCGCTTTCGGAACTGAACGCGCTCGACCTCGATCCCAGGACCATCAACGATACGCTGGGCGTGTTGCTGAAGTACCAGGACGACATCCAGCGCTTGCAAGGCACGGAAGCAGCCGAAATCCTGCGCAAGGTGAAGTCCGATATCGCCGCCGAGCCGCTGGGCTAGGTCGGGTGATGGACGCGCTGCCCGACTCGGCACCGGTGCCTGACCCCCGCGAGGGCAAGCTCGCCACCAATATCGTGCACTTTGCCCGCACGCTACGGACCGCCGGGCTGCGCGTCGGGCCCGGGCAGGTGCTGCGTGCCATCGAGGCGGTCGAGGCGGCAGGTCTGCGGAAGAGGGACGACTTCTACTGGACGCTGCATTCGGTGTTCGTGAACCGGCGCGACCAGCGCGAGATCTTCGATCAGGCATTTCACGTCTACTGGCGCAATCCGCGGCTCCTGGAAAAGATGATGGAGATGTTGCTGCCGCAGGTTGGCGTGCCGGTGGAGCAGGATCAGCGCAAGCAGCTCAGCCGCCGCCTGCAGGAGGCCCTGCAGCCCGGCCGGGGCGAGGCGCCGCCCGATGAAGGCGAGCCGCCGGAAGTCGAGGTCGAGGCGACCTTTACCGTTTCCGATCGCGAGATCCTGCAGCACCGGGACTTCGAGCAGATGTCGCAGGCGGAGATCGACGACGCCTTGCGGGCCATCGCCCGGATGCGCCTCCCGGTCCCGGAGCGGCGGACCCGGCGCTATCGTGCGGCCCGACGTGGCGCCAGGGTGGATTTCCGCGCCTCGCTGCGCCGGGCGCTGCGGCCGGAAGGGCTGACCGAGTTGCGCCGCCGGGAGCCGCGGCGCCGGCCGCCGCCTCTGGTCGTGCTGTGCGACATTTCAGGGTCGATGGCGCGCTCCACCCGCATGTTCCTGCACTTCATGCATACGATTACCAACGATCGGGACAGGGTCTTCTGCTTCACCTTCGGCACGCGCCTGACCAATGTGACGCGCTCCCTGCGTTATAGGGATGTGGATATAGCGCTGGCCAAAGCCTCGGCGCAGGTCGAAGATTGGTCGGGTGGCACACGGATCGGACAGTCGTTGCACGAGTTCAACAACAAATGGTCGCGCCGCGTCCTGGGGCAGGGGGCCGTGGTCGTGCTGATAACCGACGGGCTCGATCGCGAAGGCGGTGACGGCCTCGCGGTGGAAATGGAGCGCCTGCACAAGTCGTGCTCGCGGCTGGTTTGGCTGAACCCGCTCTTGCGCTACGGTGCCTACGAACCCAAATCCCAGGGCAACAAGGCCATGTTGCCCCATGTCGATGAATTCCGACCCGTTCACAACCTCGAAAGCCTGGCCGGGTTGATCACGGCCCTCGGCGCGGTGACGCCCGGCGCCGATCGACGGCTGGCCACATGGCAGACAGAACTGCGCAAGGAGTAGATATCATGAGCGACGCCCTCGATGTGCTGGATCAGGTCGGCAAGTGGAAGAGCTCGGGCAAAGGTGTCGCCATCGCCACGGTGATCACGACCTGGGGGTCCTCGCCGCGCCCGGTCGGCAGCCAGCTCGGCGTCGATGACTCGGGCGCCATGGTCGGCTCCATGTCGGGCGGCTGCATCGAAGGCGCCGTCGTCAAGGAAGCACTCGACGCGATCAAGGACGGCAAGCCGCGGCTGCTCGATTTCGGCGTCACCGACGAGCAGGCCTGGGACGTGGGCCTGGCCTGCGGCGGCAAGGTCCAGGTGTTCGTCGAAAAGGTAAACTGATCCGATGAAGACCGAGACCCTCGCGGCTCTCCAGCAGGCCCGCACCGAGCGCACCGCCGTCACCTTGGCGACGCGCCTCAGCGACGCCGCCGAAACCATGATCTATCTCGACAGAGTCGACGGCGCGATGGCGGGCGATGCCACGCTGGTGTCCGCCGCGCGCCGCGCCCTGGCGATCGGCCGCAGCGAGACGATCGATCTCGGCGGCCAGAAGATCTTTCTCAACGTCTATGTGCCGCCGCCGCGCCTGATCATCGTGGGCGCGGTCCATATCGCCCAGAGCCTGGCGCCGATGGCGACCATGCTCGACTTCGACGTCACCGTCGTCGATCCGCGCGGCGCCTGGGCCACCAGCGCGCGCTTTCCCGGCGTGAAGGTAATTCAAGATTGGGCCGACGAGGCGTTCCAGGCGATGGGGCTCGACGTTTCGACCGCCGTCGTCACCTTGACTCACGATCCCAAGCTCGACGATCCGGCGCTCGAAGCGGCGCTGAAGTCCGATGCCTTCTATATCGGCGCGCTCGGCAGCCGGAAGACCCATGCCAAGCGCAAGGAGCGGCTATCCGAGGTGGGGATCACCGACGACATGTTCGCGCGCGTCCATGGCCCGGTCGGCCTCAACATCGGTGCCAAGTCGCCGGCCGAGATCGCGGTGTCCATCCTGGGCCAGATCGTCGAGGTCCGGGCGCGCCGTCTGGAAATTCTGGCGGGACCGAAGGTGGTCGCAGCGTGAGATTCGGCGACACTCCCATCGACGAGGCTACGGGCGCGATCCTGGGCCATGGCTGGCGTTCGGGCGGGGTCAATTTCTCCAAGGGCAGGACGCTTTCGGCCGACGATGTCGCCAAGCTCAAGGCCGCTGGCGTCTCGACGGTGGTGGCCGCGCGGCTCGATGCCGACGACGTTCATGAAGACGAGGCAGCGGCGACCGTCGCCAAGGCGTTGGCAGGCGAGGGCATAGAGGTCACGGCGCCTTTTACGGGGCGTTGCAACCATTTTGCCCGCGGCTCGGGGCTCGCCGTCGTCGATCACGCCCGCATCGACGCGCTGAACGAGCTCCACGAGTCGGTCACCGTGGCGACCTTGCCGCCCTTCGCGCGAGTAGAACCGCGCCAGATGGTGGCGACGGTAAAAATCATCCCCTATGGCGCGCCGAAGTCGGCGGTGGCGCGCGCCGTCGAGGTCGCGCATTCGGCCAACCTGCCGCTCATTTCCGTGGCGCCGTTCCGGGCGATGCGGGCCGGATTGGTGCAGACCAGGCTGCCGGGCACGCGTGACAAGGTGCTCGACAAGGCGGTCGGCACGACGACCAAGCGCCTGACATCGCTCGGCAGCACCTTGAACGGCGAGCGCCGCGTTGCGCACGATGCCGTGGCCATCGCGGGAGCACTGAAGGAATTGAAGGCGGAGGGCTGCGACCTCTTCCTGATCGCCGGCGCGTCGGCGATCGTCGACCGAAACGACGTGGTGCCGCTCGGCATCGCGGCGGCCGGCGGCAAGATCCATCATTTCGGCATGCCGGTCGATCCGGGCAATCTTCTGTTGACGGCCGAACTCGACGGCAAGCCCGTGCTGGGCCTGCCGGGGTGCGCCAAGTCGCCGAAGTACAACGGCTTCGACATGGTGCTGGAGCGGCTGGCCGCAGGACTCATCGTGGGCCGGGCGGAGATCGTCCGCATGGGCGCGGGCGGCCTGCTGGCCGAGATCGCAAGCCGGCCGCAGCCGCGCGACGATGAGCCGTCGGACGGCGAGGGCCCGCAGCAGGTGCCGCGCGTCGCGGTCCTGGTCCTGGCCGCCGGCCGGTCGACGCGGATGGGCGGGCCCAACAAGATGCTGGCCGATGCCAATGGCGCGCCACTGGTCGTCCATGCTGTGAAGGCGGCGCTCGAATCGCAGGCCGTCGAGATCGTGGTCGTGCTCGGTCACATGGCGGAGCAGGTGAGGGCAGGCATCGAAAGCGCCATTCCCGGCCGGTCGCGCCTGCGCTTCGTCACCAATCCGGATTTCGTCGATGGCCTCAGCACGTCCGTGCGGACCGGCATCGGCGCACTCAGCTCCAATATCGATGCCGCCGTCGTGCAGCTGGGCGACATGCCAGGTGTCGGCGCCGGCCTGCTCAATCGGCTGATCGCGGCTTTTAGCCCGGTCGAGGGCCGCGCGATCTGCGTGCCGACGGTGGGCGGCAAGCGCGGCAATCCCGTGCTGTGGGCGCGGCGCTTCTTTTCCGAGATGGTCACGCTCTCCGGCGACAGCGGCGCCAAACACCTGATCGGCGAGCACGCCGATCTCGTCTGCGAGGTCGAGATGGCGGGTGAGGCGGCGATCACCGACATCGACACGCCCGAGGCGCTTCAGGCCTGGCGGGAGCGGAGTCCGGTATGAGCTTCGATGTCAGAGCGGTTAGAAGCCAGTTCCCGATCCTGTCCGAAATCATCGACGGCCGGCCGGTTCACTATCTCGACAACGGCGCCTCGGCGCAGACGCCCGATGCCGTGCTCGATGCCGTGCGGACCTATGAAACCACCGGCCGCGCCAATGTGTTGCGCGGCGTCCATCGCCTCGCCGAGCGGGCAACCGATGCCTACGAGAATGCCCGCACCGAAGTCGCGACCTTCCTCGGTGTCGCACCCATGGAGATCATCTTCACGGGCGGCTGCACGGCAGCGATCAACCTGGTGGCCTATTCCTACGGCTCGCTCCTGAAGCCGGGTGATCGCATCCTGCTGTCGGAGCTCGAGCACCATTCCAACATCGTGCCGTGGCAAATGCTGCGTGCGCGCGCCGGCATCGAGATCGACATGGTGCCGGTGACGGTGGACGGCCGGATCGATCTCGAGAAGCTACCGGAACTGATCACGCCGCGGACCAAACTGATCTCGCTGGCACACGTTTCCAACGTGACGGGGGCGATGGTCGATGTCGGCACCGTGGTTGCTGCCGCCAAGACCGTCGGCGCCAAGGTCATGCTCGATGGCGCCCAGAAGGCCCCGCATGGTCCCATCGACCTGCCGGCGCTCGGCGTCGATTTCTACGCCTTCGCCGGCCACAAGGCCTATGGGCCGAACGGCATCGGCGTGCTGTGGGCGAAGGCCGAGCTGCTCGAAGCCATGCCGCCCTTCATGGGTGGCGGCTCGATGATCGGCCGCGTGACATTCGCCGAAACCACCTGGGCACCGCCGCCGCGACGGTTCGAGGCCGGCACGCCGCCGATCGGTCCCGCGATCGGCCTGGGGGCTGCCTGCAAATGGATGCGGGCGCTCGACTGGACCGGCGCGCACGCGCACGAGATGATGATGGTGCAGCATCTGATGGACGGGCTGCAGAAGATCGACGGCGCCCGGATTTTTGGCCCGGCCGGACTGCAGAACCGCTATCCGGTCGTGTCATTCATGCTGGACGGCGTCCATCCTCACGACGTCGCCCAGACGCTCGACTCGTTCGGCGTCGCGGTCCGCGCCGGCCATCATTGCGCACAGCCGCTGATGGACCGCTTCGATCTCGACGGCACGACGCGTGTTTCCATGGCGCCGTACAATGATCGCAGCGACATCGATGCCTTGCTGACCGGCGTGCGGCACGCCGCCAAGACGCTTCGATGAGAATGGGGTGATGAGCGACCAACTCTACCAGGAACAGATCGTAGCGCTCGCCAAGGCCAGGACAGGTGCGGGCAAGCTGGCGAACCCGACCAAGTCGGCCCGCCGGGACAACCCACTGTGCGGCGACCGGGTGACGATCGACGTCCGGTTGGACGGGCAGGGCAAGATTGCCGAGATCGCCCATCAGGTGCGCGGCTGCCTACTCTGCCAGGCATCGGCCTCGGCGCTGTCCTCGATTGCGATCGGTCGTGACGCCGTGGGCATCGCGGCGGCGCGTCACGAAGCCGAACGGGCGGTCGGGCGGGAAGAGGGGGGAGCTGCCGGGCCGTTCGCCGCTTTCGCGCCCGTTGCCGCCCACAAGTCGCGGCAGGAATGCGTGCTGCTGCCGTTCGAAGCGCTAAAAGACGCGCTCTCGTAGATTCGTCGCCGCGTAGATTCGTCGCCGCCTAGATTCGTCGCACGGGCGCCCCGGTTGCGTCATAGTCCGCGCTCACGGTGCGTGGGCAGCGCCGGGGAGGCCTCATGCGATATCTTCTGATCAGTCTGGCTCTTCTGAGCCTTTTCACCTTTCCGACTCTCGCCGTTGCCCAGGACCTAGCCCTGAAGCGGGTGATGCTGTCGTCGGGCGGCATGGGCTACTTCGAATATGAAGCCGCCGTCGATGGCGACGCGACATTGAAGCTCACGGTCTCGCTGCAACAGGTTGACGACGTGCTGAAGAGCCTGGTCGTCTACGACGACAAGGGTGGCGTCGGCGGCCTCAGCCTGCCGGGGCGCGAGCCGCTGGCCCAGGCTTTCAAGGACCTGCCGTTCGACCAGGCCTCCCTAGGATCACCGGCCGAGTTGCTGGCGACCCTGAAGGGCGCGCAGGTCACCGTCGGCGGCAGCCGTGCAATCTCGGGCCGTATCGTTTCGGTCCAGGAAGAGACCGTCGCTCTCGGCGCCGACAAGGGAACGACCACGCGCACGCGCGTCACCCTGTTCACCGGCCTCGGCCTGCAACAGTTCATCCTGGAAGATGCGGAGAACCTGCAGTTCGCCGATGCGGCGCTGCGCGACAAGGTCAGTCAGGCCCTGGTCGCCATCCAGGGCAACCGCGCCAAGGATGCCCGCACCATCGAACTGTCGACGCGCGGCACGGGCAAGCGCGTCGTGCGGGTTGCCTACATCGTCGAAGCGCCGGTGTGGAAGGCGTCTTATCGCCTGACCCTGGGCGTGGACCCGGCGGCGCCGCGCTCGGCGCTACAGGGCTGGGCTACGATCGAGAATCTGAGCGGCCAGGACTGGAAGGACGTCGAGCTCACCTTGGTATCGGGCCGGCCGGTCGCCTTTCGTCAGGCTCTCTACAACGCCTACTACGTCACGCGCCCGGAAGTGCCGGTCGAAGTCGCCGGCCGCCTCGTGCCCGGCGTCGACCGTGGCGGTGTCGAAGCCGATCAACGCAGCAAGGCCTCGGTACCGTCGATGCCCGCACCGGCACCGTATCGCGCACAGCAGGAGCGCACCATGTCACCGGCCGCCGCGCCGCCACCGCCTCCGCCGCCAATCGCCGCCGCAGCCGAGCAGATCGAAGCCTCGGATGCCGCGACCCAGGTGGTGTTCAAGTTCCCGCGCGCCGTCAGCGTCGACAACGGTCGCACGCTGTCGATTCCGATCATCGACCGCCAGGTGCCGGCGCTGCGGATGGCGCTCTATCAGGCCGACGCCGCGCCGCGCAATCCGCTGGCCGCCATCCGCCTCACCAACGACGGCGAGAGCGGTCTGCCGCCGGGCCTGATCACGATCTACGAGCGCGACAAGGCCGGCAACGTGGCCTATGTCGGCGACGCCCGGCTCTCGGGCTTCCCGGTCGGCGAGACGCGGCTGCTGGCCTATGCGCTCGACGAGAAGATCACCATCGAGCGCGACGTCGCCCAGACCGACCGGCTTGCCACGGGAACCATCTCCCAGGGCGTGCTCAAACTCTCGCGCATCGTACGCCAGACCGCGGTCTACCGCGTGCGCGGCCCGGCCAAGGAGCCGCGCCAGCTCATCGTCGTGCAGCGCCGGCTGCCGGGCTGGACGCTCACCAAGCCCGACGCCAAGGGCATCGACATCAGCGAGGGCAACTACCGCATCCCGTTCACCCTGCCGGGCGGCGACCAGACCCAGACGTTGGAAGTCGTTCAGGAGCAGACACAGCAGCAGGAGCTGCGTCTGGTCGATGGGGCCGCCGACCAGATCCGCGTCTATGCCCAGGCGCGCGAGTTCGATGCCAAGACCCGCGATGCGCTCACCAAGGTGCTGCAACTGCAGCAGTCCGTTGCCGAGGCCCAGCGCAAGGGTACGCAGGTCGATGCCGAGCGGCAGGCGATCGTGCAGGAGCAGGCGCGACTGCGTGAGAACCTTGCCCGCGTGCCGGCCAACAGCGACCTGCAGCGCCGCTACCTCGCCACGCTCGACAAGCAGGAGAGCGACCTGGAAGCGCTGGCCAAGCGCAAGATCGAGGCGGAGAAGGGCGTCGAGACGGCGCGCGACGCGCTCAGGACGTACGTGGCGCAGCTCGGTTAACCGGCGCGGAGCGTCCTCACCGCGTCGTCGCGGCGGAAGAGGTAGAGAAGGGTTCGGAGCGCCGCGCCGCGGTCCGACTTGAGATCGGGATCGCGATCGATCACCAAGCGTGCATCGTCCCGGGCGGCCTGCAGCAGTTCGCCATGGGCCGCAAGGTCGGCAAGGCGCATGTCGGGCAGGCCGCTCTGTCGCGTGCCTAAAAGCTCACCGGCGCCGCGCAGGCGTAGATCTTCCTCGGCGATGCGGAAGCCGTCCTCGGTCTCGCGCATGATCGCGAGCCGTGCCTTGGCGGTCTCGCCGAGTGGTTGGGCATAGAGCAGCAGGCAGCTCGATTTGCCGGCGCCGCGCCCGACCCGACCACGAAGCTGATGAAGCTGTGCCAAACCGAAGCGCTCCGCGTGTTCGATGACCATGACAGTGGCCGCGGGCACATCGACGCCGACTTCGATCACCGTCGTCGCCACCAGGACCGACAGGCGCCCATCGGCGAAGGCCGCCATGGTCGCCTCGCGTTCAGCAGTCTTGAGCCTTCCATGCAGCAGGCCGACCTTGCCGGGAAAGCGGGCGCTGAGCAGCTGGAAGCGTTCCTCGACATTGGCGAGGTCGACTTCCTCCGATTCCTCGATCAATGGGCAGACCCAGTAGACTTGGGCGCCGGTCCCGATCATGCGGCCGACGCCCGGCACGACCTCGCCGACCCGCTCCAGGGGAAGCGTGCGGGTGTCGATGGGCAGGCGACCGGCCGGCTTCTCGGTGAGTTTCGACACGTCGAGATCGCCATAGGCCGCCAGCATCAAAGTGCGCGGGATAGGCGTCGCGGTCATCACCAGCAGGTCGACGGCATGGCCCTTGGAGGAAAGCGCCATGCGCTGATGGACGCCGAAGCGATGCTGCTCGTCGACGACGGCCAGCGCCAGATCGGCGAACTCGACTTCTTCCTGGACCAGCGCGTGCGTGCCGATGACCAGACCGATCGAGCCGTCGGCCAGGCCGCGCATCGTCTCCTTCTTCTGCTTCTGGCCGTCACGCCCGGTGAGGAGCGCGAGGCGAACGCCCGTGGCCTCGGCCAGCGGCGCGATGGTGGCGTAGTGCTGGCGCGCCAACAGCTCCGTCGGCGCCATCAGGGCGGCCTGGGCACCGGCTTCGACGGCGATCAACATGGCGAGGAAGGCGACCAGCGTCTTGCCGCTGCCGACATCGCCCTGCAGCAAGCGGATCATCCGCTCCGGCTTGGCCATGTCGGCCGCAATCTCCTCGACCGCGCCTTTCTGACTGGCCGTCAATTCGAACGGCAGCGCCTCGAGCGTGACCTTGTGCAGGCGCCGGTCACCCTTGGTGGCGCGCCCGGCGACCGTGCGATTGTGATGTCGCACCAATGCGATGGCGAGTTGGCTCGCCAGCAACTCATCGAAGGCGAGGCGGGCCCGCGCCGGATGCAGCGGTGCGAGGTCGGACTCTTCCGCAGGCGCTTGAGCCTGCGCGAGCGACGATTTCCAGCCGGCCCATCCATTGCGCGCGAGGTACGCAGCGTCCTGCCATTCCGGCAATTCAGGTGCACGTTCGACGCCGGCCGCAATGGCTTTCTGGATCGGGCGTTGGGTGAGGCCCGCAGTGAGGCCGTAGACCGGCTCGACCCGCAGGATCGACTCGCGCTGGTCGAGCGGCACGACATGGTCGGGGTGCGTGATCTGGACTTCGCCCTGGTAGAGATCGATCCGGCCACTGACGACGCGGATCTCGCCCGGCGGCAACAGCTTCTTCAGGTAATCCTCACGGCCGTTGAAGAAGGTGAGGCAGAGCCGGCCGGTCTCGTCACTGCACCAGATGCGGTAGGGCTGGCGCGGGTTGCGCGGCACCAGATGCTCGTCGACCGTCACCGTGAGCGTGGCGATTTCGCCTGCCTGGGCGCCCGCGATCTCGGGTGCGTTGCGGCGGTCGATGAGGGCGGAGGGCAGGTGCCACAGCAGGTCGACGACCAGCGGCCCCGTTAGTTTCTCCACGAGCTTGCCCAACCGCGGCCCAATTCCGGGCAGCGACGTCACTTGGGCGAATAGAGGGGTCAGGCTTTGCGGGCGCATTTGTGAGGTATGGGCGTGTAGCAGGCGTGTGGGGCCGCGTGACTCCGCCATCGCCGCCGCCTATATGCTACGCCCCTTTTCGGGTCGGACCTGGGGAAAAGATGAGCGGCGAGGCGGATATCGAGACCCGGCGCAAGCGGCTGCTCTATCGCAGCATCTACCGTGGCAACAAGGAGAACGACATTCTCCTTGGCCAATTCGCGCGCGCGCATATCGCCTCGTTCCATTCGGCCGAACTGGACCAGTACGAACGCCTGCTGGATACCGGGGACAACGATATCTTCGACTGGGTTTCGGGCAAGGCCGACGTTCCGCCTGAGGCCGATACGCCCGTTCTGCGCCTGGTTATGGCGTTCCGGGTGAGTTTCCAATGACCATGCCGCTCGCCGACACGCTTGCAGCGATCCATCGCAAGGCAGGCCGCTGGACCATCGCCGGCCTGCCGGAAGGCGCGGATTCGCTGGCGCTCGCAGATTTGGCGCGCACGAGTGGCGGGCAGGACATTCTGCATGTGGCGCGCGACGGTCAGCGCCTGGAGCGGCTTCAGGACGGGCTGCGCTTCTTCGCGCCGGAGCGCGAGGTGCTGGTCTTCCCGGCGTGGGATTGCCTGCCTTACGACCGGCTGTCGCCGCACCCGGACATCGTGGCGGAACGGCTGACGACGCTGGTCAAGCTCGCAGCGACCAGGAAACCCGGTGCGCCGGGCAGGATCATCCTGGCATCGGTGGGAGCTGCCCTGCAGAAGGTCCCGCCACGCAGCCTCTATGCCGATGCCGCGGTCGTCCTGCGCAAGGGTCAGACGGTCGACGTCAATTGGCTGGCGAAGTTCCTCGGCGAGAACGGCTACGGCCGCGCCGAGACTGTGATGGAGCCCGGCGAGTTCGCGATCCGCGGCGGCCTGATCGATCTCTTCCCGCCGGGCACGGACGAGCCCCTGCGCCTCGACCTGTTTGGCGATACGCTGGAGGAAATCCGCTCCTTCGATGCCATGAGCCAGCGCTCGACCGGCCCGCGTGACGAAGTCGTGCTGTTGCCGGTGAGCGAAGTGCTGCTTACCACCGAAGGCATCGCTCGTTTCCGCAGCGGCTATCGCGAGCTGTTCGGCAATGTCGGCGGCGATGACATCCTGTACGAGGCGGTGTCGGCCGGTCAGCGCCACGTCGGCATGGAGCATTGGCTGCCGTTGTTCCACGAGAAGATGGAGACGATCCTCGACTATTGCCCTGACGCGACAGTGACCTCGGACCACCAGATCGCCGAGGCGTTCCAGGCGCGGCACGAGTTGATCGCCGATTACTACGATGCCCGGCGCAAGACCGGCGGCAAGGGTGGCATGAGCGGTGCCGCAGACTACAAGCCGATCGCACCTGAATTGCTTTATCTCGATCCGAAAGAGTGGGATGGCCTGCTCGGTGGGCGGACCGTTGCCGCCTTCACGACTTTCGACGCTTCTCCGTCAGCCACCAATACGATCGATCTTCGCGGTCGCCGCCATGAAGGCTTTGCCCAGGCGCGCACCGCGCAGGGCGTCAATCTATTCGACAAGGTGGCCGAGCATGTGAAGGCCGCCAACGGCGGCGGACGCCGGGTGGTGGTCGCGGGCTACACCGAGGGTTCGGCAAGCCGGCTGCAACATCTCCTGCAGGAGCATGGGGCGACGACGCCCGTTCCCGTACCCGATCTCGCCACCATGCTCGGACTGCCCCAGGGCGTGATCGGCGTCGCGATCTGGCCGCTCGAGCATGGTTTCGTGCTGGATGGGCTGGAGGTCATCGGCGAGGAGGACATCCTCGGTGATCGCCTGTCGCGGCCGGCCAAGAAGCGGCGGCCGTCGGAACGCTTCATCGCGGAGGCCTCGGCGCTCAGCGAAGGCGATCTTGTCGTTCATCGCGAGCATGGCGTCGGCCGTTACGAGGGGCTGGTGACGCTGGAGATCCAGAACGCCCGTCACGACTGTCTGAGGCTGACCTACGAAGGCGGCGACAAGCTCTTCCTGCCGGTCGAGAACATCGACGTGCTGAGCCGCTACGGCGCGTCGGAAGAGGGTGCCGTCCTCGATCGTCTGGGCGGCGTCGCCTGGCAATCGCGCAAGGCGCGGCTGAAGCAGCGCATTGCCGACATGGCCGACCGGCTGATCAAGATCGCGGCCGAGCGCGCGATCCGGCGCGGCGAGACGATGGTGCCGCAGGACGGGCTCTACGAGGAATTCTGCGCCCGTTTCCCCTATGCCGAGACCGAGGACCAGCTCCAGGCGATCTCGGACGTGCTGGAAGACCTTTCCTCCGGCAAGCCGATGGACCGGCTGATCTGCGGCGACGTCGGCTTCGGCAAGACCGAGGTGGCGCTGCGCGCCGCCTTTGTTGCCGCGCTCTCCGGCAAGCAGGTGGCGATCATCGGCCCGACGACCCTGCTGGCGCGACAGCATCACCGGACCTTCCTGGAGCGCTTTCAGGGACTGCCGGTCCGGATCGGGCGCCTGTCGCGTCTGGTTACCGCGAAGGAGTCGAAGGAAACCAAGGCGGCGCTCAAGGAAGGCACGGTCGACATCGTCATCGGCACCCATGCGCTGCTGGCCAAGAGCATCGACTTCAAGGACCTTGGCCTCTTGATTGTGGACGAGGAGCAGCATTTCGGCGTCGGTCACAAGGAGCGGCTGAAGGAACTGCGGGCCGATGTCCATGTGCTCACGCTGACGGCGACGCCGATCCCGCGGACGCTCCAGCTTGCACTCACCGGCGTGCGCGACATGAGCCTGATTGCCACGCCTCCCGTCGATCGCCTCGCCGTGCGCACCTTCGTGACTCCATTCGACGCCGTCGCCATTCGCGAGGCGCTGCTGCGCGAGCAGTATCGCGGCGGCCAGAGCTTCTACGTCTGCCCGCGCATCGAGGACCTGGCCACGGTTGCGGCCGAGTTGCGCGAGCTGGTGCCCGAGATGCGCATGGCCATGGCGCATGGCCGCCTGGCGCCGACCCAGATCGAGAATACGATGCAGGATTTCGTTGACGGCAAGTTCGACGTTCTGCTGTCGACCAACATCGTCGAGAGCGGTCTCGACATCCGCAACGCCAACACGATGATCATCCATCGCGCCGACATGTTTGGCCTGGCCCAGCTCTACCAGCTGCGCGGCCGCATCGGCCGCGGCAAGACCCGGGCCTATGCCTATCTGACGGTGCCGCCGGGCAAGGCGCTCAACGAGGCGGCCTCGAAACGGCTCGACGTGATGCAGACCTTGGACACGCTGGGCGCGGGCTTCCAGCTCGCGAGCTACGATCTCGACATTCGCGGCGCTGGCAATCTTTTAGGCGAGGAGCAGTCCGGCCATATCCGCGAGGTCGGCATCGAACTTTACCAACAGCTCCTCGACGAGGCCGTGGCCTCGGCGCGGGGCAGGGCAGAGGAGGCCGAGAAGGCCGATTGGTCACCGCAGATCAACCTCGGCATCCCGGTGCTCATCCCCGAGGAATACGTCGGCGAGCTCAGCGTGCGGATGGGGCTCTATCGCCGGATCGGCGCGCTGGAGAGCCAGGCGGAGATCGATTCCTTCGCAGCCGAAATGGTCGACCGGTTCGGCAAGATGCCGGTGGAGGCAGAGTTCCTGCTCAACACGGTGGCTCTGAAGATGCTCTGCCGCGCCTCGGGGGTCGAGCGGATCGATGCCGGCGAGAAGGCGTTGGTCCTGTCGTTCCACGACAACAAGTTCGCCCGGCCCGACAAGCTCATCGCCTGGATCCAGAAGAACGCGCCTTTGGTGAAGCTGCGGCCCGACCACCGCGTGATCGTGCAGCGAGTTTGGGCCGACGAGCGGCAGCGGATTTCCGGCGTGACTTCGATTTTGGCCGGGCTGGCGAAACTCGCGGCTTAAGAATCTCCTTCGCCGTCCGGCGTGCGCAACGCAGCAGCCAGTCGCCGAGCCGCCTGTCGCCGGAGGCGCGGGCGAGAATGACGGCGCCGATCGCGAGGATTGCCGCGGCCGTGGCATCGGCATCGAGCTTGCGCCGCCGGCCGCGCGCCAATTCACCGATCGCGGCATGAAGCTGGTTGGCATATTCGAGTTGGGCCGCCAGGGGGCCGCGCGCGACGTCGCCGGGCAGGGTGGCCAGGGCGCAGGCAAGCGCGGTCGCTGCCAATGAGTCCTTGTCGAGATACTCATCCAGGACGGCTTCGACTTTGCCGGCGCGCAGCCGGCTCGTCAGCCCGTTCCCGGCCCCTATCGTCTCGGCGAACAGATCGTCCTTCGAGGTGAAATGGGCATAGAAGGCGCCGCGGGTGAGGCCGGCCGCCAGCATGATGTCGTCGATGTTGGTGCCGGCGTGGCCACGCAGGCGGAACAGACGGGCGGCGTGTTCGACGATTTCGACCCGGGTGCGGGCCTTGCGAGCGGGGCTTATGGGCATTCCGGCCTCAAAATATGTCGATCAACATATCATATGTTAATAGACATATCACCCGATCAGACTGTCGATTGGGCCGCACTGGTGGCCGCATCGCGCTCGGCGAGATTGAAGACCTCGACGAAGGCGGACGGCGGCTGGGCGCCGGAGACGGCGTACTTGCGGTTCACGATGAAGCAGGGGACGCCGTTGATGCCGAGGCGCCGGGCGTAAACGTCGGAGGCCACGACCTCCTGGCGGCCCTCGTCGCTATCGAGGTAGCGCTGCGCCAGTGTCTCGTCGATCCCGGCGCGTACGGCGCACTCGACCAGCGTATCGAGATCGCCGATGTCGAGGCCTTCCTCGAAATAGGCCTTGAAGAGTTCGGCCACGACCTCGTCCTGAACCTCGCTCTTGGCGCTCCAGTGGACCAGCCGGTGCGACAGGACGGTGTTGGGCGTGCGCTTGATGCGCGAGAACTGGAATTCGATGCCCGCCTCGCGGCCGCTCTCGGCGATGGCCTGGTAGATCTGGCGCGGCCGGTCGCCGCCGCCGAACTTGGCGCGGACATAATCGTCGCGGGTCATGCCCTCGGCCGGCATGTCGGGGTTGAGCTGGAATGGCCGCCAGGAAATGGCCACGTCGTTGCGCCCGCTTAGCGCCAGGGCACGCTCGAAGCGGCGTTTGCCGATGTAGCACCAAGGGCAGATCGTGTCGGAGACGATATCGACGTAGATCATGGTGAGAGCTTACGCTTTTCACGCCGATGCAGGAAGAGACCGGCCGCCGCGGCGACGCCCAGCGCAATGGAGGTGAGCCAGGCTGCACTTGGCCAGCCCGCCGCGGCGACCAGCGCGCCGGTGATCGGCGGCCCCATGAGGCTGCCGATGTTCGAGCCCTGCATGAGCAGGCCGGTGGCAGCGCCGGCGAGCTGCGGCCGCGGGGCGTGGACCGGGATGGCCGTGAACAGAGAGCCCGGAATGACGCCGATCACGGCGGAGTAGATGCCGGCCAGCACCAGCCGCAGGACATCGGGCACGCCATCGACGAAGATGCCGGCGGCGCAGAACGACATGGAGACCGCGGCGCCCACGATCACGACGACGCGCGGCACGCCGTGATGCAGCAGCCAGCCCGCCGAGAGATTGCCGGTGACGTTCACCATGGCGACCAGCGCGGTGACGATCGCAGCGGTTGAGGTCGAGACGCCGAGCCGGTCGATCTGGAGTGTGGGCAGGAAGCCCACGACGGCGAACCAGCAACAGGAATAGGCGCCAAAACAGAGAGCGATGGCGAGCGGCCCGCCGCTGGTCGCCACTTCCTTCATTTCACCCAGCACGGGACGATGGGCGACCGGAACGGGATCGAGTTCGCGGCGCCGGAGCGCGCCGATGAGCAAGGCGACGACCATGAGGACCGAGGCAGCCGAGGCCACCAGCCAGACGATGCGCCACGAGGTGCCGGGCAGGATCATGGCGGCGATCAGCATCATCGTGCCCGCACCCGCCGGCATATAGGTCGTCCAGATCGCCATGGCGATGCGCTGGCTGGCCGGCGTGCAGATCCGCAGCAGCAGGGTCGGGGCGGCAACGGCGACGGCGATGAAGCCCAGCCCCTCGACCACGCGCGTCACCAGCAGGAGATCGACGCTGCCGGCGAAGGCGCCGAACAGGCTCGCGAGCGCGCAGAGGCCGGTCCCGAGCAGGACGAGGCGGCGGTGCCCAAAGCGGTCGGCAGTCAGCGCGATCGCCATGCCGCCCAAGGCCGTGACCAGGTTGATGGTCGAGAGCAGCCAGCCGGCCTGGCGCAGGCTCGCATCCAGCTCCTCTCGGATCGACGGGATCGATGGGGGCATCTTGCCGACATGGAAGGCGGCAACGACACCGGCCGCGACCAGCAGGCCGACCAGCGGCCACGGCGTGCGCATGTTTCCTCTCGCAACGGCTCTCGCCTATAAGGCGGGCATGAAACAAGGGAGCCGCGG
>Ga0163144_10006730_pt1 | contig 25303 bp, 21 predicted proteins | sample OliLak19BULKMAT1_FD_123175 | JGI IMG/M metagenome (GOLD analysis project Ga0163144, IMG submission 123175) | Freshwater microbial mat bacterial communities from Lake Vanda, McMurdo Dry Valleys, Antarctica - Oligotrophic Lake LV.19.BULKMAT1 | ecosystem: Environmental > Aquatic > Freshwater >... | reverse complement strand
CTCAGGTTTGATCGTGAGCTTCGCCTTGTGCTTCGTTGGCGCATAACCCGCACCAACCATCGAGGCATCCTTCTGCAGCAAATACTTCTGCCCGCCAGTCGAAATATCATCGACCTCAGGCTTCACCGCCTCCCACTTGGCCGCAACTCGCATCGTCGCTTCCCACGCAGACATCTGTTGTTGCCAGTTGGGATGGCGATGCTGCACGTCCGCTTCAATCGCCTTCACCTTCTCAAAAATACTCGCGCGCTGCATCTGCTCTTGCGGCGCATACACCGCAATATTCGCCTCATGCGTATTGTTGATAAACGCGAAAATCTTGTAATACTCTTCCTGCTTCAGTGGATCGAACTTATGGTTGTGACACTGCGCACAAGCGATCGTAAGGCCCAGCATCGACTTGCCAATCGCATCGATACGGTCGAACATCGACTCCATCCGGAACTGCTCCGGGTCCACACCACCCTCTTCATTGATCATCGAATTGCGAAGAAAGCCAGTAGCTACAATTTGTTCCTGCGTAGCATTGGGCAACTGATCGCCCGCAAGTTGCTCCTGCAAAAACCGGTTGTATGGCAAATCCTTGTTCAGCGCGTTGATCACGTAATCGCGATAGAACCAGACCTGACGCATCTTGTCCTTCTCGTAGCCATCCGAATCCGCATACCGTGCCGCATCCAGCCAGTGTCGGCCCCACCTCTCGCCATAATGCGGCGATGCCAGCAGCCGATCCACCTGCTTCTCATACGCATTCTTGGATTTGTCGCTGAGGAATGCGTCCACCTCCGCCGGCGTAGGCGGCAAGCCAATCAAATCCAGCGATATCCGGCGTAGCAACGTAGTGCGGTCCGCCTCCGGGCTCGGCTTCAGAGTCTCCTTGTCCATCGTCGCCAAAACAAACGCATCAATCGGATTCTTCACCCATTTCGGATTCGAAACACTCGGCAACGCAGCCTTGACCGGCGGCACAAAAGCCCAATGCTTCTTGATCTCGGTCACTTTGGCGCCCGCCTCATCCGGCCACTTCGCACCTTCGTCGATCCAGCGCCGCACCAATTCAATCTCTGCCTTGGGTAATTCTCCGCCCATCGGCATCCGTTCCTGATCGCCCAGATTGGCAACCCGTCGATAAAGCTCAGACTCAAGCGCGTTGCCTGGCTTGATGCTCTTCATCGCCAGCGCCTTCGAATCAAGCCGCAAATTTCCCAACTGTTGAGCAGGCCCGTGGCATCCGACGCACGACTTCCTAAGCACCGGCTGCACGTCGCGAACAAAGTCGACTTCTGCCGCTGGTGGCGCGGGCGCGTTCTGAGCAAAAAGTCCAAGCACAAGCAGAGCTGCGCCGGAGGTGAGAATCATTCCTATTTTCACTGCGGTGGTTTAACCTGACTCTAATCTATCCCAATGCGCGTACTTTTACTGTTTCTCCTCCTGGCGGCAAGCCTGCCCGGGCAAAAAGTTTACTGGATTCTCTGGTTTGACACCGAAGATTACATTCTTCCCAAAGCCGATGACGCCGCCCTCCGCCTGGCTTTGGAACTCGAAAAACTCGGCGTCCGAGCCACCTTCAAAGTAGTCGGCGAAAAGGCGCGTGTCCTCGAAAAGCGTGGCCGCAAAGATGTGATCGCGGCGCTCCGCCGTCACGACATTGGCTACCATGCCGGGAATCACAGCATCCCCCCGACTCCTTCCCTCTACATGAGCCGCATGGGCATGCTCGAAGGCGCAGCGGAGTTCGAACGGCGAGAGGGCCAGGGCCTAAAGGATGTCGAGCGAATTTTCGGCCGCAAAGCCAGCACCTATGGACAACCCGGCAATAGCTGGGGACCCCAATCCACCATCGCCCTTCGCCGCATGGGCATTCCAACCTACGTCGATGAAGCAAACCACATCGAGATGGGCAATCTGCCCTTCTGGTACGGAGGTCTGCTGCACGTCACTAACCTCGGGCCAAACGCCGTCCGGACCGAACTGAACGATCCTGCGGCAATCGACACTGCCAAACAAAAATTCAACGCAGCCGTCGCAAGAGTCAAGCAGGCTGGCGGAGGAATCGTTCAAACCTACTACCATCCAACCGAGTTGGTGACCACCGAGTTCTGGGACGGCGTCAACTTCAGGCATGGCAAGTACACGGCTCCGCAAGACTATCGAATGCCCAAGGAACGAACCGCCCAATCCAGTGCCCAGGCATACCAGCTCTTCCTCGATTTCGTGAAATACGTGAAGGCCCGCGGAGACGTCGAGATCACCAGCGTAGACCGATTAATGAGCCTGTACGACAATTCCACTCCGGTCGCGAAGGGAGAAATCTGGAAGCAGGGCATCACCTTTGAACAAGGCTTGTCACCGGCTGAGATCCTCTCGCAGTTGCTTGGCGTCAAGGGTTACGTGGACGGCCCAGAACGCCGCGGCCAGTCCACCTATGCAGCGCAGACAATTGAACGCGGCTTGTGGCAACGCGCAATCGCAGATACAAAGAACTTCCTCGAAAAGGAACGCCGCCTGCCATCGGAAATCTGGATCGGTTCCGCCACACTGTCCTTGGCGGACTTCGCCATCACCCTTGCCCGCTCAGGCAAAGACGGCGACATCAAAGTGGAAAAAGGCACAATGCTCTTTGAAAAACAGATCGCGCTCGACGGCAAAAAGACCTTCAACTGGGTCATCCACCCTCAAGGCTTTGATGGAAGCGCACTCCTCGAATTAGGCCGCCTGCAAGCCTGGACTTTGAAACCCGCCAGATTGAAGTGAGAATAGGTCATGTGCAGAATTTTGATCGCGTTGTGGATCACGGCTCTCGCCAGCCTCGCCCAGAGCCCAGTCGGCACCTATCTGGGTGAGATGAACCTCATGACCACCAAGCTCCGCTTGGGCCTCGAGGTAAAGCCCGCCGGCGAAGGCAAGTTCACAAGCGAGATGACCTCGCTTGACCAGGGTTATGCCAAACTGCCCGCGACGGCCACCGAATGGGACGGCAAAGTCCTGAAGGTCATCGTAGGCACCGCCAACGTGAGTTTTGAAGGCACTTTGAGCGAAGATGGCCAAAGTCTTGTGGGCAAATTTACACAAGGCGTCAGCTTTGATCTGCTCCTGAAGAGAGTTGCCGAATTACCCAAACCTGCGCGGCCTCAGGAGCCGAAGGGGCCACCCGTCTACACCGTTGAAGACGTCGGCTTGCCGGGCGGCGCTGAAGGCGTCACGCTGGCCGGAACCCTGACCTTGCCGAAGAGCGCTGTCAAGGTCCCCGCCGTCGTGCTGGTTTCCGGCTCAGGCCCACAAAACCGCGATGAGGAAGTCCTTGCCCACAAACCATTCCTGATCTGGGCCGACTCACTCACCAAAGCCGGAATCATCGTGCTCAGATACGACGATCGTGGCGTCGCCAAATCCACCGGCACATTTAGAGGATCAACCACCGCTGACTTCGCCCTTGATACCGCAGCCGCAGTGTCCTACTTGAGAACTCGCAAGGAAGTCGATCCATCGCGCATCGTCGTAATGGGTCACAGCGAAGGCGGCATCATTGCGCCGATGGTTGCAGCCAATGACGAGCGATTGGCCGCTATCGTGCTGATGGCCGCGCCAACTGTAACCGGAGAGGCGATCCTGCGCAAGCAGATCCCTGACTTGATAAAGTTGGCCGGAGGCACGGAGCAACAGGCCAAAGCCCAACTCGATGCGATTCAGAAGCAAGCAGACACAGAGCCATGGATGAAGTACTTCTGGAATCACGACCCAGGCCCCGTGCTCAAGAAAGTGAAGTGTCCAGTGCTGGCCATCAACGGTGAGCTGGACATCCAGGTGAATGCTGATATCAACCTCGGCGCAATCGAGGCAGCCTTGAAAGAAAGCGGCAACAAGAACTTTTCAATCAAGAAGCTCCCCCGTTTGAACCACATGCTTCAGTCGGCCCAAACAGGCGGCGGGCAGGAATACGCGAAGATCGAAGAAACCGTCTCGCCGCTCGCCATCTCCACAGTCACCGAATGGCTCAAGCAGACGTTGGCCATGAAATAAGTCGAGTGCCTTGACCACGGCGAAGGCTCGAGTGCAGCGGCGGATTCTGCTTGGCCGGGAAGTCGGTACGATAGTGCCCCCCTCGCGATTCCTCGCGCGTCAATGCAGCCTTTGCCACCAGCCGCAACACGGTCGCCAGATTGCGGCGCTCATAGTCTTTGCGTCCCGGCGACGCAATGCTGTGCCGCCCACCGTTGTCGATCGCTGACAACACTCGATTCAACCCCACCGCGTCGCGCGCGATTCCACATCCCTCCCAGGCCAGCCATTGCAGGCGCTCCCGCTCCAGCAGCGGAAACTGCTCGTTGCCAAACGTGCTCCCTGTAGGAGGTTTCGCAACCTCTCCCAGCATCGCCTCGCCAGCCCGGGCCCCAAATACAACACCCTCTAGCAGCGAATTGGACGCCAGCCGATTGGCCCCATGAACCCCTGTGCATGCTGCCTCGCCCGCGGCATACAGCCCCGGTACACTCGTCTGTCCATGCAAATTGGTGCGAACCCCGCCCATAATGTAATGCGCCGCTGGATGCACCGGAGCCGCTTGCTTTGTCAGATCGATTCCAAAGCGTAAGCATGTCTCATAAATCGTCGGGAAGCGCTGGCGGATCCAGTCAGCGTCCTTATGGCTTAAATCGAGCAACACGTGCGTAGCGTGCGTTGCGGCCATCTCGGCAATGATCGAACGGCTCACGACATCGCGCGGAGCCAGTTCCTCCATCGGATGGTAGCGCTGCATAAATCGCTCGCCATGTATGTTTCGCAGCAATGCTCCCTCGCCACGCAGCGCCTCGCTCAATAGAAATCTCGGTCGCCCCGGTATGAACAACGCGGTCGGATGAAATTGAATGAACTCGACATCCGCCACCTCCGCCCCAACTCGATAGGCGATGCCAATGCCATCCCCCGTCGCCACGGTCGGATTGGTCGAATTCAGAAACAATTGTCCCGCCCCGCCAGTAGCCAGCAACACCGCCCGGGCATGAACATCAATGCGCCGGCGCGTAGTGCGGTCATAAGCAACAGCACCCGTCACCGAACCGTTCTCCATCAGCAAATCGGTCACCGCGGCGAAACTCTGGAAGCTGAGGTTGGCTTGCGACATCGCCTTCTCATGCAAAGCTCGCGCAATCTCCCGCCCCGTAGAGTCTCCGCCCGCGTGCAGCACCCGGCTCCGGCTATGTGCCCCTTCACGCGCCATCAGAAACTGACCATTCTCCATGTCGAAATGCGCCCCCCACTGCAACAACTCCTCGATACGCCGCGGACCCTCCTGCACCAGTGCCTCCACCGCCGGCTCGTGGCACAACCCATCTCCCGCAAGCAGGGTATCTTGCAAATGGAGCGAAAAATTATCATCATCAGATAGAGCTACTGCAATCCCGCCTTGCGCGTATTCTGTTGAGGACTCCTCAATGGTATCTTTGGCAACAACGAGCACCGTCCCTTGCTCTGCCAACGTAATAGCTGCCCTCATTCCCGCCACACCCGCGCCTACAACCAGAAAGTCAAAGGAAAGTTTTTCGTTATGAAGCAATGTGTCTTCCTGTTCTTATTCGCACTGAGCGGCTTGTTCGCTCAAGTTCCAGACTACTTCCCTTTGGTGTCCGGTAGCACATGGGTCTACCGCTCAACCAACGGATTGAATCCGCTCACCATCAAGGTCGGCGCCCCATCGGAGTTCAAGGGACAAACCTACCTTCGCCTCGAAGGCTATGCAGAAGCCCCTTATTTCGTCCGCCAGACCGAACAGGGAAATTTCGTCTATTGGGATTCCGAAAATCAGACTGAGTCGCCATTCCTGACGTTTCGCGATGGCGAATTCAAAAGCGTTGTCGGTCAGTGCCGGCAAACAGGACGCCCGGAGGCCCGACCGGCCTTTTATAAGGGGCCTGTTGGGGTTGTGGATAATGCTCGCGTGATTCGTTACTCCCCTGGGATCTGTGCCGACGCCGGATTGACCAGCGAAACCTTCGCGCCCTATCTCGGTATGGTGCAGCGAACCGAAACCTCATTCACCGGTGAGCGTACTCTCGACTTGATCTATGCGCAAATAGGCGGCATTACCTACATCAGCGATGCCGGTGTCAGTTTCTCGATCACACTAGGCGCTATACCCAATGGAATCGCCGCCAGGTTAGTGCTCCACAATCGCACCGGCCAAGAACTCAAGCTCGTCTTCCCATCGGGCCAACGCTATGAGTTCTCGATCCGCGATGCCCAGGGAGTGGTGAGGTACACCTGGAGCGCAGACAAACTGTTCATTCAGGAAATCACTGAGCTCAAGGTGACCGGCGAAGAAGTTTGGAACGAAGTTCTCCCGGCTGCGAACTTGCCCGCCGGGGTTTACACGGTAGAAGGCAGGCTCGCAATACAGGACATCGGCGGCAAGAAATTCTCCGCCATTGGCACGATCAATTTGCCATAGCCTGCTTCAGCGATACATCCAGTTGATTGATTTGCTCGGGTGACAGTTTCTCGCCCCCCGAGCGAAGGTAAAACACATCGACAGCCCTCTGACCTTCCGTGTGCAATAGCACCGTATCGATCTCACAATTCTGTTGGGAAATTGTGCTCGCAAGGTCATAGAGCAAGCCGGGGCGGTCCTGTGCCTGCAATTCCAGCAGCGTCGCGACACTAGAGGTTTCGTTGTCAAACCGAAGCACCGTATCGATCTGCATCCGGTACCGGATCGTCGTCTTGGATCTCCGTCTCAACAACTTTTCCGCAGTGTCTTTGCCCAGTACAACGCGACGAATCGCTTCCCGCAAATCATCCACAATCGGAGGATTCAATTCCAGCGTCCTCAAAGGATCGGAGAATACAAAGATATCCAGCACTTCCCCACGTGCATTTCCAAAGGCCTCAGCCTTCAGGATATTCATGCTGAAACTGGCAAGCGTGCCCGCAAGATCGGCAAGCAACCTCGGGCGGTCCTTCGTTACGACGGTAAGCTGCCAGTCGTCATGACGATGCCGAAGGTCAGTCGAAATCCCGATCTGCTGTGCGGCAACCGAAAGCGAAAGATGGTGTTCGCGCTCGGCGTCGCTCGTACGAAACCAATAACGGGTGGGGAACCCTTTGACAAAATTTGCCAGACCTTCTGAAAGTTGCGAACCATCGGCGATCCTCTCGTCCTCAAGCTCCTTGGTCAGCGCGCGCTCAATCGTCGTGTGTGCGTGCCAAAGTTGCGAACGCCTCCAGGTAGTCATCGCGCCTGGGAACACCGCACTGGAATCCGCCACCGTAAGCAGCGTCAACATCGCCAGATACTCTTTGGTTTCCATCCTTTGCGCCGCCTGGCTGGCAACGCTCGGATCGGCCAGGTCTCTAGTGCTGATCAGCGAACCAAGATAGAGATGCTCGCCGATGAGCCGCTGCACGGTCTCAAGTTCATCGGCGGACATGCCCGTGCGCTCTCCGATTTCAGCAGCCATCTCAACAGCCCGCGCATCATGATCGCCGCCTAGCCCCTTGCCGACATCGTGCAACAACAGTGCAAACCGCAACAATGGCTTCGATTCGCAATTCATCCACAAAGCCCCGAACTGGGCCCGCTCGAAGCTAAGAGCTTCCAGATTCTCAAGCGCAATTAGCGTGTGCTCATCGACTGTATACCGATGGTAAAAGTCCCGCACAACTAGGCAGTCCACGTGCTCCCATTCGGGCAATTGAGCATTCAAAAATCCCGCTTCCGCCATGGCCCTCAGCGCGATAGCTGCGTGCGGAAGATCCAGAATCGTACGCCACTCTTTCCATGTCCATTGCGGAACCGGTTGCAACCGCTTCTGCGTATCACGAGCCAGTTTCAATCCGTGCCGGGCCTGAAAAACAAACAACCGGTGGGCCGCTGAGGCGTCGGTTTGAAATGATGCCGGGTGCCGGAGCAGAATCTGCTCGCGCGAAACGGTGAACTCTTCATTCGATAGGCGCGACCGTGATTCGAAGAAGCTGCCCACCAGTCCAGGGCGGCGATCGAGCACTCGATCCTTCGATTCCCGGCAAGCGGCGAAGATACGCCTCGCTTGCCTGAAGTACTCGCGCATGAAGGCTTCCGGCTTCGGGGAAAGAGCATCCTGCTCGGCAAAGCGCAGCGCATTCTGATCGCGTCCTGCGTGCTCGTGCAATGCCCAACGGATCGAAAAAAGCACCTCTGCTTCGCGAGTCAAATCGGGCGCAGGCTCACCCGCAAGCTTGGCAAACCATCGCACCACGTTCAGATCGCGCAATCCCCCGCACGTTTCCTTGATGTCTGGCTCCAAATGCTGGATGGTATGCTGAAAACGCTCGTGCCGGCGGTCTGTAATTCGCGCCAGTTCAGGGGCCAGGTCCGGCGGCGGTTTGCGGCATGCATCGTCGCAATTCTTCGACAGCGCCGCATTGCCAGTCAGCATCCGGCGATCAAGCAGGCTAATGCTGAATTCGACATTCCCGGGGCTAATGCGCTTACAGTCCGAAACAGTATGCACGCTTTGGCTCGCCCGATACCCTGCATCCCAAAGGAGCCTCAGAAACTCTCCAAGCTCACCTGCGGAAAACGTGCCAGGCTCTTCCAGGATCAGCAGGTCAATGTCAGAGTGAGGGAAGAGCTCTTCCCGGCCATAACCGCCCACAGCCATGACACAACTTTTCGTCCGCTGTTCGGGAGAAATCGACTGCTCCCAGGCTCGAATTACGAACTCGTCGGCCTGACCGGACCGTGCCTTCATTTTGGCGGCAGTTGGACCCATATCCAAATGTACCCGACTCATCGTTAGAATTGGAGCTAAAGCGTATGTTCAAACCACTACTCGCGGCGCTCGGCGCACTCTCACTCATAACCGCTGGCCTTGTCGCCTGGCAGGGACCCGTGAAATTGCCTCCTCCTTTCCACACTCCGTCAGCTAACAACCGCCCTAGGGCAGTGGAAAAGCCCGAAGGCGCCAAGCTGAACCTTCCCGCCGGATTTTCAATTACCGAGTATGCGGGAGGCTTCCAGCGTCCCCGCTACATGTTGCTCGGCCCTTCCAATGAAATTCTGCTGAGCGATTCGATGAACAGCGGCTCGGTATTCGTCCTGACCGACACCAACAAAGATGGCAAGGTCGATGAAAAGAAAGAGATTCTGAAAGGCCTCGACAGGCCCTACGGCTTGCTCATCCTCAAGGACTATCTGTACGTCGGTGAGACCACTTCGGTGAAGCGCTACAAGTACAACACCAAGACTTTTGCGGTCGGCCCCGGCGAAGAAATCCTCAACATGAAGGAATTCAATGCCGGCCACTGGACACGCAGCCTGACTGCTGATCGTAAGGGTGAGAACATTTTTGTCGGTGTTGGTTCGCGCTCGAATGTCGACGCCGGCGAACCCGAAATGCGCGCGGCAATTCTCAAGATCAGCCCGGACGGCAAGTCGAAGGAAGTCTATGCCTCTGGCACACGCAACCCCATCGGCCTTCACATGATGCCCAACACCGACCAGCTCTGGGCAGCGGTTCAGGAACGCGATGGTCTCGGCGATGATCTCGTACCCGATTACTTCACCAGCATCAAGCCAGGGGGCTTCTATGGCTGGCCTTATGCCTACATCGGTCAGAACGAAGACCCTCGGCGCAAGGGTGAAAAGCCCGAACTCGTGGCCAAGACCATCGTGCCCGACCTCCCCCTCGGCGCCCACGTGGCCGTGCTCGACTTCCTTTTCTACACGGGTACACAGTTCCCCAAGGATTACCACGGGGGTGCGTTCATTGCGCAACACGGCTCGTGGAACCGGTCCAAGCGTGTCGGCTACAACTTAATGTTCGTGCCTTTCAAAAATGGCAAGCCCGCGGGTCAGCCAAAAGAGTTCCTGCAAGGCTGGATGATGGATCCCGACAAGACTGATGTCTGGGGCCGTCCTGTCGGCCTGCTTCAGTTGCCCGATGGCAGCATTCTCGTCACTGACGACGTGGGTAACAAGATTTGGCACATCGCGTACAAAGGCTAGTGCTGCTTTGGCTGCCCATGCTGGCAGCCGCGCAACAAACTCAGTTCTCGCACAAGGAGGCATTCGAGAAAGGGCTCGCCTGCCTCACTTGCCATCCACAGCAAAAGGATTCCAAGACCTTGAGTGACAAGCGTCGCGGCAAGGTTCTGAAAGACTTCAGCCACGCGCGGCACTTGAGTTTCGGCAACCTCGCCCCGATGTTTGCCGCCGCGATCGACAACAAGCAATACCTCGGTTCACCCAACAAAATCGACCTCCAACGATTGCGTGCAGACCTGATCACCGGCGACGCCTGCCAGGCTTGCCATCGCGATTTACGCAATGCCTCTAGCGCCCCGGCAAAAGAACATTTCCCTCACATGGAAGATTGCCTGGTTTGCCACAACAAGATCGATGCTCCATTCAGTTGCGAGAAGTGTCACTCTGATGGAATGAAGCTGAAGCCGGCCAATCATGCGCCGGATTTTCTCGACCGCCACACCAGCGGCAAGCTCAATCTCGACAAGACAACCTGCGCTGCCTGCCATGGCAAACGCTTCACTTGCCTTGGGTGCCACTAACAAATGAAGAAGTTGCTTTTCGTTTTGGGTACTCGTCCCGAGGCAATCAAGCTCAGTCCGCTTGTCCTCCACTTTCGCAAGTTCCCTCGCGATTTCGACGTTCACCTCTGCCTGACCGGGCAACATCGGGAGATTGTCCATCAAGCCTTGTCGGTCTTCGGCCTAAAGCCCGACACCGATCTCGATCTCATGCTGCCGGGCCAGACCCTCTTTCAGTCGACATCGAGAATCCTGAGCGCCCTCGAGAATGTCTTCACATCGGTGAACCCCGACCTGGTGTTCGTCCAGGGCGACACTACGACAACGCTCTGTGGAGCCTTGGCAGGCTTCTATTCTGGAGTGCCAATCGCCCACGTGGAGGCTGGTCTGCGCACTTGGGATCTCAACCGGCCTTTCCCGGAAGAAGCGAATCGGCAAATGGTGGGGCGGCTCGCGCGACTCCACCTCGCGGCTACTCCGTGGGCGGCAGAGAATCTGAAGCGGGAGGGCGTAGCCGAGTCAACCATCGCGGTGACCGGCAACACGGGCATCGACGCACTGTTGCACACTGCTGCCAGCTTGCCCACCTTTGAATGGAACTTTCTTGACCCTGCGCGCAAGATGATCCTGGTCACTGGCCACCGCCGTGAGAACTTTGGGGAAGGCTTCGAACGCTTCTGCCAGGCTCTGGCCCGCCTTGCACAGCGTAGCGATGTCCAGATTGTCTATCCTGTGCACCCAAATCCCAAGGTGAGAGGGCCAGTCGAATCGATGTTGGGTTCACTCGAAAACGTCCACCTGATCGCGCCGCAGGAATATCAACCGTTCGTAGATTTGATGCGACGGAGCTATCTGATCGTCACGGATTCCGGCGGTGTGCAGGAAGAGGGGCCATCGCTAGGTAAGCCGATCCTGGTCAGTCGCGAAGTAACCGAGCGTCCTGAAGCCGTCGATGCAGGTACAGTGCGCCTGGTGGGCACCGACGAAGACAAGATTGTCCGCGAAGCTTGCCTGCTGCTCGAAGACGCGAATGAATATGAGCGCCGCTCGCTAATACATAATCCCTATGGCGATGGCCACGCGTGCCCACGCATCGAGCAAGCAGTACGAACTTACTTTGATGCCCTGTAGAAGCTCTGGATCGAATCAACGACATAAGCCTGATCGTCTGCGGTGAGCTCTGGATAGACGGGTATGCTCAGCGCGGTTTGAGCGAGTTTTTCGCTCACAGGGAGATCCCCTGCCTCGTAGCCAAGTTCGACAAAACACTGTTGCAGGTGCAGCGGCAATGGATAGTAGATCTCAGATCCAATCCCTTGTGACACAAGGTAGGCCTTGAGTTCATCGCGCCGTTCGCACTGGATCGTGAATTGATTAAAGACATGTCGCGTTTGGTAAGGTGCAACCGTCGGAAGCGTCACAGGGATGTCACGACCCATGAATAGCTCGGCGTATCGCGCGGCGTTCTGCTGTCGCGCAGAAGTCCAATAGTCGAGATACTTGAGCTTGATCTTGAGCACCACTGCTTGCAGCGTATCTATTCGTGAATTGATGCCGACAAGCTCGTGGAAATACTTGTTGTGGCCGCCGTGCAACCGCAGTTTCGCCAGTAATTCACCGAATTCCTCATCGTTGGTCGTCACCATGCCGGCGTCCCCGTAAGCGCCCAGATTCTTGCCCGGATAGAAACTGAAGCACCCCATGGCGCCAATCGCCCCGCATCGCTTTCCCTTGTACTCCGCTCCAATGGCCTGAGCCGCATCCTCTACCACGACGGCTCCGTGTCGTCTGGCGATATCGAGCAGCGGGTCCATATCGGCGCAGCCACCGTAGAGGTGTACAGGCTGATGGCCCAAACATTCGCATGTTTCTTAATAGCGTCTTCAACCTGATTGGGATCGAGATTGAATGTGGAAGGATCGATGTCCACGAATACAGGCTCGATGCCGACACGCGAAAGCGACCCTGCAGTTGCGAAAAACGAATAGGGCGTAGTGATGACCTTGTCGCCAGGCCCAAGCTCCATCGCCATCCAGGCTAGTAGCAATGCATCGCTGCCTGAGGCGCACCCGATTGCGTATCGGGATTGCGTGTAGCCCGCGATCTTGCACTCCAGCTCACCGACAGCAGGGCCCTTAATGAAGCGCTGTGAATCGATTAGGGGAATGAGTTCTGCAAGGACCTCTTCACGCAGAGGAGCGTGCTGCGCGGCCAGATCGAGAAGCGGTACTTGCCGCAAGGAAGTGGTCATGCTTCTCTAACGATCATAGCGTCCAGTAAGATCGAACTAGTGGAACAAATCGGATTGGAATGGCAGCCCTGGCAGCCGGAAAAGCTAACGGTCAAACAGATCACCGCGCGGCTTAAGCGGGCGTTTCGCGATGGCTTTTCTAATCTGGTTGTTACAGGTGAGGTGTCGGGTCTAAAGGCTGCCGCAAGCGGTCACCTCTACTTCAGCCTGAAGGAAGAAGACACGGTGTTGCCCTGCGCAATGTACCGTCAGAATTCCCGACTATTGAAGACCCCGCTCAAAGACGGAATGATGGTGCAAGTGCGCGGATCGATTGATCTATATGAACCGCGCGGAGCATATCAGTTCATTGTCGAGTCCGCCGAACCAGTAGGCGTCGGCGCACTGCAGCAAGCCTTCGAAGCGTTGAAGAAGAAGCTGGCTGAAGAAGGGCTATTCGAAGCTTCTCGAAAACGGCCTCTGCCTCGATTCCCCCGCCGCATCGGCATCGTGACTTCTCCTACCGGGGCCGTGATCCAGGACATGCTGAATGTGTTTGCCCGGCGCAGCAAAGGCATTGAAATCCAGATCTATCCGGCGCTCGTGCAGGGGCAGGGCTGCGTGGAGCAAGTACGTGCCGGAATTGAGCACTTCAGCACCAGCGGCTGGGCTGATGTAGTCATTGTGGCTCGCGGCGGCGGTTCGCTAGAGGACCTGTGTGGATTCAATGATGAATCTGTCGCCAGGGCGATTGTTGCCTGCAACGTCCCTGTGGTCTCTGCCGTTGGGCATGAAACGGATTTCACGATCGCGGACTTCGTTGCTGACTTGAGGGCCCCTACTCCGTCCGCGGCGGCGGAGATGATTGCCCCGGATGTCACGGCGCTACTCGAGCAGCTATCCAGCATGGATCGAGCCATGGCGCGGTGCATGCGACATGCGCTCGTGACCAGGCGCGAAAGCGTTTTCCGCAATGGCGTCGAACGTGCGCGATCTCTATTGCAGCGGAGACTCAATCGCTTTGCCCAGCAAATCGACGAAGCGGAAACTCGCATGGAAGGTACCGTCAAGCTGCGGCTCTGGGCACTCAAGATGCGCTATCAGCAACATACTCTCGAGCTGTTTGCTCTCGACCATCGACTGATCTTCATGCAGCGACGGGAGCGGATTTTAAGAATGGAAACCGCCCTTCGTGATCGAATGCAAGTGATGCTGAGCCGCCACCAATTGCGGCTCAAATCGCTCGACGGGCAGTTGCGGCAATTGAATCCAACCCGTATCCTGGAGCGTGGATTCGCGCTGGTCCGCCTCGAAGACGGGAAGCTGGTGCGCAGCCCCCGCGAAGTGAAGAAGGGTGCGGTGGTTCAGATCCGGGTCGCGAAGGGTTCGTTTGACGCTGTGAAGAAGTAACTACTCAATGCGGTAGTTCGGGGCTTCTTTGGTAATGATGACGTCGTGTACGTGGCTCTCGCGGAGCCCTGCGGGACTGACTCGCAGGAATTTTGCCTTTTCCTGCAGTTCCCAGATAGTGCCAGCACCGCAATAACCCATACCCGCGCGCAAACCGCCCACGAGCTGGAAGACTAACTCACCCAAGGGTCCCTTGCTGGCCACACGGCCCTCAATTCCCTCCGGAACCAGCTTGCCTGCGCCTTCCTGTCCATACCGGTCGCTGGACCCCTGCGTCATCGCACCCTGTGAGCCCATGCCTCGATAGGTCTTGAAAGTGCGTCCCTGGAAGAGGATGGTTTCACCGGGGCTTTCATCCGTGCCCGCGAACAGGCTGCCAATCATCACGCAATCGGCGCCAGCGGCGATCGCCTTCGTCACGTCACCGGAGAACTTGATTCCGCCGTCGCTGATCAGTGGGACTCCAGCAGGCCGGGTAGCTTTGGCGCATTCGGCAATCGCAGTGATCTGCGGCACGCCTGCACCACTCACGACGCGCGTAGTGCAGATCGATCCAGGTCCGATGCCAACCTTGATTCCGTCAGCACCTAGGTCGATCAGATCTTTTGCACCCTCATACGTTGCGACGTTGCCAACTACGACCTGAATATCGGGCAGAAGTTGCTTGATCGTCTTGAGCGCCGTCATCACGCCCTCGGAATGTCCGTGCGCGCTATCAATCACCAGAACGTCCACCTTGGCCGCAACCAGCGCCTTGGCTCGATCAAGGAAGTCCCTGCCTGCCCCAACCGCGCCTGCGACGCGCAAACGGCCCTGGTCGTCCTTTGTGGCATTCGGGTACTTAATCTTCTTTTGAATGTCTTTGACCGTGATCAGGCCCTTGAGCGTGTACTCGTCGTCGACGACAAGCAGCTTTTCGACGCGGTGCTTGTGCAGGATCAACTCTGCCTCTTCAAGCGTCGTACCGACCGGAACCGTAATCAGGTTCTCCTTGGTCATCAGATCTTTGATCGGTAAATCGTAGCGAGTCTCAAAGCGAAGATCGCGATTGGTAAGGATGCCGACAAGCTTGCCATGCTTGGTAACTGGCACACCGCTGATCCGGTAGCGCCGCATCAGTTCCAGCGCGTCCTGAATCCTTTGATCGGGGTCAATCGTGACCGGGTCCACGATCATTCCGCTTTCACTTCGCTTGACCTTGTCTACTTCTTCAGCCTGGACATCGATCGAGAGATTCTTGTGAATCACTCCCATCCCGCCCTGCTGTGCCAGGGCAATGGCAAGGTGGCTCTCCGTTACGGTGTCCATCGCAGAACTCACGAGCGGAATGTTGATCGGAAAAGCTCGCGTGAACCTGGATTTGGTTTCGACTTGCGCGGGCAACACGGCACTGCGCGATGGAACGAGGAGTACGTCGTCGAATGTCAGGCCTTCGGCTATGAACTCTGGAATCATTTTGCTTCATGGTACGACAATCAGGGTGAGCGGCCAAGCAATGAAATCAGGCCCGGAAATGCTAAAATGACTTTTCGGAACCCTATGATTTCAGCAACACAACTACGTGCCGGGATGGTCATCAAGTTCAACAACGACCTTTATTCCATCTTCACGATGACCCATCGTACGCCTGGCAACCTTCGCGGATTCGTTCAAGTAAAGATGCGCAATCTGCGCAGCGGGTCAATGAACGAGCATCGTTTTGCCTCCGAAGACAAAGTCGAAAAAGCGATGATGGACGAGCAAAAAATGGAGTTCATGTACAAGGACGGCGAGTACTTCTACTTCATGAACACCGAAAACTACGAGCAGATTCAGCTCTCCGCCGAGTTCATTGGGGACGCGGCCAACTACATGATCGACAACCTGCCTGTTTCGGTGACCTTCTATGAAGGCCGCCCCATCAGCGTCGAGCCGCCTCCCACCGTGGATCTGAAGATCGTCGAAACCGAACCTGGCCTCAGGACCGGTAGCGTCTCCAACGTCGGCAAGGCTGCAACTCTCGAAACCGGGATGGTCGTTACCGTGCCGCAGTTTATCGAACAGGGTGAGAAAATCCGCGTCAATACCTCGGAAGGCACCTATATGGAGCGCGCCTAAGCATTTAAGATCGCGGCGAGCGTCTCGTCGTCTTCGGGAAAGACTGTTCGCAAGTCGATCAGCACTTGATCCTTTTCAATTCGCGCCACAACCGGAGGGTTGCTGGCGCGAAGCTGTTTTTCCAGGCGATGCGCAGGGCCTGAAATGGCGATGAGGAAAGTTGGAACGCTTTGGTCAGGCGTTGAGCCGCCACCGAGGACGCTCTCTCCTTCGATGACGGCCGCGCCTTTAATCTTTGCTGCGAGAGTTCTGGCGCGGACTTCGATCTCTTGCGGTTTCAGCATCAGCATTCGCAATCCGGGAAGGCTCGCAAAGTCTCCTGTCACCAGCGAACGCAAAGAATCGGATAAAGCCTGTACTGCAAGTTTGTCGAGGCGCAATGCGCGATACATCGGGTGGCGGCGTATCTTCGCAATCAATTCACCATCTCCCGCGATGATGCCTGCTTGCGGGCCTCCGAGCAGCTTGTCGCAAGAGAATGAAACCAGGTTGACACCGGCCGCAAGACTATCTGCGACGAGTGGCTCATCGACTCCATAAGGCTTGAGATCCACCAGACAGCCGCTGCCCAGGTCTTCGTAAAGTGGCAGGCCGAGTGTCGACAGTTCCTTGAGCGACGGCTTGCCAACGAAGCCGGATTGATGAAAGTTGCTCGGGTGGACGCGCATCAGCAACTTTGTCGCGGGTGAAATCGCACGAGCGTAGTCCTCCAGATGCGTTTTGTTGGTTGCGCCAACTTCTTTCAGCTTGGCGCCGCTTTGCTCCATGATGTCCGGGATGCGGAAGCCATCCCCGATCTCGACCAACTCGCCGCGGCTGACAATGACTTCGCCGCCCTCGGCCAGCGCACGCAAAACCAAGTAGGTGGCCGCAGCATTGTTGTTGACTGCGATCGCTGCTACTCCCAACAACTCGGTGAGCAGGGGGACGAAGTGTTCGTCCCGTTTGCCACGCTTACCGGTGCTGAGATCGTACTCAAGATTCGAATAACCGGCTACGGGCTCGAATGGTCGCAGTGGTGCGCGGCCGAGGTTGGTGTGTAGAACAACGCCGGTCGCGTTGATCACTCTACGCAATGAGGGGGTGCTAAGTCGCGCGACGCGGCGGGCGATCTCAGGTTCGATCTCGTCGAAAGGAAGTTCGAGCTCGCGAACGTGTTGGAGAACGTTTCGTGCGATGGACAAGAGTCGCTCGCGAGCAACTCTTGGGTAAAGCGGAACTACTTTGCGAAGCAGCAGATCAACAGAAGGGATAGCTGCTCGATCCACTACTTGCCTACCATTGGGAAGATCTTTCGCAGGGTGGCTTCATCGGGTTGCGCGCCATACTCGCTCACTTCGAAAGCCTCTACGAACTGAATTGCCGCGCCACGCTCCTTGCCGTACCACTTCTCAAGGGAAGCGCGGATCGCGGGTGTGATGGTTCGCTGCGTGCGCTTTCGAAGCCATTGCTTCCGCTCCGCTTTGTCTGTTGGCACCTGGGCGAGATAGCCATCGATCCATGGAAGCCATTCATAGAACTGGCTCTCGTGTGCATCGAGAGCATCAACCTTTTTGTCGAAGACATCGGTAATGTCGATGGCAACGTCGGGGCGGAAGGGGGTGGGCGTCTTGAAGCGATCCGCGAAGTGAAGGAAGATCGGGTTCTTCTTAAGTGGCGGAGTGTCGGGCGCGACATTGGGCACCATCACCATATAAGCGGCGTCCTGAACCAGGATTCCCGTGTTGCGATGATCCGGATGGTAGTCATTGGTGCGCGGCGAGATCACAACGTCGGCCTGGAACTGGCGGATGCGCCGGATGATCTGAAGGCGCACATCGAGCGTTGGCAGCAGTTCACCGTCGTGGTTGTCCAGCACTTCGTACTCGATTCCGAGCCGGCGCCCGGATTCGGTGGCTTCGATGCGGCGGCGTTTGGCAAGCGCTCCTCCGCCCATCGATTGATGACCGGCATCCCCGTTGGTGACCGACAGGAACTTGACCTTGTGCCCCATCGCGGTGAGTTTGGCGGCGAGGCCACTGGCTCCGATGTCGCAATCGTCCGGATGCGCGCCGATGGCGATTACACGAAGTTGGGCCGGGAGGGAGAGGCCAATTAGTAGGAGGACAGCAAGAAGTCGCATTGCACTTTATTCTACGTGGCCTTTGGAATCCGCGGCGGTCGCAGTTTTCTGTAGTTCGCGCAGCTTGAATCCTGTAACCGAAAGTGCCACGACGCCGGCAAGCAGTAGAGGCAGAGTCACGATCACCCAGACGATGAGGCTGAAGCGCTTGGCGACATTCTCTTCAATTCCGAGGAAAACAAGCGCGAACACGATGAGGCCTTGGTAGACGCCGAGGTTGCCTGGCGCTCCGGGGACTACGGTGCCTAGGCGGACGATCACATTGATTACCGCTGCATCCCAGAGGGTGAAGTTGTTAAAGCCGTAGGCGCGGAGGACGCAGTAGATCGGTATGGTCATGCTCAACAGGTGCGGAAGGCTGGCCAGCCAAGAGAGGTAGAAGCTGCGCGAGCCGCCCATTGCCTGGAGGTCTTCAATAAAAATTCGCGCCTTATCGCCCCATTTCCAATGAGCGGCCAATTGTTTAGCCTTGCGCTGGAAAGCAATGATGAAGCCCAGTGCTCCAGCCAGCATTGCAACCAGGAGGATCAGTGCGAAACCGCCATCACGGATGCTGCGCGGCAGGTCGACGAACTGGACTACGACTGCGAGGTAAAGCACCAGCCAGATGCCGTCGAAGATGCGTTCGATCGCGATGCTGGATAGGACCACGCTGAAAGGAAGATGTCCCCAGCGAGATTGCAGGTAACAGCGGATGATCTCGCCGCTGCGGAAGGGGAGAACTTCATTTGCGTAGAGGCCCACATAAATGGCGCGAACGCTACGCATTGCCGGGATATTAGAAATTGGTTGTAACAGGATCGACCAGCGCCAGCCCTGCAGGACGTAGACAAAGATGTCGCTGGCTGCGGCGAGACCGACCCAGCCCCAGTGCATCTGTTTAACTTCCAGCCAAACTTCACTCAGATTGACATCGTGAAGCACCCAGATCAGAACACCGAGGGAAGCTACATTAGTGACGATTAGTAGAGCTATGCTCCGCCAACCCAAATTCTTATCCAATCTCCCATCATACCGAGGTGGCCTGTTTCGGTTGCGTAACAGTCAGGGATGAGACGGCGAGCCAGAGCAACAGGTCGTATGCGAGGTGGAAGAGCAGCAGGTGGCGGTAAGTTTCGCAGGCGTCGGCGAGCGATGCGATGGCAAACTCATATCCTCCGATTGCGAGGATGGCCCAAAGCAGCGGCTTGTTGCCGATGCGCCATGCCGCGAAGGGGATCATCAGGAAAATGTGCCATGGGGCGAATTTGAATAGCCAGCTTTTAGCGGCGCTGTACCATCCGAAGGATGTTGACAGAGTGCAAAAGCGCTTGCCGGAAGAGCGCTCGTAGTTGCCGAGGTTGATGGCCCTGATTTGAGGAGCTTCATCTGCCAGGTCCGCCCAAAGTACCTTTGCGGCGATGAGCGGGTTGGTGGCGTAGTATCGGAGGGCATTTGAGTAGCCGCCCTTGGGATAGAAATTGTTCAACCAGGCCGTGCTCTGGGCGGGGCTATCCGGCATGAAGGCGTGTGTATGGATCAGGCGGCGGTCTTCCGGGCGGATGCCGAGCGAGTCTAGGGAGGTGGGATCTAGCGGGCCGAGTTTGAAAAAGGTCAGGTTGTAATAAGCGGTTGCCTTGTAATCATCTTTGGTCTGGCTGAGCATGTAGCTGCCCCCGCAAAGGAGCATCCGGGCGGCTGGCCAATAGCGCTGCTTGCGTTCGGCGATCAGCATCAGGGCGAGGAGGATGGCGAGGGGGGCGTGCGGCGCATTTGCGAGGGAGAAACCGATGGCAGCCAGAGTTGGCAATGCAGGCTGATCGGCATGCCAAGCGGCGATCAGGAGTAGCAGGAAGACGATGCTGGCGGCGTCGAAGTAGAAGCTTTGGAAGTAGGTGACGTAAGCGGCGTCGGTGAAGGCGATCAGTGCGAACAGGGTTGGGGCGATGCGGCGCTGGATGAGTAGCCAGATGGCGGCGGCGAAGATGATGACGTGGACGAGGCCGAGCCAGCGAATGTCGAATGGGTTCGTATTGCCGATCCACATTGCGAGCTTGGCGAGCCAGACCTCGATTCCCCAATAGGGGCTGACCCAGAGGGCATTGGGTTCGTTTCGCCAAAGCCGGTTGAAGAAGTGGAAGGTCGACTGCGGCCCAGGATCGATGGCGGCTAGGGACGCGCGGCCGACCACTTTGACAAAGTCGCCGTTGTCAGCAAGGCCGGTGTAAGGAGGGATCCAGAGTTGCCAGGCTACTGGGATCAGAAATAAACACAGCCAAAGGATTTTATTGCGGAGCAGCACAGTTGTTTTAACTTCAAAGAGTGACACAAGCGAAGGTGATCGTGCTGGTTGGGCTGCCGGGATCGGGCAAATCGACCTGGGCCACGGCGCAGGGTGCGACGGTGTTGAGCTCGGATGAGATGCGGCTGGTCCTGAGCGGGGACAAGGAGAACCAGAACATTCACGGCAAGGTGTTTGGGGCGATGCGGCATTTGCTTAAAGCGCGGCTTGAGATCGGAGCCGGCCCGACAATCATCGATGCGACCAATTTGCGACGGCGCGATCGGAAGGCCTGGATTCGACTGGCCCAGAAGCATGGAGCGGCGGTTGAAGCGGTCCATTTCGATATTCCGTTGGAGGTGGCGCTCGAACGGAATCGTGGGCGGTCTCGCGTTGTGCCGGACGAGGTAATTCGCTGGATGGCTGGGCGGTTGCAGGCGCCCACTATTGAGGAAGGATTTACGTCTGTTGCGACCATTTCCGGGTAGACCAGAGCAGGGCAGGATAGGGGCGAGGATCGGCGCGCCCACTCAGGCGGCTACGGTTTGGGGCTGGATGCCGCGGTCGGTTGCAGGGTCGGTTGCAGCCTACCGCTATTGAGGAAGGATTTTCTTCTGCTGCGACCATTTCCGGGCAGACCAGAGCCCAGAGCAGGATTGGGGATGCTGCGGTCGGTTGCAGGCTCCGACTATTGAGGAAGGATTTACGTCTGTTGCGACCATTTCCGGGTAGACCAGAGCCAGAGCAGGATGGGGGCGAGGGTCAGCGCGCCGACGCAGATAGCTACGGTTTGGGGCTGGATGCCGCGGTCGATTGCTTCGCCGGCTGCGTAGCTCGACAGCGAAATTGAGGTCATCATCAGGGCGAACTCGGCGCTGGTGACGCGGCCGCGGAATCTGTCTTCGCTCAGGGTTTGAACGAGAGTTGACGAAAAGACGTAATTCATCGAAGTACCGGCGTGGCCGATGACCACGGCGATTGCGGCGATGGCGAGGCTGGGTGCGAAGCCGAGGCCCACGTAACCTACGGCCGCGATTGCGAAGCCGAGGACGATATTCCAGCGCAGTTTGGATAGTTGCATGGATGCGAGCGGTGCGCCGAGCAGCGGGCCGATGAAGCTGCCGATTCCGCGGGCGCCCATCAAGGCACTCATGCCAAGCATGCCTGCCTGGGAGGGGGAGAGTCCCCAACCGTCGAGTCGAAACTGTCCTTCGCCGAGGACGGGGAGCAGGACCCAGTTGGCTCCAATCAATCCAACGCCGCCTTTGATGAGAAGGATCGGTTTGAGGTTGGCGTGCGACTGGATATAACGCCAGCCATCGAGCACTGGTGAGAAGTCGAAGAGATCTCTGAAGCGTAGCGGGGACTGACCGTCGGTATGCGTTTCCGTGAACAGGATTCTGGTGAGCAGCCATGCCGAAACGAGGAAGGTGCAGGCGTTGATCACAAAGACTGCATCACGGCCAAAGCTGGCGGCTACCAGGCCGCCGAGGGCAGAGCCGACGAAAAAGTTAATTGCCCAAGTTGTTGCGCCGAGGGCGTTTGCGGTGAGTACTTCTTTTTCGTTGCGGCAGAGATTCGGCATCAGACTGGAGCGGCCTGGTTCGAAGAATCCCCACATGACCGTTTCGAGGAACATGAGCAGGTAGATGAGCCAGATGCGGTCGGCTGACTGGGCGAAGAGCATGCCGCCGACGATGAAGAAGCGGGCCAGGTCGGCGGCGATCATTACCTTCTTGCGCCGCATGCGATCGTTGACGACTCCGGCCATGGGGGAGATGAGGACCTGCGGAAAGACCATGAAGACGGTGGCGAGCGCGACGCTTCGGGCGCTGCCGGTTAGTTCGAGGAGGAGGCTATAGATTGCGACGGCGTAGAACCAGTCGCCCAGCTCGCTGATGACCTGGGCCAGCCAAAGGAAGCGGACATTGCGATTGCTTTTTAGGAGGTTGGCGTAGGACTTGAGCATCAGCTCGAATAGACGCCCATGCGCTGCTTGGTCAAGCGGACGGTCTGATCCGCGATGGGCGCGACGCGGGCGCGGCCCTGTTCGAGGATGCCTGGCAAATACGTTGGGTCGGCGGTGATCTCGGCGTAGCGTTTCTGGATTGGCTCGAGATGCGAGATGACCATCTCCGCCACGGTCTTCTTGAGATCGCCGTAGCGCATGCCGGTGAATGTTGCCTTCAGGTCGTCATTGCTGACAGAGCTGAATGCCTGGTAGATGCCGAGGAGATTCTGAACGCCCGGGCCCATGGTTTCGAAGTCGACGTGCGGGTTCGAGTCTGTTGTGGCGCGGTTGAACTTTTTGCGGATGAGGTCGGGAGGGTCGAGCAGGCCAATGGCATGACCGCTGCCGGGGGCCGATTTGCTCATCTTCTTATCGGGTTCATCGAGTCCCATGACGCGAGCGCCTACGGTGGGCAGGCTGGTCGCGGGCATCACGAACGTTTCGCCGTAGAGGGAATTGAAGCGCTGGGCAATGTCGCGGGCGAGTTCGAGGTGTTGGCTTTGATCGTCGCCGACGGGAACGACAGATGCCTGATAGAGCAAGATGTCGGCGGCCATGAGAACCGGGTATTGCATGAGGCCGGCGAGGATCATCTCCTGTCCGGCGGATTTGGCTTTGTATTGAGTCATGCGCTCGAGCCAGCCGACTGGAGTGACGCAGGTGAGCAGCCAGGACAGTTCGGAATGGCCGGGGACGGTGGACTGGGCGATCACGGTTGAGTGGATCGGATCGATGCCGCTGGCGATGAAGATGCCGGCGGTTTCGAGGATCTTGCGTTTTAGTTCTTCCGGCGATTGGTAGACTGTAATAGCGTGCAGGTCCACGATGCAGAAGATGCTTTCGTAGTCGTACTGAATCCTGGCCCAGTTTTTGAGCGCGCCCAGATAGTTGCCGATGTGCAGGTTCCCGGTGGGCTGCACACCCGATAAGACCCTCTTTTTCATGTCGAATTCCAATTCTCTCACTGAATCTACAAACGAGACTTTTCAAATTGAAAAGCTTGTTTACGGCGGCGCCGGCCTTGCGCGCCATGAAGGCCGCGTTTATATGCTGCCGAAAGTCGTCCCGGGCGACATTGTGGAGGCGTCAGCGAAGAAGAGCAAATCGAATTTCATCGATGCCCGCGTGGAGGAGGTGATTGAGCCTTCGCCTGATCGTGTGGAGCCGCCTTGTCGTCATTTTGAGAAGTGCGGCGGCTGTCAATACCAACGGATGACTTATGACAAGCAGCTTCACTGGAAGCGCGAGATATTGCGGGAGTTGTTTGACCGGGCGCGGTTGAAGCTGGATGTGGAGATCCAGACGGTGGCCGGGGAGCCGCTTGGTTACCGGAACCGCACACAGTTTCATTTTCACGATGGCAAGGTTGGGTTTCTTGAAACGGCGAGCCACAAGCTGGTGCCTGTGGATCAGTGCCCTGTGTCGTCGCCGAAGATCAATGACGTGCTGCGCGTGTTGAATCTGATTGCCAAGGATCACCGGTTCCCGAAGTTCCTGAAGTCGCTTGAAGTGTTTACCAATGAGAGCGATGTTCAGTTGAACGTGGTCGATACGAATGCGCCGATTGCGAAGCATTTTTTCGATTGGATGGAGCATGAGGTGCCGGGGGTGAAGTCTGGCGCGATTACTTATCCCGGGGCTGGCTATGACTGGAAAGTGAGCTACCGGAGCTTCTTCCAGGTGAATCGTTTTCTCGTGGATGAGCTGACGGATCTGACGGTTCGCGGGTTGAGCGGCAGCCATGCGATGGACCTTTATGCGGGTGTGGGTTTGTTCAGCCTGCCGCTGTCGAAGCACTTTGAGCGGGTGACTGCGGTTGAGTCGGGCAAGGTGGCGATGTATGACCTTGAGGCGAATTCGCGGACTTACAAGGTGGAGAATGTCCGGATTGCGCAGGCCAATGTGGATGCGTTTCTGACCGATCTCACTGAGAAGCCGGATGTCATTATTGCCGATCCTCCTCGCAGTGGTTTGGGCAAGGTGGCAGTGGAGCAACTGGCCCGGATCCAGGCGCCGGAGTTGCGGCTTGTTTCCTGCGATCCTTCGACGCTGGTTCGGGATCTGGCTTTGTTGATCACGGCCGGGTATCAGGTGGAGGAGATGGTGTTGATCGATCTGTTTCCGCAGACCTTCCACATCGAGACGGTTACCAAGCTTCGGATGGGGTGAGGCGCACGACACTACGGGCGTTAGTTAATTTCCGCGGCTAACGCCCGCTTGTTGCGATATTCAATTGTCCAAGATCTTGTGAGGAGTGGGTACCTCTCTGTTTTGAGTTTGTTCAGCCTGCCGCTGTCGAAGCGCTTTGAGCGGGTGACTGCGATTGAGTCGGACAAGGTGTTACGGCTTGTGTCCTGCGATCCTTCGACGCTGGTTCGGGATCCGGCTTTGTTGATTCGACACTGCGGGCGTTAGTTGAATTCCGCGGCTAACGCCCGCTTGTTGCGATATTCAGTTGTCCAAGAACTTGTGAGGAGTGGGTACCTCTCCGTTGTGGGTTTGTTCCTAGCTTTGTTGAGGTTCAGGCGGTTTTGGGTTTGATTCGTCTGAAGTTTCGTTATTCTCGATGGGTTGGTTGGGATCGACCGGGTATTTGCTGAGGATGCGGCCGGCGAAGAGGTCGAAGAGAATTTTGGGGTTGATGCTGTTTTG
>Ga0163144_10006729_pt1 | contig 25303 bp, 33 predicted proteins | sample OliLak19BULKMAT1_FD_123175 | JGI IMG/M metagenome (GOLD analysis project Ga0163144, IMG submission 123175) | Freshwater microbial mat bacterial communities from Lake Vanda, McMurdo Dry Valleys, Antarctica - Oligotrophic Lake LV.19.BULKMAT1 | ecosystem: Environmental > Aquatic > Freshwater >... | reverse complement strand
GAGGTACTGTCCTACTCCGGGGTTCCCGGCGAAAACGGGTGTGATAACAACATCGCCGACGTCGTTAATGAAATCCACTCCGCTGACGCCAGCAAGCAGGGTATCAACCTGCGCCTTCGTATAATAGTTGCCAAGAAGAAAATAAGTTGCCATCGATATTATCCCTATAAAATAAAAACACTCTGGCGGATTTACCCGCCAGAGTGTTGGTTTTGAGCTATTTAGTTCACCTGAGCATCTGGCTTGCTCTAAAGAGGCGGGCTATTAAGCAGTGATCGAAAGACGGGCCATAGCGCTAGGCTGGATAACCTGTGCCTGCCAATCGTAAGTGAGGCGGAAACTGGTCTGGTTGGAGTTAAAGCGGTGCGAGGTATCAACCATGAGGCTCATATCCCGACCAACGCCGACAACAACGGCCTTTTCCATGTCGCCGAAGAGGACGGGGATAGCTCCGGCAGCGACCGAGTTATCAAGGCGGTGCCAGATAACGATATCGTAGCCAGCAAGCTTGAACCCGCCAGTGGTTAGATCGAAGATGTAGTGATCATTGGCAGTACCCTTCTTGCGACGGAGACCATCAAAGGCCGCAGCGCTCATGAAGAACTTACCGCGACCGCTCGACTGAACTTCTTCGTGAGTTTGAGGAATGAGGCGGAGGATGTCGTTAGGAAGGTCAAGAGCGGCAACCGCAACCTCAACTTCGCCAAGGCCGACAGCGGTCTCAAGCCCAGTGACCGAACCGAAGGCCGCAGTGCCATCGCCGCGGACAAGGGATTCGTCTTCGAGCTTCGCAGCCATTTCGATCAAGTCGATAGCCACATTTTCAGCGATGTTAATGGCGGAAACATATAGAAGCTTATCGGAGACAAACGCTAGGGCCGAAATCTGCTTCGGAGAAAGAGTGACCTTGGTCATACCGTGTACGTCATCAGTGACGGCGCTGTCATCGGCAGCAGTGAATACCGCGGTGCCGTTGCCGTTCCGCTTGGGCAGGTTGATATCCCCCTGAATGCCAGTGTAAACCTTAGCGTATTTGCGGTTAACGCCACCCTGTTCGAGCAGCATAGAGAGGACGCTTGAAGTGGCGGTCGGGATAGCCCCCGAACCAGTGGTCACATCAAGATCGGCCTTGCTCATATAGAGGGGGCTGCTTTCGCCAAGCGCCCGGTTCGAGCGGGCATAAGCCATCTTGAGGCAGTCGATGAAATCGACGGCAGCCGCCTTTGTACCGAAAATGCGAGTCTTTTCGTTCTTGAGTAAGTGCTTTTCCTGGCTCTTCAAAAGGGCCTGCACTGCTTCGGCGTGCTTTACCATTTCGCCCTTAGTGGCATAGCCCGCTTCAATCGACGCCTTCAAGCTGTCGATGGTGGTGATGATGTTTGCAATTTCAGACATAGTAGTGAACCTTATTAGTAAGAATTATTATTTACCCACAAACCTTTTTAAGTCATCGAGCTTCGCTATAGCCAACTTTAACGCCTTATCAGTCTCTTCCTGATGGTTGTCTTTCGCCTGAGACTGGGCGGCATCGGAAAGAACAACAAGGGCACTCTCAAGGGTATCAAGGCGGTCAAGGGCACCGGTGAGCAGTATCGTTAGGTCTATGTGACTTTTGATAAGAGGTTCGAGAAGGGCACTAACCGTTCTCGACACACATTCCTCTATAACACTCGCGGTGGCGTATGGCGATTCAGGCGTCTCGTCCATCTTCACAAGCAATTTCTTTAGTAACTCGTCGGTTTCAGAAGCTACCGTCAAGGCCGTATCGTCCACCTCATACCCCTTTTCCTTTAGGGTCTTGATCAGCGTTGCACTCGATAGGCAGGGTACAGATACGAGGCTTACCTCATGTAGTGTAGCCCGCTTAATATCCATTCCACCCGCTTGCATGACGGTATAGTCGGTCACCATCATACCTACTGATGTCTGATCGATTCCGCCTGCATCGACCATTTGCTTATAGTGGGCAGCGAGTTCAAGCAACGCTCCTGTAGCAGGATCACGAAGCCATTCGATATAGATCGCTGTCGCCTTGACCATTTTGCCCTTATACGGGCTAACAGTTTTTACTACATCTTTTACGAGTCCTACAACTGCCGCCTTACCATCAGGTAGCGAGTGGACGTGCTGGGCGAGAATCTTTAGGTACACTCCATCATCAGGGCGATGGTACTCGCTAAAGTCAAGTCCATCCTGTCGAACAATATCGCCAACGGTGTCTTCTGTCTCTCGCGAGCAGTAGGCCCAGAAGCCGGTGTCGCCATTTTCCTGGCGGCCTTTTAGTTCTGCGGGTATCGCCTTTACTAGCCCAAACGATTTGCTAATCTTGATTTGATCCATATTATTCCTTGCAATAGCCCCTTAGAGTGGCTTTTGAGTAAGTGGTGTTGAGGTAATCTTTGACGGTTCGGAGGATATCGCCGTCGCCTTTTATCAATGCCTTAACGTACAGCCAGTCCTTATGGACCTGTACCCCAACTTCGGGTACGAGTGCCAAAGCGGTGGACTTGTCGAACATCTTTTTATCTGCAACGGCGGCTACCACCATACCCCGATAGATGCGGACCTTCTTGTGCAGATCTTTTACGCCCTCGGTATCAACGGCTTCGTCAACGATCGGTTCAACGGTTGGTTCAACGACAGGTTCTACAACAGCAGCGTCAGCGTCTTTTACGTTAGTCGGGATATAGATCGTATCTCTCTCAACTCGAGGGGGCAATTCAATGCCAAAGTGTTCAGCAACTTCATTTGCACTCATGTCGAAGGCTGATCTCATCTTTATAGCCTGTTCAACTTTATGCTTCAATAGCTTGCCCATGATTGGCAGGGTATCAGGATCGAGGAGGATGATTACATCACTCTCGCCCTTAACTTCCATAGCCTCTTCGTAGGCTTTTCGGCAGTTTTTACCGAAGGATGGCTTCCCTTTAGCGGAGTTTTGGCCCGCGGTGGGGAAGTATCGATCGACCAGTTGCGTCTGTAGTACCTCTGATATACCCGTCATAAGCGGCATCAGAGTGTTCTCGGCGAAAGATTCCTGCTCAAACTCAATCGAGTCGAACCTCGTTTTGCTGTAGTTGCCACTCTCTGATGCCGGCACCTTAAACAACTGAGCGATTCTTTCGTCGTTAAGTTGGCTTAGTTGCAGGAACTGCCCGTCTTTAGGGTCGCCGGAAATATCCTCTATCTGAATTTCATCCCCAATCAAACCCGCCATAGTGAACGCGTTGTTGTAGTACGAAGAGTGATTGTTGGACCACGTATTAATGAACTCTTTGGCGACCTTCTCGTTAGTGCCCTTTGGAAAGCGGAACGCAAGTGATCCTACCGCCCCGTTTTCGAGGTACTGCCTGTTGAATCGGGTGACCTGATAGTTGGCCGCGACTTCGTTAACACCTGTAACAAGTGGCGATAGCCCTCTTATCTCCGAGTACGGGTTAAAGAGCTTGCCATGTATGATATAATCCGCTGGGATATTTACCCGATAGCCACTTCTACTTGTATAAATCCATGTAGTGACATCATCCCTTGATATAGCGTTGATGGGATAGTGCTGTATCGCATAGGGGTCGAGAAGAACCATCGACTGTGGGGCTATGCCGCCTTCTGTTATGCCGCACGAAATGAAGAAATCGCCGCTGATATCATACCATGTAACTAAGTCGTTGATAAACGAGCAGGTAGTTTGCCACTTGCTGGGCCTACGAATGAGGTTATAGAGGTCGCCAGAAAGGATTTCATTCCCGCTTGACCGATGGAAAAGCCGCACTTTGGCTTTAGAAACGTTCATCGCTCTGGCTTGTATACATGACCGGACGGCTATAGATAGCTCATAAGCCTGCTTTGGGGACAACGACCGATCTTGATTATGGATCGCGAGAACGCTATTTTGCTGCGGCCCACTGGACCCTGAGCTGGATCCTACTGAGTGACCGATCGCTTTGGTTTTACGTTTTGCCATATTATCTTAGACCTACTATATAAGTTTCGCCACTGGTGACAGCGGCCTCAAGTGCCATCGAGAGGGCTATGAAGAAGTCGCAGTGAGTCTCTCGAGTGTGCCCATCATACGATAAGTTGCCTGACTTAGATGACTGCCGCCGCATAGAGAGGATATCCTCTCTGATGATGGGAGTAAGCGGTAGGGATACCCGTTTGTACTGCACATACCCCTTTACCCTCTCACATAACGCGGCTTTGCGTTGTGCTGTAAAGCTATAGGGTACAACGATATTGGGGTAGGCGTCTACAAGTGCATCGCTTAGCGGCCTTCCCACTGACCCCATATCAATCAGCACATTGGCCACATCTTTATGCTGTACGACCTGTTTGATGTGTTGAAACTGCGACGGGATATCCATAGCCCGCAACCACTTAACGCATACTGTTTTATAGTCATAGCGATCATGATCGTTAGTAGCTTCTGGATTAAGGTATCGCTCAAGCACCCATATCACCGTAAAATCCCTAGTACGTCCAACGTCGATACCGATGTATAGCGGGCTGTAGTCATGATCAGGATCAAGGGCTTCCGGTACATCCCATAGCGATAACTCATCATACTCTCCGGCACTGATGAGGGACTGTAGGGATAAAGGTTCGCAAAGATATTCTTGTCGATACTGCTCATCGGATAGAGTGATCTTTTTGATCTCATCGACAAACGCACTGTTGATAGCCCGCTTATCGGGTAAGTGCCGTAGATGCTTGGCGAATCGCTCCGCATAACCATCCTCAAGGGCATCTAGGAGAGTGACAACATGCTTCGACCAGCCATTATGCTCGGCGGTTGCAATGTTATAGAAAACAGTGGTAGGGCCGTTATGAGAGGATAGTAAGTATAGTTTGCCCCTTTGGATAATACAGCCTTGAGCTGCTGTCATAACCTCTTCTTGATCGGTACGAGCAGCCATTTCATCAAGGATAATGACCCCATCCTTACCTCTAAGGGCAGAAGGGGATGAGCTTAAAGCGGTTATGCGGGTGCCGTTTGGTAGCTCAACTTTCTCGGTAGTGCTTCCGTCAAGTCTGATGTACTCATAGCCCAAAAATGTATTAATAAGACTTGACCACTGCTTAACATAGCGAATATATTCAAGCCCATTGGTATGATCGTTCGAGCTAAACCACCCGTTATAGCCATTTTGCAGGCATTCTACGATAGTCTTTAGTGCAAAAATGAACGTGCCACCGATACGCCGGGACTTAGTGAGGATAACATAGCGGGAGTCATCTTCCATAATCCGCTTTTGGTAAGCGAAAAGCAGGCTATCTTTATCGAAAAGCTTCATTAGTTTGATAGCCCGAAGAACTCCTTGATCCGCGTGGCTGTTTCTTCGGGCGTAGTTGTAGTAGTGATAGCCGCTTCGATCGTCTGATGTGCTTTACCGAGTAGCCGATCACAAAACTCCTTGATAGCCCACCCCTCGCCTTTCTTTGCGCACTCTACAAGTTTGCGGATAACGGCTATCGTATCCTCTTCAGTGACGCAAGCGAGCATGATTTGACGGTGACGGCCTACAGCTATGGCAGTCGGGCTACCGCCAAGTTTTCCGTAGCGATGGCCCTTCAAAAACTTACCGGTCACTGGATCCTTGCCAGCAGCTAACATCGCTTCGCCGGTTTTTGGGTCTTTTTCTTTTTTCATTTTACTTAACTTTCTCTTTTATAAGCAGCGTGAGCTTATCGATTTTATCATTAGTGTTATCGAACTTATTTGATAACACCCCGAGTTGGGCTTTTATATCGCTAATATCCCGCTGCGAAACCTTCTGATCGGTCGTGAGACCTTCGATCCTGATCGTATTTATATCCTGCCTAAACTTGATCTCGGCTAGCAGCTTCTCACTGATGCCCACTCGTAGCCCGTGCGAGTCTATATCAGCCTTTTGAGCAGTGATCTTCTCATCTCTCCAAGAGTTCTCAACCTTAAGTGCACCATACGCTGATGCAGCAATGGCTAGCGTTAAAATCAGGTTCCAGGCGTTTGTTTTGATCCATCCGACAATTTCGTCTTTTTCCGGCATATCTTCCCCTTCGTTGTTGGCGTAAGTAAGTTTCGTAGGTCAAGCAGTGCGTCGATCTTGGCCTTGATACGCGCCAAATCTCTGCTATCGATATGCTCATGACCGGATAGCCTGTAGAGCAGGGTATCGATGATAGATACAGTGATCGCCTGGCAGTCTTTACACAAGGTAATTTTCACGTAGATATTTCCATAGAGAATTTGGCGACGTTTTATGTGGCTTAAGGGCAGTGAGTAGCCCGACTCGATGGAGAGCAGCAACTACAACTTCAGAACAAAACCACTTGTCGGGATGCTCTCGCTCCCACGGGAACCGGAAGTTGAGTACCCCTCGCCAGTCGTACCCGCTACCGAGTTCGCTCTCGCAAAAGGCGTCTACGATAGCCTCCTGGTCGCTTGTCGAGTAAAACTCGTAGGTGTCCCACTCTTGCGGGTTATAGATAATTCGCTTGTAGCGAGTGCCCCCATCTGCTGAGTCCGACGAGTAGGAAATTTGATTATCAAACTCAAGCTCGACATGGCAATAACCTCTCGCTCCGCTGAAAAGATCGATAAGCCCCGATAAAGCTCCTGCCCCTTTGGATTTTTTAAAACGTATTTTCATGTTTTTTGTCTATAATAAGTGGCTTCTTCTTACCCCCGCAGGAGTCGCCATGTACAAGATACTCAAGGGTTTCGAGGGTTGCAGTGATCTTTCGCCGATTCTGCGGCTGTATCTCGCTTAATCGCTGCGGGAGGGGTATGTTATGAGTAGCCAGCTTAGCGAGTAGCTTGTTGATCCTCGTCTGTATAGTGGCTTTATGTACCCCAAAAAGCTGCCCTATCTCCGACAGGCTACGACACTCATAAAAGTAGTGCGACAGTACCTCAACCTCATCTGGCGACAGTATGCGTAGTATGTCACATAACGCCGTTTGCCGTATAGTATCCATTACATCCTCACAATCGATGAGCTTGGGGGGAGAGCTTCGATAAACCACTTTGGCTTAGCGTACATCTGGCAGTCGTAGCAGGTGAAATCGCTTATATACATATAGGGATAGAGCCTGCCCCTGCAAAGCGGGCTATTGCAGGGTAGCATAGGAGTGGTATCAGCGGGTGGGGGGTAGTTTTGCCCCTCATCTACTACAGCGGATACCCACGCTTCACTGCAAGTAAGTTTTCGAACCCTTGCCTTACGGAGTGCTAGCTCCTGTAGCGATCTTTGTTTTGCTGTTTTTGCCATATCCCCTTTCAGTATGACGGTAGGTGCCAGTCTTTAACGCGCACGCCCTTGACCCGTAGCTGTCCAAAGACATGACGGGGGGGAGTGCGTTTGCGTTTGGCCCGCTTACTACGGGCTAGCTCGATCTGCTCCACCGCAGAGTGTAAAATATCTAGCTCGGCCTTAGTGGGCTTAGTTGCGAAATTGATGATAACTTCTTCGATGGGTTTTGATCCTTATTCTACGTAAGACACTTCTACATCAGGGGATTTTACATCAGGGGCTACTACATCAGGTCTTGGTGTAGCCCCTCGTTCGTATCCTACGTAAGACACTTCTACATCAGGGGCTTTTACATCAGGAGCTACGATATCAGGCAGCTCGATATCAAACGCGAGCTTTACGATATGGAGCGTTTGGGGTGAAACGACGAAGGCCACTGTACCATCGGGCTGTGCCTGCTCTTGCAGTGTTTCGCGGTCGAGCTTAATCTGTCCACGGGTCAGTGTAAAAACCACTGGCGTACCGCTATTGGCCATATCAATAGCCTGCGACCAGAAAGCCTTAGAGGGTTCATCAGAGTGGGATACGCGTTCAGTTAAAATGGATACAACTTTCATGATTTTTCCTTTAATATAGGGGTTTTATGCTTTGTCTCGATCGTGCCTTCCCAACCGCCTTTGACCTTAGCGTAGTGTACACTGATGATGCTTTCGCCATTAAGAGTGATACCCGTTAAAGTGTGCAACCAGTAGGGGGGATCATCGCCTTCGGACTTAAATGTGATCGTCATAGCCCGACTCCTCTTGATATGTAACCTACGGTGAAACATACTACACTTAAAACTAATAACCTAAAAGCCTTACGGAGGAAACCCTTGGGCTTCTCGGCAGTGGGCTTCTCGACAAACATGGCGTAGGTGCAAGAACACCAGCCAGGGGGATATTCGTTCTTGTCTACATCCGTTTCTGTGGGTGGTATCATAATCGTCTTTCCTTTGGGGTTTTGCGGATATACATTTTGCCTTTAAGCTGGCCTACTACCCTACATATCGGGCTATAGACGCCTTTTACATAATCGGCTATCGGTAGTAAAGTGATTTGTATAGAGAGGATATATAGGTCGGTGACCTGATGGCTGATCGCTATCATCTTGATGTAGCCCCTCGTGCGACACAAGTGGTCTCTATCATACGTACCCACATAGCCCTCCAACTTCCTTAGCAACTCCATCCGTTCAGGAGAGTTAGTAGCGAAAAAGGTTATTACATGGAACGATGGGTTCATAGCCCCCTCCCGTAGTGGGCTATACATAACGAATCGGCTAGGTTATGATTGTTAGCCGCGTTAATACGCTTGCTCGTCTTAAGGGATATGTGAGGGTATATCTGTTGGGCGAAAAGAACCGAAGCAGCTTTAGTATCTTCAGTGCTGCCAAACGTTTCCTTTTGCCACTCTTTTGCGTCTACGATATATGTCTTGATCCCTAAGCCGATCAGCATACCGAGGATGATGCCGAAATTCATCATCGTTTTAGCGCTACTGCCGAGTCCCTGTCCCGGTACAACGAACTGCTTTTCTATGACCGCATAGCCCGCTCCATATCGTGCCAGAATGTTATAAAGAGCTCCGGTATCCAAATGTTTCTTTGTTTTAACTTTGTAGATGGGTATTGGGTGGGATATAATGTGCGAACCATCATCCCATAAAATAGTAATATAACCGGTTAAGCCTGGGTCTACGCCAATGATCATAGTGTCCTATCGTAATTTAATCAGTTCGATGGTTCTCGTTTGCCTATCGGGTGGGATATCTCTCGTTATATGCAGTACCCCGTCCCTGCTATAGTGCGTTCGCTCAAGGGCCTTAGTGCGTATACGAGTGATCGCGTTATCGACCTGTTTAAAGTTCAAGGCATACCCCTTTTTAATTGCTGCCAGTCGTATCGTCTCTACCGTATCTCTCCCAAACCCATTTACTAGATGCACGAGGATCAGGTCAAATACAATCGTTTCGATCGGTGACAGTAGCACCCTTATTTTACCCATTTGATGTAAAAGGTCCTCTTTTTTTATTACACTATTTATTTCAGGTGGCGTTGATAGGCTATATGCGATAGCGTTATAGCCTTGCTCATCGTCATCATAGGAGGTATTTATCGAAGTGATCTTAGCTGTACGCTTTTTGCCGGAGCGGTAAACGTAATCGTCGATGCAGGCGTTTCGGCAAATGACGTGCGAGTAAGCCGCCAGCCCTGCTTTCTTACAATTGTACTTGCCCCTGGACAGGTCTCGCAGTAGCCTTCTATGACACTCCTGCATAAGATCTTCGCTGTAGGAGTAAGTGTACTTTTTGATAGTATGTACGATAGCCGGCCTAGTACGACGAGCGATCTCTATGTACAGATCGTCCCTCAAATTTCCCGCAGCCCCTAAAAAAGCAGTGACCAACTCACCATCGCGTAACCCCAGTATATCTACCATATAGAGAGTGTATCGACACAATCACAAAAAAACCCCCCATCAACAAGATGGGGGGAAAACAACGGAGGAGAATTATCTACTGTGCTATCGGAGTTTTAGCGGGCTATCTATAGCCCCTCACCAATTTGGGCGACAAAACTTTACGAGCTCGGCAGGGATCTCAATAGCCTGGTTTTTATCGTTTTTGCACTCACCGCTGCAATAGCCCGCATAACGTATGCCAGCCTTATAGATGATATAAAAGCCACGCTCGGTGTACTTTTTGGCATGGACGCTGCCGCGAGTGCACCAGATCGTTCCTGCGGAAAGTTGCTGCGTGGCCCGAACCGTGTCGCATCGAACTATAGCATACTCGCCGCTGGTATGTACTACGGTTGTACCTGGTATCGTGATATCATAGGTGCCGCTGGTAATCAGCTTCGCGACCTTTGTTTTGGATACCAGATCCATTTTTAGCGACCACAACCGTTTGATCCGGTCAAGCCATTTTCCTCTCCGTGAGAAGTCCAGCTCGTGCAGGATATCCCCCTTGGCGGAAATATACCGGGCGGTGTATGTTACCTTTTTTGAGGTAGGCCAGTGACGTTTCCGGCGCTGATCCCACTCCACTTCCTCGTGCCGTTCCAATTCCAGTAGGCTGCCATTCTGGCAGCTTATGCAGCAGGCGTAGCCGTGATTCCATCCGCCGAGAAGGTCATCGGGGTCGTACGCGGTGACCGCCTTGTCCAGTTCGGATACGCGTTTGAGGTTCGCTCGTCTGGTATCAGCACGAGGATCTAGTAAGGTGTCCAGCATTGTTTTTGCTCCATCGGGGTAAGGGGTGGTAGGGGGGGCTATGCGAGCTATGCGAACGATTATAGGCGACACCCTACGCACTGTCAAGCCGTTTTTTAAATTGTCAAAAGCTCCTGGTATTTGGCTGCCATTTGGCAGGCTATTAACGATTTGCCAGGGTGTCATCATCATTAAAATCAAAATCGTAATCCAGTGAGCCTTTAGGATAAATTTCACGATCAACCCAAACGATGTTTTTTGCCACTGCTTTTTTATGATCCTCACTAACGGGTTCGAAAACACTTGCGATCTTAAGTAAGCGCTCTCGACACTCTAAGATGTTATCCTGCATAATATCCGCCCCGTATATCGTTTTTAGAGCATCAAGCGGGCTATGACCAAGCTCGATTTTTCTCCACAAAACAGCGATCAAAAAGTTGCCTGTACCGCAGGATGGATCGCAGAAAGTTTTGCCTGGCTCCCATACCTCAACGGGTATTTTACCGAGCATCTGGCTTACTAACAGTGGCGGGGTAAAAACCTCTGCTGTTTGTTTTCGACGGGCTTTGCGGATATCTTCTACGGGCTGCTTTTTGATCTTTACTGGTTTTAGGGTAGGGGTAGGGGCCGGGGCCTCATTATCATCATCATCATCGAATAAGTTAAGGAGGTTGGTCATATATATCTGTTTTTGACGGTTTTTTTCCATAGCCTTATTCATAAGGGATATCCCCGCGAGCGGTATTAGGCGAGTTGCGGTGCCTGATACGGAGGATTTCCCACTATTACGTCAAACTGTGCCATTAGATTCCTTCTCTACAAAACTATAGTGGGCAGTGTGCCTGCCATCATCCTTCCGCGTTATTTTCCATCCGGCTTTTTCGTATTCGTTGATAACGATGTTCGCTGTTATATAATTAACACCATTTAAGTCAAAGATATTAATGGGAATTCCATCGTATGCCGTCAGCTTTCGATTTATGACAATCGCAAGCTCGTCTGCCATCTGTTCGTGACAGATTTTACTCAGCTCTAAGACTTCTTTCGGTGTTACTGCTTTCATCTGGGCTTTCTAAATTCATTTAGGTGGGACTATACCGGAGGGCCCGGCGGACCACTCATCTGGTGGGACTATACCGGAGGGCCCGGCGGACCACTCATCTGGTAGGACTATACCGGAGGGGACAGTGGTTGTTAAAAATGGCCGGAGTACCCAAGCCCCGGCGAGAGCGATGAACATTGCAATGGTAATGTATGTAATAATCATAGTTTTGCCCCAGGGAAATTAAGCCAAGCGAACTCGCCATAGTGCTCCACTGCATACACGTCATACGCTCGCGCAGCATCTACTGATGTGGGATATATCCCTAGGTGCAGGGTACGCCCACTGCTACTACAGCAGGCAGCCCACTTGCCTCTCGACGTTTTATAAACACCCTTCAGCCCCGTTTTACTTCGGCTAGACGGTTTTCGGTTGTACGAGTTTTCCACATTAGTACATAACCTTAGATTAATCCTGCGGTTATCAAGCCCGTCGCCATTGATGTGATCGACCTGGTATCCCGCAGTAGCCCCCATCAGCTCCCTATGTAGGTATATTTTGCGTCGGTGGCCCCCTGTGCGCACTTGGCGGTAGACGTAGTAGGTCTCACTTTGGCGGTTGCGCTGTATGCTCCAATGGTGGGATCGAAGGATGCCGGTGTCGGACTCGTCAACAATGATCATGATAATCCTTATAAGTGTTTCTTTCTCGTATATCGTCACATACAACGGATATTCACAAAACTCCTTTAAATAAATAAAAGAACCCTCGGGACGGTTAGGTCACGAGGGTTGACATCGATCAACGTCAGCAGAAAGTTGATGCTGTTAATGAGATATCGGCTCATTTTTGTAAAACCAACACTTAAAACACAATATTCAAATTCGCCATTATTGACTCAATAATAGCCCCTCAACGTTAGTCAACGTTAGTCCAGTAAGGTTTTCCAAAAGTGTTTTCCACCCGAGACCTCTCCTAAGTAACGTTGACTAACGTTGAGGCTATTGTAATCTCCCTTACACATGCCTTAAAACGGAGCATTAAAATCTCATAAAACATTGGCGAATACCCCTCACAAAACAAAACTTGCATTTGCAGCCATTCTGGCGAGCGATAACGAAGCGGGATGACCTCGAACCCTCGGGAGGTCCTAAAGACGCACCAGAAACGACAGGTGGCTTAGCGATCGATGCGATTCGGGTATTGCGGTGACAGGATTTGCAATGGCGGCAGGAAGGGCGGCGGAGGTTCCAGTCGGATTTGGGAGGTTCCAGTCGGATTAACCTACACACTTTCCGCCTCATTAACAAAACTTGCGTTTGCAGCCATTCTGGGAGGCGATAGCGAAGCGGGATGACCTCTGACCTTCGGGAGACCTTAAAAACGCACCAGGAATGGCAGGTGGCTTAGCGAATGGCAAGATGCGGATATTGCAGTGACGGGGTATGCAGCGGTAGAATCTTTACCTAAATCCAACGTACCCTTATTTTTAGGGTAAAAACGACGTTTTCGGAAGGTAGCCAAGTTAACGGCAAAGTAGTCATAGTTGCCTGGACCCCTTGTTTTGTAGCACCAAACGATCATTTAGGTACCAGAAAATAGCTATTTTTAAGTGACTCTTCTCTCTCTATCTCTATCTATCTAAATAATAAACAGTGGCGGCGGAGAGGGGGGGGGGTAGTCGGTAGCCATAGTTACTTTTTTTTCCTCAATTATCTGCATTGGTTGCCTAAAAAACGGCTTTTTCGGTAAAAGTGACTCAAAAAATACCCAATAAAAGTACCCCCATACGATAAGTCCCACCGTGGAAGTGTGTTAACGTTTGGCTAAAAAAAACAGGGCAAGAGAAAACTCTTGCCCTGTAAAACCTAAAAGCTGATTAAAACGGAGGTGATTCCGACCTGATCCCGTTTTTGATTTTTACCGAATCGAAGGTTACTCTTTGATGCTCGTCGATACGTTTTCGGTCTTTTAGTATTGGGATGTAGTATTTTAGTTGATTTTTGCCAAGCGGTATTTGATTGCCGTTTTTACACCAAACGCTATAAGCCTGGTAAACATCTTGGTAGCTAGTAGAATGGCCTACTGCATTCATGTCCACACATTCCTCGAAAAAGCTGATTATCGGGTTATTACTTTCCTTTTGCTGTACCACATACTCCTTAGTACACTCGGTGACCGGGAAACCCCTCTCTCTGATTTCGGGCAGCATGTTAATTAAGTATGGTGCGATGAGGGGCACTTCCGCCATAATTCTCGTCCGAAGCGTGGGGTCCTCTCTCCCCACGAACGATTTGGTAAAGCCAATGGCTCTAGCACGAGATTCCATTGCTCCCGACTTATCGCTAAAACGTAGTAAATTGTTTGAAGCGATGAAAATACGTGCCAACATTCTCCCTTGAAAATGTGGCATGTTTTTGACGTTAATGGTGAGTGCATCGCCGCCAGAAATTGATTTAAGTTTGCTCACTAGTGCTCCATCTAGGTGGGCGTCCACATCTGGAAAAATGATAGCTGATCGCCCAATCGCGGGGGCTAAGCCAAAATCGCCACTACACGTTTTGGCATCGATAGAGCAGGCATTGCCACCTGCGAGAGCTTTAATGATATCCAAAGTTATCCCCTTACCTGATCGAGGGGGGCCATGTAGTAGGTGGATCACCTGCCAGTGGAGTTGTGGCTGTAGGGCATCTGCGAGCATATACAGGTAGGATCTTATTAAATCCATATCGTTGTCGAAGATTGATCTCACCCACTCTAGGAAGTGTTCCGGTTTTGCAGCATTGGGATTATAGTCAAAACGCCTTGCAGCGGGATCAAAAACTCTCGGTGAGTTGGTAAGGATATCTTTAGTATACGGGTTAATCGTTACATCCCGAAAAACAATCAAATCTCCCGCGGGAGCTGTTTTATATACCCCTGATTGTAAATCGAGGTTAGAGGGTATTATTTCAATTTTTGCCATATGATTGCGTTTAAGATTATCGTGCATCGGCACTAGTATCAGGTGGGTGGACTGCTGTTTTGGGATCTGCGATTTAGGTACGCGAGTTGTCCTTAGATATTGGATCCAAACTTTTTGCTTAATGAGTATACGATCAAGCCAACGTCCCACTTCCATTTTACAAAGATCTTCTGTGCCATACATACTCCACTGTCCCTCTCGATACCTGTACTCATTCCACCCATCGAAAAGGTAAGTTGGGTGGCCATTCTCCCTTAGCTCTCCGTTGGCGTACATTTTACTCCACTCGGTGATATCAAGGCTATCAATTTGCTGCGGGGCCACCGCACTTCCCGCTCCGATCACACTCCCCGATGGGGTCATTATTGGCGTGGGGATTCCATCTGCTGTTTTCCCATCATTCCAGTTGAGCGGCCCGCTCGGCATCGCGATACCCATTTGGGTTCTGGCCTCTGCGACCGCGGCCTTATAATCGCCGCCGTACCCACACTTGCAAAAAACGCTAAAGGCGTCGTGGCGATGACCGTCGGATAGTAGGTCATCACTGTTGTGCGAAAAAGCGTACTTACCCTCCAAAATCGCCACAAGCCCCCGCTTTCCATTCGGGGGTGCATATCGATCTCCGACTCGGGTATACCCGTAACTCTCCAAAATGGTATCGATGGTGTAGCGCTCGTTAAAAGTACCGATAACATCCGGCCCCGCGAATGGGCCAACGCGAGGAATCGTCGAGGTTTGCAAAGGCGACTGATTTGCCTTTTCAATTTCCTGATTAGTGATGGGAGCTTCATCCAGATCCCTCGCGGTTTTGATAAGTGCTTCCGCTCGCTCCACCGATATCGTGGGTATTTTTAGCAGGTCGCCCAAGATAACCTCATAGGGACGACCGGAGTTATGAATGCTTGGTGCAGCCACCGCATACGCCGACTCGCCTTTGATTTCGATAGCTACAGCACGACCGGCGACTTTAGTGTCATCCTTAAAGTAGGCGAGTTTGTCGGAGCGATATTCCTTGTCTTTAACCTTGAAGCGAACATGATAGCCCCCGCCATCTCTACCGCTCTTTTGGATACAAAGATCGGTAGCTCCTACCCTATCCATCCAAACGTCAAAGAATCGTGCAGAGTCGAAGTCAATAGTGACTAGCCCGCCGGAGACCTTACCGCATACGATAGCGAAGCCACCTATTTTAGCATCCCCCCAACTCTCAATCTCATTTTGAGTGGGGAGTCGAGTCATATAGTGATACCACCGTCCACTAATCGTGCCTGTTGGATCGCCTTGGGGCGGGCCTTGAGGTAGGAGCTTGAAGTGCGGCACTTTGTCTTCCATCGGGATGATGCAGTTTCCGGCTGCAACGTGGGATTGGAGGAGTTCTTTGTTGATTTCGTTCATATAATTTCCTTAAATTTTGTTGTTGTTGTTGTGTATGTAGCACTGATCCTGTAGATCATCGATAATGGTATCATGATCTGAGGCACTTCGGAGCACTCGAACAAATTTAATCGGCACGTTCGCGTGTAGCCACGATAGCCCCGCTCCGATATGCTCCACCTGCGTATCCAAAACGATCATTTCAATCACGTGATCGCCGTCGTCCAGCCAAACCTGTCGCCATTTTGTAAAGGTTTTCATAGCATTCCTAAAAAAGAACGCCACCACATCAGATGCTAGACTATCTGATGCAGCGGCGTCCACGTTAATCGTATTAATTGTTTGCGGTAGTCTAGCTCGCTAACATCCTTACATTCGTCATCTTACAAATAAGTCCTTCTTAATTCCACACATTATTTTTGGGCCAACTGTTTTTCCTGGATTATTTTAATAATATATTCCGCATCGATCAGGTGGCTATCGCCGTATTCTCTCGTCCGCCGGTATGCGGAAATTGGGTGCCGTCCTTGCAGTATACACTCTTTTTCCCGATGCTTAAATCGTGCCTGTAGGATCTTGTAGGCCATTTCGCTGTCTCCCTCGCGGCATAACTTTTGCATATCGCCATTGCGATCATACATTTGTATAATATAAGTGTAGGCATCGCCCTTCTCCAGTTCTACCACTTGATTCTCCCACCACTCGTTGAGCAGGACTTTGTACAAATCTCCTTTACCTGTATACTCATCTAACCGCCGCTGGTATCCGTCACTTACATCCCACCCGCTTTTATCCACGCCCCTCACCCATCCCCCGCTTTTTTCGATAATCGTATACCCCTGCAAAACCGGATCGCTATTTGCCCGATCCCTCGCGATCTGTATCTCGGCCTGCCGATCATTAAACGCATCCGTTAATACCAGCAATTTGGATGTGACGACGGTTAGACTGCCAGTGAACTCCACAAAAGTGTTATTATATTTATCATCCTTGTCGATACGGGCCAAGGACCAGGTCACTGTATCGTACAGGTTTTTTAGGATTTCCTGCTCGCTCATCCCCATTTTCCGCCAGACAATAACCTGCCCCCCCAGCGCATCATTAGTGTATCTGCACTCGTCGTCCGTCCCATGTATCATCCGCCACGCCAGTTTGTCCTCGGCACTTTCGACAAATTCCATATAACGTTCTCTCTAAAAAGGGTTAAATTCTCTGTCGCGATTGTATACAATTCCGTTGCACTTTACCATTTTTGGGCAAAAATAAAGCACGCCACCGGGCTTTCACCGGTGACGTGCTGGTATTGCTACTGCGATTTACTTCTCGTCATCATCGTCATCATCATCATCATCGTCGTCGCTCTCCTCGATCCAGTCTTGCGTCAACTCCAGCAGTTGTGCCGCGACGTTGTGGATATTTCCAGCAAAGTCTCGATACAAGAACACGTCGCTGTCATCCACACCATTTTCATCGTCCGGTTTTTCCAGGAGTTGCCAGGCGCTGAGGCAGGTTTTGACGTACCCCGCTAGGCTCGCTTCGATTTCCTGATCACTCATGCCCTCCTTACGACACTCACGGAGCCAGTCGCACTGATCGTGCCTGGACTCGACGCTATCGCCATCACCATCGCCGTGCAGTAGGTATCTGGCGAGATCTTTTTCCTCGGCCTCATCTTCGGACTGGCGCTGATTATACGCATCCGTTAATACCAGCACTTTTTCTGTGACGACACTTATACTGCCGTCGAACTCCACATAAGTGTCGCCATCGATATCGGCCTGCTCGATATCTCTCGATATCTCGGCCACAAATCCGTACAGGTTTTGCAGGATTAAATACTCGCTTATCCCCGATGCCCGCCATGCTGAAACCTGATCGGCCAACCGCTCCGCATGGCCCTCCTCGTTATCACCCCCCCATTCGATCGTGCCCCACATTATCCGCCACGCCAGTCTATTCTCGGCATTCTCCAGCTCGGTATTAGTCTCGATTATCTTGTCCTGTTCCATGTTTTTTCTCTCTATCTAAAAAAAAGACGCCAGCACCCCGCTCTGTCAAGCAAGGACACTGACGCCTGGGGTTCTATATTTTGCTGTGACAGCAGCATATCCTATGTCTTCAACGTATTATATGCGAACCCTTTAAAAAAAGTCAAGCGGAAATCTTTTTATCGGTTAAAAATAAAAGCCCCTTGACAAACCGCCATGCTATATCCTATACTACATCAGATCGCCCGCGATGGTACTCGCGTACAAAAATGCCCATTTGGGCGGATCAGGAGCCCCGCTAGTACCATAGCGACTCCTGATCCGTTTTTTTGTGAGAGCTTGCTATGGTACAGCATCAGCACATCAGGATCCCCGCCGGAGTTGCCCCCTCATTAGCCATACGTTGCCTACGACATGCCACTGTGGGGGCCAGGTGGGACGACGTATATATCGACGCACGCAAGATCGCTAGCCTGCTACGGCGGGCAGGTGTCGCCAAAGCCCGGTGCGGAGACGTATACCGGTGGGTACTCTGTATGGCCGAGTCGGTGGCCTACAGCACCCACATCCTGAGCAAAGGGGGTGCCGCGTGAAAAAAGCGATGACTCTAAAAACTCTGCTGGTCGATTACCAGTCGAGGATGTTCGACGCGGGATACCAGGTGACTCCCGAGGGCGTGTACGATGTGCATACCGAGGACCTGGTAATGCCATACGACGAGTACGAGGAGTACCTGGAGCAGAATCTTGCTACCCGAGGCCACGGACTGCTCAACAGGTTGTGCATAGGGGCCGACAGTGACGACGATGACGATGATGAGGATTACGGGGGATACTGAGTAAGTTTTAACCCCGCCGGACGTTCCGGTGGGGTTAAATCATGTTTGTGGCAAGCTATTTGTCTTTGGCCGCTCGTAGCGATAGATAAGTATGAAGGTGATACGAGGCTATAAAACCGAGCTTGACCCCAACAACGTCCAACGCACACTGTTGCTAAAACACGCAGGAGTGGCTCGATTCACTTTCAATTGGGGTTTGGCCGAGAAAGTTAAAGCCTACGAAGCCAAGGAAAAAACTCCAAGTGCGATGGACCTTCACCGTCGCATCAATCAGTTGAAAAAGACCGATTTTCCTTGGATGTATGAGGTATCAAAGTGTAGCCCGCAAGAGGCTCTACGAAATCTAGATCGTGCCTACGACAATTTCTTCCGCAGATGCAAGCAGAAGAAATCCGGACCGAAAGGTTTCCCTCGTTACAAGTCCAAGCATCGGGGTATTGGTAGTTTTCGTCTTACAGGCTGGATCAAGGTAGAGTCTAACCGTATATGCCTACCGAGAATAAAATGGTTACGGCTGAAGGAACATGGCTACATCCCCTCCGAAGGTGTTAGAATTTTATCAGCCACGGTTAGTGAGAAGGCTGGTCGTTGGTTCGTTTCGGTGCAGGTAGAAACAGATACTCCGACGCCACTACAAAAGCCCGAAGCAGTTGTGGGTGTCGATCTTGGAATTAAAACTTTGGCGGTGTGTAGCGACGGTAAGACGTTCGCGAACCCAAAGGCTCTCCGTAGTCGGCTCCCCCAATTGCGGCGCCTACAACAGCATATAAGCCGCAAGGTCAAAGGCTCAAATAACCGAAAGAAAGCAGCACGAAAAGTAGCCAAGCTACATAGTCACATTTCCAGTATCAGGAAAGATTGTCTTCACAAAATTACCAGCGAATTGACGAAAACCAAGTCGATGCTGGTCATTGAAGACCTGAATGTATCTGGGATGATGAAGAATCACTGTCTTGCTCAAGCTATTCAGGATTTGGGTCTTGGAGAGTTTCGGAGACAGTTGGAATATAAGGGAATGTGGAACAACTGCAAGATCGTAGTTGCTGATAGATTCTTCCCATCATCGAAGCTCTGTTCGGTGTGTAGCCGTATCAATGAAAAGTTAACGTTAGCCGATAGAGTATGGACTTGCGAAGGTTGTGGTGTCCACCACGATCGGGACAAGAATGCTTCGACTAATCTCGAAAACTATGGTAAAAAAGTCGCCGCCAGTTCGCCGGAGACTCTAAACTCACCTATCGAGACGGAAGCTCTGGCGTTGGCGTAAGCCAGCACGAAACTTTTGTCGATGAAGTAGGTATCAAACAGGAAATGCGATGGATTTTGTTGCCATAGATTTCCGTAAGTTTTGAAGAACGGCTACTAATCGTTTGGATCTAGGGACTAAGTTTTAACCCGCCGGACGTTCCGGTGGGGTTAAGCTTTTGATAACCTTTACTATCCTTCGAATGACAACATCTCGATAAGCGATATCCACATGGCCAGCACTCACGGTGATCGTTCGCAGGCTCCTCACGTCACTTACAATTGGGCCAAGCCACTTTTGCCGTATAAAGATATCGTACTCGCCCGCGGACACTTTGATCTTTCCCACCGGATCGATCAGAACCAGGTAGTCCGCTCTATCACTACGACAAATCGTCTGTGCCCCTAGCGAGTGCCCGATCAGAACCAAACGGGAGTGCGGATACTTTTTAACGATTCCATCGATATCCCCCAAAAACCCGTTATAAGTACCGGCACTAATAACCCTCACTCCCCTACACTCTCTGGCTATAGTGCGGGCAATTCCCCCCGTTTGGTTATGCCCAAGCCCGCCTACCACGATAGCCAAAACCCCCCTCTCCCCCTCTCCCGTACCCACCTCATACGGGAGAGAGGTCGTCCTGCATCCGCAGCAGATCAGCAGGACAATCCCTCCTACAAATCCCCACTTACCCCCTTTTAACATCGATCTCCGTTATAAAAGTGCCTAGTCGATCGGTGATAGCCCTCACGCCGTCTACAAGGGCCTTAATCGCGATTTGGTTTTCCGCCATAGATTGCTCCAGTTTTTTGATTTTATCATCATTAGATGGATGTTTCGGCGGTAATTCGACCAACAGTGGCGGGGTATGAGTGATCTTTACATCAGCTCCCACATAGTTGACGTTCGCCACTAGCTTTTCGCCATTCGCTCCTGACCAAGTGAACACTTCGGTATTAGGCCAAACGAGCGTATTGTAGGGGATCGTATACTGAGAGTTTTTGACTTTAGGATCCTGCGTTACAGTGAGTACGCCTGTCGCGATCAGGTTCGAGTGTCTAATAATAGTTGTATTATCGATGAGCATCTGAGCTTCGTTTTCGGGATTAACGTTCCAGTACGCAAAGCCCCCACCGATCTTCTGCGGAAAATACCAGATATTTCGCACTCCATGACCGAGTAGCGACCATACCATAACGCTCTGCTCGCTTGGCGTAGGCCCGCGCTTAAAGCCGGTTCCGCCAAACGCACACTCAACATAAGCGTCAAGGCATTTGCCACCCGCGGCGTTGATTTTATCAGTGACGTTTGCGGGCCAGTACAAGTGTCCGCCGTCGCCATTGAAGTTTTTGGGATACAGATCGTGGCTATGAGTATCAGCAGCTCCCATGTACGCTTTATGCCACTTTAGATCATCCCGATAGTATCCGGAATTTATATTTGGCCCGGCGAAGTTAACGACAATAGGGAGTGTCGTTTGCTTCTTCCATCGAGCATACCGCTCTTGCAGGATACTCGGCTGCGTCCACCCGATGTTTGAAGGGTGTGGGGCATTTTCGGGAGTGTAGATACGGGCTAGGTAGGCCCCTTTCTCCGCCGGCGTCATCTTGCTGATGTGAGCGTCGTTATAGCGATTTAGATCTGGTTCATCGTCCTGACAGATCGACAGTACGTTTGGATGTAGTGATCCGAGCGGTACGTTTTGGGTATCCGCTGCGGTCCCTTGAATCATCAGGTAAAACCCACGCTTGACGGCTTCATCGATCCATACCGTAAGTGGGATACTACGATAAGTGGCTTCATAACGATGGAGGGCATTTGCTCCCAGTGATCTCATCCGATCGAAGTTCTCGATTGGCTGCGCATCATACCCGATCAAAATAGGTGGCTTCATAGTATATCCTTTTAAAATTACACCTTCTATATCGGCATTTAAAAACCTTTAACGCCGCGAGCATCCTCGACAGGGTGGCTTTACTCGAATAGGAGGAGTAGGAGTATCTGTCTCTATCTGCATCTTCGGGAATTTACCGAGCGGGCAGCCGCTGATAGCCGCGTGATTTACCACTGCCCCACCATCGATTGGACAGAGGCAAGCTCCTTGACAGGCCGGCATCAGGTGTGACGCGCGGCAGCTATAGCAAATGTGTAAATTTATACTCATAATTAATCCAGTGTTACTCTTAAATCAGGGGCTACGGTTGCAGTGGCAGCAGCGATAATCGTTGCCGCAAAGCTTGCAGTGCTTGCTAGCAGTCCGCCAACAACTTTTGTCATTACTGCACCCTGCGCCATATCAGGAGCTAGCCCGATACAGACAGGCGGCGTTGTGGCATCGACTCGGATACCCGCCCATAAATGAGTTCCCGCACTTATGGGGGTTGCGAAAGCAGTGGTGTTCCGATTTACGCCCAACGCCGTTACTGCATTAGTCACTCCGCTGATGATTTTCGTAAGCGTTTGAGCTGTTTTATTCGGCGGAAGCGGCGATGAGTATAGCCCGACCTCCGAATTAAAAACAGTCGCGGCTACCGTGGTCACCTGAAACTCAACGTATTTTGGCGTTAGTGCGATTTTAGTTTGACCAACGTAGACAAAATACACATCTTCAGTGACGAGTAAAAAAGTAGATGCCTTGGCTAGTTGCGAGTAAAAAACTCGTTGAGTGTCATAGGATAGACGATCTGCCAGATTTACCAGCGATACATCCATCGCCTCATACGCGCCACCTACCGTATAGGTGCCATCCGACCTTCGTACCAAACTTTTATATGTAGTATAAGCCATTTTATTCTCCAAGTCTCAAGAATCCTATTTCAAGCATTAGTATCCACTCCGCTTCGCCAACATCCAGCAAGCTTGGCGGAATCGGGGGGGCAAGGGGTTATCGTTACAGTGCCGTTTTTAGTGACCTGTCCATCGCACGACTGAGCGACAGGTACAGGTGGCGCCAGATAGAGGCAAAAGCCGGTTGTTTCGCTGGCGATTCCGTTAAACTCGACGACATGAAGCTGAGAGTAGGCAGTTTGCGAGTTATCCAAAACAACTGATTCGCAGCAGGTGGGCGACGAGACAACATCTGATACGAAAATATTAGCGATAAAACCGCCTGTACCTGCAACATAGAGTGACGCATAGCATATCACCTGCCAGCCGCTGGCAGTACGTTCGGCGAGTATCCTAAAGTGCACTGTCTCCTGATAGGGGGCTCCGGCACAAATATCCCCATGAAATGTTTCGATCGTTAAGGGTGCCGGAATTACATTGCCATCATCATAGATCTCATACTCCCAAACGCACTCGCTGATTTGGGTTAACGTAAAAACCATACCTGCCATCGATCCAGTGACTTTCATCGACACGTCTTGGTGGAAGCCAGAAGGATAAAACGACTCGGCAAGACAAGTAAAATTCTCTACGCCCCCGGAAAAGGCAACGGATATACGGCTTGGCGTATAGCACTCTGCTCCGCTGCTACAATGTATACACTCGAAGTTAGCAGGTGCGGGGCAAGGCTGGCACGAGAGGCAGTAGCAGGTGTTCGCTCCGCCGTCATCAAGCAAAACATCCCCGTCATCATTTAAAATGACACCCCCATTATCGTCTAAAAATACATCGCCGTTTGCCATAGAGTGCCTTTATGCAGGTACGCATCCGCCTGTGCCATAGATCTCACCCGCATCCCACAACTTCAGAATACCAGCATGGTAGAACGCACTTCCATATCCTCCGCCCGCAACCGTTCTACCGAATGGCCTACCTTTTAATGGCGTCATAACCGTTCCAAGCTCGGCCCCTGCAAGTGAGGATACTGTATAGGTCCAGGTTGCAGCAGAACCTTTATCGCCCTGTACACCGCCGTCGTATATGACAGTGACGGGGAAAAAACCACCAGGTGGGGACGCATCCATAACCCACCTAAAAACTGGCTTAGTATCTGTCGTATCGGCATCCTCGGTCTCTCCCCAAAAGTATACAACCGAATCGACGGTTAAAAGATGGGTTTCATCCTTATACTCCGCCATGTTATATACTGTAACCACTTTTAGGTAGTCGGGCTGAGAGCTTTCGAGGTTCACCACTTCGCCCGCAACTGAGCTTCCGTCGCCCATTTCTACGGGTTCAAGATGATTGCCGGTGGGTGCCAGCACTTGAACCTTAACATGATATCGGGCGTCCGTATAATCCGCTTCGCCGCTATATCCCGCGACCACTATTTTCCCCCAATATACAAATCCGTTCAAGGGTGTGCTTTTGCCGTTAGTAAATACGCCTCCCCCTACCCGATTTACAGATGTATTTTCCCCGTTGTCACTATAGCCCATTTTCCGTAGGGCAGTGACAGTCTCCTGTAGGTGGGACGCCTCAAGCTTATCCCCTTTTTTCCAGTCGCTTAGTGACATAAAAAGATCCTCTTAGGTAATGGGCAGGTTGAGGAATTCGCTGAAGTCCGCTTCGTAGTACAGCTTGGTGAAACGCTTGTAACCATCTTCAGGCACGCGCTTTGCGTTCGGGGGATACCCGCCGCTCGCCATGCGATAGATGGCCCAAATATCCCACGTTTCCTGGCGATAATCGAAGTTTGCAGTGATCTCATATGATCGGCCATAGTCTGTAGTGATCGCATCTATCCCGCTGCATAGCCATGTATGGGGTATGCCACCTCGAAACGCCGATAGGTTCACTTTGCCGAGAAAACGATCTTGGAGGGTTTCGGGATAGGTGGGATAGGAGAGTGTTTGTATGCCGAGAACCTGCTGTCCGCCTTGCCAACGCCGCTTAAAAACAAGTCGCTTAGCGGGTTTGTATACTTGTACTGGCGCGATCTGCGGCTTAAGGGCGCCATCTTTATCTTTAGCTCCCGACCAAAATACATTAAGCGGAGTGATCTCATCTCTCTCAACATCCGTTGTTTCGCTCCTCACGTTCGAATCGAACTGGACGACCCACCCCTCCGCTCCATTTTGGTCTCGGCCCTCGTAGATATACGTCACAACAACTGCCGCCATGTTGTTCGACATGCCAACTACCGAAAAGCGTTTTGCTCTACAGATAGTGACAACCGGATGGGGTGAGTTTTTTGGAGGGATACCCGATGCAGTAAAAGCCTGCCATAGCACACTTGGATCTGCATCCCCCGAAGCCGAAATGTCCCTCACAACGAACGACCTGCGGATGGATATGGTTCCATCATCCACTTCGAGTCCGGAATCTTTGATTAGATCAGGTAAAACTTCTGCCATAGTGCTCTCTCTTTTTTAAGATGCTGTAAATCCGCCGCTAAGTGACTGCTGAATTTTCATTAAGTAGTCGCGCATGTCGTTAAAGATCTGTGGGTCTACGGCGTTATACCCACTTGCAGCGG
>Ga0163144_10006728_pt1 | contig 25304 bp, 22 predicted proteins | sample OliLak19BULKMAT1_FD_123175 | JGI IMG/M metagenome (GOLD analysis project Ga0163144, IMG submission 123175) | Freshwater microbial mat bacterial communities from Lake Vanda, McMurdo Dry Valleys, Antarctica - Oligotrophic Lake LV.19.BULKMAT1 | ecosystem: Environmental > Aquatic > Freshwater >... | reverse complement strand
TCAATGCACATCCGGAATTTGCGGCGCGGGTCGTCACTGAACTGCGCGGTCTGACCGGTCACCTTTTTTGCCGCGCGACGAACTCCTATGAAGCGTTGCAGAATCGCGATGCCTGCGTCGAACTCTCCGGAGCCCTCAAGACCGTCGCCGTCGGCCTGTTGAAAATCACCAACGACCTGCGCCTGCTCTGCTCCGGTCCCCGGACCGGGTTTGCCGAGATCGAGTTGCCTGCGATCCAACCCGGCTCGAGCATCATGCCCGGCAAGATCAATCCGGTGATACCCGAGGCGGTGAACATGGTGGCTGCGCAGGTCATCGGCAACGACACCGCGATCACGGTGGGCGGTCTCAACGGCAGTCTCGATCTCAATGTCATGATGCCGGTCATCGCCCACAATCTGCTCGAAAGCCTCGAGTTGACCGGCAGCGCGGCACGAGTGCTCGCCGACAAGTGCATCGTCGGTATCGTCGCCGACGTCGAGAAGTGTAGGTCGATGGCCGAGCGGACAGCGGCACTGGTAACCGCCCTCGCGCCGATCATCGGCTACGACGAGGCCGCTCGGGTCTACAAGACGGCGCTTGCGGAAGACAAATCGATCCGCGCCGCGGTGCTCGGCGCAGGCCTGGTCGACGCGGCTGTGCTCGACGAGATTCTCGACTTGCGCGAACTCACTCGGGGAACTCGCAAGTGAACCAACTATCTGGTTCCCCGACTGCGGGTTGCATGGTAGCGTCCCCGGCGGGGAGAGGGCTACGGCTGCAGCCCGGCGTCTCAACGAGGAGCATGCGAGCTGAACCGCGGATAGCTGAAGGGTTGGATATTGCCGAAAGCGACAGGATCGCCCGGCAAGTCCGCGCCCGTTTCCGGCGCTGCTGGACGAATGCAGCTTGCTCCGTGCGCCTGCTCAGTCCAAACGGCGTTTACGTCGAGGGCTGGGTCGTCGTCAACAACCACCATCCAATCGTCATCGAACACGGTTGGTGCGAAATCGACGGCCGGATCATCGATCCGACGTACACGCCGTTCGTCAGCAACCTCGAGCCGCCGCTCGCCTACTTCGGGGGCTCGCGCTTCGGGGTGCGGGAGGCAGAAATCGCCTTGGACCGCGGCCGCCTGCCGATCGCCTGGTCGCGCACGGATTCAGAATACAATCGCGCCTTCGACCGCGCCTGGTTCGAGTCCGGGCGCGCCTTGGTACACGAGCCGCGCCCGCGGACGCGCGTCGTCCATGTTCGGCGCGAGCCAGCCGAGGTCTTCGTCGGGCGGCCATCGCAGTGGGCGAATCCCTACCACATCGGGGTCGAGGGCACGCGTGAACAGGTATCGTTCAAGTATCGCGAATGGGTGATCCGCCAGCCGCGTCTGCTGCGCGACATCCGCGCCCTGCGCGGCAAGGTGCTCGGCTGCAGTTGCGCCCCGCTGCCGTGTCACGGCGACGTCTTGGCAGCGCTAGCCGACTACGGCTGTGACACGATTGAAACGATCGACGCGACGACGCTCAACGGCCAGCTGAGCGATCGCTGAATCGCAGCCTAGCCGGTCGCCGGCAGCTACGCGGAAGCGTGCGCCATCGCCGCTGCGGCCGTGTGTCGCTGCCTGGCACCAGCGAGGTTACCACTGCAAGCGCGGCGGAAAGAATTCATCGACGAGTTTGCGATAGTACCCGCGCAGGCCGTCGACGTCCGGCCGCTGCTCCCCTTTGGAATACAGGTCGTATGGGTTGAACGCACGAACCCAGTGCATCATCACCCGATCGGTCGTGTTCATCAGCCACCCGTAGCTGCCCTCGCGGTGCGCGGAGTAGAACGAATGGTAGCGGATGATGTAAACGGCTTCGGCAGGAAGGTAGGGCCGCACGACGTGGTAGAGGTACTCGTCGTGTCCCCACGACATGTGCACGGCGTCGAGGCCACAGCCTTCCTGGTAGATTCCACAACGACTCGCGTAGGCCACCTTGCGCCGATCGGAGTTGTCGGCGAAGAGTTCTGCGTGAACGATCGTGTCCGCGAAACTGCAGCCCACCGGAAACGTGTCGCCCACCACCGCCCACTGCGGTTCGCCGAACAAGGTGAGTACCTTGCCGAGATCGTGGATCAGCCCCGTCAGCACCAGCCACGGCGGTCGGTGGTCTCGTCGCAGCGCCTCCGCCGTCTGCAGGGCGTGCTCGAGTTGAGTCAATTCGGTGTCGGGATCACTGTCGTCGACGACTTCGCCGAGGCGCTCGAATGCCTCCCAGACGCTCATCGTGCGCTTGCGCGGCGGCAGGTACTCACGCTTCTTCGCCAGCACGAAGTCGAGCGTCTGGGCGACGTGGTTCAGCCGGTACAATTCACGGACGCTCGGGCGCGCTCCCTCCGAGTAGTCGCGGAAACCGCGATCGGCAGGCGCAAGGGCAGTATTGATCGATTCGTTTGATTGCACGTTGTTGATCCCCGAACACCGCGAATCATGCGGTCGCGAACATGGTATTACAAGCGCGAATTCACGATCTTGCTTTAGTGGAACGGTGCCCCGGCCCATATATCCAACGCACCGCTCCCCCGCCTGCGGCCCAAAGCCTTCCACCCTCCGTAGCGGCGCCACTGCGGCGGACGGGTCGGCGGACGGGCCGTTGGCTCGCTTCGCCATACAAGCGCAAAAATTCTACTTTTCTTGAACGACTTTCCACGGCCAAAGGTCACTAGTCCGATGAATCCATCGTTCCCCGTCGACGATCTGCTTCCCGAACTCGTTTCCGCCCTGTCAGCGACGGGACGAGCGGTGGTGCAAGCACCGCCCGGGTCGGGTAAGACGACGCGCATTCCGCCCGCGCTGCGCGACGCGTTCGCCGCTGCTGGCGAGATCGTCGTGCTCGAACCGAGGCGAATCGCGGCGCGCGCCGCCGCCGGCTATGTGGCGCGCCAAGGCGGCGGTCGACTCGGTGATGACGTGGGGTACCAGGTCCGCTTCGAACGCGTCGGCGGACCGAAGACACGACTCTGGTTCGTCACCGAGGGGATGCTGACACGCCGACTCGCGCACGACCCCTTTCTCGAGAATATCGCCGTGCTCGTCCTCGACGAGTTCCACGAACGACACATCCATGCAGATGTGGCCCTCGCCGTCGCGTGCGAACTGCAGCGCACTGTGCGCCCGGATCTGAAGCTCGTCGTGATGTCGGCTACGATCGATGCGGAGCCGATCGCTGCGCACCTCGGTGGCTGTCCGATCCTCACGGCTGAGGGGCGCCGCTATCCGGTGGATGTGCATTACCTCACCCCGGCTGCACACGAACCGCTTCCAGGCCGTGTCGTCGCCGCGCTCGACCTGGCACTGCGCAGCCGTCCGGGCGATATTCTCGTCTTCCTCCCGGGCATCGGCGAGATTCGCCGCGTCGGGGATGCGGTCGCGCCGCTGGCGCGGACGCACGATTGCGAACTGCTCTTCCTCCACGGCAACCTGTCGCTCGATGAGCAGCAACGTGTACTCTGTCCGTCGTCGCACCGACGAATCATTCTCGCCACCAACGTCGCCGAAACGGCGTTGACGATCGACGGCGTCACCACGGTTATCGATAGCGGCTTGGCACGCGTTTCCCGCTACGACCCGAAGCACGGGATCAACAGCCTCGAGCTGACGGCAATCAGCCGTGCGTCAGCGGACCAGCGCACCGGGCGCGCCGGGAGAACGGCCCCTGGGACGTGCTTTCGCCTTTGGTCGAGTGCCGAGCAGTTGGGGCGGCTCGAACGCGAAGTGCCCGAGATCGCGCGCCTCGACCTCGCCGAACTCGTGCTGCAACTCCGCTCCTGGGGACTGTGTGATCCGGCCGGGATGGCGTGGCTCGACGCGCCGTCCGCCGCGGCGTTGCGACGCGCGGAGTCCCTGCTCGCGGAACTGGGTGCGACAGACTCCCCGGGGGGGAGCCTCACGGATGTCGGCGAGTGTATGTTGCGGGTGGCGGCAACGCCGCGTCTGGCACGAATGCTGGTCGCGGCCGAACGCCTGGGGCAGGCCGCCGCCGGATGCCTTGCCGCGGCACTTGCTTCCGAGCGCGACATCCGCTCCGCGCGTAGGGGAATCACTGTCGACCCGAGAGGGATGGTGCGGCGCCATGCGACATTCCCCAGCGAGGTGCGCGCTTACGGCGGCTCCGATCTGGTCGAGAGAGCTGAACTCTTCGTGACGGCACAGCGAGCGCGATTCGAGCGCGCCGCTTGTGACAAGTTGGGTCTCGATCGGCGCACGCTGGTCGCGGTCGATCGTGCTCGCGAGAATTTTGCTCGCGGGTTGCGGCAACGGGGTGGAGTCGAAGCGATCGATCTGGATGCGGATGTCTTGCGCCGTAGTCTGTTGGCGGGTTTCCCAGATCGCGTCGTCCGTCGCCGCGAGGTGGGGTCGGCCCGGGGGCTGATGGTGGGCGGCATGGGCGTCGTGCTCGATGCCGATAGCGCCGCGGCAGGGGCGGAGCTCTACGTTGCGCTCGAACTCGATCGCGGCGATCGCAAGCAGTTCGCCGAAGCGCGCGTGCGCCTGGCGAGCGCCATTGAGGCAAGCTGGCTCGCCGAGGTATTTCCCGGGAACTTGCACGAAGACACCAAGCTCGAGTTCGACCCGGCGCGCCGCCGTGTGATCGCGCGCACGGTCGTACGCTATCTCGATCTTCCCCTCTCGGAGTCGATAGCGACTGAGGTGGACGCCAGGAGCGCGGGTCCGGTTCTCGCGGCCGCTGCGCTGGCAGCGATCGACGAGGCTGTCGAGCTTGGCGTGGCCGAACGAGGCTTTCTGGCGCGTGTCGGATTCATGCATGCGTGGCTTCCCGAGGCGGGCGCAGGCGATCCGGACGAGTTGCTTGCGACCGTGATCGGGAGGTTGTGCGCGCAACGACGCAGCTTCGCTGAACTGCGTCGCGTTGCGCTATTGGCGGAACTGCAGCGGGCGCTGCCGTACGAACCAGCCGCCATTCTCGCGCGTGATGTGCCCGAAGCCTATGAGTTGCCGTCGGGCCGCCGTGCGCTCGTGCGCTACGAGGGAAAGCGACCGCCCGTGGTTGCCGCGCGTGTACAGGAGCTTTTCGGCCTGACGACAACCCCGCGTCTCGCGCGCGGGCGCGCGCCGCTGGTATTCGAGATCCTGGCGCCGAACATGCGGCCGGTGCAGATCACGGAAGATCTCGCGAGCTTCTGGCGCAATGGTTATCCGGAAGTGCGCAAGCAACTGCGCGGGCGCTACCCGAAGCACGAGTGGCCCGAGAACCCTTTCGCCGCGACACCGACGAGCCGACCGAAGCGGCGCAGCAGCAACTGAGCCCGGTGTATCTGTACGCTCGCGCCGTCCACGTCCGAGGTCCTGCCTACTTCAAGTCGTCACGTGTGTAGCCGAGCAGGGTGCGTGCCATGATCAGACGTTGGATCTCACCGGTGCCTTCGTAGATGTCGGTGATGCGCACGTCGCGAAACCACTTCTCGATCAGGTGATCGCGCGAAATTCCCATCGGACCGAGGATCTCGATGCATCCCTGGGTGATCTCCTGCACGGCTCGGCCGGTCTTCGCCTTGCAGACGGAAGACTCCATGTTGTTCGGTTGCTGCGTGTCGGCGAGATGCGCGGCGCGTAGAATCGACAGGCGCGACGCCTCGAACTCGGCTTCGAGACGCAAGAATCGCTCGACGACGCCCGACTGGGCCAGGTGCCCGCGGCCGTACTCGATCTCCACGCCGGCCGCGCGCAAGGCATCGCGGGTGAAGTCGAGCGCTGCCTCCGCCATGCCGAGGCCGATCGCGGCGACGAACGGGCGCGTCATGTTGAAGGTCTTCATGACCTCACGGAAGCCACCGGAGGTTCCCTTGGGCACCGACTCATCGAGGCCCAGTAGTTGGTCCTTCGGTACGCGACAGTCCTCGAAAATGTAGTGGGCGGTATCGTCCGCCCGGATGCCGAGCTTCTTCTCCTTGCCAGCGATGATGAATCCCGGCGCATCCTTCAGGACGATGAATGACTTGATGCCGGCACGTCCAGCCGATTTGTCGATCGTCGCCCAGACGACGACGCCGTCGGCGCGACAGCCAGTGGTGACGAAGATCTTCTGGCCGTTGAGAATCCACTCGTCGCCGTCCTTGACGGCGGTCGTGGTGACGCGTGACGGGTCCGAGCCGCAGCCGGGTTCGGTGATCGCCATTGCCAACGTGAGTCCGCCCCACTTCTGCTTTTGCTCGTCGGTGCCCGCCGCCGTCAATGCGGAGTTGCCGAGACCGCGTTCCTGGCGTCGCAGGCGCACGGAGTAGTCCCCCCATGTCTGGCCCATCGCGATCAACGTACTCAGCGTGTTCAGTGCCGTGTCCGCTTCGCCGCGATTCGCCATCTTGTGGATGAAGCTCGGATGCGTGTCGGCCTCGGGTAGCTTCTGCGGCGGGAACTCGTGTTCGTTCTCGTCATAGAAACGCGCGTAGTTGCGCGCGATCAGGGCTTCGCTGCGAACTGCTTCGAGAACCGCGTTGTCGTTTGCCGAAAGCTCGAAATCGATCATTGGGTTACCTCAGAGAAAGGGCCAAGGGGCAAGGGCGAAGTAGCGCGGGGGCTCACACGCTGCCGATGCCTTCGAGGACGCCGAGGGTGCGCGCGTTGCGGTACCACATCTCGACGGGGTTGTCGCGAATGAAGCCGTGACCACCGAGGACCTGAACGCCGTGATCGGCGATCCACATCGCTTTGGTCGTCACGAACAGGCGGGCCAAGTGGGCGCTCTTGGTCGCATCGATCCCCTGTTCGAGTTGGCTTGCCGCCTTCCACGTCATCCAACGCGCGCAGTCGATCTCCATGTGCATCTCCGCGAGGCGGAAGGCGATCGACTGCTTCTTCGCAATCGGTTCGTCGAAGGCGACGCGGTCCTTGGCATAGGGAACGCAGTACTCCAGGACTGCGCGCGACAAGCCGGTCAACACGGCGGCGAGCGCGACCCTGCCTTGATTGACGATTCGACCGACATCGGCGCCGGCCTCACCACCGAGTCGCGAAGCGGCGGGAACCCGAACGCCGGCGAGTTCGAGACGCGCCGTTGCCAGCGACTTGAGGCCGAGGTTCTTTTCCGGTTCCGAGATCGTCAATCCGGGTGCGTCGCGTGCGACGATGAATGCGTCGTCGCGCGACCCATTGCGAGCGACGACGAGAATGAATCCGGTGCGTTCCGCCATCGGCACGAAACATTTGCTTCCGGTTAGCACGTAGTCCGCGCCGTCAAGTGCCGCGGTCGTGCGCAGGCGAGAAACGTCGAACCCGGGTGTCGGCTCGTTCAGCGCCACCGTGGCGGCCGTGTAGTGTTCGCCGCAGAAGGCGGGCAGGTAGGTGCTCTTTTGCGCATCGGTACCTTGATCGGCGATGGCATAGGCGAACCCGGCGGCGCCGGTGGCGGCGAGCGCGAGCGCAGCATCACCGCAGGCCAATTCTTCGAGGACGATGGCGTTGGTCAACGGCGATCGCATCGAGCCGTAGCCGCCGACGCTCTCCGGGAGCTGGGTTGCGGCCAATCCGAGTTCCCAGGATTGCTCCAAGAACGAATCGGGGATCGCCGCGTTCTCATCACAATCGCGAGCGACGGGTCGTATCGCCTGTTCGGCGAAGACGCGCATCGCCTCGCGGGCGCTCTCCTGCTCGTCGGTGGGGGTAAAGGAAATCATGGCTGCTTCCTCGCTTTCTTGACGCGTTTCAGCGCGGCCGCGGCTGCCGCTTTGGTTTTCTCTTCGTGGGCGCGCGAGATCTGGTGGAAGTAGAAGTCCAGCGCTTCGCGACTGCCGTCTTTGCTCATCTCGCCCTTACGGTACACCTCGCGCGGGTCGGTGATCCCGAGTGCAACTGCGCACCAGACGCGGGCGTCGGCGGTGTAGCGGACGTCGGCGTGGTCGGCGAAGCCGCCAACCACGGTGCAGCCGCCATCGACGATGCGCACGGTCCATACGCCACCGCCGAGGCCGGACAAGCGAATCTCAAAGGTGAGGTCGACCCCCTCGGTACGCTCCTCGCGGAGCAGGAAGGGCAGCGATTCGAGGATGGATTGCGCCGAGGTGGCACTGAAGCGGTTGGGGTCGACGTTGAGATCTTCGAGACCATGGCGCAGGTACCAACGCGCCAGGGCGGAGATGATCGGCTCGAGCGCGTGGCCCTTGCCCGCGACCGCGTAGGCCGGCCTTTTGTCCTGCTTCTGGGCGATGATGAAGCCGCCCGCTGCAAGCTTGCGCAGCCGGCTCGAGAGCACGCGCGGTGCGATGCCGGTGCGAATGCGTAGCTCCTGGAATCCCTTCGGGCCGCCGAGAAGCTGGCGCAGCAGAACGAGCGTCCAACGGTCGCCGATGACGTCGAGCGCGCGGCCGACCGGGCAGAAGATCTGTCCCGGGGGCAGGAGAGAGTTAGCGCTTGCGGCCTTTTGCGACTTCGCCGGCATCGCCCAACGGGCTAGCACGAACTCCGGCGAGTATTCAATAGATACTTGTATCGGTAGTCCATCGGCCCAATTTCAGGGGGCGGAACGCTGCGCCCGTCCCGGCCTCCCTCAACCGAGATAGTCGGGTTGCCAGCGGCGTCCGAGATCGACGATACGCTGCAATAGGTCGAGATAGCCGAGGTCGGCATGCTCCGCCGACTCCGCAAAGTCCTCGCCGTACGCGAGTTGTGGGTTGGGGTTCGCTTCCATGAAGTAGATCTGGCCCGACCCGCTCATGCGCATGTCGAGGCGGGCATAACCACTCAGGCCGAGGGCGACCCAGACGCGGCGACAGACATCGTGAATGCGCCGCTCGGTCTCCGGCCGTATGTTGCGCGCGACGCGGGTCCGGATGCGGTGGCGTTTCTGGTAGTTGCCGTTCCACTTCACCTGGTCGGTGGCGATGTGCCAGCGCGCCTTCATCTTGTCGAGGTGCAACTCCCAGATCGGTAGCAGCCGTGGCCGCCGGTTTCCGATTGCGCCCACATAGAGTTCCCGCCCCTCTATGAACTGTTCGACGATCGCGTCGGTGCCGAGCGCGTCATGGATGAACTCGACCCGTTGCGCGAGCTTTTCCGGACTCAGAACGACGGACGCCTGCGAGATGCCGTGCGACGAATCCTTGGTACGCGACTTGACGATGAGAGGGTAGGGCGCATCGCGCCGCAACCGTGGACGGCGACCGCGGTGGACGACGGTGAACCAGGGCACCCGGATTCCCTCCGCGGCGAGGATCGACTTCGAGAGCGCCTTGTCGCGCGCCAGCATCATGCCGCGTGGATTGCAGCCGGTATAGGCGACGCGCAGCAGCTCGAAGTAGCCCACGACGTTGTGGTCGAACGTTCCGATCTCGTGAAAGTCTTCGATCAAATTGAAGATAATGTGCGGGCGAAACTCTTCCGTCAGCTTGCCGACGACCCGGATGTCGGTTCCAACGCCGAGATTGACGACGTCGTGCTCGAGCACACGCAGGTTCGCAGTGACGTCGTACTCCATCTTCCAATTGACGGCTGCGAGGTCATGGCCACGTGGATCGGCAGGCGGCACGAGATCGTCGTGCATGACGGCAAGAATGCGGAGGTTCGACATGAGTGCAGCCAGACTGCTCTACTATCTATGGCGTCGACCACCTACACCGCAAGTTGCCGCAGCGATTCGATCAAGTGCCCTCCATGCCGTCCATGCAGTCCAGCGAATCGATCACCAAGCGGGCAATTCGCTCAAAACCTCCAAGTGAGATAACCGCGAACCGTGATCGGCTCGACCGGGTGCGAGTGAATGTCCTCGATGCCTTCGTCGGGCTCGCCGTTGAGGCGCGACGCGTAGAAGTAGGTGATGTCGTCGTCGCGCGAGTCGAAGAGATTCAGAACGTCGAGCGTGAACGTCAGATCGCCCCACGGGAACGCGAGCCATTCATAACCGGTCTGCAGGTTCACCAACGTTGTCGGATCGGATTCGATCGAACCATCCTCGATCAACGCGCGGGCTCCGAAGTGTCGCAATCGCAGGCTACCGAACAGGCCGTTCGCGAAGTCGCCCGCCGCGCCTACCGCGATCGTGCTTTCCACGGCTCCCGGGATGTCATTGCCGGCTGGGTCGCTGTCGCGAAACGCCGACTCCGTGAAGGTCAAATCGGCATCCAATGTCAGCCACTCCAACGCGCGCCAGTAGTTGGCGAACTCGATGCCATAGCGCCGACTCGGGCGCGTCGCCTCGGTGTTGCCGGCGTCGCCGATGAAGAGCAATTCGGAATCGAGTTCGAGCCACCATAACGCCAGGGTCGATTGGAGGCCCGGAACCCACGTCGTTCGCGTGCCGATCTCAGCGCCCTGCGTCGTCACCAACGGGTCGACGCGCTGCACCGCTTCGCCCGATCCCGGATCGGTGCGGATCGTCGTCCCACGCGCGTCATTGCTGTGAAAGCCGCGTCCATAGTTGAGGTAGACCTCCGTCTCGGCCCAGGGTCCGAGAACGAGGCCGACTTTCGGGCTGACGGTGCCGTCCGAGTCGTTTCCCGAGTTCTCCTCTAGCGGCAGTGCGTCGACCTCGAACCAATACAGGTCGCCACGCAATCCAGCGTTCGCCCGGAGCCATGACAGAATTGCGGTCTCAGCCTTCCAGTAGAGACCGACACTGGTCACCTCTACTTCGTCCTCGCGGACGACGCCGAGTCGCTGTCGACCCGCGGTGTTGAACAGGCCGACATCGCTGATGCTGTCGTGTCGTGCCTGCAGCCCCAGCGTGTGATGTACGTGGAGCCCACCAAGCGGGTGGGCGAGGTCATGTGACAGGTTGAAGCCGAGAATCGTGCGCTCGTCGATCTGCTGGAACTCGTCGCCGTTGGCAGGGTCGTCGAGAAAGTAGGTGAAGTTCGACCAAAGATTGAAATCGTAGAAGACCGCGTAGGCCTGCGCGCGGGTGCTGTTTTCGCTGCCATTCCAGAACTGTGCGGAGGCGGTATAGCGCGACGAATCGCCGCCGAGGTCGGGGTCGAGATTGCCGAGTCGATCGATGAGCCCCTGACGAACAGCACGTTCGGCGACCTGATCGGTCGAGTTCCAGTCCGACGAGTACCCGCTGGCGAGGAGGGACACACCGCGCTCGTCGTCACCCCAAGTCCACTTGGCAAAGCCGTTCAGCTTCTCGAGGTCTTCCTCGAGTTGCCAGGGGCCGTCGTAGAAATGAACCTCGCCGGCGACGAGTAGGTCACCGCCGGCGACACTCTGCGATCCTCCGGCGACGACACGGTAGTAGTCGTCCTGACCGATTCCCACCTTGATGAAGGGCTGGTCCAGGCGACGGAGGTACTCGATTCGCGACGTGCCGGCCGACGAGAAGTCGCCGACGTCGGCGTAGTAGGGGCCTTTGCGGTACTCGAGGCCGGCGATGAGTTCGGGAATCACCGAATTGAGATCGAGGTAACCCTGGCCGTGGCCGTGCGTCGGAAGGTTGAGCGGCACTCCTTCGAGGAAGGACGAGAAATCGGTCCCGTGATCGAGGTTGAAGCCGCGTAGAAAAAACTGGTTTGCCTTGCCCGTGCCCGAATGCTGGGTGGCGATGAGGCCGGGGATGCGCTCTAGCACCTCGCCGGCGCGCAGGAACGGTACGCGCTCGATCTCGGCCTGCCCGACGCGTCCCATCGACGCCGCCGGTGCGACGCCGACGAGGCTATGGGAACGCCCATAGACGACGATCTCATCGATCTTGGTGTTGCTCGCATCTTTGCCGTCATGGGCGAAGGCGGGAGTGCTGCAGAAGAGTGCGACGAACACGGTAGGTCCGGTCCGCCATGGGAATTTCGTATGCATTGAATGCTCCGATCCATGAGCTCTCGGCCAGCGCGAGCGCACGCAAACGCGAGCGCCCGGCTCGCACGGGAGCGGCTTCACTCAAACAAGCTGAAATATCGGAAGCGAAGGATCGGGCGGAGGACCGCGCGCGACGCGGTATGCGACGGGACGGAGCTGTGGTGCTATCGGCGGCTCGACATGGTCCGTTATGCCGAGCGGAAGGGAGATCGTGGCGCGCGCTGCACGGAGTAGCGCGAGCAGATACGGTTGTTGCGCGTGCCAATGCGACTTGGCGGAATGCGCATCGACGAGGATGGGGACCGTTTGTTCTTGCGTTATCGGATCGTGTCGACCTTCATGCTGATGGCCGTGTCCGTGCTCGGAGTCGTGTTCCTGGGTATGAGGTTGATCGTGCCCGTGCCCATGGCCTTGCGTGTGCCGAGGCCTCGCGTCGCCGACATGGACGTGCGGTCGGTCGCCGCGTGCGTGTTCGTGGGCGACGATCGAGGCACGGGGCAGGACGGCGACGGGAAGGATGAGCAGTAGCAGCGCGACGAGAGTTTTCGCATCCGCCTGCCGCCGATGCGTCGCGGCGCGTCTCCGTCCTCTCCTCATGGTACCTACCTAGCAAGCGCCCCGATCGTACGACAAGCACCGGTAGGACCATTTCCCCAGCCCGCTTGGCGCATGGCGTGTGGGCCGCTTCTCGACCTATTTCGTGTCCATTACGGTGACCGCGTCCCAGTCGGGCGGTGGCGGTTGCGCGGCGAACGCCCGGCAGCGCTCGATGTACAGCGCCGCCGGACCGTCGCCAGGGTTCGCTGCTTCGACGCGTTCGAAGGATTCAATGGCGTCGGCCCAACGGCAATTGCGATAAGCAGCGAGTCCACGCTCGAACTCGTCGATCACCGGCTGCCACCGCTCGCGGGCTCCTGCGGCGCCGAGAATCTCGTACATCCGCACGGGCTCGATGCGCCCCTTGACCCGCACCATGTCGAGCTCGCGGGCGACGATGGCGTCGCCCGCGGCGCGCACGGTGCTGTCGCTGGCGAGGATGCGGGTGCCGTATTTCTTGTTCGTCCCCTCGAGCCGTGCGCCGAGATTGACGTTGTCACCCATGACCGTCAGTGCGAGATGCTGCTCCGAGCCCATGTTGCCGAAGACCATCGGTCCGCTGTTGAGGCCGCAGCCGATCTCCAATCGGGGCCAGCCCCTGTCCTCCCACTTGCGGTTGAGTTCGGCGAGGCGTTCAACCATCTCGATGGTTGCCAGGCAGGCGCGACGGGCGTGATCGGGCTGCGCCAACGGCGCGCCCCAAACCGCCATCACCGCGTCGCCGATGTACTTGTCGAGCATGCCGTCGTGCTCGAAGATGATGTTGGTCATCGCGCCGAGGTACTCGTTGAGCAACTCGACCAACTCCTCCGGCGTAAGCTTCTCCGAGATCGAGGTGAAGCCGCGAATGTCGGAGAAGAACACGGTCATGTCGCGCTTGTCGCCGCCGAGCATGAGGCGTTCGGGCTGTTCGCTGACCAGGTCCGCCATCGACGGGCTGAGGTACAACGCCAGCGCACGGCGCACCTTGCGCTTTTCGCGTTCTTCGATGACGTACTGCAGTACCACGACACTGGTGTAGGTGAGCACGATCGAAAGGAAGGGGTAGACGAGGCTGAGCGGCATCCCGGCGTGTAGGTACACGAGTTGGCTGCCCCAGAGATAGGCCCCCAGCACCATGATCGCGTAGGCAAAGCCTACAAGGCCACGCAGGCGGCGCAGGCCCGTTCCCAAGAAGAGGGCGAGCGCAACGATGATGGAGCTGTCGATCGCCCCCGTCAGGCGCGGTTGGTAGACGAAGTCACCCTGAAGAATGCTGTCGACTACATTGGCGTGGATCTCGACGCCGGGAAACAGGGCTGCGAAGGGAGTCACTCGCACGTCGGCCACGGCGGTGGCGGTGACGCCAACGAGAACGATCTTGCCGGCCAATACTTCCGGGTCCACTTTGCCGTCGAGGAGGTCTACGGCGGGCACGTGCGGAAACGTATGGCTCGGGCCGCGGTAATTGATCAGCATGCGGCCGTCTTCGGCCACCGGGATCTCGAGTTCGTCCATGCGGATCGACGCGACGCCGAAATCCGCGAAGCGAAGTTGCAGCATGGGGTTTCCGAGCGCCGCCTGCAGCGTCGCGAGCGACAGCGGAACGGCGAAGCGGTCGCCGTGTGCGATCACCAGCGGCAGGCGCCGGATGGAACCGTCGCCTCCGTCCGGCGTGACGTTGAAGTACGCCATCGTTCCTGCAGCTGCGTTGAACTTCGGCAGACTTCCGCGTGCCCCAATGGCGCGCCAGACCTCCAACTCGCCCTTGCCGCCCGGAGTCCCTCTGACGATGTTGTATGTCGCGACCTCCGGCAATGCGCCTGCCGGGTCGGTGCTGACCGCTGCGGACTCCTGGGCCGGCCAGACTCGATCGAAGAAGAATCCCAGGACAGGGCGACTGCTGCGCTTCAGGCTCGTGACGAGCTCACCGTCCTGCTCAGCAAGCGTCGACTGCACACGTTGCCACGCTTCTGGGTCCACCGACTTCGGGCGCGCGCGGCGATGTTCCGTTTCCGTGAAGGTCGAGGGTTCGGAAAACATCACGTCGATGCCAATCGAAAGCGGTTGGGCTGCGGAGATCCGATCGAGGAGTTGCGCGAAGACCGTGCGCGGCCATGGCCAGCGACCGACCGTGTCGACGCTGCGATCATCGACCGCGACGATGACGACGCGGCCACTGGTCTCGATCGGACCGCGTTGCAGAAGCCTGTAGTCCATCGCGCGGAGATCCGTGAGATAGAGATAGCGTGCATCCTGAAACCTCAAGAAGCACAGGCCGACTGCGATCAGCAGGGCGATGCGTAGCGGCGTGACGAGGCGTCCGAGCATGATCAGGCGGCTTCTAGGACGTCTCGAGCAACGATTCCGGTGATCACTGCCCGAGTGGGCGTTGCGGGCTGGTACGCGGCTGCGGCACCGTTGCCGGGCCGGGGACGGTTTGGCCGCTGACGACCGCATCGATGAACGACAGGATCTGGTGGCTCGGTACCGCGAACGCGATGCCTTGTGCGCCCTGCGCTACGGCGGTGTTGATGCCGACGACTTCGCCGCTGAAGGTGAGGAGCGGGCCACCCGACGAGCCGGGGTTCAGCGCTGTGTCCGTCTGCAGGAATTCGATGTGCCGACCGGGGGTCTCCGCGAGTTGCGGAATCTTCCGACCGGTCTGGCTGATGATTCCCTCGGTCACCGTGTGGCCGAGTCCGAGCGGGCTGCCGATCGCAATGACACGGTCCCCGATCGACGCCGCCGGTCCATCGGCAAGCGCGAGGTAGGGAACTTCGTCGCCCGTCTCGGCCTTCAACAGCGCGAGGTCCAGCGCCGCATCGCGAGCGAGCACCGGCGCAGCGTAGGTCTTCCCGTCCGACGTCATGATTTTGATCGCAGAGGCGTGCGCGACGACGTGCGCGTTGGTGAGGAAATAGCCGTCGGGATGCACGAAGAAGCCGGAACCGAGCCCCTCCCCTGGAATCGAGACGCGAAAGTACGTTCCCGGCAGTGGCACGGGAAACAGGCTGATACGCAGAGGTCGCTCGGTAGCGGTGAAGACGCTCGCGACTGCGGGGATCGCTGCCGCGGCCACGCGCCGTGTGGTCTGCGAATCCAGGGCGATCGCGTCGGCGGACGGGACGACGGCCCGCATGACGCGATCCCGGGCGGCGCCGCGCAGATCATTGCCGGAGTCGGTGACGACGATCGCGGCGCCCGGGTCGATCGCGGCTTCGTCGTCGACCCGGGCGCCGATGCCGAGAATGGTGCAGCCAGAGAGAGTGAGCGCAGCAAGCAGTGCCACCATCGAGGTGCGTGAGGGAGAGTACATGGCGTGCTTCTCGCACATCGGCACCGATATCAGAACACGAGCGAGAGTCCGACGGTCGTTTGCAATTCGTTGCGGTCGTTACCCGTGGCCGGGGTGCTGTCGTACTGATCTGCGAGGGCCGCCCGGAAGTTCAGCATGCCGACGATCGGCATGGTCACCGCCAACTCGGAGCGGATCAGGTAGTCGTTGGCCCAATCGTCGATGGCGGGCAGGTAGTCGACGCGCCCGGTGAGCGCGGCGGAGTAGGGCAGTTTCACCCCCGTCTCGGCACCGAAGGAGATGCCGAAGAAGTCGTTCTTGTCGCCGCCGAAGAAACGCTCGAGCACGTAGGCAGGCGCCGATTCCACCTGGAAGAAAGCGGTTTCGCTCTTGTAGATCCGGTAGCCGAGACCGAGCTTCGGGACGAGACGGTAGCTGAGGCGTTCGATCTCATCGTACTCGGCGTCGAACGAGCTCAGCAGCAGCAACCTCTCCGTGAGGTCGTACTCGCCCTTGAGCAGGCCGTGGACCTCGTTGTTGAGGGTGCTCTCGGGTGCACCACGCTGCTTCTCGGTTCCGAACAGATACCGCGTGGCGAACACGAAGCGGGTTCCCGGCTTGCGGCGCTCGCTGTGGAAGCCGACCGTCGCATTGGTCGTGTCGGTGGTACCATCGGAGAGCGAAAAGCCGGCGTCGAGCGACGCTTCCCAATACCGCCATTGGCTGCGCAAACGCTCGATGCGCGACAGGGCGCCGTTGATCTCGTAGCCGAGAAAGATCGTTTCGACAGCGATCCAATGGGGTTCCGCGCCCGCGTCGCCGACGAGGAGTTGCCCGTTGTCGACCCCGAGCAGTTGCCCGCTCGCCTCGCCATCCTCGCCGTGGAGTACGAGGAACGCGCCCTCGCTGCGCATCGCCTCGATGTCTTCGAAGGCGATCGTCAGAGTGCCTTTGCCGAGTTCCGGTTCGATGTCGACACCGCTCGCTCGGACCGCGAAGATCGTACCGCGCAGGACGGTGCCATCCACGGTGATCTCATCGCCGCGCGCGACCGACGCAATCGTTCCCAGCAGGGCAACGGGAACGAGAAAGGCGATGGTTCGCCGGAGGTCTCTGGATTCCATGGATCACGATCTCCTGTGTCGGCAGAAAGCTGGGCTTGAAAAAGCACAAAGTCGGCGCCCAAACAAAGCTCACGACCGGACGGGCGAGCCGGTCGAATCCGTGCGGGGATTCCGCTATGGTCGAGCGTTCGGCGAGGAGATTATGGCGAAGACTCTATTGGATAAGGTTTGGGAAGCGCACTCCGTGCGCGAGCTTCCGAGCGGCCAGACGCAGCTGCTCATCGGTTTGCATCTCGTCCACGAGGTCACCAGCCCGCAGGCATTCCAGATGCTCCGCGAGCAGGGGCTCGGCGTGCTCATGCCCGAGCGCACGGTGGCCACGGTCGATCACATCATTCCGACCGACACCCGCCAGCGGCCGTACGCCGACGCGCAGGCCGAGGGCATGATGTCGGCAATCGAGGGCAACTGTGAGGAATTCGGCGTCCGCTTCTTCGGCGCTGAAAGCGGTCATCAGGGCATCGTTCACGTACTCGGCCCCGAACTCGGCCTCAGCCAGCCGGGCATGACCGTCGCCTGCGGCGACAGCCATACCAGCACCCACGGCGCACTCGGTGCGGTTGCCTTCGGCATCGGCACGAGCCAGGTGCGCGATGTCCTCGCGACCCAGTGCCTGGCGATGCAGCGCCCAAAGGTGCATCGCATTCAAGTCGACGGTGAACTGAGCCCCGGTGTCTATGCCAAAGACGTCACCCTGCACATCATTCGCCAACTGGGGGTCAAGGGCGGCGTAGGTTACGCCTACGAGTACGCCGGTGCCGTCTTCGATCGGATGACGATGGAAGAGCGAATGACCGTGTGCAACATGAGCATCGAGGGCGGCGCTAGGCTTGGTTACGTCAATCCGGACCAGACCACCGTCGACTACTTGCGCGGGCGGCTCTTCGCGCCGACTGGCGAGGCGTTCGAGCGCGCGGCGAAGTGGTGGCTATCGATGGCCTCCGACCCGGGGGCGAGTTACGACGAAGTCACCCACATCGAGGCCGCCGCTATCGCGCCGACAGTCACCTGGGGCATCAATCCCGGCCAGGCAATCGGCGTCGACGAGTCCATTCCCGCACCCGAGTCCTTCGCCAAGGACGAACGCGAGGTCGCCGAGGATGCATACGCCTACATGAGCCTCGAACCGGGCGCACCCATCAAAGGCACCCGCATCGATGTCGCTTTCATCGGTTCGTGCACCAACGGCCGGATCTCCGACCTGCGCGAGGCAGCCAGGTTCGCCCGACTCGGCAAGGTTGCGCCACACGTCAAGGCGCTCGTCGTCCCCGGCTCGCAAGCCGTCGCCGACCAGGCCGAGGCAGAAGGTCTGGACCAGATCTTCCGCGATGCGGGCTTCGAGTGGCGCCTGCCGGGTTGTTCGATGTGCCTGGCAATGAACCCGGACAAACTCGAGGGCCGCCAAGTCTGCGCGTCGTCCAGTAATCGGAATTTCAAGGGTCGCCAAGGCAGCCCATCGGGCCGCACCCTTCTGATGAGCCCCGCCATGGTCGTCGCCGCCGCCCTCAACGGCGCCGTAGCCGACGTCCGCGACCTATTGAAGTAGCCGTCCATCCGGTCCACGTCGTCCATGCAGCTCATGGCCCAACACCCCCCGAAACCCCCGACCTGAGAGCCTCAATGCCCACTCCCCCCACTGCCGAACTGATCAAGATCACCGGCGTTAGCGGCCGCCCGATTCCGCTGCGCGGCAACGACATCGACACTGACCGCGTCATCCCGGCGCGGTTCATGAAGGCGATCACCTTCGATGGGCTTGGCCAGTACGCCTTCCTCGACGCGCGTTTCAATGCCGACGGAAGCTCGAAGGGGCACGCCATGGACGACCCGCGCTTCCAGGCCAAAGGCGACCGCGTCGCCGTCGTCAACAAGAACTTCGGCTGCGGCTCCTCGCGTGAGCATGCGCCGCAGGCGATGCTGCGCTGGGGCATCAAAGCGATCGTCGGCGAGTCGTTCGCCGATATCTTCTTCGGAAACTGCGTCGCCCTCGGCATTCCCTGTGTCACGGTAACCGAAGCGGATGCGGCGACGCTCCTCGACGCCGTCGAGGTTGATCCGGCACGCGGCATGATCGTCGATGTAAACGCGCTGCGCGTGACCTTCGGCGAAATCTCCGTCGCTGCCTACATGCCCGCGGGCGCGCGTCAGCAACTCCTCGAAGGGACATGGGACGCAACCCGCATCCTCCTTCAGGCCAAGGAAGCGGTAGCCGCGCGGGCGCGCGAGCTGCCCTACATGCGCAACTTCGCGGCATGAACTCGCCGCGGCTGACGCACGTCGCACTGTTCGTCACCGACGTCGGGCGCACGATCGCGTTCTACCACGCGTTCGCGGGCGTCCATGTCGTCCATGACCGTGTCGACGGCGACGTTCGGGTCGCCTGGTTGAGCGAGAACGTGGAGGAACCGGAATTTGTCATCGTCGTCATCGGCTCGGCGCCAGGAACGGCGAACGATCCGCCGCGCATGGCCCACTTCGGCTACGATGTGACGAGCCGTGCGGAAGTCGATGCAATCGCCCTGCGTGCCGCCACCGCCGGCTGTCTCGTCGAGCCGGCCCACGACGCCGGGCCGGTCGTCGGCTACTACTGCATGTTGCGCGATCCCGACGGCAATCTCGTCGAGTTCTCGCACGGACAGTCGATCAATCCTCGCGCCGCGAATCCGTCTCACTGACGCCGTCGCTGGATTCGGCCCTCAGGAAATCACCCAGGTCGGCGCACGTAGCGCCGGCCCACGCTGCGTCTTCGGCAGCCTGCACTTCGCCAAGGCGCTCGACGAGCGAGCCCAGGCAGGTTCCACCGGGGCCGGTTGCGCTCGGCGTCCCCTGGAGGGAGCGGAGGAACTCCGCAACGGTGACCGTGCGCGGGTCCCGCGCCGGCACCAGGAATCCGGTGTCTTCGGACTCGTAGAGGAATCCCCTGTCGATGAGTTCGTCGACGATCTCGTTGACCAGGCGCGCCGAAGTGCCGAGCAGCGTCCCGACCACCGTGCGGGTCGGCGGGGCTTCGGCTCTCGTGTAGCGAGCCGAGATGTGCGCGACGATGCCGAGTGCGAGCAAGAGGCGCTGCGCTGGCGGTGCATCGGCTGCGAGCATTGCGTCGCGGTACGACGCGACGCTCTCGCTGGCGTATGCCACCTGCGCGCCGACGAGGACGATCACCCACGAGACATAAAGCCAAAAGAGGAATATGGGAATCGCCGCCAGCGGGCCGTAAACCGTAGAGTAGAATGCGCTTTGACCTGCGTATCCGGTATAGCCCCACGCAGCGATGGACCACACGGTTCCGCTGACGACCCCGCCGAGCAGGGCCGCGCGCACCCGCACCCGCGCCGAGGTCATGAACGCGTACATCATGGCGAAGCTGAACCAAATGAGGAGAAGCGGGAGGAGCTTCGCGAAGACTAGTTGGGCGGGTCCCGTGTGCGTGATTGCCCATTCGACCGGGGCGAGTCGACGCAACACCGCAGGTAGCGAGAGGGCACCGATCAGGGTGACGGGAGTCAACATGACAACCGTGAAATAGACCGGCACCCGGTACAGGTAGTTGCGCAGTCGGGTTACCCCCCAGATCTCGTTGAAGGTGTCCTCGATGCTGCTCAGTAGCGAAATGACCGCTCCGAGCATGAACAGGCTGCCGACTGCGCCGATCGCGCCCCCATGGATGGTGCCCAGCATCTCGTCGATGCGGATGGCGACGTCTTCGCGGACGCCGACGGCGAGATAGTCGATGATCCGGGGGAGCAGGACCTCCTTCGCGCTCTCCAAGCCCCCGAACGCCTTGAACATTGCAAATGCGACCGCGAGCGTCGGAACCAGTCCGAAGAGTGTCGTAAAGGTGAGGGCCGCGGCACGCGTCGTGAGATGGTGACGCTGAAAGCCGTCGGCGACGAGCATGCCGATGCGAATGACGGTGATGGCCGTTCGATGCGCCCGGGATGCACCGCTCAGGTCGGTACGCCAAAAATCGAAATCGAACGCACGCCTGATCCGGACAACCAGACTCGGACGCGTGTGTCCGTCGTCCACGATTGGCTGTGCTGCCCGCATCTTGCGACCTATGGCACGCACCCCGGTCGAGCGCAAATTTCTTTGAGCGTGATTGGCGATCGAAATCGCGGCAGTCGTAGCCCGCGATGCGCGAACCTACGCGGTTGGAAACACCCGCGTAGTAGTGCGATCTTACGACCGTGGCGGCGCTTCTCTAGAACGAAGCCATGGAAATGGAAGCGAATGTAGAAGTGGCAGCAACCCCCGTGCACATGCTGCAGTCGGACTTCAACCTTCCGATTCAGGAGATCGAGTCGCATCGCAAGCAAGTGCCAGAGAAGCACCTCATGATTGCGGTCCTTCAAGATGCGCTCGAATGCGTGGTCAAGTACCGCCATGCGCATGATCTCCTTGGGCGGCGTTTGTTCGAAGACGCCGAGAGTTGGTTGTTGGCCGAGGACACGGGGTGGCCGTACTCCTTCGAGTGTATCTGTGCAGTTCTCGACCTCGAGCCCGACGCTGTACGGCAAAGGATGCGGTTGGTCCCGAGCCGTTGGTCAGCGAATCTTCCCCAAGCAACGGTCATGGCACCCCGACAGAGCAACCCTCTGGCGGGGTGATCTCGGCCATATGCATAGACATGGTGTTCACGCAGGCCATCCGTCAGGCAGTCGTAGCCAACGGTGCGCTTTTCACTGGACAGCTTGGCGGAGAAATCCGGTATCGCCGCGGTCGACAGTCGACATGACGCGCGTGGGTGCGCCGCGAGCAGTCCACCACAGGAGGATCGCATGTTACACTACGCCATCGTATTCTTCGTAATAGCGCTCGTGGCCTCCGTGCTCGGGTTTCGCGGCGTGGCCGGAATGTCGGCTCAGATCGGCTGGATCTTCGCCATCATCGCGATCGTATTCCTCGTGATCGCTCTGTTGGGTGGGCGCGGCGCGGTCGTGATCCCATGACGGAGATGTGAGACCGAGTGATACCGGCGTAGAAACCTACGTGGGCGTCGCGCGGCGAATTGGGTCCGTCAACTCGTAGTCTGATATCGAAACGGCGGTCGCGATCGCATGCAACGTCGCAGGCGTTCAATTTGAAGCGAAACGCGAAGCGATTCTAATCGCGAAAGGAAAACACTCATGTCCCTTCTGTTATTGCTCTTGCTGCTTCTCGTCGTGCTGGGTGGTCTGCCGAACTGGGGATACCATCAGTATGGATACGGCCCGTCGGGGGTCGGCGGAATCCTCCTCATTATCTTAGTCGTCTTGCTGCTCACGGGCCGACTGTAGCAGCTTCTGATCACTTGCAGTCGGGAGTAGGCACGGTCATGACCGATGCGTAATCGCCGTATGGATGAGGGCTCGGCTAGCCAAGGAGTAGCACGTGCGTATAACTCCGAGATTACGGCATTGCGTAAAGGACGATAGGAAAAGTGCATGAGAATGGATGTAGATCGTTACCTATCGGGGGTTCCTCAGGGAATGTGCGAACCCGATTTGATCTTGCCGTCGCAGCATTTTCGGCAGCCAGAGAAGTTGGCGCCGGAGCACCGGCTGATGATTGCTGTTCTCGACGATGCGATTCGCTGCGTCGAGCGAAACCGCGTTTCGACGGACATGCATGGCCAGCGTGCTTTCCGCGAGGCGCAACAGTGGCTGCTCGCGCAGGAGCCAAACTGGCCGTACTCCTTCGAGCGTATCTGCGCGGTCCTCGATCTCGATGCGAATGCGGTCCGGTTCCGCCTCCTGTTCGCGCCGCAACGGCAGGCCGCTGCGGCGGCCCGACAGTCGGCGCTGGCGGAGCATGGATGCTCCGCCAGCGTGTCGGCAACCACCGCACGAGCCAATCTGGGGCAAATCTTCTGAGTGGTGTGTTGTGGCGAAGCCCGATGCTGCAAATCGACATGGAGATGATGCGGAAGGTCACTTTGCCGTCGTCGTCGGCTCCTTGTCTTCCGCACTCGAGCATCTGGCAGCGGGTACGCAGGGTGTTTTCGCGAAGCGTATAGACCTCGCGCTCCTCGAAGTGCAGAGATGCTTACTGGCATAGGCGAGCGGGTTGCAGGGATATTCGCTGCGGCACTGCTGGCGACAGTTGCGTGGTGGGCCCCGGATGGGGATGTCCCGGAAGCTGTTGAAACTCTGAGGTGAAAAAAGTGGCGGTTTCTTCTCCGTCCCGCTAGGGACGGGGTCGCCAAACCAAAAGGAGAAACCGCCATGACGAAGACTCGCACACCGCGAGGGAAGCGCCAAGAGTTGAAAGAGCTGCCGCAAGCGGTGACGGTGCAGATGCCGTTGCCGTTGATGGCGACGCTCAACGACGTGGGACAGGGATTTCATTCGCTGTGCATCGAAGCGGGGCGGCAAGTGCTGTCGGCCATGATGGAGCACGACAGGACGGGACTGTGCGGCCCGAAGTGGATGCCCGACCCGGAGCGCAAAGCGATGCGCGGCGGACACACGACAAGCTTGGTGGTGCTCGGTGGGCGCCAGATCGAGGTCAAGCGACCCCGGGCGCGATCCGTGGACGGGGCCGAGAGTGAGCTGGCGAGCTACCGTTGGGCCGCGGCTGGTGATCCGCTAGACGATTCCACGATAGAGGCGATCGTCTCGGGCGTCTCGACGCGCAACTACCTCGACCCATTGCCGAGCGGTGAGCGTGAAGTGGCCACCCCTCCCGCAGTGCGGTCTCACGCCGATTCGTCGCGCTCAGCGCTCAGATGGTGGGCGAGTATCTGAGCCGGCCCCTGGGCGAGCTCGACCTGACGACAATCATGATCGACGGGATCGTGTTCCACGATCACACGATCCTGATTGCGCTGGGAATCACGGCTGGCGCGGAGAAAGTGGTGCTCGGGGTGCGAGAAGGGTCGACCGAGAACGCCGGCGTGGCGAGCGCACTACTGCGAGACCTGATCGAGCGTGGGCTACCTGCGGACAAAGCCATCCTGTTCGCAATCGATGGCGGAAAGGGGGTGCGCTCGGCGATCACCAAGACCTTTGGCGTGCTCGCCCCGGTGCAGCGCTGCCAGGTGCACAAGCTCCGCAACGTGCTCGACCATCTCCCCGATCACCTCAAGGCCGGCACTCGCCGCGCAATGCTCGACGCCTACAACTGCTCTGATGCCGCCACCGCCAAGAAACAACTCGAACGGCTGGCTGGCTCGCTGGAGCGCGAGCATCCCGGTGCAGCCGCATCGCTGCGGGAAGGACTCGACGAGACTCTGACCCTCTTGCGGCTTGGCATCAGCGGCTGGCTCTATCGCTCCTTGCGCTCGACCAACATCATCGAGAACGTCAACGGGGCGGTGGCAAAGTTCGCCCGCAACGTGCGCCGCTGGCGCCACGGCGAGATGATCGTACGCTGGGTCGCCAGCGCCCTGAGGGAGGCCGACAAGAAGTTCCGCAAGCTCAAGGGTCACAAGGACATGCCCCGACTCATTGCCGCCCTCGAGGCGCATCAAGCTCAACTGCAGGTGGACACGAAGAAGAAGGCAGCCTAAACAACTCGCGACCAAGAAACCGCCGCTCTCAAAGATTCAACAGCGAGCGGGACATCCCCGGCCGGATGATTGACAGGGATGATTGACTTCGTCGCTCCTGCGGCCAGCCTACCTGGACGCCTTGGGCTGTTCGGGGCGGTGAATGGTATTGGTTGCCTCGCCGTGGTCGCGATAGCTCTGCGGCGACGATCGGTTCCAAGCAAGGATACCGCGCGGCCCGTAGCAAAACCTTGGAATGCCCTTCGACGGGCTCAGGGCGAACGGAAAATTCTTTGGGAATCAGCGAGAACGTCCGATCGTGCGGAGCTTGTCGAAGCGCACGTGCGGGTGGTTTCCACGGGCTGCTAGCATAGCCTCGAGAGTTTAGGCGAACGCCACAGCGTTGGAGTCCGTTGACAATCCCCAACAAGTTCTTCTGCGAGATCAGGACGATCGAACCTCGCTGCGGCGCATCGCTGCGATCAACGCGAGTGCCATCAGTCCGATCAGCGCCAGGCCGGCTCCGGAAGTCGGGGACGCGGCCACTGGAATCGGCGCGGGCGTCAATGTCGATGTGAACGTTGGCGTCACGGTCGCCGTTCCCGTTGGCGTTGGTGTCAACGATGGAGTGCCTGTAGCCGAAGGCGAGGCGCTTGCGACGGGCGCGACGACGGTCGCTGCTTCCGTCGGTGTCGACGTCGCCGTAAGCGTCGCTGTTTCCGTTGGCGTTGCCGTCGGCGTCTCGGTGGGTGTCCCGGTAGGCGATTCCGTCGGAGTCGGGGACTCGCTTGCGACCGGTGTTGCGGTGACGGTTGGGGTCGGCGTCGCGCTGAGTGTCGCGGTCGGAGACTCTGATGGTGTTTCGGTCGGCGACGGCGTATCAGTCGGCGTCAAGCTCGGTGTACTGGTTGCCGGGTTCGTCGCGGTCGCAGTCGGTGTAATGGTCGGTGTCGTGGTTGGCGTCTCGGTCGGCGTCTCGGTCGGAGTGTCTGGCGGTAGGAGGCAGATGCTGGCGTCGATTGCGTTGGTGTCCATGGTTACGGCGCCCGTGCTTGCCAATGCGCGTCCGTCCAAGCT
>Ga0163144_10006727_pt1 | contig 25305 bp, 17 predicted proteins | sample OliLak19BULKMAT1_FD_123175 | JGI IMG/M metagenome (GOLD analysis project Ga0163144, IMG submission 123175) | Freshwater microbial mat bacterial communities from Lake Vanda, McMurdo Dry Valleys, Antarctica - Oligotrophic Lake LV.19.BULKMAT1 | ecosystem: Environmental > Aquatic > Freshwater >... | reverse complement strand
CGGTCTCCCACCGTCACGCCCGGTCCGACGAAGACGTCCGTGGCGATCCAGCAATCGGCGCCGATTGTGATCGGTGGGCAAAGCAGCGGGAAGGATTGCTTGGTGTAGTCGTGCGAGCCGGCGCACAGGTGCGAATACTGGCTGACGACCGACCGTGCGCCGATCTTGATTGGGCCCAGGGAGTACAGGATCGCAAAGTCGCCGATCACGACGCCGTCGGCGAGCGACAGGTGCCAGGGGATCTCGATGCGCACCGTCGGGCGGACGCGCACGTTGCGGCCGATCTGGGCGCCGAACGTGCGCAGCAGGAAACTACGCCAAACGTACCAGTTGTGGAACGACCAGCGGAACAGCGTGGCTTGCACGAACATCCAGAGCGTGCGCGCGACCTTCTGGCGAAAGTTCCACTCGCTCTTGTGCACGTGCGTTTCGGCCATAACTCAATGGTTGAGCCCACCGCCGCTTGACGGGCGGCGGGGTTGCCCGGACAGTGATGATACCCGGAACGCGCCCGCGTGCCACACACGCCGGTACGATCCGGGCTTGGGTGGGCTAGACAACAACCGAAGTCAGAAGGGCGCGTTTTCATGAGTCAGACGCAGACGAACTGGTCCACCCTGCATCGTGAGGCGTTTCGTGGTCGCCGGGCGCTGGTCACCGGGGGCGCGGGGTTTATCGGGTCGCACCTGACGGGCGCGCTAATCTCGGTGGGCGCCAGCGTCTCGGTCGTCGACGATCTCTCCGGCACGTTCGGCTCGTGGGCGAATCTGGGCGGTGTCGACGTGACGCGCGTCTCGGCGTCGATTCAGGACGCCGACGCCGTGGCGCGGGCGGCCGAAGGGTGTGATTACGTGTTTCACCTGGCGGCGCTCGGGAGCGTGCCGGGGAGCGTCGCCGAGCCGCGGCGGTATCAAGAGGTGAACGTTGGGGGGACGTTGAATGTGCTGGAGGCGGCGCGGGCGGCGGGGGTGAAACGGGTCATGTTCGCGGCCAGCAGCGCGGCGTATGGGGACAGTGAGGTGCTGCCGAAGGTCGAGTCGATGCCGGTGTTGCCCAAGAGTCCGTACGCTGCGAATAAGGTGGCCGGTGAGGCTCTGCTGCGGGCGTATGCGGGGAGCTATGGGTTGGACACGGTGTCGCTGCGCTATTTCAACATCTTCGGGCCGAACCAGAACGCCAACAGTGCTTACGCTGCGGTGATCGCGGCGTTTGCCAAGGCGATTCTGTCGGGCCAGCGGCCGGTGGTGTTCGGGGATGGTGAGCAGTCGCGCGACTTCACGTACGTGGACAACGCCGTGCATGCCAACCTGCTGGCGGCGGCGTCACCCACGCCGTTGCGCGGGGAAGTCATCAACGTCGCGACGGGCACACGCATCACCGTCAATGAGCTAGGCCAGGCCATGCTGAAGCTGTTGGGGCGTGACGATTTGACCATCGACCACCGCCCCGAACGGGCTGGCGACGTAAAGCACTCGCTGGCGGACATTTCCAAAGCCGAGCACCTGCTGGGCTATCGGCCGCTCGTTGATTTCGACGACGGGTTGGCGACGACCGTCCGATGGTATCAACAGCAGATGGCCGGCTGAGTACCTCGTCAACGGCAAACGTCGGGGTTTCAATCCGAATGCAACACACTACCCGCGGACGAGGCGTTCGACGCCTGCTGTGGTTTGCAGGTTGGTCGTCAGGTCGTCGCGCCACAGGGTCATGCGACCCGTTTCCGGCGAGAAGATGGCAAGTGGTTCGACATCCTCGGCCAGCGCGAGCAGCGCGGTTGCAATAGACTCGCGGGCCTTGGTTCGAGCGGCTTCGTCTGGCGATTCGTCGAGCAAATCGACCGATCGCCAGGCCTCGTGCGTGCGGATGGCTTGGCCGATTTCGGGGGTCGCGGCGTTGACGGCTTCGGTCTGACGGTCCTTGACGTAGGGCGCGTCGGAGTTGAGCACGCGGAAGTATTGGCCGTCGATCTGCACGACGGTGACGTCGGCTTCGGCCTGGTCGCAACGGGTCAACCGGTCGCCGAGCAAAGCGGTCAAGCGGATGCGGAGCGACTCGAGCATCAGCACTTCCGGCCTGGCGATCAGCAGCACGAGCGAGACGAGCGGTGGCTCGGCCGGGGGTGTATTTACTTCAAACGCCGGGTCGGGTGGAGCGTCCGGCGCGCCGGGGCGGGCCTTGAATTCCCAGGTGAACGCGATGATCAGCCCCAGCAAGTACACGTGCGCCCAGATCACGTGGTACCACGAGAACCCGTTCACCACGATCGCGGCGAGGCGCAGCACGAGGAAGATCGAAAGCGTGGCGATGACGACGAAGTTCAGCGGCCGTCTCACGCGTGCCCTCGCGCAATGGTCGCTGCCAGCGCGGCCATCTCGGCGGCGGCCTCGGCGGCGCGTTCACCGGCATGACCGTGACTGCCACCGGTGCGGTCCAGCGCCTGCTGCTCGGTGTTGGTTGTCAGCACGCCGAAGATGACCGGCAGCGCACACTCGATCGCGACGGCGTTGATGCCACGGGCCGACTCACCGGCGACATAGTCGAAATGGGGTGTGTCGCCACGCACCACGCACCCCAGGCAAACGATCGCGGCGTAGCGGTTGGTCTTGGCGAGCAACCGAGCCGCCGTCGGCAACTCGAACGCGCCGGGGACGCGGTGGACGGTCAACCGGCCGTCATCGATCCCCATCTGCTCGAACTGGCGGATGCAACCGGCCAGCAGCTCGTCGACAATGTGCGCGTTGAATCGCGCTGCCACAATGGCGAACTTCGCCCCGGGTGAAACGTCCTGCGGTGAAAAGGCGGGGGCGTGGGTGCTCATGGGAGGGACATCGTAATGAATGGAATGACCAATGACCAAACTGGAATGCCCCATGAAGCTGCAATCACCAATGAAGGGGCGATGATAGGTTATCGGGATTGGGTCATTGACTGGTCATTCTGATTGGGTCATTGGTCATTCCCCGATCGACCTTGCCGTCACGCCCGAATCCCTTACAATACACGGCTCTTTTGCGAAGGATTCTGTCATGCGTCACGTGATTTCAGCCTTGGTGATGAACGAGCCCGGTGTGCTCGCGAACGTCGCGGGGATGTTTGCGGCCCGTGGGTTCAACATCGATTCGCTCGTCGTCGGTCGAACCGAAAACCCAGACCTGTCCCGTATGACGATCGTCGTAACGGCTGACGACAACACGCTGGCGCAGGTTCGCAAGCAGCTCGCCAAGCTCGTCCCGGTCGTCAACGTTCACGACTTCTCGGGCACCGCGTACATCGAGCGCGACTGCGCTCTGGTGACGATCACCGTGGGGCCCGAGCGCCGCGCGGAGGTCGTGGACATCGCCAACCTGTTCCGCGGGAAGGTGGTCGACGTGTCACCGGAGAGCTTGATGGTGGAGCTGGCCGGCACCGAGAGCAAGATCGAGGCGTTTGTCGAGCTGATGCGGCCTTACGGGATTAGCGAGTTGGCCCGCACCGGCGTGATCGCGATGAGCCGGGGCATGCAGAACGGCAAAACCGCCGGCGCGGGTGGCCCGTCGAAGCGCGTTCGGTCGATCAACGCGCCTGCACAGGCGGCGCTGCCACCGTCGTAACGGGACGTGTCCAACTGCGAGTGCTGAATGCCGAGTGAGGAGGTTTGGGGTGAATTCCCTGGCCTTTTCACTCGGCATTTACCATTAAGCACTTCCTTAGGTTCGCGCCCGCAGCGCATCTCGTATCTCCATCAGCAGTTCCTGGTCGCGCGACGGCGCGGGGGGAACGGCTGGCACCGGGTCGGGCTTGCGGCGGGCGGTGTTGATCAGCTTCACGACGACGAAGATCGCGATCGCGACGATCGTGAAGTCGATGACGGTGTTGATGAACAGCCCATACTCGAGATACACCGGTGGCTTGGTCCACTTACTGGTGACCGCATCCCACCCATCGCCGGCGCGCATCATCAACTTCTTGTCCTTGAAGTCGACGCCACCCATCAACAGGCCTAACGGCGGCATGATGACGTTGCTGACGAGCGACGAGACAATCTTGCCAAACGCAGCGCCGATGATGACACCGACGGCCAGGTCGACCACGTTGCCCTTGAGCGCGAACTCCTTGAACTCCTGAACGAGCTTTGCCATATTTGCCTAACCCTTGTTTCAGCCACGCAAAAGGCCGCGGCAGTGTACGACACGGCCGCGACCTGATTGTGCGGGCAGAATACCCCTTGTTCGCTGCGATTGTCTACTTGCCCATGGTGGGCATCGACATGTTCTTGCCTGCCTTGGCCGTATCGTACATCGACTTGACCTGATCATAACGGGGCTTGAGCGACGCTGGGATCTTGTCCTTCATGCCGTCCAGCTTGGCCATGGTGCTGTCGGCCAGTTCCCACTTGTTTTCCTTGATGTATGTGGTCGCCTGGTCGATGAGCGTGGTCACTTCGGTGGTGACTGCGCTATCGGTGCCGACGGACGCATCCATTTTGACGCCATTGTCGGTGGCGTTGCGGGTGGCGTCGGCTGTGTTGCCGGCCATCTCCTTGGTCTTGTCGACCGTAGCGGCGGCCGCGTCGCGCGTGGCGTCGGCGGCGTTGCCGGCGACTTCCTTGGTCTTGTCGACCGCGTCGGCCGTCGCGTCGCGCACGGCAGTTCCGGCGTTATCCATGGTGTTGCGCGTCTCGGTCGCCGACGGGGTCGGGGGCACCGACGGCGTCGGGGGTGGCGTCATCGGTGTTTCCTTCTTGTCGTCACAACCCACGAACACCGCCGCACTCAACACCGCCGCCATCAACAGGTTCACTCGCTTCATAGATACTCCAGAGACTCTTAGGGACAATTCGGACACTGCTACGCCCGTTTAGATTAGCCCGCTTTAACAACCGCGGTCAACCTTCAAAGTTTTGCTGTCGTACGTGACGGTTTATCAACGAGACAAGCTGAACTGCGTCCAGTGGCTTGGTCGCAAAATCGGTGCAACCCGCGTCCAGACAAGCCTTTCGGTCGCTTTCCCTCGCGTGGGCGGTCAGCGCGATGATCGGTGTCTTGACCCCTGCGGCTCGCAGTTCGGTCGTCGCGGTGTATCCGTCCGTCTCGGGCATCTGCATGTCCATCAGCACAACATCAAACGGCTTGTCCGTCCGCCCGGTGGCGTGAAAGGCATCGATCGCTTCGCGACCGTTTCCCACGGCCTTCACGGTAGCGCCGAGCTTTTCCAGGATCGTCGTGAACAGCATCTGGTTCATCGGCACGTCCTCGGCCAGCAGCACGTGCAACCCTTTGAGGTCACTGGTCGGCGCCGGCGCGATGTCACCCTCCGAAGACGGCTCTTGGCTCGAAGCAACCGCGACGACGGTGCCAACAATCGTGACGATGAACGTCGAGCCCTTCCCCGGTTCGCTGGTCACCGCGATGTCACCCCCCATCATCCGCGTCAACTGCTGCGAGATGACCAGTCCGAGCCCCGTCCCTCCATATCGGCGCGACGCGGATGGATCGACCTGCCCGAACCGCTGGAACAGTCGCTGCAGTTGTTCGGGCGTCAGACCGATGCCGGTATCACTGATGCGGCAACTCAACCGCATTTCGTTGCTATCGACGGGCGTCGCGCTGAGGTTGACCATCACCCCGCCGCGCTCCGTGAACTTCACGGCATTGCCCAGGAGGTTGTAGAGAATCTGCCGCATGCGCATCGGGTCACAGCGGATGACGGTCGGCACGTTCCTGGCATACACGACGCTCAGGGATAGTCCTTTCTCGAACGCGCGAGGGTGCAGGCTCGAGACGATCTCCTCGATCAGTTGTCGCACGTTCACGTCGGCCGGGTGGATTGTCATCATGCCCGCTTCGACGCTCGACAGGTCCAGCACCTCGTTGATGATCGCCAGCAGGTGGCGCGAGCTCGATCGGACGGTCGACAGGTGGGCGTCGCGCTTTTCGGAAGACAGCGTCGGGTCGGCCAGCAGGTCGGTGTAGCCGAGGATGGTGGTCATCGGGGTGCGCAGTTCGTGGGACATGTTGGCCAGGAACTCATCCTTGGCGCTGGCGGCGGCGTCGGCGATCTCGCGGGCGTGGACGAGGTCGGCATTGCTGCGGCGCAGTTCTTCGGTGCGCTGCGCGACGCGCTCCTCGATCGCCTGGTAGCCGGCCAGCAGGTTGTCGCGCATGCCGTTGAACGCGCGGGCGAGCGTGCCGATCTCGTCGTTGCGGGCCTCGGGCACGCGGATGTCCCACTTCCCTTCCGACAGCCCCACCGCCGACCGGGTGATCGCGAGCACCGGACGGGTGATGCGGATTGCCAGCGCCCAGGTCAGCCCGGCGACCATCGCGATGGCGCCAAAGGTCGCCAGCCCCGCAAACAGGTTGATCTGGTTCGCTGCAGCCAGCACTTCGCGCTCCTGCTGCAGGCTGACGACACCCCACCCGTTTTGCGCGCGCGTGGCACTCGACAGCCAGCGTATTCCTTTGTCGTCCGTGAACGCGAACGCCCCCCCGCCGTGCTTGAACAGGCTGCTCACCGGCGCGAAGCTGGCAAAGTCGATCAACCGGTCCGACGGTGGCATATGTGGGTGGGCGACCAGCAACTGGCGATCGTCGACCACTAAGACATAACCCGTCCGACCCACCTTCAGCGCGCCCACTTGCTGCGACAGGTCGTTCAGTGACGTGCCGACGTGCACGACACCGACGATCTTGCCCTCGCGCCGCACGGGCACCGCGACGACCATGCCCGGCGCGTTGGTCGTGCGGCTGATGACCGCCTGCCGCGCCACGTCCTTGCCACCGAGCGCTTCGATGAACCACGCGCGGTCGTGGTAGTAGCGCGGCGCCTCTTCGTCGGCGCGCGCCTCGTTCTTCCCGCTGGGCTGACTGACCCCGACGAGGTAGAAGCGCTCGTAGACCTTCGAGACGCGCTTCAGCACCGGCCGCTGTTGCGCGGGGTCCATGCCACTGATGGCCGGGTTCTGGGCCATCGTCTTGAGCAACAGGACCACGGTCTGGTCCCACGCGTCGACGTTCTCGGTCACCCGCGTCGCGACGTTGCTCAGGTCCGACTCAGCGGCATCGCGCAGACTGCGCGCCGCCAACCGGCTGGGCAGCAGGATCGCGACCGCCATCACCGGCACGGTCGCCAGCAGGATCAGCACGACCATGCGGACGCGTAGGCTGAGCGTGGGTTTGGTCATGGTTGCATTTCCCCCGTCCCGCGCGGGACGAAGACGAGACGGACAGACCTGCCCGAACGGGTCAACCCGGTTACCCCCGACTCAACCGGTTCAACCCGTTTCCTCGACCTGTTCCTGCTCGAACTCGGTCGGGGGTTGGGCATGCGATTCGATCGAACGGTGCAGTTCGTGGAACACCACCGCAGCATGCCTCGCGGTGGCGCCCTGTTCCTGCCTTACAACGGTCTGCGCCCGCCGACCCATGGCCTCTGCTTCGGTCGGTGTGCCGACGAGCACCGCGACCGCCTCGGCCAGACTGCGGGCATCGGGCACTTCCATCACGGCCTCTGCGGCCTTCAGTTTGCGCATCGCGTCGGTGAAGTTCCCGGTGAACGGGCCGACGATCGTCGGTTTGCCCAGCGCCGCTGGTTCGATCATGTCACTACCGTGCTGGCGCGGACCTAAGTTGACCAGAGACCGCCCGACGAAGACCACGTCGGCGACACTGTAGAACTTGCGCAGTTCACCCATCGTGTCTCCGAGCACGATCGGTGGGATCGCAGGGTCGCGCGGTACGACCGGGTCGCTGCGCAACACGACCTGGAACTTCAACGACTCGATCAGGTCGGCGACCTCGTCAAAGCGATCGGGCTTGCGTGGGACGATCACCAGCCGCAACCGCGGGATCCTCTTCAGTAGCACCCGGTATTCCCGGATGATCAGCTTCTCTTCACCCGGCCCTGTGCTGCCGCAAACCCAGATCGGCTCGCGACCCGGTTGCAGACCGACGCTCTCGGCGATCTCGCGCGCGCCGGGCAGGATGTCGGCCAGTTGCGCGGTGTCGAACTTCATCGTCCCCGTGACCTTCACGCGATCAGCGGGCACACCACAGTCGATGAACCGCTTGGCGTATTCCTCGTCCTGCACGCACGCGACCGCTAGCCTTCGGAACATGGCCCGTGTAATGGCCTTGCCTCGCTTGTAGTTGCGGTAGCTCTGTTCGGTCAGTCGCCCGTTGGCGAGGATGACCGGGATCGCGCGACGCTCGCACTCGCGCAGGAAGTTGGGCCAGAGTTCCAGTTCCATCAGCACGACAACGCTCGGCCGAAGCGCATCCAGCGCCCGGCGAACCGCGCCACTGAAGTCCAGTGGATACCGGACGACCGAGACATGCGGTTCGACCTCGTACAGTTCAAAGGCGCGGTCCTTGCCCGTCTCGGTGGTTGTGCTGATGACGATGTGCAGGTCCGGCCGGGCATTGCGCAGCAACCGGACGAGGGCGGGTGTCGCGTTGATCTCCCCCACACTGACCGCGTGGATGAGGATCGCTGGTCCATTCCCCGGGCGTTCGGGGACTCTGCCACTACGCAACCGGAAGGCCGAAATGACCTTCCGCCTCGCGTTCCCCCGCCAAACCCAGATTGGCGCCGCAACGCCCAATCCCAAGGCGTAGGCCAGGTCGTAACCGTTCATCTGGGCCTCATGATATCAGATTTTCGGTATACGACACGCTCCAACGGTCTGTCACTACAGGCCTGAGACAGGCCAGTTCCGCCGACCAGTGGCACTGACAAGTGAAAATAAACATTCGCAAGCCCCGATCCTCCCCGCATTTTCGCGACATTCACCGAAGTTACCGCCGTTGCGATAGTTGCATCCAGTCGCTTGGGACGATCGGATCACAATCCATCAAAAAAACCGTACGCGAACCGACATACAAACGACATACAAACGACCACAAACGACATAAACCGACAGCGGTCCATCTGTCCCGATTCTCTCGAGATTCTCCCGGAAACTCGATTGTGCTTGTGCAATGGCAGCCGTAGACGCTCCGCGTCGCCAAGACGCAAGAGGCCCTCGAAGCACTTGAGACCGGTTTCCGGGTTTGATTGTCAAAGAACGCAACGACACCCGGTCGCACGTGCAGACCGCACACCTGCGACCGGGCAATCCTAATATACACCTAACTTACGCAATAGTCGGCGACAATCCGTGGATTTTTCTTTTGTGTCTCTTTGCTTCCCTGTCCGGGCTGGGCAGATGAACGCTCTTTCCAATAGGACCGTTCCCCATGCCATCGGCAGCGTTGTTATCAGCCCCTTTGCTCAACCGCACTCATCCTTGCGTATCCCGTGACGCGCATTACGATTGCGTCGGTGTTCATCACCGACACGACCGGCAACAAGTTTGACGGCAACGCCGACGGCACTGCTGGGGACAACACCAACTTCTTCTTCGGCCGAGGCACCAAACTGACCTACGTCGACCGTGACGGGGATAAGGTCACGCTGTCGGTGAAGAATGGTGGCGTTCTGGAACTGCTGCGCGACTTTGGCGGTGAAGCCGAAAGCATCACCCTGCTGGAAGACACCGGAAGCAGCGTCGTGACGGGCATCTTGAAGAAGACCCGCCAAAGTGCCGGTTCGACCGGGCTGGCGTTCATCGGTCGCGCCGACGCGGCTCAGTTCAGTGAACAGTTCGTCCTGGCGAGTTGAGGTATGCCGGCCCTCTTTAGCGTGTGCCATCGTGAAGGTATGTCATCCCGAAGGGAGCGGTAGCGACCTGAGGGATCTCGAACGTCCAAACGGTTCTGCCAGGTCGAGATCCCTCGGATCGCTACCGCTCACTTCGGGATGACAATCTCTGCCTCGGGATAGCAACCTGCCTTAGCGCGCAATGCCCGGCTAAAGCGCGTTTTAACTCATTTATCCGCCAACACTCCCATCACGCCCTCGCGGGCTGTTAACCCACGAGGGCGTGTTCGTTTAGCGATGGCTATTTGCGACGATCGCGTCCACAACCGACATATGGAGCAAAGTCGAAGATGACGACGGGCTGAGCATCGCTATACTCGGACCGACCAACCGACCGTGCGCTTGCCGCGGGCCGCCGAGTGGGAACCTTGCAATCGGCGAAATAGCGCCCCCGACCGGATAACGACACCATGGCCATTCGCGTTGCGCTGAACCACAAGACGTATCACAAGTATGCCAAGCCGGTGTGGCTCAGCCCACAGGTTGTGCGCCTGCGCCCCGCGCCGCACAGCCGGACACCGATCGAGGCTTATTCACTTTCGGTGACGCCCAAGGAACACTTCATCAACTGGCAGCAGGACGCCTACGGCAACTACCTGGCGCGCCTCGTCTTCCCGAACAAAACGCGCGAGTTCTGCGTCGAGATCGACCTGATCGCCGAGATGGCGGTCGTCAACCCATTCGACTTCTTCGTCGAAAAGGAAGCGGAAAGCTTCCCCTTCGACTACGGTGACACCCTTCGCCGCGAGCTGTCTCCATACCTGGAAAAGCACGCGATCGGGCCGAAATTTGATGCCTTTTTAGCGGCCAACCAGAAGCCGGCTATGCGGACCATCGACTTCCTGGTCGGCATCAACCAGCAACTGCAGAACAACATCAAGTACGTCATCCGGCTGGAGCCGGGCGTGCAGGCCCCCGAGCAGACGCTGACCTGCCTCAGTGGGTCGTGCCGTGACAGCTCGTGGCTGCTGGTCAACGTGCTGCGCCACTTCGGTTTGGCGACGCGGTTCGTGTCGGGCTACCTGATTCAGCTCGTGCCGGATGTGAAGCCCCTGGAAGGACCCACCGGCGCGACGACGGATTTCACCGATTTGCACGCGTGGGTCGAAGTTTACCTGCCCGGCGCCGGTTGGGTGGGTCTGGACCCGACGAGCGGCCTGATGACCGGTGAAGGGCACATCCCCCTTGCCGCGTCCGCTGAGCCGACGACCGCAGCGGCCATTACGGGGTCGTTTTCCTACGACGATGCGGAGATCGTCAACCAGGACCCCGAGATCGGTGACCACCCCGCGCCCGACGACAAGGACGAGTTCGAGTTCAACATGTCCGTCAAGCGCGTCCACGAGGACCCGCGCGTCACCAAGCCCTATACCGACGAACAGTGGGCCGCGATCGACAAGCTCGGCAAGCAGGTCGATGTCGACCTCGAGAAAGGCGACGTCCGCCTGACCATGGGTGGTGAGCCGACGTTCGTCGCGATCGAGGGGACCGACGACCCGCAGTGGAACACCGACGCGCTCGGGGAGCGCAAGTACGAGATGGCCGACAAGCTCATCCGTCGGTTGCGCTCGAGGTTCTCGACCGGTGGCTTCCTGCACCACGGCCAAGGCAAATGGTACCCCGGTGAACAGTTGCCCCGCTGGTCGCTGGGCCTGTATTGGCGCAAGGACGGTCAGCCGATCTGGACGAACTACGACCTGGTTGCTGACGAGCAGAACGTCACGAAATACGTCACCGAGCATGATGCGCACACGTTCATCAAGGCGTTGGCTAAACGTCTCGGTGTGAACCCCGATCATGCGCAGCCCGGCTATGAAGACGTCTGGTACTACCTCTGGAAAGAACGCCGCCTGCCGGTGAACGTCGACCCGTTCGAAAGTCATCTGGCCGACGAACTGGCCCGCGCCCGCATCGCCCGCGTGTTTGAACAGGGTTTGGAAAAGACCGTCGGCTATGCCCTTCCGCTGAAGCGCGTGCACTGGCGCGGTGCGCCGGCGTCGTGGGTCAGTGGACCCTGGTTCTTCCGCCCCGAGCGGATGTATCTCGTGCCCGGCGACTCACCGATGGGCTTCCGGTTGCCGTTGGAATCGATTCCCTGGGTTGCACCGGGTGAATTCCCCCACCTGCATGAGCGCGACCCGTCAGAAAAACGTGGCCCACTACCCGACCGCGCGTTGCGCGACCGCGAGCGAGATCGGGAACGGGACCGATATCAGCAGACGATCCTCGGTGCCCCCGAAGCCAACACCACGCTGGGCCGGGTCGAACAAGTGCTCGATCCTGAAGAAGTGGGCCCGGAAAGCTCGACCGACGAGCCGGCGTTTCCCGAAATTGGCTCGCGTCCCGGTGAAGGAGCTGGTGAACTCGCCAAGGGCCTCAGCGGGCTAAGTGGCCCGGGTGGCCCGGGTCGTGAAGGCGCGGTGGACTTTGGTTTTGGCGATCGCTCGGGATCGAATCTCTCGTCCCGCGCCACCACCGTCCCCGAGCGCGGACGCTCGGCAGCCGACACGGTGCGGACCGCGCTGTGCACCGAAGTGCGCAAAGGCGTGCTGCGCGTCTTCGTCCCACCGCAACGGTACATCGAAGACTACCTCGACCTCGTCGCTGCGATCGAGGACACCGCCGCGCTCTTGCGGACACCGGTGCTGGTGGAAGGCTACACCCCGCCGTACGACCCGCGCGTGCAGGAGTTGAAGGTGACGCCCGACCCGGGCGTTATCGAGGTCAACACGTTCCCCGTCCGCACGTGGGACGAGCTGGTCAAGAACACGAATATTCTGAACGACGAGGCCCGCGCGACGCGCCTCGGCACGGAAAAGTTCATGGTCGACGGCCGACACGTCGGCACCGGGGGTGGCAACCACATCGTCATGGGGGGTGAATCGCCCGCCGACTCACCGTTGTTGCGCCGTCCTGACCTGCTGCGCAGCATGCTGGGCTACTGGCACAACCACCCGTCTCTTTCTTACCTGTTCAGCGGGATGTTCGTCGGGCCGACCAGCCAGGCGCCGCGCGTCGACGAGGCGCGCAACGATCAGGTCTACGAGCTGGAAATCGCGTTCAACCAGATCCCCGACTACGGGCACACACCCGCGTGGCTGGTCGACCGCATTTTCCGCAACCTGCTCGTCGACAGTACCGGCAACACGCACCGCGCCGAGTTCTGCATCGACAAGCTCTACGCCCCCGAATCGCCCACGGGCCGACTGGGCCTGCTGGAAATGCGCGGCTTTGAAATGCCGCCCCACCCGCGCATGAGTCTCACGCAGCACCTGCTGTTGCGGGCGCTCATTGCCCACTTCTGGCACGAGCCGTACAAGCAGCCACTGGTCCGCTGGCGCACCGAGATCCACGACCGGTTCCTGCTGCCACATTTTGTGAAGCAGGATTTGGAAGACGTCTGCGCCGACCTGGCCGAGTCGGGTTATGCGCTGAAGCCCGAGTGGTTCGCGCCGCACATGGAGTTCCGCTTCCCACTGCTCGGCACGATCGAACAGCGTGGCATCGTCATGGACCTTCGCCAGGCGATTGAACCATGGCACGTGCTCGGTGAGACGCCGGGCATCGGGTCGACCGTGCGTTACGTCGACTCGTCCCTCGAACGCATCGAGGTTTTCGTCCGTGGCATGACCGACCCACGGCATAAGATCATCGTGAACGGTGTAACGGTCCCCCTTCACCCAACGGGCACGAACGGTCAGTACGTCGCTGGGGTGCGCTTCCGCGCCTGGCAACCGGCGACCGCGCTGCACCCGACGATCGGCCGTCACGCGCCACTGGTCTTTGACATCTACGACACGTGGTCGGGCCGGTCGGTCGGGGGTGGGCGCTATCACGTCTCGCACCCGGGTGGGCGCAGTTACGACACCGCGCCGGTCAACGCCTACGAAGCCGAGAGCCGCCGGATCAACCGCTTCTTCAAGTTCGGTCACACCCCCGGCCCGATGAGCCCCATCGACGTCACACCGAGCAAGGAGTTCCCGTTCACGTTGGATTTGCGGAAGTACTTGTCCTGATTCCCCGTACCACGGGCGGCCCGCCCGTGATCTCATCTGCCAAGCACGGGCGAGCCGCCCGTGGCACGTAAGAATAGTGACCACCGACACCGCCCAACCTCCACTCGACACCAAACCGCACGGTTTGGCGGACCAGTACGTGCCCGCCGTGCCGGCGCTGGATGAGATGACCGAGGCGGACGGGTCTCTCCGCAACCATTGGCGGCCATTCGTCAGCATGCTCGACAACCTCGGGCACGACGAGGTCCACGCCCGCTGGGACCAGGCCCGGCGGCTCATTCGTGACAACGGCATCACCCACAACATCTACGGTGACCCCGAAGGTGTCGCCCGGCCGTGGAAACTCGACCTGCTGCCCCTGTTGCTCCCCGAAAAGCAATGGCAGACCGTCGGTGACGGGCTCCAACAACGCGCCCGGTTGCTCAATGCCCTGCTGGCAGACCTGTACGGTGCCGCGACATCGGTGACCAGTGGGATCCTGCCGTCGGACCTCATCTACGCCAACTCGCACTTCCTGCGTCCCTGCCACGGCACGACCCCACCCGGCAACACGTGGCTGCACCTGTACGCCGCCGACCTCGTGCGAACGAGTGACGGCAAATTTCACGTGCTCAGTGATCGTACGCAGGCTCCCTCGGGCGCGGGGTACTCGCTCGAAAACCGCATCGTCCTGTCGCGCGTACTGCCGACCGTTTTTACCCAGTGCAACGTTCAGCGGCTGGCGCCTTTCTTCATCGCGGTGCGGCAGATGCTCGCATCACTCGCGCCGGCGCATCGCGAAAACCCGCGCGTCGTGCTGCTGACGCCCGGGCCTTACAACGAAACCTATTTCGAGCACGCGTACCTCGCTCGTTACCTCGGTTACACGCTCGTGCAAGGCAAGGATCTGACCGTGCGAGACGGTAAGGTTTTCCTGAAAACGCTCAGTGGGCTGCAGCGGGTGGACGTCATCCTCCGCAGAGTCGACGACGATTTCTGCGACCCGCTTGAGCTGTACCCGCATTCGTACCTCGGTGTGTCGGGCCTGCTGCAGGCCGTGCGCGAGGGGAACGTCGCGATCGCCAATGCGCTGGGAAGCGGTGTGATCCAGGGGCCGGGTTTCATGCCGTTCCTGCCGAAGTTGTGCAAGCATCTGCTCGGTGAAGAGCTGAAGCTCGACTCGGTGCAGACCTGGTGGTGCGGCAACACCGACTCGCGCCGGTACGTGCTGGAAAATCTTTCGAAGCTCGTCATTAAGCCCGCGCTGCCTACCGTGGGGACCGATCCGATGTTCGGTGGGTCGCTTTCCAAAGCCGAACTTGAAGAACTGGCGGGCAAGATCGCTGGCTCCCCGCGCGAGTACGTGGCACAGGAACAGGTCTGCTCGTACACCGCGCCGGTCTTCCACGGCCGGGCGATGCAGTCGCGCCGGTTTGTCGTTCGTGCGTATCTGGTGTCGACGGCCGATGGGTACTCCGTCATGCCGGGCGCGTTGACGCGCGTCACCTCGTCCTCTGAGACGCTCGTCGTCTCGCTGCAAAAAGGCGGCGGCAGCAAGGACACGTGGATCCAGAGTGACGCGCCGGTCAGCCAGGTCAGCCTGTTGCGCCCCACGACATTGCCACTGGCGCTGAACCGCACGGGCAGCGACCTGCCGAGCCGCGTCGCAGATGACTTGTTCTGGCTGGGACGATACGTCGAGCGCGCCGATTCCATCGCCCGGTTGGCCCGCTGTGTGTTCAACCGGCTGTCCGATCCCAACTCGATCGAAAACCCCCGCGCCATCGGTGTGTTGGCCGGCGCTATGCTCGGTTGGCCCATGCCACTGCCCGCCGGCCCGTTTACCGCCAAGCAGATGGCCGTTGAGATGTTCGCGGAATCCGACCCCTCGTGGTTGCGCAGCTCAGCGAGCAACTTCCACTCGCTGGCCAGAGTGTTGCGCGATCGCATTTCGACCGATGCCTGGCGCATTCTGCAGTCCATCTATCGCGACCTGTCCGAATTCAAAGGTGACATCAGTGACGACGGCGTCAACGTGGTCATCGAACTGCTCAACAAGCTGGTTACCGGTTTCCTCGCGTTCGGGGGTATGGCTGCCGAGTCGATGACGCGCGGCCAGGCGTGGCGGTTCCTCGACATCGGCATGCGCGTCGAGCGCGGCATCGCGGCGTCACGACTCATTCGCGCCAGCCTTGTGGTCTCACTGCCGGAAGAACCCGCGCTGCTCGACGCGGTGCTCGAGACGGCCGACAGCTCGCTGACCTATCGCCGCCGATACCTGACGCGCGTGGAGACCGCTGCGGTCGTCGACCTGCTGGTCGCCGACGAATCGAACCCGCGCGCCGTCGCGTTCCAGGTGCGCGCGATCGAGGAACACCTCGCGTCACTGCCGCGCGAGTCCACTCACCCGCGATCGAGCCCAGACCTGCAGTTGGCTGTCCAATTGCGAACGCGCCTGCGGCTCGAGGACCTCGTCACCGCGTGCAAAGTGGTCGACGGCCGGCGCGACAAGCTGCACGCGGTTGTGAACGACACGGTCGGGCAATTGTCTTCGATGTCAGACTTCGTCGCGCAGATCTTCTTCAGCCACGCCGTGGTCACACCGCGGTTGCTGTCGCCCGATCAGGAGGCAGCGCCATGAAGTATCGCGTCGTCCACACCACCGAATATGGGTACGGTGAATCGGTGCCGTTGTGTCACAACGTCATCCACCTGCGCCCGCGCGACACGCGCCACCAGCGTTGCACGCGCAGCACATTGTCGATCTCGCCTGTACCTGCGGTGCGGCGCGACCAGCGCGACTTTTTCGGCAACCACGCAACCTGGGTCAGCCTGCAGGAACCGCACGAGCGCCTGACGATCAAAGCGATCAGTGAGGTGGATGTGGTCCCCGTGCCCCTGGCGCCCGACACCGTCGGCCCGACATGGGAGCAGGCAGCCCAGATGCTCGCTGAGTGCAACCGGCGCGATTTGTACCTCGTGCGCGAGTATGTCTTCGCGTCGCCACACGTGCAGGTGCATCCCGAGCTGGCCGAGTTCGCACGACCGAGCTTCGCGCCGGGCAAGCCGCTGCTGACCTGCCTGATGGACCTGACCCAACGAATCTTCGGCGAGTTTACCTTTGACAGTCGCGCGACGACCGTCGGCACGCCCGTGCTCGACGTGCTGCGCGACAAGCGAGGCGTCTGCCAGGACTTTGCCCATCTGCAGATCGGCGCTCTGCGCGCCATCGGACTGGCCGGTCGATACGTCAGTGGTTATGTGCTGACGCGCACCCCACCGGGCCAGAAGCGGCTGGTGGGTGGAGACGCATCCCACGCGTGGGTGTCGGCGTTCATCCCCGACATCGGCTGGGTCGACTACGACCCGACGAACGGCGTGATGCCGAGTTTGGAACACGTCACCCTCGGCTGGGGACGAGATTACGGTGACGTCAGCCCCGTCAAAGGTGTCCTCATCGGTGGCAACCGCCATTCACTGAGCTATGGTGTCGATGTCGAACCGATCGAGGCGGTCGAATCGTCGACGGTCGAAGCGAGCAAAAGTTCGACGCCAGCCATAGCGCCCAACCAGGCCTGATCCCAAATCAGTCGTGGCGACGCCTGCGCCGTGTCGCAGGGCAGCGGCAAGGTCTTGCGTACCATGGGCGGCCCGCCCGTGTCTTTCATTTCAGAACAGAATTCGGGCGAGCCGCCCGTGGTACGGGCGGAAATCGACGCTGTACGTCGACCGCGATCTCGGCGTCCGCGTCCGCGTCGTCATTAGAGGTCATCAATTCCGGGACATTTGCTCGTTACCCCTCACCCACGCTTTTTTGGGGTAGCGGTCTCAGCCCTTTCGCCCGTATAGCAAGGGAATCGAGGTGGCTGACCTATCCCGTGATATGAATTGAGCAGCGACCCATGCGCGTCTTCCATTGCGATCATTGCAATCAACCCGTCTTCTTTGAAAACACGATCTGTCAGGGGTGCGGGCACAAGCTCGCGTACCTGGCCGACCTGAAGGCTATCGCGTCGCTCGACGAAGTCATCGTCGACCCACTAGCCGCGCCCGCCCCAGCGCAGTCCGACGCCGCGACTCCTGTAAATGCGCCACCACCGCCCAAACTGTGGACATCCCCTTTGAAGCGTGCCGAAGGGCGGACCTATCGGTTGTGCGAAAACTACACGAAGTACGACGTCTGCAACTGGGCCGTTCCGTCTGATGACCACCGTCCGCTGTGCCCAAACTGTCGGTTGACGACGATAATCCCTGACCTCTCCGTCGCGGGGAACGTCGAGAAATGGCGACGCCTTGAGAACGCCAAGCGGCGGCTCGTCTATTCGCTGCTGGAGCACAAGCTCCCCATTCGCCCCAAGAGTGATGACCCCGAGCGTGGCCTGTCGTTCAAGTTCCTCAGCGACCCGATCGGTGGCCCGCGCGTGTTAACCGGTCATGACGACGGTGTCATCACGCTGAACGTTATCGAGGCCGACGACGTCGAGCGCGAACGTATGCGCGTCACGATGCGCGAACCGTACCGCACGATCCTGGGCCACTTCCGCCATGAAATCGGGCATTACTATTGGGATCTGCTGGTCCGCGATTCACCGTTCATCAATCGGTTTCGCGAACTGTTCGGTGACGAGCGCGCGGACTACGCCAAGGCGCTTCAAGACCATTATGAACTGGGCCCCAAGCGCAATTGGTTCGACCACTATGTCAGTGAATACGCCAGCGTCCACCCGTGGGAAGACTGGGCCGAGACCTGGGCCCACTACCTTCACATGACCGACACGCTCGAAACCGCAGCGGTGTGCGGGCTGTCTCTGAAGCCCGACCGGCCCGACGAGCCAGCGATGGACAAGCAACCCACCAAGCCGGCCGGTGAGCAACGGTTCGACGAAATTATCCGCAACTGGTTTCCACTGACCTACGTCCTCAACAGCCTCAATCGCGGCATGGGGATGAGCGACGCGTACCCCTTCGTCCTGCCACCTCCGACGATCGAAAAACTACGTTTTGTGCACGAGACGATCTGCCAATCAGGCGGCCAGTAAGATTTGATCAAATCAGAACGATGACGGCCTGCTCAGCTTAGCTGAGCAGGCCGTCGTCTTTTTTCCACTTGCAGAATGGTTCTACGAATTCATGCCCGCGCCGACCAGGTGGGCGTGGCTGGGTCGATGGGAAGAGTTGGCGTAGCCCTCGCGGGGCGTGACGAACTCACCGGTCAGCCAGACCGTGGCCGGGCGGGCCGGGGGTTCTTTCAACAGACTGACGATCGAATCGACCTTGTGCTGCTCTTCGGTAAAGCAGCCGGCGGACTCACCGTTGGCGCCGGTACAACCGACGGCCCAGATGCTTGCGCCCGGGAAGTTGCCGACACGCGCCCGCACGCTTGCCGCTGCTTGCAGGGATTCACAGAGGAACGACACGCTGCCACCGAACGTCAGGTCGACTGACGCTACTTCATCGGGACTGATGACGTCGATCGTCGCATCGGGCGCGAGCCGGTTGATCGTCTCGCGGGCGGCCTTGGCGACCTGGTGGTCGTCGCAACCTTCCACGACGACAAACCGACGATGCCCGTCCATCAACAACGCTTTCGCGAGCCGAGCGGCGTTCGTGAACGTGTCGTCCAGCACCGCGTGCATCGAGAAGACGCTCGGTGTGTAGTCGACCGTCACCACGTCCACGTTCCGCACGATCAAATCGCGCAGGAACGGTTCGGGGACCTGTGAATCGAGGCTGATCGCGCCCGTAAACGGTTGCAGGAAGCTGGGACGCAGGTCCCACTGGCGCTCGTCATGGACGTGGACGTCGGGACCGACGGCCTTAATGGCTTCGACCAGCGAGCTGTTCGCCTGGGCGGGGGTGCAGAAGATGATCCAGCGGCCCGACTGGCTGGCCGTCACCGGCGCCGAACCTTTGACGTACGTGCCACGGCCGATGCTTCGGTCCAATAATCCTTCGGCGGCCAGATCAGTCAGGGCCTTGGAGAGCGTCTTGGCGTTGACGTTGAACCGTTTGGCCAGCGCCCGCTCACCGGGCAGTTTGCCCTCGAGTTCACCCGACGCCACCGCGGCGCGGATGCGCTCGCGCAGCCGTTGAAATTTGTAGGAGAGGCCGCTACCGGCCGCTACGTTTTGCTGAATTGGTGACAACATTTGGACAACCTTCACATAGTCAGGAATGCCCCATCGCACTCCAGTATCATCGTGAGCAAGGACCCCCAGGCCCCTGCAACCCGCCCGAACGTAAGGCGGTTAACACTTTATTCAAAATACGGCACTTCAGTCTTGCATACATTCTGTCGTAAAGTGCATCGTTTTTCCTTATAGACTGCCGTATTTTTCAGAAAAGAGACACTCGGTCGCATGGTATGATCTTGCCGCATCACGGGTTATCGACCGCAGTCGATATAACTCAGAATGCTTATCGGACGCAACAAGAGGGAGCAGGAATGCGTAAGTTCTTTTTAGTCGCAGGTGTGTTGCTGAGCATGACGCTCACCACAACCGCCGCCCCGCGCGAGGTGCGGGTGCCGTTGAACGAGGGGAAGATCGATCTTTTGGAACTTTCCGGCACGCTCGACCGCTTGCGCATCCTGCGCTTCAACCTGACCGGTGAGATCGACCTGCGATCGCTGCAAGGCTCACTGCTGGTCACCGGGATCAACAAGTCGCTGGGTGAGGGTTGCCAGGTATCGGTGACCGATGACGCCGCCGTCATCACGTATGACGTTGACCGATTGCCCCAAACCACCGACGAAGCCCGCGCCGCGACCCGCACGTTCACCGCGGTCGTGGCTCCGGAAGCAACGGCAGCGCAGAACCGCACGATCGGGCTGATGTTACCGACGAAGCTCGACCCGAACCGCAAGCTGGTGGTGCTGGTTCACGGGCTCGATTCTGACCGCACGAAGTGGTTCTGCATGGCCGACCTGCTCACCGAGGCGGGCTACCAGGTCGGGTGGTTCAGCTACCCCAGCGACCAACCGCTCGCCGACAGCGCGGCGCTGTTTGCCAAGCACTATGAAGCGATTCGCGAGATGTTCCCGAGCATGCCCGTCGACATCGTCGCGCACAGCATGGGGTCGCTCGTCACGCGCGGGTACATCGAAAGTGACGGTTACGTGGGAGGCGTCGAGCGATTGATCCTCATCGGCCCACCCAACCACGGCAGCCGCTGGGCCAAGTACCGCTTTGCGCTGGAACTGAAGGAACACTTCGACCTCTGGCGGCACGAGCCCGAGTGGAGCCCCACGTGGATGATCACCGACGGCTTGGGTGAGGCTGGCCGAGACCTTGAACCCCACTCGGCGTACCTCGACACGCTCAACAGCCGCCCACGCCGCGCCGACGTGAAGTACACCATCATCGCCGGTGACCGCCACCCTGCGACCCGCATCGCCGGCAACACTGTCGCCGCGATGGCAAAAATCGTCCCGAACCGCGCGGTGGCCTGGTGGGGCTTCCGCCAGACCGTCAACGGCATCAATGCCCTCAGCAGTTCCATCAAGACGCAGGACAGCGCCAGCGACGGTCCGGTCTCACTTAAGAGCACGACTCTTGACGGCGTCGACGACCGCGTCGTCCTGCACGCCGACCACAACGCCCTGTTCCAACCGATCGACGGCGACGTGCCCCTGGCGTGGAACGTGATCAAGGACCGGCTCGCGAAGTAGCCGCATCGACTGCTTCCGTCGTGACACAAGCTTTCGGCCAGTGCTGGTTTCAAAGATTCACGGACCCGAGGCCCGTGTCACGACAGAAGACCAACCCGCCTCTATCGCTCGGGATTCTTCTTCAAGTTCAGAAATCGGTAGAATTACTCGCAATGCCCGGAGAGTTCGATTTCATCCGCTGGATTCGCGACCAGTACACACCGCGCGACGACGTGCCCGTGGGTCTGGGTGACGACTTGGCTGTGATGACACTCGCAGAAGGCACGCTCGTCGTCGGTGTCGACCAGGTGCTCGACGGAAGGCACTTCGACTCAACGATTCACGACCCCCGCCTCATCGGCCGCAAGGCGATGAACCGCAGCCTGTCCGACTGCGCCGCGATGGCGGCGGTGCCCGTCGCGGCCGTGGTTACGATGGCGCTGCCGTTCGACGCGACAATGGCCTTTGCCCAGGGCGTCTTCACCGGCATGAAGGCCGCCGGCGACGCCTTCAACTGTCCGATCGTCGGTGGCGACACGGCTTCGTGGGATGGGAAACTCGTCATAACGGTGACTATTCTCGCGAGGCCCGACGGCATCGCGCCCGTCCGTCGCTACGGCGCAAAAGCTGGTGACGGTCTGTACGTCACCGGCCCGCTTGGCGGCAGCATTCTCGGTCGCCACCTGACCTTCACGCCCCGCATCACGCTGGCGCGTCAATTGGCCTCCCAATTCCAAATCAGCGCGATACTCGACCTCAGTGACGGTCTGTCGAGCGACGTGCGCCATATTTGCGATGAATCAGGCGTCGGCGTAAGCATCGACAGCGCCGCGGTGCCGATCCATGCGGATGTCGACCGATTACCACCTTCACCACTGTCGCGACTGGACCATGCGCTCCACGACGGCGAAGACTATGAACTGCTGTTCACCAGTCCGCACGATATCCCCCCCGACTTGGCCGTGCGCATCGGAAGGGTAACGGCCGACCGCCGCGTGCTGCTTGATGGCCAGCCACTGGAACCCAAAGGCTGGCAGCACCCGATCGGCCGATAGGGGCAGATCTTGGCATCTGTATTCTTCTGACTTAGCGACGGCTATGTCGCGGTGTGCGCAGTCGCAGTTCTTTCGTACCATGGGTGGCCCGCCCATGTCTTTGCATTTGATTTGAACAATAAGAAACACGGGCGGGCCGCCCGTGGTACGGGTGCAATTACCCCGCTATGCGTCGACCTCGCAGGCATCGCCACTACTGGGGGCAGAGACGCTGCTGAGAGCGGACGATCGTCACTACGTGACACCACCGCCCGGTCCGCTACACTACTCGCGCTAACGCAATCACCCATGGATTCCTCCGCTCGTCAATCGCTCAAGTCCGTCCGGTCCGTTGTCGTGAAGCTCGGGTCGCAGCTGCTGACCGACAAGTCCGGCACGCTCGAATCTTCGTTCCTCGCATCGATCGCTGCCCAGGTTGCGAGCCTGGCACGACAAGGCGTGCGTGTCTCGATCGTCAGCAGTGGAGCGATCGCTGCGGGCCTGCGCGAGCTGGGTCTCGACAAGCGTCCGACCGACCTCGGCAAGCTGCAGGCCGTCGCTGCGGTGGGTCAACGGCGCCTGATGGACGCCTGGGCGGCGGCGTTTGCGCCGCATACGATGCACGTGGCGCAGATCCTGCTCACGCGCGAGGACATCGACAGCCGCACGCGCTTCCTCAACCTGCGCAACACGATCCACGCGATCCACGAGCTGGGCGCGATCCCCATCCTGAACGAGAACGACACGATCAGCACCGACGAGATCGTAAAGATCACGTTCGGCGACAACGACATCCTCGCGGCCCTCGTCGCCAACGCGCTGCGGGCCGAGTTGCTCGTGCTGCTGAGCGTCGTCGACGGCATCCTCGACGCTGCGGGCAACTCGGTGCGCATCGTCGACAGCATCGACACCGCCCGCACGCTCGTGCGCGTCGAGAAGTCAGCCCTCGGAAAAGGGGGCATGAACTCGAAAGTGGAAGCCGCCAAGACGGTCACCGAAAGTGGTGAAGCGATGGTGCTGGCCAACGGGCGGATGACCGACGTGCTGCCGCGCATCCTTGCCGGTGAAGAGGTCGGCACGCTCTTCCTTCCCGCGCCACAGAAACGGTCGAGCCGCAGCCGTTGGATCGGTAGCGCTCGCCCTGCCGGGACGGTAACAGTGGACGACGGCTGCGTCGTCGCGCTGTCGAAAAACAAGAGCCTGCTGCCTGCGGGCATTGTGAAGGTTGACGGCCAGTTCGAGCCCGGTGACGTCGTCGCGATCCACGCGCTCGACGGCCGGGTCATCGGCCGCGGTTTGACTAACTACACCTCTGCCGACGTCGAACGCATCCGCGGGAAAAAGAGCGCTGAGGTGCGCGCGCTGCTTGCGGAATCCGCGTACGACGAGGTGATCCATCGGGATAATCTTGTGGTGTCCTAGCGGCAATCGCCTCGCATACAATGTGAATCCCCACCGTAGCATGGGCGGCCCGCCTATGGTGCTGTACCCAGCACGTCGGACGGTACTCCGTCAGAAAAAGCAATCGCGTTAGCGAAGTTAAGCCGCACAGCGCGCCTCTTCTTCCGTCATCGGTGATGGAACGCAATCCCCAGTAACACACGAAGATCGCTTGCGCTCTTTAGCTCGGGCCGAGTACGACCCGACACCCCGGAGTACCGGGGCTCCACGGGCGAGACGCCCGTGCTACGGTGAAGATCGCTTGCGCTCTTTAGCTCGGGCCGAGTACGACCCGACACCCCGGGGTACCGGGGCTCCACGGGCGAGACGCCCGTGCTACGGTGATGCGCGGGGTCGCGACTCGTTACAGGTTATGCCCCATCTTGAGCTTCTTCGTCTCAAGGTATCGGCGGTTGTGATCGCCCGGCTCGACGCGGATGGGGACTTCTTCGACAACCTGTAAGCCGTAGCCGTCGATGCCGTAAATCTTCTTGGGGTTGTTGGTCATGATGCGCAATTTGGATAGGCCCAGATCGCGCAGGATCTGACTGCCAATGCCGTAGTCGCGCTTGTCGATGGGCAGGCCGAGGCGCTCGTTGGCCTCGACCGTGTCGAACCCCTTGTCCTGCAGCGCGTAGGCGTGCAACTTGTTGGCCAGGCCGATCCCACGGCCCTCCTGGCGCAGGTAGATCAGAGCGCCTTTGCCTTCTTTTTCGATCATGTTCATCGCGGTCGACAACTGCGACCCACAGTCGCAGCGGCCCGAGCCGAAGATGTCACCGGTTAGGCATTCACTGTGCACACGAACGAGCACCGGTTCCGGGTGCGGCGTGGGTTGGCCGTGCGCGTCGTAGTTGCCGATGTCTCCCTTGCACAGCGCCAGGTGCGGCTGGGCATCGACGATCGACTGGTACGCGTGCAACATGAAGTCGCCCCACGCGGTCGGCAGCAAAATCGACTCGATCCGCTTCACGAACTGCTCGCGCTTCATGCGGTAGGTGATCAACTCGGCGACCGAGCAGATCTTGAGGTTGTGTTCGACGCAGAACTGTTCCAGCTCGACCCGGCGCATCATCTCACCGTCGTCGCGCATGATCTCGCAGATGACCGCAGCGGGTTTCATACCCGCCAGTCGCGCGAGGTCGACGGACCCTTCGGTCTGCCCCGCGCGCACCAGCACCCCACCGTCGCGTGCGCGCAGTGGGTTGATGTGCCCCGGCCGAAGCAAATCCTGCGGCTGGGCGTCCTCAGCGATCGCAACCTGAATCGTCATCGCGCGGTCGCGCGCCGACACACCCGTCGTGACGCCAAATTTCGGATGGGCGTCGATCGTCACGGTAAACGCCGTCCCAAGTTGCGCGGTGTTCAGGTCGGTCTGGGCGTGAAGCATCAACCGATCACAGCGGTCGTTGGTCAGCGCCAGGCAGACCACACCGCGCGCGCGCGTAACCATGAAGTTCACCGCCTCGGGCGTCACCTTCTCGGCGGCGTAGACGATGTCCCCCTCGTT
>Ga0163144_10006726_pt1 | contig 25305 bp, 22 predicted proteins | sample OliLak19BULKMAT1_FD_123175 | JGI IMG/M metagenome (GOLD analysis project Ga0163144, IMG submission 123175) | Freshwater microbial mat bacterial communities from Lake Vanda, McMurdo Dry Valleys, Antarctica - Oligotrophic Lake LV.19.BULKMAT1 | ecosystem: Environmental > Aquatic > Freshwater >... | reverse complement strand
TCCGCGTTGAACTGGGTGATCTGTTTTTTAAGAATGTCCGATATTTCTGAAGGACGAATATCCATTTGTACTTATCTCCTAAAAAAAATTATGCCGCTTTGAGAGCATTGCCCAGGCGGCGCATTTTACCGGCCAGAGAGCTGTCAAGCTGCAGACTGCCAATTTTAACCACAACGCCGCCGAGCAATTCGGGGCGCTGCTTCACTTCTAATTTCATGGTGCGGCCATAGGCCTTGCCGAGTTTTTCGCTGATCAGCGCGATTTCCTGCGGTTTCAGCACACCGGCGGCGTGCAACTCGCCTTTGAGTTCGCCGCGCGCGGTGGCTGCCCACTGCGCGAACAGTTCGATCACATCGGAGAGAATGGCGAGGCGCTTCTGGCGGATCAGCATGCCGACAAACTGGCGGGTGAGCTGATGGACGCTCAGGCGGTTCAATATGGCCAGCATCGCCTGCGCGCGCATTTCATGCGACAGCAGCGGATTGACCAGAAAATGACGGAATTCTTTGCTTTGTTCCAGCAGATGGCCCAGCGATTCGAGATCGGTTTCTACCTGATCGATAGCGGATTCAGTCTGGACGACGTCAAAAAGAGCTTTGACATAACGTTCTGCAATGCGTTTGGAACCGGATATGGACACGATACTATTACTTAAGGGTTGCGAAGGCCGAGAAATCTAGCAACATTGCCCCGAAAGGCAACCTAAAAAACAAGCCAGCCGATTAGCACGGGAATTCGCTTTGCGCAATAGATGCTTACAGGAAATTTTGCGGGTCTATATCGATTTTGATGCGAACTGCGGATGGGCAGGATTGTGATTCCACCCAAATCCGCATAACATCCGGTAGGTTAATGGCGCGATCGGCCTTGATCAGCAGGCGATAGCGGTACTTGCCGCGCAACATGTACAGCGGCGCCGGTGCCGGGCCCAGCACATGCAGCTTGGCGATGGAGGGCGCGGTGGCGGCTAGTTTCTTGGCTGCCTGTAATACCGCTTCTTCCTTGGCGCCGTCGATAATCAAAGCGGCGAGGCGCGAGAAGGGGGGCATGGAGGCATTCTTGCGCGCCTGCAGTTCCGTGGCTAAAAACGTGTCGCGGTCGCCCGCTACGAGGGCCTTCATCACCGGGTGGTCGGGCAGGAAGCTTTGCATATAGACACGTCCGCGCACTTGCTCACGTCCGGCGCGTCCCGATAGCTGGTGCAATAGCTGGTAGGTACGCTCGGCGGCGCGAAGGTCGCCCCCGGCCAGCCCCAGATCGGCATCGACGACCCCCACCACGGCAAGGTCGGCAAAATGATGGCCCTTGGCAATCATCTGCGTTCCAATCAGCAGGTCGATGCGCTTTTCGGTCATGGCGGTGATGGTTTCGGAGAGTTCGACATAGCCGCTGGTGGAGTCGCTGGCCATGACGGCGACGCGTGCCTGCGGCAGGAAAGCTTTCACCTCTTCTGATATGCGCTCCACGCCCGGCCCGCAGGCGGCAAAATTATCCTCTGCCTGACAGGACGGGCAGGCCTTCGGCATGGGTACGCGGTAGCCGCAATGATGGCATTCGAGCCGTGGCCGTCCCTTATGCAGCACCATCCATGCCGTACATTCCGGACACTGAAAGCGATGACCGCAGGTGCGGCAGAGTACCAGCGGCGCATAGCCGCGGCGGTTCAAAAACAGCATGGCCTGATGGCCGCTTGCTATCGCCTGCGCCAGTTTTTCGCGCAAGGGGGTGGAGATGAATGCGCCTCTCTCGATCATCACTTTGCGCATGTCGAGCATTTCGATGTCGGGCATCACCGCGCCGTTATGACGGTCGGCCAGCGGCACTTCCGTGTATTTGCCCGCTTTGGTGTTGTAATAGCTTTCCAGCGACGGCGTTGCCGATACTAAAATCACCGGAAGTTTTTCAAAACGCGCACGCGCTACCGCCATATCGCGGGCATGATAGATAACGCCGTCTTCCTGCTTATAGGAGCCGTCATGTTCTTCGTCGGCGACAATCAGGGATAAGTGTTTATAGGGCAGGAACAGCGCCGAACGCGCGCCGATGACAACGCGGGCATCGCCTTTGACAATGGCCTGCCAGCTGGCGCGTTTGCGCGCCGGCGGGATTTCCGAATTCCACAGCAGCGGTTTGAAACAGAAGCGTGATTCAAACCGTTCCAGCCATTGCACCGATAAGGCAATTTCCGGAAGCATGACGAGTATCTGGCTGGTTTTATCCTGTTTCAGCACATGGGCGATGGCGTCGAAATAGACTTCGGTTTTGCCCGAGCCGGTGACGCCGTCGAGCAGGTTGACGCTAAAGCCTTTGCCGATTTTATCGACCAGAATGCTCGCGGCTTGTTGTTGCAGGTCCGACAATTGGGCCAGCGCGATACCGTCCGTATTGATGGCGGTTTCGATATGCGCCTGGGTGGCCTTGCGCCCCTCTTTGGCGATATCGTCAATCGGCAGCGTCATTTTCAGGATGGCGCCTTTGGGCGCGCAATTATACCACGCCGCCCAGTCGATGAACTGGCGCATGGGCGCAGACAAAGGGGGAAATTGTGACAGATGTTCACCGATATTGCGCATGCGGCTGGCAGGGATATTGGCCACGCCCGCACCCCAGACCACGCCCAGCAGGTCGCCGCGCCCGAACGGTACGGATACAATATCGCCTTCACTCAGGCCCATTTGCGCTGTGGCCAGATAATCGAAGCCATGCCCCACGGCGGTCGGCAATAATACCTCCAGCTGGACCGAATCTGTCTTCAGTGCTGTCATGCCTTCTGGATTCATATTGCAATGTACTTATTACGTTCAAGCGCCACGCAGGCTGCGCACCTCAATGGTGCTAGTCCTCGTTTCACTCGTCCATTCAAAAAATATCTTCCCATAGCTATGCAAGCTGCGTTATCGTCCGTTTCGATAGTCATACATAATCCATATACACAATGGGGACATTAGCCATATGAAATTTTTTGTCGACACGGCCGATATTAAAGAAATACGCGAACTTGCCGCCACGGGAATGCTCGATGGCGTGACCACCAACCCGTCGCTGGTGGCCAAGGCCGGACGCGATTTCTTTGAAGTATTGAAGGAGACCTGCGCCGTGGTCGATGGCCCGGTTTCGGCGGAAGTCGCTGCCACCGATGTCGAAGGCATGATTCGCGAAGGCGAAAAACTCGCCAAGATTGCTAAAAATATTGCCATCAAAGTACCGTTGACATGGGATGGCTTAAAAGCCTGCAAGCACTTCACCAGCAAGGGCACCATGGTCAATGTGACGCTGTGCTTCTCGGCAGCGCAGGCATTGCTGGCCGCTAAGGCCGGTGCGACGTTCGTATCGCCGTTTGTCGGTCGCCTCGATGATGTGGGACAGGACGGCATGGCGCTGATCAGCGACATCTGCACCATCTACAAACAATATGACACTATCAAAACGGAAGTGCTGGTGGCATCGATTCGCAACCCGGTGCATATCGTTGATGCCGCCAAAATGGGCGCGCATGTGGCGACCATTCCGCCGTCGGTGCTCAAGCAATTGGTGCAGCATCCGCTGACCGATAAGGGGCTTGCCGTGTTCCTCTCCGACTGGCAGAAGACAGGTCAAAAGATAGCATGATAATTATCACTCAAGCGCCGTGGAGGCTGGCATGAGCGCCAAACGTACCGAACCTCCCTCTGCCGGCGCATCCAACATCACCACCGATCAGGTGCGTGAGTTTTTAAAGAAGCATCCCGATTTTTTAAAAAAGAATCCGGACGTCATGTCCGATGCTGTTGTGCCGGAACGCGATCTCGGCGATGGTGTTGTGGATTTCCAGCACCATATGCTTAAGAATTTGCAGAAAGACAGTAAGGCGCTGCGTGGCCGCTATGATGTGCTGGTGGATTTCTGCCGCGACAATATGTCGGCGCAGGCGCAGGTGCATAACGCCGCGCTGAAACTTATCCGCACGCGCAATCTCGAACAGTTGCTGGAAGCGCTTACGATTGATCTGGTGAGTTTGTTTGATGTCGATGTAGTGCGCATGGCGATGGAATCGGAAACGCGTTACGATACGTCCTATGGCGAGCAGGCCTATTCCGGCATCGTCTTTATCGAGCCCGGCACGGTAGATGCTGCACTTGGACCCAAGAAGAATGTATTGCTGGTGGAAGACTGCACCAAAATACGTCCCGCCGGGTTTGAAGACATATTCGCCGATTGCGAAAACATGATTGCATCCTGCGCGCTGTTGCGTTTAGAACTCGACACCGTGGGCAAAAATATTCTGCTGGCATTCGGCGTGCGTTACAAGGATCGCTTTCATTCCGGACAGGGAATTGAACTGCTGCATTTTCTGGCGCAGATTGTAGCGCATCAGATGGATATGTATCTTCACGATCTGGCGATTTAGGATTTCTACTGGGCTGGACGGCTTGCTTGCTTTTCTGCGCTTCCGCTGCTCGTGTAGCGCTGCTACACTCCGCTGCGGTTCTCGAAAAAGCGGCGCATCCGCCTCAGCTTAGCGAAATCAGAAGGGAGATTATGTATGGACTCACTTCCTGTTACGGCCAATGTGCAAAAGACACTTACCCAGTGGGAAGAATGGATGCGGCATGTGCGCCGCGCGTCCGAACATACGGTGGTGTCCTACCGGAATGACATGGCGCATTTCTGTGCATTCCTCAGTAATCATCTCGGTGCGCGCGTGAATTTCGACCATCTGCGCGCACTGGAAAATAAAGATATCCGCGCATGGCTGGCCAGTCGGCACGGTGAATTTGAAGCCAGCTCGACGGCGCGCGCTTTGTCGACGGTCAAAAGTTTTTTCCGCTATCTCGAAAAGCAGGAGCGTATCGAAAATTCCGCCATCTTCCATATACGCGGCCCCAAGCTTAAGAAGGCATTGCCCAAGGCGCTGGGGGAAGAACAGGCCACACAGGCGCTGGCGACCATCGGCACGCAGCATGATGAGGACTGGGTCAATAAGCGCGATCTGGCGCTGCTGGTGTTGATTTATGGCTGTGGGTTGCGTATCAGCGAGGCGCTGTCATTAAACTATAAAGACACTCCCAAAGGCGATAGCCTTTCCATCATTGGCAAAGGTAATAAGCAACGCATGGTGCCGGTGCTGCCCCTGGTGCGCGAGGCCATTGGCGAATATGTCAATGCCTGCCCGTATCCGTTCACGGATGGTTCGCCGTTGTTTTTAGGCAAGCGGGGGAAAGCGCTCGACCCGGCGATTTTCCAATTGCAGTTACGCAAGCTGCGCACCCTGATTAATCTTCCGGAATCCACCACGCCGCACGCGTTCCGGCATAGCTTTGCCACGCATCTGCTATCGGCGGGCGGCGATTTGCGTTCGATTCAGGAATTGCTGGGCCATGCCAGCCTGTCTACCACCCAGCGCTATACGCATGTGGACAAGGAACGGCTGATGAAGGCGTATAAAGACGCGCACCCGCGCGCATAAAATTACGCCGCTTCGTACTCTTCCCTGACGCGGGCGTCAATTGGCTCCGGCGGTGTGGCGCCCCAACCGGAATAGAGAATTTTTCCATACTGCGCGAGATCGAGCGCGCCCGTTTCCATCTGTTTCTGGAACGCTTTGTGCTTCGGTTCGTCGATTTGCACATAGTACCATGCGGATTTGCCATCGGCATCGGCGGTGACCAGATAGATAAGCCCGGCTTTGCCGTTATCGCGAATCACTTTACCCTGAAAATTGGTTTCCATAACTCTTCTCCTTACGCGGCAAGGCCGAGTGTTTTAAAGACCTCAAACAACTTTGAGGCGCGTGCGTTCTGAACCTGTGTCGGCGGTGTGCGATCAGCCATCTCGGGCACTGGCGCTTCCGGCGTAAGCGGGATGGCTTCCGGGCGCACGATATTTTTGGTGTGGCGCGCATTCTCGGCGGCGTGGGCCTGCCAGCCGACATTGCGTCCTACGGCAAACATCGAGGTCATCAACCGTTCATCAATACCCAGATACTGGGTGAGCAATACGCCGGAGCAGAAATCGACATTGGGGAAAATATTTTTGGCTTTGCCGCCCGTCGCGTCGTGTTTTTTTCCAAACATCGGGTGCTCCGCCAGCCTTGCTTCCAGCGTTAGCGCTACTTTCAACAGATCGCTGTCGGCGTTACAGTCTTTCAGGATGCCCTGCAATGCCGATGCGCGTGGGTCCTTTGCCTGATAAATTTTATGGCCGAGCCCTTCGATGGTGCCGTCCATAACCTGCCCAAGCTGGCCTTTATATTCCCGCGGCGGTTTTTCACCCTTGGCGGCCTTGCCGGCTTCCACATCGTTGATGTAGGCGTCCACACGTTCTTCGATGCTGCCTTGCCCGCCATTATATTTCAGAATGCTTTTGAGATTGGATAAGGCGTCGTTACTGGCATTGCCGTGACGATTGCCGGCGAGAGACTGCATGGCGCCGAGCGTAATGCGCCATACCCCTTCTTTGGATTCCCCGGAATCCACCGCGCGGGCGGTGGCGGTGGAGAGGTTGAGGCCGTGTTCGGCGTGCAGGGTCAGGTATTTATCCAACGCCGAGACTTTGGCCGGATCATCGGCATTGGCAGGATTCAGCGCACGCATCAGCATTTTAGCATAGGAGAAATCTTTTCCGTTTGCGCCGAAATCCTGCGCTGCGGGAAAGCTGAATTCATCCAGCTTGTGATGCATGTGGGCGTTGACCAGCCCGATCAGGGTGGGCATGACCGCCATGGTGCGCAGATCGGATTCGTAGCGCTTCTCTTCGCCCTTGAGCGACAATTTTTCATTGCCATCCATGATGGAGACGAGGGTGCTCAGCAGCGACATCGGGTCGGTATGCTCAGTGACCTTGATGGCCTTCAGCACACCCATCAGCTGTTCCCGGATGTCGGGTTTCAGTATGGCGTATTCGGCCAGCTTCTGTTTGAAACCGCCGAGCTGTTCCTGATTGGGAAGCGTTCCCATCAGCAGCAGGTGCGATACCTCTTCATAGGAGGTTTTCTGCACGAGTTCCTTGATGTTGTGGCCGCGATAGAGGAGCTTGCCTTCTACCCCGTCGCCCTCGCCGTCAACGGTGGACATGGCGGTTGCCACATGGGCCTGCCTGAGTGCGGTATCTTCAAAAAGAAAGGGTAACGCCAGTTCGGGTTTATCATAGGTTCGTAGCACCGGCTTTTTAACGCCCGGTATTTTTACGAAGGTGAGCTTATGCTCATCCTCACCGATTTTTACGCTGCCTATTATGCTGGTGATCGTATTGCTATCAGACATCACACCCCCTATTGTATTAACTAATTTTTATTATTTTAGGGTAATTAGTAACAAGCTGTTAATATATTGGCAAATGAATTATACCCGCCCCTGTCAAAATAAATGGGCGGCCCTTTCTATCTTTTCCTAGATAAACAGCTATTTCTCTATTACACAGGGGACTCTTGCCGCCCATATTGCAGGCACCCGTAGCTCAGCTGGATAGAGCGTTGCCCTCCGAAGGCAAAGGTCGTAGGTTCGACTCCTATCGGGTGCGCCATTTTGGAATTGGCCACCAATATGGTTCGAGTCTGCGTGGGAGCCTGACTTGGCGCTGGGTCTAAATTTTGGTGAGCACTTGATACCCAATTTGGACAATCGAGGCACGAATCTATAGAGCTCAATAAGATGAGCGGGTCTAAATTATTTTATAATACTGCGAATTTTTTGTGTCGGGTAATAGTAGACATTTTTTCCACTCTTTATTTTATTTAAAAATTCATCCGCTACAAGTTTCTTTAAGTCAGCAGCAGCTGTGACATACCCAATATCACTATTATCAGCATGATAAACCGCAAGGCTGGTATGGCGTTGTTCATCTTTGGCTAAATATTGCAAAAGCTTTAGTTGGCGAAGATTAAAATTATAGCCACTTTGTATGATCTTTATAGCTTGTCTATTTTCAGATATCTTTTCTTCCAAATGTTTTTGGAACTGAAGTCGCGCTAATTTAAGTTTAGCCATATTATAGTGAATAAAATAATTTAAATCGTATCCATCCTGTTCAGAATAAATATATGCCATTGCGTATTGTTTTGGCGATTTAATAATGCGCTCAGATAAGGAAAGATAGGAGAATGCCCAGTATCCCTTCTTTAGCATGTACCAATAAAATAAAATGCGCGCTAACCGTCCATTTCCATCTTCAAATGGATGTAACAATCCGATCCAGAAATGAAGCATGATTGCTTTTGTTAGCGGATGAATAAATTGTGTGTTTCCTTGGTCATTGGCAAATTGAATAAGTCTAGGTAGTTCTGCTTCAACAAATTCTCGGTCAGGAGTAACATAAGCGACAGTATTTTCATCCCATGGCATTACCTTTAGTCGATTGCCTTTTTCATCTAATGTTTTGCGCAGAGCTCCCTCTAATGCCGAATTCTTTAGGGTGCCTTTAGTAACCTGCCGATGCAAATCCTTAAGTAAGTCGAGAGAAAGGGGTTCATTCTTAAGTTCTTCTTCTATTCTTTGCATAGCCTCATGATTATTGACAATCATCTGCTCATCTTTATTGCTTGGCCTCCTTCCTTCGTTGAGCATTTTTCTTGCCACCTCGCGCGAAGTATTTGCACCCTCAAGTTTTGAAGAGGCTATAGATTCCTCAATTAAATTTCTGCGTATTATTTGGCGTCTATCGCCCTCACTAAAATCGGACACACCCATAAAATTTCCGCCTAGTTCTAAATCAACTTCGTGTAGGAACTGAACGTGACTTCTAGGATTGAAGGTGTAGTTATTACCATCTTTGTCTTTAATAGGAGTTTCAGAGCAGTTGAATTTCCTTTGCAAACGAACCAGTGACCAAATCTGCTCTTTATTGCTTGGCACCCAAGATTTAAGCTTAAAGTCTTGCCAAGCGAGATAATTCTCTTGAGTGCGTTTAATAGCTTCTTGAGCCTCTTCAGAAGCCCATAGCTGTTCAACTTTATCAGGCAATGATATTTTATCAATATTCTGTATTTTATATGTTTTTTCTTGCATTTTTCTTCCTATATATTCAATTTTGTATTGAATTGAATATATCATATACTAGTGAGGCAATAGGTTCAATATTAAATACAATTGAACCTATCATATACAATCAATTCCCTCTTAAAAATCATTAGCCACGGTTGAAAATGCTCAATAAACTCCAAAATCCGGTTCGAAGCTTCTCCGCGCGGGTGCGCCATTTACAGCATCAGAACGTAAAAGCGGTTTACGGCTTTTTTATGGGTAGCGGGTGCTGACCGCTTGAAAAAATATACCTGTTTCTCCAAAAATTACGCCCTACCGCAAAGCGCAAGCGTGGGAATCTTTAAAAGGAGCAACCGTATGACCAATAACATCGATATTGTAAAACGCATGAATAAGGCGGCAGAAACAAAAGATGTAGAGGCAATAAAGTCGTTACTTCACCCCCAATACAGGATGAAAGACCCCATGATGGAAATCAATGGGGCGCAGGAATTTCTCGAATTCATGAAAGATTGCCCATTTACATGCCGTATAGAAAACGCGAGCTTCGTAGCGGAAGGCAATAAGGTGGTGCAGACGCTGGATGCCGTGATGACGTCTCCTGTTTCCTATCGCCTTCGTATGTGCAGCATTGTGACCATTGAGGACGGCAAGTTCCGTTCGGAAGAGGTGTTCTACGATACGGCGCAAATCCCGAAAGAAGCGAAGGAAATAGGCGAAAAACTCATGAAAAATAAAAAGAAGGCAGCCTAAGCAAGGCATTGTCGTCCTGAGATTACAAAAGCCCTTACAGAGTACTCTGTAAGGGCTTTTGTCGTATTCAGGCGGGATTGCGATCAGGTAAGCCGCGTATCCTTATTCTTGTCCTCTTGTTTCTGGTCAGGTTTGGGTGGGGTGTTGGGCCTGGCCAGGCTGGTGCCGTCCGGGACATCAAACAGCATCGATAATATATCCTTTGGAGGCGGTGCTTTGCCTTTATCCGCGTCCATCGGCACCGACTTCTTTATCGAAGTTTTATAGTGCCGCCTGCGCCGCCGCCAGCCTTGCTACCGGTACACGGTAGGGTGAACAGGAGACGTAATCCAGTCCGCTTTTATTGCAGAAGGCAATAGATGCGGGATCACCGCCATGTTCACCACAGATGCCAATTTTGAGATTCGGGCGCACCTTGCGCCCGCGTTCAACGGCAATCTCGATCAGCTCGCCCACGCCGGTCTGATCCAGCGATACGAACGGATCCTGTTCGACAATGCCGCGCTGTTTGTAGATTTCAATGAAGGACGCGGAGTCGTCGCGCGAGATGCCGAGCGTCGTCTGTGTCAGATCGTTGGTGCCGAAGCTGAAGAATTCCGCCATCGGCGCGATGTCGCCAGCGCGTAAGCATGCGCGCGGCAATTCGATCATGGTGCCGACCATATAGGAAATTTTGGTGCCGGTTTTTTCCATGACCTGCACGGCGACTTTATCGATCAACGCTTTCAGGATTTCGAGTTCTTTCGGCATCATGACCAGCGGCACCATGATTTCAGGAATCACCGTTTCTTTCTTTTCTTTCATGATGAGCGCTGCGGCTTCAAAAATCGCCTGCGCCTGCATCTCGTAGATTTCCGGATAGGTAACCCCTAAGCGGCAGCCGCGATGGCCGAGCATGGGGTTCATTTCCTTGAGCTCATGAGCGCGGTGGCGGACTATATCGGCACTGATGCCAGCAGCTTGCGCCACATGCTTGATGTCTTCGTCCGTATGCGGCAGGAACTCATGCAGCGGTGGGTCGAGCAGGCGGATAGTGACGGGCAGGCCGCTCATGATACGGAATAATTCCACAAAGTCATTGCGCTGCATCGGCAGTAATTTTGCCAGCGCCGTTTTACGGCCTTCGACATTCTGCGCCACGATCATTTCACGCATGGCGATGATACGCTCGGCATCAAAGAACATGTGTTCCGTACGGCACAGGCCGATGCCTTCCGCGCCGAAGCGACGCGCAACCTGGGCGTCGAGTGGGGTTTCGGCGTTGGCGCGCACTTTCAGTTTGCGCACTTCGTCAGCCCAGCCCATCAGCGTTTCAAAGTCTGTGGAGAGTTGCGGCTGCACGGTCGGGATTTCGCCGAGCATTACTTCGCCGGTCGAACCGTTGATGGTGATAATGTCGCCTTCTTTAATGCTGTGGCCCATGACCTGCAGCGTTTTGGTTTTGTAATCGATGCGCAATTCTCCCGCACCCGATACGCAGGGCTTGCCCATGCCGCGCGCGACGACTGCCGCGTGCGACGTCATGCCGCCACGGGCGGTGAGAATACCCTGTGCGGCGTGCATGCCGTGAATATCTTCCGGCGAGGTTTCGATACGCACAAGGATCACTTTTTCCTTGTGATCAAGCGCCATGCTTTCAGCGTCCTCAGCGGTGAAAACCACCTTACCGGCAGCAGCGCCGGGCGAGGCGGGCAGGCCGGTGGCGAGAACGGTTTTCTTGGCTTTCGGATCAAGCGTCGGGTGCAGAAGCTGGTCGAGCGATAGCGGGTCGATACGCTTGATCGCCGCTTTTTTATCGATGAGTTTTTCATTCACCATATCGACGGCGATTTTAACGGCAGCCGCAGCGGTGCGTTTGCCGTTGCGGGTTTGCAGCATCCACAGTTTATTGCCCTGAATGGTGAACTCGATGTCCTGCATGTCGCGGTAATGCGCTTCCAGCTTGTCGAACACGGCGGTGAGCTGTTTATACACGACGGGCATTACCTTCGGCATTTCCACCAGCGGCAGCGGCGTGCGGATACCGGCTACCACGTCTTCGCCTTGCGCGTTGACGAGGAACTCGCCGTAATAGGCGTGTTCGCCAGTGGACGGGTTGCGGGTAAAGGCCACGCCGGTGGCGCAGTCGTCACCCATATTGCCGAACACCATCGACTGGACGGTGACCGCCGTGCCCCAGCTTTCGGGGATGTCGTGCAGGCGGCGATAGGTATTGGCGCGCGGGTTCATCCAGCTATTAAACACGGCCATGATGGCGCCCCAGAGCTGTTCATGCACCGATTCCGGGAAGGGACGCCCAAGTTCTTCGGCGACTTTTTCCTTGTACTGGGCGACGAGTTCTTTGAGGTCTGCTGCGGTCAGGTCGGTGTCGAGTTCGATGTCACGGTCGGATTTTTTGGCTTCCAGCATTTCTTCAAAATGGTAGTGGTCGATCTCCAGCACCACGTCGGAATACATCTGGATGAAGCGGCGGTAGCTGTCATAGGCGAAGCGTTCATTGCCGGTTTTCTTAGCCAGCGCCTGCACCGTCGTATCGTTTAAACCGAGATTCAGAACCGTATCCATCATGCCCGGCATCGAGGCGCGCGCGCCCGAACGTACCGACAGCAGCAGCGGATTGTCGTTGCCGCCAAACTGCGCGCCGACTTTGCTTTCAATCTGCGCCAGCGCATCTTCTACCTGTGCATTCAGAGCAGCAGGAAGGTTTTTGCCGTTGGCATAATAACCGACGCACACTTCGGTGGTGATGGTAAAGCCGGGAGGAACGGGAAGCCCTAGTGAGCACATCTCGGCGAGGTTCGCGCCCTTGCCGCCGAGCAGGTTTTTCATGTCGGCTTTGCCCTCGGCCGTGCCATCACCAAAATTATACACCAGTTTGTCAGCCATATCTGCCTTCGGTTGTATGTTCGATTGTGCGTTCATATCATGCTGCTTTCTTTTGTTCCTTGGTGTCACCTTCGATTAGTGCAAAGTTTGCGATGCTGTCCATGCTGCCTTTGATAGCGGCAAGCAGGCGCAGGCGGTTTGCACGTAATTCCTTATCGTCGCAATTGACCATAATCTTGTCAAAGAACAGATCAACCGGTGAGCGCAATTGTGCCATGAGCTTCATGGCATCGGCATATTGCTCCAGCTCGAGCTGCTGATTAATTTTACTGAATAAATTATCGAGACTGGTTGCCAGTTCTTTTTCCGGCGGCTCTTTCAGAGATTCTGCCAACGCAGGTATTTTGGTAAGATCAATTTTATATTGCGCTTTATCTTTCTTTTCCTCGATAGCCAGAATATTGGCTGCGCGTTTATATCCTGCCAGCAAGTTCTTGCCATCATCCGTTTCAATGAATGACTGCACCGCTTTTGCACGTGCGACGATACGCACGAGATCGTCATCGCCGTTGGATACCACCGCGCTGATGACATCATGGCGGATGCCTTGATCTTTAAGCTGCACTTTGAGGCGGTCGATGACGAAGTCATAGAGAAGGGCAGTCAGGTTTTCCGGTACGGCCTCGCCGAGCTCGGCACAGGCCGATTCATTGACGACGAGATATTTACCGACTTTATGCGCATCGGTGGGCTCCTGCAGGCTGGTTTCCACTTTCTTTGCCAGCTTTTCATGCGCCATGTGCAGGGCAATGCTTTTTGCGGGCGGCACGGCGAAGATGGTTTTCAGCGGCAGGCGGATATTGTTTTCCAGAATGATGCGGATGATACCAAGCGCAGCACGGCGCAGGGCAAATGGGTCTTTGGAGCCGGTCGGTTTTTCGCCAATGGCAAACATGCTGACCAGCGTATCGAGCTTATCGGCAAGCGCTACGCACATCGATACCGCATTGGTGGGGACGAGGGAAGTGGGGCCGAGCGGCAGGTAATGGTCGCGGATGGCATCGGCTACGGACGCGCCTTCTTTTTGCGCGATGGCGTAGTAACGGCCCATCACGCCCTGCAATTCGGGAAACTCACCGACCATGCCGGTGACGAGGTCGGCCTTGCATAGGCGCGCCGCCTGCTGCACCAATTTTTTGTCAGCGCCTTTGACATGTTCGGTCAGTTGCAGTGCGAGTGTTTCAATGCGTGTCACCTTGTCGGCAATGGTGCCAAGCTTGGCGTGGTAGGTGACGGTCTTTAAGCCTTCCGCCCAGTCGGCGAGTGTCTTCTTACGATCCATGTCCCAGAAGAAGCGGCCGTCGGACAGACGGGCGCGAAGTACGCGTTCATTACCGGCGATGATGGCTTTGCCATTATCGTTGGTTTCCATATTGGCAGTGATGAGGAATTTGTCGGAGAGTGAGCCATCCGATTTTTCCAGCGCAAAATATTTCTGGTGCGCGCGCATTTCCGATACCAGCACTTCTTTCGGGAGATCCATAAATTGGGCATCAATGCTTCCGGTCAGCACTGCCGGCCATTCGACAAGGCCGGTGACTTCTTCGAGTAACCCGTCATCTTTTTTGAGCGTGAGTTTGGCCGTGGCCGCTGCCGCTTCTGCCTGTTTCAGAATTTCGCTCTTACGTTTTTCGCGGTCGGCAATCACTTTCGCTTTCAGGAGTGCTGCTTCGTATTCTGCCGGGTTATTAATGGTAATCGTAGCAGGTGCAAGGAAACGGTGGCCTTTGGTGGTGTTGCTTGCTGTGACGCCTGCGAAGTTGATGGGAATGACTTTGCCATCAAAAATGCACAGGATCGAATGCAGCGGGCGTACCCATGTCGCCTCACCGCTGCCCCAGCGCATGGATTTCGGCCAGGGGAAAGAGGCGAGTATGTCTTCGATAACTGTTTTCAATACGTCGGCAGCCTGGCGGCCTTCTGTGCGCGCGACTGCGAAATAGATGCCATCACGTTCAGTGAGGTCTGATTGCTGTAAGTTATTTTTCTTCAAAAATCCCTGAATCGCGGCATCAGGAGCACCGACCTTCGGGCCTTTGAGTTCGGTTTCGGAAGATGCTTGAGAAACGGGCAGATCAGTTACCCATATTGCAAGACGACGGGGAGTAACGTAGCCCTTAGGTACCCAGCCGCCGACAGGGAGAAGATGGTGTTTAGCTGATAGTTGAATTGTTAAAGTATCTTTCAGATGCCGTAGCGCATCCGCCTGCATCCGTGCCGGGATTTCTTCAGAGAAAAGTTCTAGCAGCAAATCAGCCATGATTACCCGTGCGACGCGATATTGTTGTCATCGTCCATGATGAGAACGACGGGTTTATGGCGCTTGGCCTCAGAAGGTTCCATCTGCGCGTAGGTGATGATGATGACCTTGTCGCCCGGATCGACGAGATGCGCGGCGGCGCCGTACACGCCGAAGCGTTTGCTGCCTGCGGGTTCGGGAATGATGTAGGTGGTGAAGCGTTCGCCGTTATTGATGTTGAGCACGTCGATCTGCTGGCCGACGATAAACCCGGCGCGCTCGATCAGATCGGTATCGATGCCCATCGAACCGTTATAATTCAGTTCACAATGCGTCACCGTAGCGCGGTGAATTTTGTTCTGCATCATGGTAATCAGCATGTAACCGTTTCCTTGCGTTTAGTGGTGGGGAGTTTTCCTTTAAGCGTGGTGACGCACTGGCCGGCGATCAGCGTGCGGCGGCCTTTGAGCGTGACATCCAGTATGCCGTGGCCCTTCGAGGCCTGCAGGCAATGGAATGTTTCCTTGCCGAGTTTCTTCGCCCAGTAGGGTGCAAGCGTGCAATGCGCCGAGCCGGTGACCGGGTCTTCGTTGATGCCGATGCCGGGGCAGAAATAGCGTGAAGCGAAATCATAGCCTTCCACGCCTTTGGCGGTGGTGACGATTACGCCCTGCGCATCGAGCTTGGCGAGTTTTTTATAGTGGGGCGTGCAGGCGAGCAATGCTTCAAAGCTTTTCACTTCGACGAGGTAATTATCGCGGCTGAGTTCGCAGGCGAGGATGTCGACGCCGAGCGCCTTCAGCGGCGCGGGCGGCTTGACCGCTTCGCCGGGAAGGGTCGGGAAATCGAGTTCGATGAATTTGCCCTTGGCGCGTGCGGTGAGTTCGCCCGACAGCGTGTGGTAGGTGACGACGTCGCCGTCTTTGATGACGCGGTTCTGCAACAGCACATGGGTGGTGGCGAGCGTGGCGTGGCCGCATAAGTTTACTTCCACGTCCGGTGTGAACCAGCGCAAATTATAATCCAGATGCTTGTTGCGGACGGCAAAAGCGGTTTCCGACAGGTTCATCTGCGCGGCGACCAGCTGCATGGCGGCGGTGTCGGGGAATTCGGGCAGCAGGCAAACGGCAGCGGCATTGCCGCGGAACGCTTGCGGGGTGAAAGCATCGATAATCCAGATATCCTCGATCATCTCAATCATGCGGCATCCTTATGAGTTGCGACATAGGCTTCGCAGCAGGCTTTTGCAAGGGCGCGCACGCGGCCAATATAGGCAGCGCGTTCCGTCACCGAAATGACGCCGCGCGCATCGAGCAGGTTGAAACGGTGCGACGCCTTGATGCACTGGTCGTAGGCAGGAAGCGCCAGATTCTTACCCAGCAGCGCTTCGCATTCTTTTTCTGCGTCGGTGAATTGGCGCAGTAATTGTTCGGTGTCGGCATATTCGAGATTGTAGGCGGAGAATTCTTCCTCGTTGCGTAAAAACACATCGCCGTATTTCACACCCCCCCCTTTGATATTTGGGCCGTTGAATTCGAGGTCATAGACATTTTCCTTGCCCTGAATATACATGGCGAGGCGCTCTAAGCCGTAGGTGATTTCACCGGAGACGGGCTTGCATTCGATGCCGCCGACCTGCTGGAAATAGGTAAACTGCGTGACTTCCATGCCGTCGCACCACACTTCCCAACCGAGGCCCCATGCGCCGAGCGTAGGCGATTCCCAGTCGTCCTCGACGAAACGGATATCGTGCGCGTTTGGGTCGATGCCGAGCATTTTCAGGCTTTCAAGATAGAGCTCCTGAATATTGTCGGGCGAGGGTTTCAGGATCACCTGATACTGGTAGTAATGCTGCAGGCGGTTGGGGTTTTTGCCGTAGCGCCCGTCCTTAGGGCGGCGTGACGGCTGCACATAGGCGGCGTTCCACGGTTTCGGCCCAAGCGCACCCAGAGCGGTAGCCGGGTGAAACGTGCCGGCGCCGACTTCCATATCGTAGGGCTGCAGTATGACGCACCCCTGGTTGGCCCAGAATTGCTGCAGGTTTAAAATCAGCTGTTGAAACGGTAAACTCACAGACGTCCGCATTATCGGTTTAAAGAGGCCGAATACTAGCGATTTTGATTGATTATTCAACGATTTTTACCGGCTTTACTGCTTGCCGTTAATAATTATGGCTGAAGTAAATATAAATTAATGCTAATATGGGGTGGTTTTTCCCATCTAAGATTCTGAGATATGGCATTTTCACCACCAAAACAGCGCTGGCAAATACCGATCACAGCGGTCGATAGCCCCGCCGCTTTTGACAGGCATAAAAGCGTGGTGAGGCGGATCATCGATACGCTCAGCGAACCTGACCGGACCATCATTGCCGATAAGTACCAGACGAAGGTGGAAATCAGCAACCAGCTCCCTCATGACCGGATTGTGGCCTACTGGGATAAGGATAGGAACACCGTCCGGCTTTCGACATCGTCCCCGGATTTATCGCAATACCCCGAATTCATGAAACCGTTACTGAAGAATTTTGTCTTCATCGCCACGCATGAGTTGCACCATCCTTTGGTGGATAGCATTGCGCATCATGCGGGCCATTATGATCCCGCATTTGTCCGCGCGCGCAAGCGGGCCATGTCGCGCCTTCATAAGGACCGCGATATTGGTAAAAAAGTGGATGAGGCAACGCACGCCATGTCGAGATTCACGACGTTTCGCGCGCATGGCGTGGAGCCTGATGGATTCCTCAAGCTGGATTACGGGTGGAATAAGATCGAGCATAATAACCGCGAGCAGCTTGGCGTGTTGCTGGGGGTATTGCTGAGCGACGATTATTATCATGCATACGGGTATGGCGCGAGCCTTAATGGCCGGGCACATGATGGCCGGTATGAGGAAATACTGTGCAACGTGAAAGCGCTCGAGCAGGTATACGGAGAAGCGAACATGCGCGAATTCGCCGGAGAATTGCTGGATTATATCAACAAGCTGAATCCGCATCGCCATACGCCTGACGATACACCGCCCGCAGGTAAAAAGACAGGTTCACATACATCCAGATACGCGCGCTCCGCTGACCGGGGTGGCGTTGCCGTCGGCTGATTTTACCGCATCGCCACCGCTTTGGCCGTCGCTCTTCTATCGACCATGGCTAGCGTATAATCAATGGACGGTTCACTGCTGCCGCGATGGATGGTGTAATCCCCGCTCTGCTGGGTAGGGTCGGGTTTGGATGCCAGCGACACATCAATCGTGATCGTGTGGTAGCCAGCGTCGGTAAGGCATTTTTTGAGATTGGTGTTGCCATATTTTTTGGTTTGCAGATGTTCCGATCCGACTATCCCTACGGCTAAGAACGGGGTTTGGTCGGGAAACGCCTTGTCGAGATAGGCAATCATCTCCGTTGCCATGTGCGTATTCGAGCTATGGGCTCTGTCGACAATCATTTTCTTTAGCCGGGAAACCTTCTCTCTTGCTTCATCATTGTTATGCGGTACGCCGCTTTCAAGCATTTGTTCCAGTTCGGCTCTGGCCAGCAAAACCTCGTTACGTTTGGATCCTGCTTCGTCGATATGTACTCTGTTTCTGGTAGCGGCCACCTTCATGACAAAACCCATTCTCTGGTCATCTTGCTTATTGCGCGCGGTATTTTTTTCATGATGGCGCATTTGTTCGGCGGCTTGCGCTTGCGTGAGCGGTGTTACATCGCTGGGTTGCTCAAAAAACCCGACATCGGATTGTCCCAGCAGGGAAGTGGCCAGATAGCTGGTTTCAAGGGAGTGATGTTCTTCGCCGAGCAGCACGACAAGGCGCGGATGGTCTTTGCGTAAATCCGCGATGAGCTTTCCCAAATCTTGTTGTGAATGCAGCCTCATCCCAATACCGGTACGCCCGTTGCATCGCGGCGCGGCTGGTTGCGATCGAAAGAAATCCAATGCTGGCTGATGGACGGGGCATAGTTCGCCGCAATGTCTTTCAGATTGCGGCTGCGGCTGTCGCCTCCGTATACTTTCTGTACATTCTGCCAGCCCGCTACCAGCGCCGGTTCCTGCGCGCCTTCGGGTTTTCGCTTGGCTTCGCAGAGTTTCCAGAATGCGCGCATATCCTGACGCATCTCGTCGGTGGTAGGCGCAGCGATGGCTGATGCAAACTCCTGTCTGAGCTCTGCATACAATTGCTGTTGCGGTGCGTCGGGATTGGGGTGGCCGAGGGGGTTAAAATGGGCATTGGCACTGGTCGCATCCGGGTCGATGACTACGGAGACGCCGTTGGGGAATTCGGGCGTTTTGTAAGGCAGGTTGCCGACATTCTGCACCACGTCGTCATGAAAATCGATGCCGTCTTTCATGAGTGTTTCCCGCAGTTGCTTGGCTTCTTCTTCGTTTGAGCGCAGATGCACGCCCGGGAGAATACGGATACGCCAGTGTTTGCTGCGAAACTCCCCCAGCGGTTGCAGGATACGGTCATGCGGGGTAATAGGCGCCGGTTCAGTGGTTTGTTTGATATGCAGCGTGACGCCGCAACGTGTAACCGGCACAAGATAATCTTTGTGGCGTCGTTTCAGATATTGCGATTCGTCCGGTACCGGCAGGCACAATGCATACAGGCCCTTTTCGAGATCGTTGGCCGCTTCCGGGTTGGTATCGGCAATATGGTCGGTCAGCGGTGTCGGATTGGTATCATTCGTGCGCATAGGACCCTGGAGATGCTTGTAAATCTTAACGATTATACGCAAAAATCCGGCGCAAGCCCATTAAAACTTAGGCGGCGTTGGTTTTTTCGTTCTCTTCGGCCAGCAAGGTCTTGGCCTTGGGGGAAAGTTGCAGATGCAGCTCACGAAGCTGTTTGTCATCAGCCGGGGCAGGGGCTTGCATGAGCAGGTCTTCCGCCTTCTGGTTCATCGGGAAGGCGATGACTTCGCGGATATTGGGCTCTTCGGCCAGCAGCATTACGATGCGGTCGACACCCGGAGCCAGTCCGCCATGCGGCGGGGCGCCGAACTTGAAGGCGGTGATCATGCCGCCGAAGCGTGTATCGACCACTTCCGGGCCGTATCCGGCGATTTCAAACGCCTTGTACATCATATCCGGCTTGTGGTTTCGGATCGCGCCCGAAGACAGTTCCACGCCGTTGCAGACGATGTCGTACTGGTAGGCGAGGATGTCGAGCGGGCTCTTGGTGAGCAGCGCTTCCATTCCGCCTTGTGGCATGGAGAATGGGTTATGTGAGAAGATGATTTTCTTTTCTTCTTCGTCATATTCAAAATAGGGGAAATCAACGACCCAGAGAAATTTGAACACGCCTTTTTCCAGCAAATCGAGTTCCGTGCCCAGATGCGTGCGCACCTGACCGGCGAGTTTGGCGGCAGCCAGTTCCGCGCCGGATGAGAAGAATACGGCGTCGCCCTCTTTCAGTCCTGCCGTCTGTACCAGTTTGGTCAGTGCGTCATTGGAGAGAAATTTCACCAGCGGACCGCCGAACGATTCGGGCGTTATGCCGGCACCGCCTTTATAGGTGATATAGGCGAGGCCCTGAGCGCCTTGCGCCTTGGCGAATTCGATCATGTTGTCGAAGAAGCTGCGCGGCTTGTCGGCGCAGCCGGGAGCGGGAATCGCACGAACAAATCCGCCGCCTTCGATGACTTTATTGAAAATGCCAAACCCGCTGCCGCGCCAGACATCGGCCACATCGGCGATGATGATCGGGTTGCGCAGGTCGGGTTTATCACTGCCGTATTTGAGCATTGCTTCCTTGTAGGTGATGCGCGGGAAGGGGGTGGCGGTCACTTCCTTGGTTCCGAATTCCTTGAACACACCGGCAAGCACCGGTTCGATGGACGCGAACACGTCTTCCTGTGTGACAAAGCTCATCTCAATATCGAGCTGGTAGAATTCACCGGGTGAGCGATCGGCGCGGCCGTCTTCGTCGCGGAAGCAGGGGGCGATCTGGAAATATTTGTCAAAGCCCGACACCATCAGCAATTGCTTGAACTGCTGCGGCGCCTGCGGCAGCGCATAGAATTTGCCGGGATGGATGCGGCTGGGAACGAGATAATCGCGCGCGCCTTCCGGAGAGGAGGCGGTCAGAATCGGCGTCTGGAATTCGTTGAAGCCCTGTTCGATCATGCGCCGTCTTAGCGAAGCTATGACCTGTGAGCGCAGCATGATATTCTGGTGCAGTTTCTCGCGGCGAAGATCGAGGAAGCGGTATTTCAGGCGCGTATCTTCCGGCTGTTCGCGGTCGGAATTGACCTGCAGCGGCAGCGGATCGGCGGCGGATTCGAGCCTGTATTCCTCGACCACCACTTCAATCGCGCCGGTAGGCAATTCCTTGTTTACGGTCTCAGCGGTACGCGCCACGACCTTGCCGCTGACGGTGATGACGCTTTCGAGCTTCACATCGGTCAGGGCCTGAAAATGGGTATTGCCTTCGGTGGATACCAGCTGCGTGATCCCGTAATGGTCGCGCAGATCGATGAACAGTAAATTGCCGTGATCGCGCTTGCGGTGCACCCATCCGGACAGCTTGACGGTCTGGCCGACATGCGAGGCATTGAGAGCGGCGCAATGGTGGGTGCGGTAGGCGTGCATATTTTTAGTATCCTTTGATGAAAAGCAAGGGCTTACCGTTTACATGGTTTGCGCTGCAAGCGCAATCTGCTTGTTGCGGGTAAGCAGCTCTTAAGCATTTCAATTGTTTTTCAGCAATTTAATGTCTTTTTCCGCCCCGTAGCCCAGCGTCTTGCGGATGGGTACGCGCGGGTGACTGCGTACTTCCAGATAAATGCGGCCGATATATTCGCCGATTAGCCCGAGTCCGGTCATGGTAACGCTGACCAGCAGGAACAATATGGCAAACAGCGTAAACACCCCTTCCACTTCCGGGCCTAAGAAAATGCGGCGCATGCCGATCCATAGCACCAGCACAAAACTGGCCGCCGATAACGCCATGCCGACCATGGTGAATATCTGTAGCGGCACGATGGAAAAGCTGGTGATGAGGTCAAAATTCAGGCGCAGCAAGCGGTAGAGATTATAGTTCGATTGCCCGGCGGCGCGCTCTTCGTGTCCCACCGGAATTTCCACCGGGTTGGTGGCGAAGGATTGCGCCAGTGCCGGAATATAGGGCGTTGCACCGCAACCGGCGACGATCTGGTCGGTGATTTCGCGCTTATAGGCACGCATCATCGAGCCGTGATCGGTCATGCGGATATGGGTGATGCGTTCGCGCACGAGGTTGGACAGGTTGGATACCGCCTTGCGCCAGCCGCGATCCTGACGCTTGGCGCGGATGCCGCCGACTACGTCATGCCCATGTTCGATTAAGGCCAGCAGCTTGCCGATATCTTCCGGCGGATTCTGCAAATCGCAATCGATGGTGACGACCACTTCGCCGCGCACATGCTCAAAACCGGTGATGACCGCCAGATGCTGCCCGGCATTACGGGTAAGTTGGATGACGCGGATATGGTCTTTGCGTTTGCCGTATAGCTCTTCCAGCATCTGCTGCGAACGGTCGCGGCTGCCGTCATTGACGAAAATAACTTCAAAGGGTTTGCCCAGCGCGTCGAGCGCAGGAAAAAGGCGGTCGAACATTAAGGGCAGGCTTTGCTCCTCGTTATAGACCGGAATGACGACGCTGACATAAACGGCGTCCTGATGGCTGTGCAGATGCATATCTATCCTTGCTTGCTATGACTGGAACTTAAAGAAAACACGCGGTAAAGCAATGATTTTTTGTGGATAATCGCAGGCGGTACGCCTATAACCATAGTCTTTGCACACGGACGAATAGCCATGAAAACGATAGTATTTGCCTATAGCGAGTTCGGTTGTATCGGCATCGAGGCGCTGCTCGTGGCGGGCTATGATATTGCCGCCGTATTCACCTATCGCGATGACCCTAAGGAAGCGATGTTTTTCCGTTCCGTCACTAGGCTGTGCGAGGAGCGTAACCTGCCGGTGCATATGCTGGAGGTAAATGACGCGGGCACATTGGCGCTGCTGCAGGGTAGCGCTCCCGACTATGTATTTTCCTTCTGCTACCGTGATTTACTGCCCGATACGATTCTGGAGCTGGCGCGCAAGGGGGCGTATAACCTGCACCCGTCGCTGCTGCCGCATTACCGTGGCCGCGCGCCGATCAACTGGGTGCTGGTGAAGGGGGAGAAGGTAACCGGCGTAACATTGCACCATATGATCACGCGTGCCGATGCCGGTGATATCGTGGCGCAGAAAGCGGTGGATATTGCCTATGAGGATACGGCGCTCACGCTTCAGAAAAAACTATGGGCAGCGACAACGGAGTTGCTCACAGTACAATTGCCGTTGATTGCGCAAGGGCGCACCGCACGCCTTCCGCAGGATATATCCAGGGGCAATTATTGGGGTCGACGCCGCCCTGACGATGGGTTGATTGACTGGTCGCAACCCGCAGAAACCGTGCGTAATCTCGTGCGTGCGGTGACTCAGCCTTATCCGGGCGCGTTCACCTATGCGGGTGAGTGCAAGCTGCTGATCTGGGATTCTTCCGTGGATGTAAAAACCACGGGATCGCCGGGTGCGGTGCTGTCGGTTGCACCGCTGATGATTGCCTGCGGTGAGGGCGCGCTGATCGTCAAAGCCGGGCAAATGGAGGGCGGGCCGTATCTTTCCGGGGAGCAATTAGCGCAGGAATTGCAGCTAAAAACCGGCATGCGTATGTCCTCGCAAAGCATGGCGGCGTAGATGATTCCAGTGGGATTGCGCATTGATGTGGATACGTTTCGCGGCACGCGCGACGGTGTGCCCGCGCTGGTCCGGTTGCTGGAAAAACACAACATTACCGCCACATTTTTCATGAGCGTCGGCCCCGATAACATGGGGCGGCATCTGTGGCGATTGCTGAAACCGCAATTCCTGTGGAAGATGCTACGCTCCAATGCGGCGAGCCTTTACGGCTACGATATTCTCCTGCGCGGCACCTGCTGGCCCGGCCCGGTGATTGGTCGGAAACTGGCGCAGCAAATCAGGATGCCAAAGGATGCGGGTCATGAAGTGGGGTTGCATGCGTGGGATCATTACACATGGCAAACGCATATTGATCATTTCTCAAAAGAAGCCATGGAAACGCAATTGCGCCTTGGATTTGATATGCTGGCCGACATACTTGGCGCCCCGCCGCGCTGCTCGGCGGCTGCCAGCTGGCGTTGCAATGAACAGGCGCTTTTGCTCAAGGAACAATTCGGCTTTGCCTATAACAGTGATTGCCGTGGAACGAGTGCGTTTTATCCGCTGGTGAATGGTGCCCGGCTTGCCCCGCAGATACCTGTTACGCTGCCAACCTATGATGAAATCATTGGCACGGGTGGTATTCACGCCGGAAACTACAACGAACATATCCTCACTTTGTGTAAACCGGGTCAGCTCAACGTCTATACCATACACGCGGAAGCTGAGGGAATTAGCCAGTTATGGGCATTTGAGCAGTTGCTCCGGCTCGCCAAAAAGCGGGAAATAGTCTTTGTGCCGCTGGGCACCTTGGGTGACTCCGTAACCATACCGCAGGGGATGATTGTGCCCAAAGAGATGGCCGGTCGTGAGGGATGGATGGCCACGCAGGCGGCCTAAAGTCTTAAATTAACTATTTATTAATAAATAAGATGGGGTTAACCCCATGTGTTTTATATAGTAAAGTGACTGTTAGTTGCTGTTTTTTTACGATTATTTTAATTCAACATGTAATAATATTGTAACAAATTGTCTCTTTGTAATGGGCGGGAACTAGGGTACTATTTAGTTATCTACCGGATACGTCCCGTAGATATTTTGGTTCGCACCTATATACATGGCGTATATACCGTGCTTTTTTTAATGTTTAGTTGAAGAGGGTATTAATATGAAGACCCAAACTAAAGACTTAAGCATAGCTTGGCAGATTTGCCTTATGGTTATGCTTAGCGTTGTTGTCATCATGCTGCCGCAGTTCGCTTTCGCTTCGAGCGTAACGAACGCGTCTCCGATGTCCAACGCTCTGTGTATCGCTGCTACCTGGATTACGGGTAACACCGGTCGCGGTATTGCTACAATCGGTATCACCATCATCGGTATCGGCGCACTCCTGGGTAAGGTTTCCTGGGGTATGGCGATGATCGTTGGTGTTGGTGTTGCTATCGTGTTCGGTTCGAGCGCGATCGTTCAGCTGCTCGGTGGTACCACCGGTGCCAGCGGTAACGTTGGTAACACGAACTGCACATAGTTCATACGACGACTACGAAGAAAGCCCGCCAGAAATGGCGGGCTTTTTTTTCGCGTTGTATATAAATTTTTTACGTTTTTGTAACAAAAATTTAATTATTTATCCGAGCAAAAGACTAGATAGTGTAGTCACGAGATATTCGCCCAGAGAACGAGGCATCGAATTTGGACGGCGGCGAGGAATGATGCAGTATTTTTGGCATAGCGTGTGGCAATGCCCCGCCAGCGCTTGAGATGC
>Ga0163144_10006725_pt1 | contig 25306 bp, 25 predicted proteins | sample OliLak19BULKMAT1_FD_123175 | JGI IMG/M metagenome (GOLD analysis project Ga0163144, IMG submission 123175) | Freshwater microbial mat bacterial communities from Lake Vanda, McMurdo Dry Valleys, Antarctica - Oligotrophic Lake LV.19.BULKMAT1 | ecosystem: Environmental > Aquatic > Freshwater >... | reverse complement strand
TTGCGCTGGAGAAAAACCACCGTTTGAACGTGTCCGGCGGAAAAATGAGCCGTTTGTCGCCTGTCCAGAGCTCTCAACGTCGCGCGCCATTTTCCAAATCGCCCGTTTTCGGCCAGAAACTAAATACACGTGCGAGCCTTTGGCATGCGAAGAGAAAGACGGGAAGTCGGTCGTTACCTGCCATCTGGTCGGAAACTTTCCCGGCAGCCCCATTGACCTCCGCTTCTTCTTCACACTCGAAGGGGACGAGATTGCGTCGCTCGAAATCATCCCGTAAGCGATGGCTTCAAAAGAGCCTGGTATTTGCGGGGCAAAATGGCTGTCTTGCCCACACCCACACCATAGGTTCGGTTTCTTTTTCCGAGAGCACGGCTTGCTCACGTTGAAACTGGAACGCACATTGCGCGGGTTGCGTTGAACGGAGTTTTGATTGAGCGGAGAGACGAATTGAGATTTAATTCGTTTGACCGAGTTCACGGAACATTTTACCGCGAGTTGAATTTGATAAGTTTTGCCCAAGTTGAATTGAGTTATTGCCAGCATCGCGACGGCTTGCGCCCCGGTTCAACCCCGAAAGCATTCGGGGACGACCCGGCGCAATTCGGCGAACTCGAAGTGCAGGGCGAATTGACCAAACGCGCGTGGGCCAAAAGCGTCCAAGTGATGAACGAAGGGTGCGAGCCGCACGGGCCAACGGGCCACGTGCCCATGCACATGATCGAGGAAAACATGGCCAAGCAACTCGAGTGGTGCAGCGAAGCGCCGTTCTACAAGCTTGGCCCGTGGGGTAATCGCAGCCAGCACTTCCTCCTTTCCACAGCCCGCTACCCCACGGGCCGAGGGCCGCTCACGACCGCTGAGGCAGCCGGTCAGGATGCCGTCTCAAAATCTGTGCGCCCGGCGTCGTTGCGGCGCAGCCTGCGGAGTCGCAACCACGACCACATCACGAGCGGCATCGGCGCGGCGATGATCGGTTGGTATGTCGTACCCATTGGCCCAAGCGACGCTTTACCTTCGTCGTTTCCTCTGAGATTAATCCCACATGATTTTCGGGGTAAGCGCTACCAAGTCCGCAGTCATCATTGCGGAAACCAAGGGCGCGGGCGACAAGTTCGTGGTCACGGCCATCCGACCGATTCCGTTTCAGGTCCGCTCCGGGGACAATCTGACCGAACTGCTGCAAAGTCTCATCACCATTCTTGACTGCAAGGGCCGGGGCGCAGGTTCTGTCATTGCCCTGTTGAAATGCTCGTCGGGCCGGTTTGGTTCGTGTCTGGAAGCGATCAAGGGAGAGGCGATGATCGAACTGGCGGCGGCGCAGCGCGGCCACCGCGTCGTCAAGGTTGCGCCCCAAAGCCTCAAAAAGGCGCTCGGCTGTGCGACGGATCAAAAGTGGCGAGACCGTGCCACGGAACTGTTCAATCCCAACGGTGGACAGCGGAACTGATCCAAGGGTGCAGCCGGAGCGGTTGCCGTTGCCTTTAAGGTTGCTGGAGAGTGATCAAGGCTGACAAGGCTGAATATTTTACCGCGAGTCAGATTTGAAAAATTTTGCCCAAGCTGAATTGAGTTATTGCCATCCGCGCGACGGCTTGCGGTCCGGTTCAACCCCGAAGGCTTTCGGGGACGACTAAACGCAATTTATGAACTCGAATTGCAGGGGAGCTTCGTGTCGGCCTTCCCCGACAGTTCCTTCGCTGACAGCAGTGGCCTCGACGTTACTCGGGTCATTCATTACTCTGTGTGCGTGACCAGCAGCGCTTCCAGTTCATTGCAGGAAATGCAGCCGGGAAGCGCGCCTTCGACTTCCGGTCTTTCTCCGGTCACGAACAGCTCTGCACCCGGAGGCAAAATCGCCCTGTTCCGGTCGCTTTTTCGCGGGCGGGAGGACGTTTATCCGCGACGGTTCGAGAGTCGCAAGACCAACAAGGCCGGGTATGCACCCGCTTGCGCGAATGAGTGGGTGCGCGGGATTTGCGAGAAGCCAAGGATCAAGTGCGCGGAGTGTGCGCACCGTCGCTTTCTGCCGGTCACGGATGAAGTGGTTCGCCGGCATCTTTCGGGGCGGGATGAATTGGGAAGGGATTTTGTCATGGGCGTTTATCCAATGCTGCTGGACGAAACGTGCCTGTTCCTCGCGGTGGATTTCGACCGGGAAAATTGGCAGGCGGATGCGGGCGCCTTCGTCGAGACCTGTCGCACACTTGATGTGCCGGTGGCACTGGAGCGGTCGCGTTCCGGCAACGGCGGGCATGTTTGGTTCTTCTTCGCGGAGGCCGTTTCCGCCAGCGTGGCGCGCAAGCTTGGCTCGCACATTTTAACGGAGACGATGGAGCGGCATCCCGAGCTGGGCCTGGATTCATATGACCGCCTGTTTCCGAATCAGGATACGTTGCCGAAAGGCGGGTTTGGAAATCTGATCGCGCTGCCTTTGCAGAAACGGGCGCGGGATCGCGGCAACTCGGTCTTCCTTGATGAGCAGTTCAATCCGCATCCGGATCAATGGGCCTTCTTGTCCGCCGTGTCGCGCATCAGCCGGGCACGCGTGGAGGCGTTGGCGCGCGAGGCGGACACGAAAGGGAGAGTCCTGGGCGTGCGGATGGTTGTGATCGAGGATGATGACGATGCGCCGTGGACCGCGCTGCCGTCGCGTCGGCGGAGGGAGGCGACGATTGCCGGGCCGCTGCCTGAGAGTATTGAGATGGTGCTCAGCGACCAAATCTACGTGCCGAAGGAGAATCTTCCGCCCGCGCTGCGGAATCGCCTGGTGCGGCTCGCGGCATTTCAGAACCCGGAATTCTACCGCGCTCAAGCGATGCGGCTGCCGGCCTACGACAAACCGCGCATCATCCACTGCGCGGAGGATCACTCGAAACATATTGGGCTGCCGCGCGGTTGTCTGGAGGAAGTGCGCGAACTGCTGGACTCACTCAAGATCAAACTGGTGCTGCGGGACGAGCGATGCTCCGGCACGCCTCTGGAGGTTTCGTTTCACGGCGCTTTGCGGCCGGAACAGCAGGCGGCTGCCGAGGCGATGCTGCACCATGAAACGGGCGTGCTGGCCGCAACGACGGCGTTCGGCAAGACCGTTTTGGCCGCGTGGTTGATTGCCCGGCGCGGCGTGAACACGCTGGTGCTCGTGCATCGGCAACAATTGATGGAGCAATGGATCGAGCGTCTCTCGACATTTCTCGGGTTGCCGGTCAAGCAGATCGGGCGGCTTGGAGGCGGACGGAAGAAGTTGACCGGCGCGCTGGACGTGGCACTGGTGCAAAGCCTCGTTCGCAAGGGCGAAGTGAACGACTGCGTCGCCGGTTACGGACACGTGGTGGTGGATGAGTGTCACCATCTCTCGGCGCGCAGTTTTGAACTCGTGGCGCGCCGTGCGAAGGCGAAGTTCTTCACCGGCCTGTCGGCAACGGTGGCGCGCAAGGACGGGCATCACCCCATCATCTTCATGCAATGCGGACCGGTGCGGCATCGCGTGGACGCGCGACAGCAGGCGGCGGCGCGACCGTTCACGCATTCGGTGCTGGTGCGGCCGACCGGGTTTCGCGGCGAAGCCGCTGTTTCAAACTTTGCAACGTGTGAAATTGAAAATCCACGGCGAGAATTTCAAAAGCTCTACGATGCGCTGTGGCGGGACGAGAAACGCAACGCGATGATTTGCGCTGACGTGTTGGGTGCGGTGCGCGAAGGCCGTTCGCCGCTGGTGCTGACCGGGCGGACGGAACATTTGGAGCTTTTGGCCGCGCGGCTATCGGGCGAAGTGGCCAATGTGATTACGCTACGCGGCGGCATGGGGCGCAGAGCCTTGCAGGCGGCACTCGAGCGGTTGAACAAACAGGACCTGCAAACTTTTGTTGCAGGTGCAACAAAAGGTTGCACTGGTGGCCGGGTGGTTCTGGCGACGGGATCGTTCATTGGTGAAGGGTTCGATGATCCGCGATTGGACACGTTGTTTCTTGCGCTGCCAGTTTCGTGGCGCGGCACGGTGGCGCAATATGTCGGGCGGCTGCATCGGTTGCACGAGGGCAAGCGCGAGGTGCGGGTCTATGATTACGCGGACTTGAACGTGACCATGCTCGCCAACATGTTCGACCGGCGGTGTCGCGGCTACGAATCGCTGGGTTACACCATTCTGCTTCCGGCGAGCGCACTGCCGGGCTGGCCGGTCGAAGTGCCGTTGCCGATTGAACCGGAGTGGAAACGGGATTACGCCGCCAGTGTGCGCCGGTTGATTCGGGACGGGCTGGACACGCCGTTGGCGAACCTGTTTGTTTATGCCGCACGCTCGCCGTCGCCGGATGCCGAAGGCGCGGCCCGCGCGCGGAGTGCAAGTGAGGTATTTTTCTACCGGCGGTTGGAAACTCTGGAGGCGACCACCGGCCGATTCCGCCTCAACGCGGAGTTGTCTATTCCATTCGACAACCGGGGCGTCATGGAGGTTGATTTTCTCTGTGCCGACGCGCGAGTGGCCATCGAACTGGACGGTGCGCAACACCTCGCGGATGCGGAGGCCTACCGGCGTGACCGTCGCAAAGACGCGCTGCTGCAACAGCACGGGTATTTCGTCCTGCGCTTTTTGGCGGAGGATGTTGGAAAACAATTGGACCAAGTGCTGGATGCCGTTCTGGCGGCGCTGATCCACCGGCAAAGCCAGCGGAAGTGAGCGCGCCCATGCGTGATTGATGAGCACCTGGCTTGGAGTCGCAAGGTCACCATCCTGTGGTCTGGGGCGCCTGCGGCGCAATTTCTGATGGCCGATGTCCCATGCGCAGCAGTGTCGGCGCGGCGAGGTTTGCCGCACATTTTGAGGATTGATTTTGCCGTGCAGATTGGGAGAGTTTTTACGAATGCAAAAAGCGCCAGAGATATTTTTTGACGTTGCGAACTTTGTTCCCGGTCTGCGGGAGCAGTTTGAAGGACGTCCTCCCAACCCCAAGCGAATCGTCCTGGCCGCGATCCCGGTCAAGAATCCCCAAGAGCACCCGAAGCCAGTCCCCGCCGGTACGGATCGGCGGGAGTTGTCATTGACCGACGGCAAGGAGTATTGGCACTGGGAGGCGGAGTCGCTGAAATCGCTGTTTCGCGGCGACAAACGACCGCCAGTGCTTGGCCAGTACCCCGAGGCTTACAACGACACCTTTATTCTGCTGGATCTGCACGCCCTGGAAATCAGCAAACTCTTTGGCGATCGGCGGGATGCCGAGATGCGCGAGATTTATTCAACCTTGCGGCGGCGACCGGACGGCAGGAGCCTCGGATTTGTGCATGATTACATGTGGCAGGCGGCCGCGTTGGTGTTGGGCACGCGGCCTTTGAGTCAGGCCGAGTTCGAAGCCATCATGGCGCGGTTGGAACGCTCCTGCCGGACGTTTGAAATCGGTTCGACTTCGCGAAATTATGTCGCGGCTCTCCGGCAGACCTTGGGCCAGGAGGGTTCAACCCGCAATTGATCGCATCTGCCGCTGCCGAAGCGGCCAAGTTGAGCCTGCTTCAGGCGGCTCCGCAATCTGGCTTTGGTGACCAGGTCACCCAGGCCAGCAGCCGCTCCGGGGGGTTGCGGTTCCTCGCGCCGCCTTGCTTCCATTGTCCAGCTTGCTCCAACCGTCCCCGGCCGCTAATTTCTGTCGCATGGCCGATGATTCCATTCGCATTGAATACAACCAGGAGTTGAGACCACTGGAAGAACTGCTCGAAGGCGTCGAGCGGGCGGGAGATTTCTTCGTGAACGGCACGGTGGAAATTCCCCTGCCGAAGGTGGAAATTGCTGGCGTGGGCGTGTTGTCGTTTCCGGTGCCGGACGCGCAAACCCAGCAACTCATCCAACAGGCCACACGCGCCCCATACGGACGCGGTGAGGATACGATTCTCGATGAGTCGGTGCGCAAGGTGTGGCAGTTGACGCCGGAGAAGGTGCGCATCGGCGGCAAATCCTGGGCGTCGAATTTCGACGGGCTCCTCAAGCAGGTCATTGCCGGACTTGGCTGCGAAGGCATGAACGTCAGTGCCGAGCTTTACAAATTACTGGTTTATGACACGGGCGGTTTTTTCAAGGCGCATCGCGACACGGAAAAGACCGGCGGCATGTTCGGCACGCTGGTGCTGGTGCTGCCTGCGGCGCATCGCGGCGGGGAGTTGGTGGTCCGCCATGCGGGGCGCGAGATGACGGTGGAGCTGAGCAGTGCGGAGATTTCCGAATTGGTCTTCGCGGCGTTTTACGCGGACTGCGAACACGAAGTGCGGCCCATCACGGAAGGCAACCGCGTTTGCCTGGTTTACAATTTGATCCAATCGCGTGGCGCAAAGGGCAAAGGCCAATCGCTCGAAGCGCCCGATTACGAAAAGCAAATCGCGGCGGCGGCGAAGGTGCTCAACGAATATTTCAAACCTGTCGCGCAGACTTCCAAGTCTGCTGTAGTGGCACGGGCGTCTCGCCCGTGCGATCCTGACGAAACACCACACGGGCGAGACGCCCGTGCCACTAAAATCGCGTGGCTGCTCGAACATCAATACAGCCCGGAAGGCTTGTCGTTTGCCGGGTTGAAGTCGGCGGACGCGGCGCGCGTGAAAGTGCTGGCGCAGGCGGCGGAACGCGCGGGCTGCGCGACGCACTTGGGCATTGTTCACATCGAGGAATCGGGCGCAGCGCAGGAAAATTACGACTTCCAGCCACGCGGACGGGGATGGTATCGCAATCACGATGAGGAGGAGGAAACCGAAGACGCGAGCAGCGATGAATTCGAGGTGATTGAAGTCAGTGATTGGCGGCATTACATCGCGCAATGGCGCGACCAGCAGGATCAGCCGGTGGAGTTTGGTGAGATCCCGCTTGAACCGGGGGAACTACTGCCCGAAGGCTCGCTGGATGACGAGAAGCCTGACGAGCAACGGTTGATGGAAGCCAGCGGCAACGAGGGGGCGAGTTTCGAGCGTTCGTATCATCGCGCGGCGCTGGTGATCTGGCGGCGGGAGCGTTACGCGGAGGTGTTGTTGCAAGCCGGGATTGATTCGGCGCTGCCGTATTTGCGGGAATGCATTGAAGCCTGCGAACCGCCGGACGCACCGGCCTCCGCGCGGAAAGCCGCCGTGACGCTGGCGCGACGATTGGTGGACGCGTGGGCAAACACACCGGAGTATGCGGGCTATCGCCAGCCCGCGCGCCCTGAAAAGCGCGACGAAATGCTGGAATTGCTCCAGCGACTCGGCGACGCGAAATTGATGGAGGAGTTCGTTTCTAAAGTTGTGACGCGGGATTACGACGGGAGCGACAATGCGGCGTTGGTTGGCAGCACCATTCTTCTCGGTGCAAAACAAATCGGACGAATTTGCGAGACCCTGGTCAGAACGCACATGACCCATTTGCATGGGCACTGCGTTGATCTGCTTCACGAATTGACGTTCAAGACAAAGTTGGCGGCGGACAAAACGGGGCAGGCGGCATTGCGGCAGATCGCGGAGGCGGCCATCAGCAAGCTGGATGAAGTCGGAAAAAATGGATCTGAAAACGAATGGATGGACTGGCGCGTGACGAAGAAGGCGCGCCCGGTGGACGCGGCGCTCGTCGCCAACCTGCTCGATGTGTTAGGCGAACTGGGCGCAGCCGATTTGCGCGAGGCGGCGGTGGCGAAGTTGGCCGCGCGGCCGGCCGTGTTTGATCCCGTGACGATTCTCGTCCCTGCGCTGGGACTAATTTGCGAACGGGATGATGCCGTGGCGCGGCTGTGGGAACACAGCGCGCAGTTTCTGCTAAAGCGCAGCGGGCGTCCGCCGGAAGCGCCGCAGGATTGGCGGCAGGACGTGAAGCTGTCCTGCTCGTGCGCCGACTGCCGCGAGTTGCAGAATTTCACCCTTGATCCGGTGGAGCAGACGCATCGTTTCCGCGTGCGGCAGGATCGCCGCCAGCATTTGCACCAGCAGATCGAAAAGCACAGCCTCGACATGACGCACGTCACGGATCGGAAAGGCTCGCCGCAAACGCTGGTCTGCACCAAGGACCGGCGCAGCTATCAGCGACGCTGCCAAGAATACCGCCTGGACATCGAGGCGGTCGGGAAGCTGGCGGATTTGGCGGGCCAGTCAAAGATCGGAAACGCGGACGCGTTGAAACAGATCGACGCCGCCCGCGCATCGGCAGAGGAGTGGTCGCCCGGCTGATCAACCTATGGACACCATGAAGAGTAAGAAGAAGGAGTTGTCCCCAAAACAACGCGAAGAACTGCTGAGAGCGTTGAAAGCCCGTTTTGAGAAAAACATGAACCGCCATAGAGGTCTGGATTGGGCCAAGGTCCAGGCAAGGCTGGAAGCCAATCCTGAAAAACTTTGGTCGCTCGACGAAATGGAAAGAACCGGCGGTGAACCGGATGTGGTCGGACAGGACAAAAAGACGGGCGAAATCATCTTTTTTGATTGTTCTGCGGAAAGTCCAAAAGGCCGCACCAGTTTTTGTTACGACCGTGAAGCGCTGGATTCCAGGAAAGAGCATAAACCGAAAAATTGCGTTTTGGATTTGGCAGTGGCCATGGGCATTGAACTTTTGACGGAAGAACAATATTTCGAGTTGCAGAAACTCGGAGAGTTCGATACGAAGACGTCGAGCTGGGTGAAGACGCTTGCCGACATCCGAGAACTCGGCGGCGCGCTGTATTGTGATCGCCGCTACGGCCGCGTCTTCGTGGGTCACAACGGTGCGCAGTCTTATTATGCCGCCAGGGGCTTCCGTGGTTCGCTCAGGGTCTAAATTTTGCGGAGCGTTTCGCGACCTCTTGGAAATCCATTCAATGAATTTACGGATTGCGGACAAGGTGGCACGTCCAATCCCTCACTTCCGCTCATTCAGCCCCGGCAACGCGTTCACGATCTTCATCGTCTCCACGCTCACGCGCACGACGCGCTTGAGGAGGTCGAGGATGTAGCGGGGTTGCTGGTGCTCGCGCGCCCAATCGTTCGGGTCGTTGCGGATGCCGCTGTCTTTGTCCACGGTCACCTGATAGCGCTCCATGATCCATTCGAGGGCGGGCTTGCCGTTCACCACGTAATCGTAGGCTTCGCGCGGGATGCTGGTCAGCGTGATCTGCGCGTTGTAATGGATCGTGGTCTTGTCCACCTGCCGGTCCTTCCGGTCAAAGGTCATTTTCTGCACGAGGAAATCTTCCGCCGAAGGGAGCGCCGAGCATTGCTCGGCCTTGGCGTGGGAAGCGGCACTTGCCGAGCATTGCTCGGCGCTCCGGCCCAAAGCGAGTTCGCTGGCGAATTCCTGCACGGGCCACGGCTGGACGGTTTCGTAATTCAGATGCTTCTGGGCGAGGTCGCGGCCCGCCTGGCTGAACCGCCAGAAGTCCGCCGTCTCCCGCGTGAAAGGCAGGCGCGGCAGCATCTTCTTCAAGTCGCTGGCGAAGCGCGTGCGATACTCCGGCGAATGCAGCACGCCATAGACGTAGTAAAAGATGTCATCCTTCGTGATCTGCTGTCCCGTAGCAGTCGACGTGAGCCGGTTCAAACTCTTTGAATCCCGGGAAGTCAGAGCGGACTCACGTCCGCTGCTACCATCTTCATACGCCGCGTGGAAATCAGCTTCGAAACGCAATCACGCCGAACTCGACGCCAGCCTCGACCTCGACATCGGCAATCCGGTCGAGCTCGGGGACGAATACCGCGCGCTCCGCGAACTCCTGCCGCAGCTCAACATTCTTGGCGGTCGCTGCGGCACCGACGATCGCCATGTCGAGGCCATCTGCGCCGCGTGTCACAACATCGCGCCGCGAAACGAAGCGTAGAGAAGTTCACCGCTGGACAATCCACCTCATTCGAGCCAACGAACACAAACGGAAAAAAACTCCAACGGAGTCGCCTCAACCGCGCTCGGTGTTCTTTCCAAGAGAATGGGCATTGTCGCGGCTGCACGGGGTGAGGGCGGGCTTCATTCTATTCCGCTGAAAACTGCCAGGAACCGTATTCAAGAACGCGGCGAAGCGCCGGCGATGCTGAGCTTCAGCTCGATGGTGTCCGAGACCTTGTCCACGGGCGCGCCGGGGTTGATGCCATAGTCGCTGCGCTTGATGCTGAAGTTGGCGCGGATGACCAGCAGGTCGCCTTTGAGATTCGGCACACGCTGGCCGAGCTTGTCTTTGAGGTAGGTGAGTTTGACTGGCGCAATCACTTCCTTGGTGACGCCCTTGATCGTCAGCGTGCCGATGACGTCGGCGGTCGTGGTGTCGCCGCTGGTTTTGACATTCTTCAACGTCTTTGCCTCAAACGTGATTTCGCCATGCTTCGCCACGTCGAGCCATTGCCCGCCGTGCAAATGTTCCTTCATCGTCGGGTTGGGGACGTGAAGGGAGCTGGCGGCCACGACGATTTTGCCCTTTGCGACTCCGGGATCAGACGGATCAAATTCGACCGTGCCGCTGATGCCGCTGGCGCTGCCGGTGATGGCTTCGAGCGGCGCGTCGAGTGTGAACACGGCGTTGTTCACGCCTTTCGGATCTTTGAAGTCGAAGGTTTGCGGCGCTGAAAAAGCAGCCGCCGAGACAGCGGTGAGGGCGAACAGGGTATGGAATATTTTCTTCATCGATGGTTTCATTTGGTCATTTGGTTTCGTTTGTTTCGGAACAGAAGGGAGAGGCCTGCGAGAGCACCCGCTCCCAACATGGCCGCTCCCAAAAAATCAAGCCCGGGCACGAAGCGCTTCTCGTAAGTGATGCCTTCGATGCCGAGCACCTCGTCGAGCGTCTTCACCGGCACGCTGGTCTTGGTCCAGCCGCGATTGGCCCCGGCGGCGAGCCAGAAGCCCGCGGCACCGAGGGCCGCCACGAGCGCGAGAATTTGCAGCATTCGTTTCACGAGCGTCATCCGTTTCTTCAGTTGAGGTCGAACAATAGCACCTGCGCGGGCTTGCCGGCGAGCAGTTCAAGGCCGGATTCCTCCGACAGCGCCGCGGCATCGCCCGCCTTCAGCGCCCGGCCATTGAGCTTCACTTCGCCCTCAGCCACGTGAACCCATGCGTGCCGGCCCGGCACCATTGTGTGTGAAACGGACTGTCCGGGCTCCAGTTTGGCCAGCCACAAATCCGCGTCGGCGTGAACGGCGATTGAGCCGTCGCGGCCGATTTTGCTCGCGACGAGATGAAACGCGCCAGTCGCGGCGTGGGAGAAGGGCTTTTCGGCGTAACGTGGCGCCACGCCTTTCGCATCGGGTTGAATCCAGATTTGCAGCAGATGCACGGCTTCGTCTTTGGAAGGATTGAATTCGCTGTGTTGCACACCGGAACCGGCGGCCATGTACTGAACCTCGCCCGAGCAAATGACGCGGCCGTTGCCCATGGAATCCTCGTGCTTGAGCGCGCCGCTAAGAATGTAAGTGATGATCTCCATGTCGCGATGCGAATGTTTGCCAAAACCCATTCCCGGCATGATGAGATCGTCATTGATCACGCGCAGACTGCGAAAGCCCATCCATCGCGCGTCGTAAAAATCCCCGAAGCTGAAAGAGTGGTAGGCATCCAGCCAACCGTGATTGGCGTGCCCGCGTTCGCTTGCTTTTCGAATCTTCATCATGGAATCAAATTGCCACAGGACAGGTGACTTTGAGAAAGACCATGTTTCTTGCCTCAGCATAACCGACGGGTATGCTCGGCGGCGTGCTGCTAACGCTTTCGACCACGCATCGCCCGGCGACTGATCTTGGGTTTTTGCTCCGCAAGAATCCTGCTCGCTCGCAATCCTTCAATCTCACATTCGGGAAAGCGCATGTTTTTTATCCCGAAGCCACAGCGGAACGATGCACGGTGGCGCGGCTCGTGGAGGTTGATCCAGTTGGTGTGGTGAGAAACCGTCGTGGGCCGAGGGGTGAAGGCGAAAACCCTTGTCATCATCACGCCCAACCGCCAATACAACGTGAAATGGGAAACGCTGCCCGCTGGCAAGTTTCGTCATCGCGACCATCGCTTTGAGTGGACACGCGCGGAGTTTCAGGCTTGGGCGAACGCCGTTGCCGCTCGATTCGGCTACAACGTGCGCTTACTGCCCGTCGGCCCGGAGGATTCGGCGGTCGGCCCGCCAACGCAGATGGGAGTGTTTGAAGGAAACGGCTGACCAAATCTCGCGCGAGCCAAACTCATAGGGCTGAAAGCCCGAAAGATAATAGCCCAGGGCGAGCGAAGTGAAACAAGCGCCGCCCTGGGTTAACGAGTCAAAAGAGTTCAAGCCCTGAAAGGGCGAAAGAAGTTTTCAGTCCGCCGCCCAACCTCCGCCATCTTGGCGACGAAGGTGATATTTCTCACGTTCCTCGGGTGTCATCTTGTTTAGCACCTGTGTTTCCCGATATTCGTGCGCTTCGGCGACCATTGTGAAAGACGCTTGGATGCCTTTTGCAGTGATAAGAGTTCTGAGCCGTTCCAGCGGCACACGAAAAAACTCTTTCCGGAAATTGACCTTGTTGATGCGCAGATCATCGAACTCAGTGTGGAGCAAATTCTCAAGCGCAGGCGCGTCTTCGCAGGGAATCATCGCATGGACGTCGAAATCGAACGGCACGGATGCGTCGCTCAGTTCCCAGATGCGATCCATTGGCTCAAGGCGGCGGGTCATCCCCACCTTGAACACTTCCTCCCCAAACGAGCCGACATTCGAGATGATGTAAATGTTGCCCTTCCGGGTTTGCTGTGCCATTGACAGCGCCCGTTGGTTCTTGGCTTCTGCTTCGGCTAGTTGTTGGTTTAGCACCGCGATTTGCTCCGCAAATTCCGCCTTTTGCTCGGCGCTCGCTTGTTCCGCTTCAATACGAGCCTTCGCCAAAGCATTCTTGATGATTTCCTCTTCCCGCTGCGCTTCCTGCATCACTCGCTCGTATTCGCGGCGTGCTTTCTCTTCTTCGCGCATCTGCTCCTTGATCCGTCGCTGTTCCTCGCGTTCCTTCAATCTCAATTCCCGCACAACCACTGCCCACTTCAGTTCAGCCAGCCGGGCATCCAAATAGGCGGGCAGGATACGTGCATCTCTGAAGACCAGGCCGTTCAGGTTCACCAAGCTGAAAGCATCGCGAATCTCCTGTTCGAGGGTTCCGTAGTTGTCGTGCTTGGTTCGAGAGAGAATAGCGTCCACCCGGCCATTGAACGCCTCCACAACGAACCGATTGGCTCTTTCGCGTCGGTCAGGTTCCTCATAATTGCAGGTCGCAACCTGCTTTTGCTCAACCATGCGTCGAGATTGTTCACGCGCGACTTTGAGCGCCTCGCCCGCTTCCGTGTGGCCAAAATCGGCGGCCAGGTCGTCCAGCACGCTGCGGGTTGGGATGATGTAGCGGTCGCCGTAACCCTCGACTACATTCCAAAGCGCACCGACGGCCTGCTCTAATGTTTGCTTGTCACGCAAAGCGATATAGGCGTCACCGCCGATTTGTTCGGCGCGCTTGTTGGCGTCCTCCACAATGCGCCCGGCATCGAAGGTTGCTTGGTTCAACAGAGCGTTGGCCTGCTCGCGAATCTCCTTTGCCCTCTGCGTTGCTTTGGAGCGTTCTTCGGCGGCAGCGGTGCGCGATTGTTCCAGGAGAGTCTGCGCGTCTTTGCGCAATGCTATCGCCTCTGTCATCGCCTCGGTGAGGACTCGCTTGATTTCCGCTTCTGCGTCCCTCATCGATTCGTATTTCCGAAGCGGCCCTATTTCTTGGAGTGTTTTCGCGAGCAAGGCCTCGGCGGCCTCCTGCGACTTCCGAGCTTCGGTGTCGTAATACTGACGAATCCGCTCGGATTCCTGTTTCAAATCCGCGAGGTGTTGGTCAACGAGTTGTTGTGCGTTTGAAATTGCCTCCTGTGCCGCATTGTGGATGCGAAGCGCCTCAGATTCGTAATGCTGGCGCGTGGCATCTCATTCGTGCTTCACCGCCGCAATCTCCGCGTCGCGTTCCCCGACCAGCTTTTGAAATCGTTGGCTTTTGAGGAGCATCGCGATGAACAGACCGAGCACGACAATGGATATAATGGCGAGGGCAATGGTCATAACGGTTGCGTGGTTGGTAAGGCGGTGGCTGCTGGCTGCGGATTCAGCTTTTCAGTTTCCGCCCTCAGTTCATCTCGCATTCGTCGCACCGTGACAAGGTGGTCGCGGAAATCGATGTTTTCAGGTGAAGTCTGCGGCAGGTCGGCTGGTGTCAGCGGTGTGATGCGCTCGAACTCACCCGATTTGCGCGACGCCTTGGCATCGCCGCGACGAGGAAAACTCTCCACGGCGTCGGACGGGTCAAGGTGCTCAAAGTCGAGTCGCTGGAGTGCAGTTCGCAAAACCGCCACTGACAGAACCGGAAGTTCAACGATTTGACCGGTGCGGGGGTCGAGCGCATCCGCTGATGCCGTGACCAAGACAGTTTCGATTGGCAGCAGAGCAAAAACCTCACGAGCTACGCGCAGGACACAACCGCAAACGTAGTCCTGATAGATTTCGTGGAAGCGAGCCTTCGGCATCGGCTTGACTGAAACTTTTCCGGTGGAGGTCAGAATTTTGAGTTCACTCGGAATCGCCTGGCGTCCGTTCACCTTGAGGCCGCACTCAACCAACTTCGCGCTGTGAACTGTGAAGTGCAGAGCCGAACCGAGATCCGAAATCTCTGCCAACGCACTGAACTCGACCAAGGCTTCCGTGTAAGCCTTGTGCTCTCCGGCAAGAATCCGTCGCGCAATTGCCCTCATCTTTTCCCATTCGACCATTTCCTGAGAGTGAGCTTCCAAAGATTCCTGAAACTCGCGTTCATCCAGGGCGCACGCCTCATCGAATGTCTGATTGGCCGCGCGCTGTCTGGCCTTCAACTCGTGGCGAGAATATTTTCGGGGATTGTGCGGCGGCAACGCTGTCGCGAGTTCAAACCAATCCCAAACCTCACCCTGTTCCTTGTGAACTGACAAAAGAACTTCCAAACCGCTCTCGTAGGTTGCGACTTCCAATCGTGCCTGTTCGATTGCCGAGAGCTTCGCTTGCTCTTTGGACTGACGTTCCAATTCGCGCAGACGCTTTTGCGCGTCGCGCTGTTGCCGTCGTTCGGCGGCCTGAATCGTTTTGAGTGTGCCTTTCCAGCCCATGAGAATGAAGCCAGATTACGTCGAGCCTGCATCGCCGACAAGGGCAGGAATGATTCTGCCGCCCTTTCAGGGCTTGGGGATTTTTCGGACGGTTGACCCAGGGCGTCGCTCGCGGACTCGCTTTGCCCTGGGCTATTGTCTTTCGGGTCTTTGGCCCTTTCAGATAGGATGCGGGAAAGAATGACGACGTTCACCGAATGACATTCATCATTCCCGAGCTTTCCTTTGTCGTGCTGATCGGCGTGTCCGGCGCAGGCAAGAGCGTTGGCGCGGACGGTTTCAATCCGACGATCCTCTTGAGTTTGTAGCATCACAGCATCACTGTATCAGCGTATGAGAACCACCGTGACTCTGGATGAAAATGTTTTTGAAGCGGCGCGGGCGCAGGCGCAGGCTTCGGGCAAGAAGCTGGGCGAGGTGCTCTCGCAACTGGCGCGTCGCGGGCTGCGCGCCTCGCCGCAAAGCGCCAACCAGAGCGGGTTGCCTGTGTTTAGAGTCCAGCCGGACGCCGACATCATTCCCAGCTCACGCGCGAAAGAAATGCTCGCGGAGGACGCGACGGGAAAGTCGCGCTGCTGGACACGAATGTCCTGCTCGCACTGGCCTGGCCCAATCACCAGCATCACGCCTAGGCGCACGCATGGTTCGCCAGATGATTGGTCACGCTGGATACGCGATTGCCGGTGCATTCAACGGAGGCAGATTTGGTCGAAGTCATCAAGACGTGATCCGTGCCGGGATTGGCTCTTCGAATGAAACTCACCATTCCCGAACTCTCCTTTGTCGTGCTGATCGGCGTGTCCGGGTCGGGCAAGAGCACGTTTGCGCGGAAACATTTCAAGCCGACGGAGGTTCTGTCTTCGGACTACTGTCGCGGGCTGGTTTCGGATGATGAGAACAGCCAGGCGGCGACGAAGGATGCGTTTGAAGTGCTATTCGGCCCGTTGTCCCTGCCCAAAAACCGGTACGGGTGAAGCCGTTGCTCTAATCGTATCGAGTGCTGCTCACGGGGTGCTTGCGCACGGCCACCAGTCGCTTTGTCCTAGGCTATCATCTTTCGGGCTTTCAGCCCTTGCAGGCAGCGAATAACTTCACGGAAATGGAACTCCGTCATCTTCGATATTTCGTCGCCGTGGCCGAGGAGGAAAACGTCTCGCGGGCGGCGCTGAAATTGCACGTCTCGCAGCCCGCCTTGAGCCGGCAAATCCGCGATCTGGAGGAGGAACTGGGCTTCTCCCTTTTGGAGCGCAGAGCTAAATCAGTGTGCCTGACCGATGCGGGCCGCTTGTTCCTGAGCGGATCGCGCGCCGTGCTGCAACGCGCCGAGGAAGCTGTAAAAGCGGCGCGTGCATTGGCCATGGGCCGCAAGAGTGAACTTCACATTGGTTTTGCGCCGACGCTGACGGTGCGCCTTCTGCCGCCGGCGCTGCGGGCGTTCCAAGCCGCGATGCCGGGGGTGCTCTTCAAGCTGCACGACATGTCCACTGGAGAAATGCTGGCCGGGCTGCGGGAAGGGAAATTGCACCTGGCCTTTACGGTGTGCCCCGCCAGATCGGTGCTGCGCGGGTTGCGCTTTGAAGAATTGATGCGTGACGCTCTGCGCCTGGCCGTCGCCCCCGGGCACGCGTTTGCCGGAGGCAAATCCGTGCCGCTTGCGGAAGCTGTGCGCGAACCGTTCGTAGCCTACAGCCGCAAGGAATACTCCGATTACCACGAGTTGCTGGGTTCCGTCTTCGCCCCGACGAAACGGAAGCCGTTCATTGTGGAAGAGCACGACGGCGTTTCCAGTCTGACGTCCGCCATCGAAGCAGGCGGCGGTGTGGCAGTGACGCCGCAATCCCTGAGTTGCATCGCTGGAGCGCGCTTGAAGCTTTTACCGCTGACACCCGAGCCGACGCCATTGGTCATCGGCGTCCTTTCACCGAGAGTGGGCGTTGGAACTGCGGCGGAGGCTTTTATTCGGATCGCCAAGAAGGCGATATCAGAAAGATGACGGCTGTCCGGGGTTGCGAGTTGCTCCCTGTCGTTGTTGCCACGCGAGCCTTGATTGGGCAGAAGTGAAAACTTCGGCTTAACGAGGTCGAGTCGATGCGCGCTACGAGCGTTCCAAAGAAGGGAGTCGTTTCGGGATGGCTCGTCTTTGGCTTTGCAACGGGTGACACGAACTGACTCTTGCTTTGACCCGCCAAAATGACACCATCTGGATCATGCATATTGTCTTTCTGAGATTCTCCGTCAACAGGAGCCGGGCCGGCCAGTTCATGGATGCCCACAAGGCATGGGTCAAACGGGGATTCGATGACGGGGTTTTCCTGCTGGCCGGCAGTCTCGAGCCCGACCTGGGTGGCGGGATTCTGGCGCACAATATTTCGCTGGCGGACCTGTAGACCCGCGTGAACGAGGATCCGTTCGTTGCCGAAGACGTGATGAAGGCCGAGATCCACGAACTCGATCCGGCCAAGGCCGATGAGCGCTTGCAATTCCTGATCAACTGATTTTATTTAAATACGAACTTGGATGGCCGAAGGTCGGAGGCAAGACGAGGCTTTGGCGGCTCAGAGCGGTCGGAACAAGGATCGCCGGGCCCGACCCGCCGATCTTGACGGAGGTCTTGCGGGAACGGCCAATGGGCGATGTGCGGCCGCGACCGCATGACGGATGTGAGGCTGCGGGTTACGTTGAAATGTGAATGCTCGCCCTGATTTGGAAAACAAGGCCAAGATTCAGATTTGGGCGGGAGAACATCGAGAAAGGCTGGAGATTTATATGAAGAAACAATTGTTAATTCTGGTTGCGTTGTTTGGCTTGTTGCGGGTTGCAACGGCCCAGTCAGATGGCGGCGTGAGCCCGCCGGTGTTTTTGAACATCATGCGGACGGGTTCGGGCGCAATGTTGCAGTGGAAGGCAGATACAGGGAGCACGCAGTGGGTTGAGCGAGCCCTGGATTTGAACGCGAATCCGCTCGTTTGGACGCCGGTTTTTACTAACCTTCCTCCCACCCCGGCGACCAACACGTGGACCGATGTTGATGCCTTGACGCAACCGCAGGCCTTCTACCGCATACGGGCGCAGGTGCCGACGGCACCGCCTGAGATCGGCCAGATGGCGACGTTCACGACCCGTTCCCACGGCGTTTCGGGGGTCGCGAAAATCGTGGATGCGCAGACGATCCGGGTGACGAATTTTAACTACGACGGCCGGGGGGTCGTAGTTTACATGATTGTGTCGGTCAACAGCGGCTTTGCACCTTATACGCAGATCAGCGGTGATCTGATCCGCGGCGTTCCCTACGTCAACGAAACGCTGGATTTCACTATCCCGCCGGGAACGAACCTGGCGGATATTAATTACATCTCCGTCTGGTGTGTCGTTGCCGGTGTCAGCTTTGGGGATGGCCAGTTTCAGTAACGCGTGACACACGATGCGTTCGGGTGATGCGAAGCGAGGGTTACAACCCTGAATGAGTTTCGCCGTGTTTTTACAGCGAACCGGGCGCGCTCAGTACTTGGCAACGTTGTGATCGATTTCGTCCGACCATGCGCTGATGCCGCCTTTGACGCTTTTGACGTACTTGAAGCCTTGCTCGCGCAGAAAGTTCAGCGCCTTCATCGAACGCATTCCACTTTTGCAGTGAAGATAAATCTGCTGGTTCGGGTCTAGTTCGGTGAATCGTTGCGGCAAGGAGCCCAGCGGGATTTGCGGGACTCCCTGGATGTGGGCGATCTCGTATTCGTCGGGATCGCGGACGTCGATGACTTTGATGTTCAGCTTGGGATCGTCCAAAGCTTTCTTCATTTCCTGGACGGACACTTCATCGGGATTGACGGACGGATTGGCGGGCTCGGCCGGGATGCCGCAGAAAACCTCGTAGTCGATTAATTGTTTGATCGTTGGATTCTCGCCGCACAACGGACATTTCGGGTCGCGGCGAAGTTTCAATTCACGGAACTTCATGTCGAGGGCGTTGAACAGGAGTAGGCGGCCGATGAGCGAACTGCCTTTGCCGAGCGCGAGTTTCAAAATCTCGGTCGCCTGAATGCAGCCGACGATTCCGGGCAGGACGCCGAGAACGCCGCCTTCGGCGCAACTGGGGACCATGCCGGGCGGGGGCGGTTCGGGATAGAGACAGCGATAGCAGGGGCCTCCGAGGTGCGGCGCAAAGACACTGGCCTGTCCCTCGAAGCGAAAGATCGAGCCGTAAACATTTGGCTTCTTCAAAAGGACGCACGCGTCGTTGGTGAGGTAGCGCGTGGGAAAATTGTCAGTGCCATCGACGACGATATCGTAGTTCCCGATGATATGGAGCGCGTTCTCGGAGCTGATGCGCGTGTTGTGGATGACCACCTCGACGTTGGGGTTGATGCGCTTGATGGATTCCTGGGCGGAATCTGTTTTCGGGCGGCCGACGTCATCGGTGCCGTGGATGATCTGGCGCTGTAAATTTGAGAAATCAACGGTGTCGAAATCGAGCAGTCCCATTTTGCCGATGCCCGCCGCCGCGAGGTACATTGCGATGGGGGAGCCGAGGCCGCCGGCGCCGATGCAGAGGACGCTGGTGGAACAAATTTTTTTCTGACCGGCCAGGCCGACTTCGGGGAGGATCAGGTGGCGCGAGTAGCGGCGGATTTCGTCGTTGTTCAATTGCATATCTAAAAACTGTTGAGCGAGGGTAAATTAGGTTTGAGATAAATCAAGCCGCCAACCTATGATGAGCGAGTGACTTTTAATGCAAAATCAACTGCAGCGTTGCTGCGGAGACAAACCGGCTTGCGCCCAACTCTGGCAATGATTCTTGGGAGCGGGTTTCAACACGCCGTAACGCAGATCGAGACAGAAATGGAGATTTCCTATGGCCGGTTGCCCGGTTTCACGTCGGTGGGAGTCACCGGGCACGTGGGACGAGTTGTGTGTGGATTGTTCGGGAAAACACCGGTGCTCGTGTTGAAGGGGCGATCGCATTTTTACGAGGGCCATGACATGGAACGTGTCACGTTTCCGATACGCGTACTGTCCGAATTTGGGATTCGCTCGTTGCTTTTGACCAACGCCGCCGGTGGAATCAATCGAAAATTCAAGCCAGGCGATTTCATGGCGCTGGAAGACCACATCAATTTTATGGGAACGAATCCGTTGCGCGGGCCGGCGCTGGCGGGGTTGCCCCGATTTGTGGATATGACGCGGACTTATGATCCAAAATTGAGGGAGATTCTTAGAAAAGCTGCGAAGATCGCAAAACTGCGGATGCACTCGGGAGTTTACCTGGCGACGCTGGGGCCGAGTTACGAGACTCCGGCGGAAATTCGGGCATTTGAACGTCTTGGCGCGGACGCGGTTGGCATGAGTACTGTTCCTGAAGCGATAGTTGCCCGGCAATGTGGATTGTCCGTGGCCGCAGTGTCGTGCATTACGAACCTGGCGGCCGGGCGCGGTTCCGGGACATTATCGCATTCAGAAGTGCTGGCAATTGCGGAACAAAAAAAAGGAGTCGTGGCGCAATTCCTGAAGGAGTTTTGCGATCTGTATGGGAAGAATTAGCAAGCACGGTTTGATGGCGGCAGCGGTCAAAGCTCGTCAAAAGGCTTGCGCGCCTTACTCGAAGTTCAAAGTGGGCGCAGCGTTGCTGACGAAAGGGGGGGAGATTGTTCCGGGCGCCAATGTGGAAAGCGTAAGTTACGGGCTCACTTGCTGCGCCGAGCGAGTTGCATTGTTCCGCGCGCTGACCAGCGGGAAGAAACAGTTTTCGGCAATTGCCGTCTGCGCGCGCCTCGATGGCGGTCCGATGCCGTGCGGGGCGTGCCGTCAGTTGCTGTCCGAGTATGCGCCGGATGCGGTCGTCTGGGTGTGCGACAGCGCAAAGCCGGGGGAGATTAGCGAATACAAAGTCAGCGAATTGTTGCCGGGGGCGTTTCGGGCCTTTCGGCGTGACTCGGATTAAGCGGAATTGATGTCGCGGGCGCGGCGTATATGTTACGGAGTGCAGATTTTTTGATTCATGAAGTTTGATTTTTTTCTTCTCGAGAATGCGTCATGGCCGGTTTTGTTGGTGGAGGAAGCAGGCAAAATTCGCAGGGCAAACCCCGCGGCGCACACTCTCTTTGGGAATATTCTTGAAGGAGAAGGCGCTCTGCTCTCGGCGATCTGGTCTGCTGAGAACAAAGTGTCCGCCGAATTGTTTCTGGCCCATCCCGAAAATTTCGCATCGGGGATGACCAGTTTGAAATTCTCAGTCAAGGGAGGTGCGGCGGCCAGTTTTTGCGCCTACGTAACCCACGGTACGCACGACGAACAAAAATTTTTCACCTTTCAATTGCACAAGGAATCCGGTGGCGGGGCGATCGAAACTCAATCGGCCCACAAACAGAAACTCGACTGCGCCCTGCAATTGGCCCGGTCGGTGGCTCTTGATTTTAACAACGCCCTGACCAGCATTCTCGGGCACAGTTCGCTTGTTCTCAGCCGAATGGATATCAAACATCCGCTGCGAAGTTCGCTGGTGGAAATCGAGAAGTCCGCTTCCAAGGCGGCGGAAATTGCCAACGACCTCGCCGCGTTCAGTCGAAATGAAAAGGATATTCGCGTCCAGATTGCCGGGAACCTGAATGCGATTCTGCAACGCACAGTCGAGGCCTTTCAAACGACAGATCGCGGCCATATCACCTGGTCGCTCCAGCTCGAGCGCAAGCTGTTTTCCGCGGTCTTCGACGAGGCCAAAATTCAGCAGGCCTTCATCAAGGTTATCGAAAATGCGTTGGAAGCGATCCAACGCGAGGGGCAAATCACCGTGCAGACGCGCAATCTGGAGTTATCGGAGGCCACCCATGATCGCAATGCCAAACTCGCCCCGGGCACCTATGTGTGCGTCGAAATATCCGACACAGGGTCGGGGATCAATGCCGAGACGATTCCCCGGATTTTCGAGCCGTTTTTTACCACGAAGAATTCATCCCGCCACCGGGGGCTTGGTCTGGCTTGGGTGTATGGGATTGTCACCAACCACGGCGGTGGGGTGGCGGTTTCCAGTGAGCCGGGGCACGAGACTTCCGTGCGGCTTTATCTGCCGGCCAGGCCGGTTGTGGTTAAAGATGTCTCGGTGGATGTTTCGGACTTCAGCGGCACTCAAACGATATTGTTTGTGGACGACGAGGATTTGCTGCTGACCATGGGGCAAATGATCCTCGCATCCTATGGCTACAACGTTCTGACGGCAAACACGGGGCAAAAGGCTTTGGATGTTTTCGCGAGGAACGAGAAACCGATTGATTTATTGATCACCGACCTGGTGATGCCGAAAATGAGCGGGCGCGAGTTGATCGAGAAGGTTCGTCGTCTTTCCCCGAACACCCGCGTGATTTGCTCCAGTGGCTATGTTCGGGCGAATAACGCGGAAGAAAGGGACAGTTATTTACAAAAACCGTTTACGAGTCAGGAACTTTTGCGCAAGGTGAAGCAAACGTTGACTCACTGATGGGATTGGCCTCCGTGTTTCCGCAGTCGAATTCTTGTTATGCAAATTGAAAGCCTGAAAGTTTTTTGTGACTTGGCCGAAACGGAAAGTTTCACCAAGGCCGCGCAAATCAATGATGTGACCCAGTCTGCCGTGAGCCAGCAGATCAGCTCGCTGGAAAAGCAGTTCAAGTCGCTGCTGATCGAGCGGAGCAAGAAAAAGTTCCGGCTCACGCGAGAGGGTCAGGTGCTTTACGAATACAGCAAGCAGATTACCCAGACCTACGATTCTTTGCACAACCGATTGCAGGAGATTCAGGACATCATTTCCGGCACAATCCGGGTGGCGACCATTTATAGCATCGGCCTGCATGACCTTCCACCCTATCTAAAAAAGTTCCTGCGCAGTTTTCCGACAGTGAACGTTCACGTCGAGTACCGGCGCGCCAACCAGGTTTACGAAGATGTTCTCGGGAATGTGGTGGATCTCGGTCTCGTGGCGTATCCAGTCAAGGATCCGAAGCTCGAGATTATCGCGCTGCGCAAAGATGCGTTGGTCATGATTTGCCATCCCAATCATCCGCTGGCCAGAAACAGAACGGTCAAGCTCGCGCAACTGAACGGGCAGAAATTCATCGGGTTCGAGCCGGACATTCCGACCCGCAAAGCGATCGATAAAATTCTCAAGGACAACAGTGTTGAAGTGCAAACCGTGATGGAGTTCGACAACATCGAAACTGTCAAACGGGCCGTGGAAATTGAAGCCGGTGTTTCAATCGTGCCGCAGGGCACCATCACCCAGGAAGTCTCCAAGCAAACCCTGGCAGAATTGACCATCGACGGGTTGGATTTGTTCCGCCCGCTTGCCGCGATTTACAAAAAGCACAAGGTTCTCTCGCCGGCGATGAAGCAGTTTTTGGGGATTCTGAAGGGAGGGCGCGATTTGCCGCGATGAAAACTTGCGGAAATTCTTAGGGCGCTTTCGAGCGGGCATGTTTGCGTCCCACGCTTACGACTTGCGTGGCATCAACGATGCGAAACCCGCCTTGCGACAAGACCACGAGAAATTCACTGCTATCGGGCATAAAGAAAAGATGATCCGGCGTTGCCACAGTCAGCGCATGGCCATTGGCCAGATAAACCTCGAACGGTTTGAATGGGGCGGAATCCCGCATTTCGCGCAGAGTTTTGAGCTTCATGGAACTTGTATTTTGCTTACGTAGCCAGGTCCTGTCAACGAGATCAAAACGTAATCAAGCTTTCAGGTTTTCCGGATTCAACCCCCTCAATTCTTTCGGCAGAAACTTCCCGTCTTTGCGAATAAGTTCCCCGTCAAACCAGACCTCGCCGCCGCCCCATTCCTTGCGCTGGATCAAAACCATGTCCCAATGCACGGCTGAACGATTCCCGTTGTCGGCGACCTCGTAGGCCTGGCCCGGCGTGAAGTGGAGCGATCCGGCGATCTTTTCATCAAACAGAATGTCGCACATCGGATTCAGGATATAGGGATTGAAGCCGAGGGAGAATTCCCCGACGTAGCGTGCGCCCGGGTCGGTGTCCAGAATCTCGTTCAATCGTTTCGTGTTGTTGGACGTCGCCTTGACGATCTTTCCGTCCTTGAACTCCAGTCGAACGTTCTCGAACTTTGTCCCTGAATAAATGGTCGGCGTATTGAATTGGATGACGCCGTTGACCGAGTCCTTCACCGGGCAGGAAAACACTTCGCCGTCCGGAATGTTCCGGACCCCTTCGCACAAAATGGCGTCGATCCCCTTTTTGCTGAACGTCAGGTCGGTCCCGGGCGCGACCAGCCGGACGTTCTGCGCCTTGCGCATGCGTTTCTGCAGCGGAACCATGGCCCTGGCCATCCTGCGATAATCCATGGTGCAAACGTCGAAGTACAAATTCTCGAACGCTTCGGTGCTCATCCCGGCGGCCTGAGCCATGCTTGGGGTTGGCCAGCGCAACACGCACCAGCGGGTTTTGTTGACGCGATAATTCTGGACGGGCCGCAATACCTTGGAATACATCGCCAGCAAATCGCTGTTGACGTCCGAGTTCTCGCTGACGTTGGCGCTGCCGCGGATCGCAATGTAGGCTTGCATTCGTTTCATGCGGAACATTTCCACGTCCCGCGCGAGCGCCGCGTGTTTTTCGTTCGTCGCGCGCACCACCTCGCGAGTCACCCTGCTGTGGCGGATTTCCACCAGCGGCGTCGCCCCGACTTTCCGGGCTGCGCGCATCAACTCGACCGAGAACTCGTCCGGCACATCAATCAAGTCGAGCAGGACGTTATCCCCTTTTTTCAGTGCAGTGGAATATTCGATGAGCAGTTTGGCCAGTTTGGTGTAACGCGGGTCAGTCATAAATTTGCGAGCAACGTAACAAGATTCCGTAAAATGGAAACCAGGGAAATTTTCAGCGATCAGACTTACGGCGGCTCTTCACCGCGTTCGGCAAATCATTGCCGGAGAAAAACCAGATCGCCCGCGTCTTTCGCGTGATGCGTAACAACTTTCATTCGCCAGAGGAGGCGCGGGGATGCAAACGGGATTGGGACGCCATCGACTTCGCGCAGGACGACATCCTTGGCCGCTTCGGCGTAGTCAATTCCCCTCCGTTTCTGAGTCCGTGACCTCAAAGCAGGTTTTCATTACGCTACAAGGAAGAGGAGCCGGGACCTGCCCCCGGCGGCTCAACCCAGGAAAAACATGAGCAGTAGCAATGCATCCACAGCACCGAACCCGAGCCCCAAAACCAAACGCCGCCATCTGAGCGCCGAGAAAAAGTTCC
>Ga0163144_10006724_pt1 | contig 25310 bp, 17 predicted proteins | sample OliLak19BULKMAT1_FD_123175 | JGI IMG/M metagenome (GOLD analysis project Ga0163144, IMG submission 123175) | Freshwater microbial mat bacterial communities from Lake Vanda, McMurdo Dry Valleys, Antarctica - Oligotrophic Lake LV.19.BULKMAT1 | ecosystem: Environmental > Aquatic > Freshwater >... | reverse complement strand
CCGGGCCGCGGCGAGCCCGAAGATGGCGAATTGCATCCGCTTACCCCGAACCCTGCCGCCAACGCCAACGCCAACGCCAACGCCAACAAGGCACGCACCTTCACGCTCATCATCCTACAACAACGCCGCATGCGTCACGGCCGCAACTCACGCGCGTTTGCTCGGGGTATCCTCTCGCCTGGATGTCCATGCCCATCCACGGTGTGGCCTCGGCCGGTCGGATCCTGCTCGTCGACGACGACGCGCAGGTTCGTCGCGTGATGGAGCGCCTGCTCACGGCCGAGGGCTATGAGGTGTTGCAAGCCGCGGACGGCGAGTCGGCGCTCTTGGTGCTGAGCCAAGAGCACATCGACACCGTCGTGCTCGACATGACGATGCCCGGCATGAGCGGGCTCGACGTGTGCCGCAACCTGCGTTCGGATCCGCGGCACGAGCACACACCGGTCGTCTTCGTGACCGGCATGAACGACCGCGAGTTCCGCCGCGAGGCGCTGCGCGCCGGTGCCACCGACTTCCTCGGCAAGCCCTTCGACGAGGTCGAGCTGCTCGCACGGCTGCGTAACAGCATCCGCGTGAAGCTGTACTTCGACGGGCTCGCGCGCGAGCGCAGCGACCTGCGCGGCGCGGTCGATCGCCATCTCGGCGAGCTCGAGGCAGCGACCGCCCGGCTGCAGCGACTACAGCAAGAGCTCGCGGTCGCGCGACACGAAACGATCGAACGCCTCGCCCGCGCGGCGGAGTACCGCGACGACGAGACCGCCGCGCACCTGCACCGCATGAGCGCGTACTGCCACCTCATCGGCCAGAAGCTCGGTCTCGACGACTACGCGTGCGAGATGCTGCGCATCGCGAGCCCGATGCACGACGTCGGCAAGATCGGCATCCCCGACCACATCCTGCTCAAGCCGGGCCGGCTCAGCGCAGACGAGTACACGATCATGAAGGAGCATGCGGAGATCGGCTTCCGCATCCTCTCTGGTTCCGACTCGGAGCTCGTGCGATTCGCCGCGAGCATCGCCCACACGCACCACGAGAAGTGGGCCGGCGGCGGCTATCCCCGCGGCCTGGTCGGCGAGGCGATCCCGCTCGAAGGCCGGATCGCGGCCGTCGCCGACGTGTTCGACGCGCTGACCAGCGCGCGCCCCTACAAGCGCGCGTGGACGATCCCCGACTCGGTCGCGCACCTCGAGGCCGGCGCCGGCGAGCACTTCGATCCGAACCTCGTCTCGCTGTTCCTCGGCTCGATGGACGACGTGATGACGATCCGCCATCAGTTCGCGGACTGAGACCGCGAGCCTCGGTCAGTACGCGGGATCGTCTTCGCGACGGACATCGTCGTCGCGAACGCGATCGCGCGCCTGCTCGCGCTCGATGACCTCGAGCGCGCCGACCGTGTAGCGTGTGGTCGGCTCGGCGAGCAGCCTCTCGAACGGAATCGGGTCGCCGCTCTCCTCGCACTCGCCGTAGGTTCCGTCTTCGATCCGCACGAGCGCGGCCTCGACCTCTGCGAGGCGGTCGCGCGCGTGATCACCGAGCCGTACGTCGCGCTCGAGTCGCGCGGCCTCGGCCGCGTGATCCTGGACGTCGCCGATCGCGTCATCGGCGATCGGTCGTTGCGAAAGCCCGAGTAAGCGCGTGCGTTCGGCGACGAGCAGCGCACGGAGTTGTTCGAGCTGCGAACCATCGAGGGGTGACGACATCGGAGCACGAGCGTAGTCCACGGCGGTGCCCTTGCGCAGCAACAGTTGCGCGCACGTTCGGCGCGCGGCAGCATTGCCGGCCAATGGACTCCGACGCGAGCGCGGCTGCGTGGGCGATCGTCACGGAGGCGCTCGCCCTTGGCGGCAATCTCGTCGTGCTCACCGGCGCGGGCATCTCGGCCGAGAGCGGGGTGCCGACGTTCCGTGGCGCCGAGGGCTACTGGACGGTCGGCTCGCGCAACTACCAACCCCAAGAGCTCGCGACCGCGGATGCGTTCTGCCGCATGCCGCGGGAGATCTGGCGCTGGTATCTCTATCGCCGCGGGGTGTGCCGCGCCGCGGCCCCGAACGCCGGTCATCGAGCGCTCGTCGAGATCGAGCAGGCGCTGCCCGGACGCTTCACGTTGGTGACGCAGAACGTCGACGGCCTGCACCTTCGCGCCGGCAGCTCCCGCGAAGCGACGCTGCAGATCCACGGCAACATCGATTTTTGTCGCTGCGCTCGCGAGTGCACCGCGGATCTGTTCCCGATGCCCGACGGCTTCGATCGCTTCGGCCGCGACGATGCGCTCGACGACGAGACGTTCGCTCGACTCGCGTGTCCGCGTTGCGGCGGCCCCGCGCGGCCTCACGTGCTGTGGTTCGACGAGTACTACGACGAGCCGCGCTTCCGGGCCGACTCCGCGGTCGCGGCCGCGCGCGATGCCGCGGTGCTCGTCGTCGTCGGCACGGCCGGCGCGACGAACCTGCCGCTGCAGATCGGCCACGCCGTCGCGCGCGCAGGCCGACCAATCATCGACATCAACACCGACGACAATCCGTTCGCCGAGCTCGCCTCGCGCACGGATGGGCGCGCGGTGCGGGGCAGCGCAGCGACACTGCTACCCGCGCTTCACGCCGCGATCGCCTGAGGCGAAGCTGATACTGTCCAGTGAGCACCCATGAAGGACACCGACTACGACTTCGTGGTCATCGGTTCTGGCTTCGGCGGCAGCACTGCGGCGCTGCGACTCGTCGAGAAGGGCCACCGCGTGCTCGTCGTCGAAAAGGGCGGTGAGCTCGGCGCGAATCAGTTCCCGAAGTCGAACTGGGATCTGCGCCGCTACATGTGGCTGCCGTGGGTCGGCTTCCGCGGCCTGTTCAAGATGACGTTCTTCCGCCACGTCACCGTGCTGTCGGGCGTCGGCGTCGGCGGTGGCTCGCTCGTCTACGCGTGCACGCATCCGGTGCCGAAGGGATCATTTTTCACGTCGACGTCGTGGGCGCACCTCGCCGACTGGAAGCGCGAGCTCGAGCCGCACTACACCGAGGCCAAGCGCATGCTCGGCGTCGCGACGACGCCGTTTCGAACGCGCACCGACGACGTCCTGCACCAGATCGCTGCGGACCGCGGCCAGCCCGAGGCGTTCGAGCCGACCCAGGTCGCGGTGTACTTCGGCAGGCCGGGCCAGACGGTGCCCGATCCGTACTTCGGTGGGCGCGGGCCGGATCGCACGGGCTGCATCCGCTGTGGCGGATGCATGCTCGGGTGTCGTCACAACGCGAAGAACTCGCTCGACAAGAACTACCTGCATCTCGCGCGGCAAGGCGGTGCGCAGGTGCATGCGGACACCGAGGTCCGCACGGTCGCGCCGCGTGAAGGCGGCGGCTATCGCATCGTCGCGCGACGCGGGCGCTACCCGCTGTTCGGCGAGACGATCGAGTACACGACGAAGAACGTGATCTTCGCTGGCGGGGTGCTCGGCACCCTTCCGCTTCTGCTGCGGCTGCAGCAGGATCCGAAGTGTCTGCCGAACCTGTCGCCGCGGCTCGGCTATGCGATCCGCACGAACTCGGAGTCGCTCATCGGTGTCATCTCGCGGCGCACCGACGTCGATCTGTCGAAGGGCATCGCGATCGGTTCGATCCTGCAGACCGACGAGCACTCGCACCTCGAGCCGGTGCGCTTCTCTGCCGGCTCGGGATTGTTCCGCATGCTCATCGCGCCGCACGTCTCGGGTGAGAACGTGTTCATCCGCGTCGCCCGACTGTTCACTGCAGTCATCCGCCATCCGATCAAGGTGATGCGCGCGCTGCTCGTGCGCGACCTGTCGAAGCAGACCACGATCCTCCTGTACATGCGCACGACGGACGGCACGCTGCGTTTCCGCCGCAACTGGTATGGGCGCATGGTGAGCGCGCTCGACACCGGCGCGACGCCGACCGCATCGATCCCGGAGGCGACTGAGCTCGCGCACCGCGTCGGCGACAAGCTCGACGGACTGCCCGTCTCGCTCGTGACCGAGACGCTGTTCAACATCCCGACCACCGCGCACATCCTCGGCGGTTGCTGCATGGGCGCGACGGCTGCCGACGGCGTGATCGACCACGAGCATCGCGTGCACGGCTACGACGGCTTGTTCGTGATGGACGGATCCTCGGTGTCCGCGAATCCCGGCGTGAACCCCTCGCTGACGATCGTGGCGATGACGGAGCGTGCGGTCGCGAAGATCCCTGCGGTACAGCGAGCCGTCTTTGCGATGCCGGCACGACCGGCGATCACCGCCTCCTAGCTCCGCGATGGATACGATCACGCAGGGCTTGCTCGGGGCCGCCGCCGCCCAGGCCGTGCTCGCACGGCGGCTCGGACCGCGCGCGTGGCTGTACGGCGCGCTCGGCGGCATGGCGGCGGATCTCGACATCGTGATCCGCAGCAGCGACGACCCGATGCTCGCATTCCTCTACCACCGTCACTTCACCCACTCGATTGCGTTCGTCCCGATCGGCGGATTGATCTGCGCGCTCCCGTGGCTGTTGCGCCGCCGCTTCGCGGCCGAGCGTTGGCGCATCGCGGCCGCCACGACGGTCGGCTACGCGACGCACGCGTTGCTCGATGCGTTCACCACCTACGGCACGCAGCTATGGTGGCCGTTCGCGCGCACGCGCATTGCGTGGGACTTCGTCGCGATCATCGATCCGATCTATTCGTTGCTGCTCCTCGCCGGCGTATTGTTCGCCCGGCGTCGCCGGAGCCCGCGCCCTGCCCTGCTCGCGCTCATTGCCTCCTCGGCGTACCTTGCGTTGGGCGGCGTCCTGCATGCGCGCGCGGTCACAGCCGCGCGCACGCTCGCCCACGACCGCGGGCATGCGCTCTCGCGCGTCGACGCATTCCCGCAGCTTCCCGTGAACTTCGTGTGGCGCACGGTGTATCGCGCGGGCGGACGCATCTACGTCGACGAGGCCCGCACGCCGTGGTTCGGCACGACGACGACGCGACCAGGTGAGTCCGCGGCGATCGTCGAGACCGCGACGTTGCCAGCCGACGTCGTCGCGGATCCGCGGACGCACGCCGCGTGGGAAACGTTCGTGTGGTTCGCGGATGGCTGGGTCGGCCAAGACGCGAACGACCCGCGCGTGTTCTCGGATCTGCGCTTCGGGCTACAGACCGGTGGCACGCGATCGATGTGGTCGTTGGATCTGCGGCCCGGCGATCTGCAGCCCGTACGGCTGCGCCAGGATCGACCGCCAGGCGGCGAATTCCTCGACGAGCGATGGCGCGAGATCCTCGGCGACTGATCGTCAGTCGCCGAAGCGACCGGAAGGAGGGAGGAAGCGGAGCTTCCTCGCCAGAGACTAATCGAGCCGCTGCAACAGCGCGTCCACCCGCTCGCGCCCGCTCACTCCACGCGCGCCCGCATCGACGAACGCACCACGAGCGCGCGTCGCGTACTCCTTCGCGGCCCCGAGCTGCGTCGTGCCGCCGATGTGCACGACCGCCCGCGCGAGGCCGAGCTCCGTCTCCGCACGCTGCACCGGATCACCACCACCGGCGTGAATCGTCAGCGCGCGCGCGAGGTTGTCGCGCGCGGCGACGTGATCCCCGAGCTCGAGCTGCGCGAGCCCGACGCCGGTGAGCGCGACACCGACGTATTGATGCCGACTGCCCATCGACACCTCGAGCTTTGCGAGCGCGCTGCGATACATCCCGAGCGCCTCGTCCGGCAGCCCCTGCGCGAGGCGTGCCTCGCCGAGATTCGTCAGCAAGACCGCCGCGAGCGGATGCTCCTCGTGCGCCGCGCCTAGCGCGACTCGGGCGCGCTGGTAATACTTCACCGCCTCGGGATACCGCTGCATGCCGGACAGCACGACGCCGACGTTGTTGAGCTGCAGCGCGAAGCTGACACCGGTGGTCACCCCGGTCGCCTCGTGCACGGCGAGCGACCGCTCCTGATCGGCGAGCGCGGCGTCGAAGTTGCCGAGCGCCTGCTGAGCGTTGCCGCGGTTCTCGAGCACGAGCGCGGTCGACGGATGGTTCGGCCCGAGCTGCGCGAGCTGGAGCTCGTACGCGCGCTGGTAGTTGTCGAGCGCGAGCTCGAAGTTGCCGTGCTCGTAGTGCACGCCGCCGAGATCGAGGAGCACCGTCGACAGCACCGGATTCTCGGGCCCTGCTATCGAGAGCGCCTGCTCGTACAGCTCGAGCGCGCGATCGTACTCGCCAGCGCCGCTTGCCAAGATGCCGCGGTTCACGAGCAGCCGCAGGCGCTGATCCTCCGTGCCACCGATGCGCGTGAGCAGAGCCGTCGCAGCGTCCGCGGCGTAGTCACCGCGCCGACGATCGCGGAGCTGGTGCCCGGCAACGTACGCGATGTCCGCGTAGATCATGAACCGGAGCTCGTCGAGTCCCGCACGCTCCGCCACGAGGAGTGCCTCGTCGAGCAGCTCGACCGAGCGATGCGGATCGCCGAGCGATGCGCGCGTCGACGACGCGGTCCGCAGCACGAGCGCGAGCGTCGGCGCATGCCCGAGCGCACGCGCCTCGTTCACGAGCGGCGCGAGAGCAGCCCACGATTGCTTCGCCCGGCCGGCATCGTTCGTCACCTGCGCCGCCAAAGCGTCGTGGCGCACCGCGTCGACACGCGCACGCGCGGCCGGATCCGCCGGCATCGACGCCTCGATGTTCAGCGCCTCGACATCGGCGCACGCCGCCGGATCACCGACTCCGACCGCCGCGGTGACGGCGTGCTCGACGAGCGCGACGTCCGGCTTCGCGAACAGGGTCACGAGCGCGTCGAGCTTCTCGCGAGACTCGTGCAGGCACGCAAGTCGCAGCTCGTATGTCTTCGCGGACTCGTCCGCGCGCACCGTCCGGGCCTCGCACGCATCACGGGCCTGCCGCGACCACTGCTCGGCGTGGAGGTCGATCATCTTTGCGGCCGTCGTCCACGTGTCGGCGGCGAAGGGCGCACCGGTCGCGACGAACGCCTCGCCCAGGCGCACGGCTCGCGCCGGATTCCACACGTCGGCGAGCCCTCTTGCGACTGTGTCGCAGGGATCGGGGCGCGCGTCGGCCCATGGCCCTCCCAGCGCGACGAGCCCCGTGACACCGACGACGCCGACACCGATCGCCACGTACGCGCGAATGCTCCGCTGCACTCGAATCGCGGCGAGAAGCTCGCGCATCGTCGCGAACCGCTCCGCGGGATCGGCCGCGAGACCGCGCGTGAGCGCGAGACGGATCGTGCGCGGCACCCTCGCCAGCACCGCGGGCGATGCCTTTGGACGGTTCGCGCGCGCATCGTCGGCCTCGAACGGGCGCTCGCCGAACAGCGACTCCCAGGCGGTGACGCAGAAGCTGAACTGATCTGCACGACCGTCTGCACTCTGGCCGCCGAGCAGCTCCGGCGGGATGTAGCCGGGCGTCCCGAGCACCGATCCGTCCTCGGTGAGTCGCTCGCCGAGTCGGCGCACACCGGATCGCTGCGCGGAGAATTCGTCGGAGCTGCGGATCGCGATGTCCGCTGGCGCGCGCGCGAGACCGAAGTCGAGGACGCACACGCCACCATCGTGACCAACGACGACGTTTGTCGGTTTGAAGTCGAGGTGCACGAGGCCGGCATCGTGCGCCGCGGCAAGACCGGCACCGGCGCGCGCGAGTGTCGTCAGGATCTCCTCGACCGATCGCGGCGTCGCCCTCAGCCAGTCACGCAGCGTGACGCCGTCGACGAGCTCCATCGCGAGATACACCTCGCCGCCGACGATGCCGACGTCGTAGACGTGCACGACGTTCGCGTGCGAGAGGCGTGCGAGCGCCTGCGCCTCGCGGAGCAGCCGCTGCGCGCCGACGCCGTCCGGTCGCGAACGTCCAGCGTCGCGGCGGGTCTCGTGCATGAGCTTGAGCGCGACGCGCCGATCGAGCTCCGGATCGTATGCGAGCCACACGACGCTCATGCCACCGGCGCCGAGCGGACGCAGCAGCATGTACCTGCCGAGTGCCTCGCCGGGCCGATGATTTGCGAACAGCTCCTCGCGATCGCGCAGCGCTCCGTGGGCATCGACGCGCCGGGTCTCGAGCGCCTCGACGTCGCCCGCCGTGGCGACGTCTTCGGTCTCACGCGTCACGGGCCCTCATGCGTCGCGCTGCGAAGGCCAGCACGGCACCCCCGATCGCGATCGGGATCGCACAGCCCGCGATCGCCCAGTCGAGACTACCGTTCGCACTGACGACACCGATGAGCCACGGCGAACCGGCGTCGCCGAACGCATGGATGCAGAACACGTTCACCGCGAACGCGATCGAGCGCATCGACACCGGCACCGACCCGACGAGCGCGGCGTTGAGCGGACCGGTGTTGAGGAACAGCAGCAGCTCGGCGAAGAACGCGAGCACGAGTGCGAGCACCAGATCGCCGGTCATCGGCATCACCGCGACCAGCGGCGCACCGAGCAACAGCCCCCAGCCGCTGACGCGGAAGTAGCCGCCGCGATCGCGACGCATCGCGCGGTCGCCGAGCCATCCGCCGGACAGCGTGCCGATGAGACCCGCGACGACAGTGACGCCACCGAACATCGTATTCGCCGCACCGGCGCCGAGCTGGTACTCGCGCTGCAGGAACGTCGGCATCCAGAACGCGATGCCGCCGATCGCGAACGTCATCAGCGTCATGCCGATCGTCGTCACGCGCCACTCGTACGAGCCGATCATCGTGCGCCACGCGACGGCGAGCGGCGGCGGCGGGGCGGCACCGCCTTCGTCGTTCGCGCCGCGCGTGGGCTCGTGCATCCACCACGCGACGATCGCGAGCACGATCCCCGGCGCACCTGCGACGAAGAACGCCGCGCGCCAGCCCCACAGCTCACCGATCCAACCGCCGAGCAGATACCCGAGCGCGCTACCGACCGGCGTCGCGAGGTAGAACCACGAGAGCTTGCGACCGCGCTCCGACGGCGCGAACAGATCCGCGATCATCGACGGCGCCACCGTCGCGTAGCCGGCCTCGCCGATGCCGACGAGTGCACGGCATACGAGCAGCGATCCCACGTCGTCCACGGTGCCGCTCGCGATCGTCGCCATGCTCCACAGACCGACCGACACCGCGACCACGCGACCGCGACGCACGCGATCGCCGAGCCATCCCGAAAGCGGCGCGACCACGGTGTAGACGATCATGAACGTCGACCCGAGCAACCCGATAACGTCGTCCTCGAGCAACAGCTCGACGCGGATCTGCTCCGCGATCGCACTGACGACGTAGCGGTCGACGTAGTTGACGAAATTGATCGCCGTCAACACCGCGAGCACGGCGAACGCAACGCGTGCGGCAGGACCGCGAGAGGAGCGTTCCGAGGTCACGCTCGAATGATCGCCCGAAGAGCTCGCGGAGGGCACCTACGACATCCTAATCGGGCTCGACCTGCGCCGGCGTTCAGTATATGAAATTCGTCACGTCCGAGACAAGCTCCCCGGCGATCCCAACTCGCGAGCTCGGCGTACACCAACGCGCGATCAAGTCGATCGCCACCCGGGCTCCAACAGCCTCGAAGAACGACAAAAAAAGAGACGACCCAATGCTGAACATCAAGGAAATCGCAGCCACCCTCGCAATTCTCGGCTCCGGCACACTCGTGGTGGGCTGCGAGAAAGACGCGCCCGCGACCGAGACCCCCGCTGCCGGCGACACCGCGACCCCCGAGGCGTCGTGTGGCGAGAAGAAGGACGGCTCGTGTGGCGAGAAGAAGGACGGCTCGTGTGGCGAGGGCAAGACCCCCGAGGCGTCCTGCGGCGAGGGCAAGACCCCCGAGGCGTCCTGCGGCGAGAAGCCCCAGTGATCCGAGGCCGATGCACGAGCTCCACTCCCGGAGCTCGCGTGTCGGCGCCTGAGACCATATCAGGCAAGATCGGACGACCCGCGGTGACCTCGGTCTCCGCGGGTTTGTCATTTCTGGCGCACCTTGATGAGGAGGATGACGACGTGAGCGCAGGCATCACTGGCGTGGGGCTCGGGCTGCGGGCCGCGTTCATCGAGCGCATCGAGCGGGGCGAGGCCGACGGCAAGCTCGCGTTCCTCGAGGTCGCGCCCGAGAACTACATGCATCGCGGGGGCAAGGCGCCGCGCCGACTCGCGGCGATCGCCGAACGATTTCCGATCTTGAGCCACGGTCTGATGATGTCGCTCGGTTCGCCGGATCCGTACGACGATCGCTACTTCGCAGATCTGCGCGAGTTCATCGCCCGCTCGCGCGCGCCATGGCACTCCGACCACCTGTGCTGGAGCGGCATCGACGGCGTGCTATTGCACGATCTGTTGCCGGTGCCGTTCACGACCGCGTCGGCGATCCACGTCGCACAGCGGGTGCGCGAGGCCCAGGATCGCATCGGCGTGCCGATGGCGGTCGAGAACGTGAGCTGGTACCTGCAGCTCGGCGCACCGCAGAAGGACGAGCCCGACTTCGTGGTCGAGGTGCTCGAGCGCGCCGACTGCAAGCTGATGCTCGACGTGAACAACATCTTCGTGAATGCGAGCAACCATGGCTTCGATCCGTACGACTGGCTGCGCAAGATGCCGCTCGAGCGCGTCGTACAGATGCACGTCGCGGGGCACGATCGCTGGGAAGAGGATCTGATCATCGACACGCACGGCAGCGACGTACGTAACGAGGTCTACGAACTGCTCGCGTGGGTCGTCGAGCGCACCGGGCCGGTGCCGGTCGTGCTCGAACGCGACTCCGACATCCCGCCGCTCGAAGCATTGTTGGAAGAGGTCGCGAAGATCGACGGCGTGTACCAAGCGGCGGTGCAGTGCTGGCAGTCCCGCCAAGAGGTCGCGCGACATGGCTCCTGAGCGCGATCCCGGGATGCTCGCGCTCGCGGGTGCGATTCGCAGGATCGACGCGCCCGAGAAGGTCGCGAACGATGCCGAGGCCTTCCTCGGCGAGTACGGGGTGGTTGGTGCCGATGCGGCGGCATTGCTCGCCAAGGGCGGCGAGCGGTTCCTGATCTATCGCAAGCTCGTGCACAACCGTCTGCGTGCGGCGACGCGCGAGTCGATCCCTCGATCGGCGGCGCGGCGCGGCAAGGATGCGTTCATCGCGGACTTCGCAGCGTTCATGGCCGAGCGCGCGTGCTCGAGCCCGTACCTGCGCGACATCCCGGCGGAGTTCGTCGAGTGGGTCGTGACGCGGTGGCGGGCGGATCCCGAGCTGCCGCGGTACATCGGCGATCTCGCGCGCCACGAGCTGCTCGAAGGCGACGTGCGCAATGATCCCGACGGCGGCGAGGCACCGACCGGCAAGCCGATCGCGCTCGATGCTGCGCTCGTGTTCGACGGCAGCGCGCGGCTGATGCACTACGACTTCGCGGTGCACAAGCTGCCCTTCGCGACCGACGACCGCAGTGGTCCGCCCGAGCAATCGACGCACCTGCTCGTGTATCGCGACGCCGAGGTGAAGGTGCGGTACCTCGAGCTGACGACGTGGGCGGCGGCGGTGATGGATCGACTGCTCGTCGCGGGTGATGCGGTGCAGGCGGGATTGCTCGCGGCGGCGGCATCGCTCGGCGAGCCGCTCGACGACGACAAGCTCGCGAAGGCAGCGACGCTGTTCGCGGATCTGGCGGATCGCAGCGTGTTGCTCGGCGCGCGCTCAACCGAAGGTCTAACCGAGGTCTAGCCGGTCGCTGCCGCGGCCACTGCCGGCGCGACCACGCACAGCAGATCGCCCGCCGCCATCGTGTCGCCGATCGCGACCGCGAGCCGCTCGACCACGCCCGCCACCGGTGACGCGACCACCGTCTCCATCTTCATCGCGGACAGCACGACCAGTGGTGTGCCGACCTCGACCTTCGCACCGACCGCGATGCGCACGTCGACGGCTGCGCCCGGCATCGGTGCGCCGATCGAGCCCGCCACCGCAGGATTCGCCCGCTCGCGCACCACGACCGTCTTGCTCGCTTGCTCGTCGCGCACGCGCACCGATCGCCCGCGACCGTTGAGCTCGTAGTAGACCTCGCGCGTACCGTCGGCCCGCAGCGCTCCGACCTGCCGCATGCGGATGATGAGCGCCTTGCCGCGCTCGATCTCCACCGTGAACTCCTCGCCGACCTCGACCGGCCCGAAGAACGGTCGCGTCGGGATCACCGACACGTCGCTGTGCAGTTCGCGGAACGCCATGAACTCCTCGAAGACCTTCGGGTACATCGCGGCAGACAGGAGATCGACCTCGCGGATGTGCGGACCATGGGCATCGCGTAGCTGCCGACGCAGCGCATCGAAGTCGAGCGCCGGCATCGTCGCGCCGGGCCGGCCTTCGATCGGCACGCGGCCGTGGAGGATCCGCGTGCGCAGCGGCTCGGGGAATCCGCCGTAAGGCACACCGAGCGCGCCCCAGAAGAACTCGACGACCGACGTCGGCAACGACAGCGTCTCGGCGCGCTCGATCACATCCTGCTCGGTCAGATCGTTCTGGACCATGAACTGCGCGAGGTCACCGACGACCTTCGACGACGGCGTCACCTTGATCACGTCGCCGAGCAATCGATTCGCCGCCGCGTAGGCGCGCTTGATCGCGGGCCAGCGATGCGCGAGCCCGAGCTGCCGCGCCTGGAACTGCAGATTCGTGTACTGCCCGCCGGGCATCTCGTGGAAGTACACGTCGGCGCTGCCGCTCTTGAGGCCCGACTCGTATGGCGCGTAGAGCTGGCGCGCCTGCTCCCAGTAGTTCGCGAGGCCCTGGATCGCATCGAGGTCGAGGTCGCACGCGAGCGGCGAGCCCTGCAGCGCCGCAACGATCGCGCCCATCGCCGGCTGCGACGTGAGACCTGCCATCGGCTCGACCGCGACGTCGACCACATCGGCACCCGCTTGCGCGGCGCTGAGCATCGACGCAACACCGCTCGCCGCCGTGTCGTGCGTGTGCACGTGCACCGGTACCTCGGGGAACGCGTCACGCAGCGCACCGACGAGGATCGCCGCCGCGCGCGGCTTGAGCAGGCCCGCCATGTCCTTGATCGCGAGCACGTGCGTACCGAGCTCGACGAGCTTACCGGCGAGGTCGATGTAGTACTGCAGGCTGTACTTGGTGCGCTGCGGATCCGAGACGTCGCCCGTGTAGCACAGCGCCGCCTCGACCACGCCACCCGCCGCACCGACCGCATCGATGCCGAGCGCGAGGTTGTCGACATAGTTGAGGCAGTCGAACACGCGGAACACGTCGACGCCGCGCTCGCGCGCGACCTGCACGAACTTGTGCACGACGTTGTCGGGATAGTTGGTGTAGCCGACCGCGTTCGCGCCGCGCAGCAGCATCTGGAACGGGATGTTCGGCACCACCTCGCGCAGCCGCTCGAGTCGATCCCACGGGCACTCGCGCAAAAATCGCAGCGCGACGTCGAAGGTCGCACCGCCCCACATCTCGAGGCTGTAGCAGCTCGCGAGCGCGTGCGCGGTCGCGGGTGCGATCGCCAGCAGATCGATCGTGCGCACGCGCGTCGCGAGCAGCGACTGATGTGCGTCGCGCCAGGTCGTGTCCATGAGCAAAAGCGGCTTGTGCTCGCGCACCGCCTTCGCGAACGCTGCTGGCCCCTGGTCGAGCAGGATCTGCCGCCATCCCACCGGCGGCGGCGATTTCGGCACCGCGGGCACCTGCGGCTCGAGGTTCGCCGGCGGTGCGTTCGTAAGTACGGGCGACGCGGGCCCGTTCACCGCAGCGGTCGCGAGATAGCGAAGCAGTCGCTGCGCACGATTGAGTCGCCGCGGGAAGCGAAACAACCGCGGGGTCTCGTCGAGAAAGCCAGTGTCGACCCGCCCGCCGAGAAACCGCGGATGCGTCAGCACATTCTGCAAAAATGGAATGTTCGTCTGCACGCCACGCACGCGGAACTCCGCGAGCGCGCGATGGAGCTTCTGCGCCGCCGACGGGAAGTCGAGCGCGCGTCCGATCACCTTCGCGAGCATCGAGTCGTAGTGCGGCGAGATCTCGGCGCCGACGTAACCCGAGCCCGCATCGATGCGGATGCCGAAACCTTCACCGGGACGGAACACCTCGATCGTGCCGGTGTCCGGCTGGAAGCTGCGCAGCGGGTCTTCCGTCGTCAGCCGGCACTGGATCGCGAAGCCGCGCACGGTGATGCGCTCTTGCACGAGGCCGAGCTCAGCGAGCGTGGTGCCACCGGCAACGAGGATCTGCGTCTGTACGAGATCGACGCCGGTCACCTCCTCGGTGACCGTGTGCTCGACCTGGATCCGTGGGTTCGCCTCGATGAAGTAGTGGCGACCCTCGGGATCGACGAGGAACTCGAACGTGCCCGCGTTGCTGTAGCCGACCATCTTCGCGAGGCGCACGGCGTCGGCGAGCAGACGATCGCGTACCTCGACATCGAGGTTCGGTGCGGGTGCGATCTCGACGATCTTCTGGTGACGCCGCTGCACCGAGCAGTCGCGCTCGAACAGGTGGATCACGTCACCTGTGTGATCGCCGAGGATCTGCACCTCGATGTGCCGCGGGTGCTCGACGTAGCGCTCGACGAACACCGACCCGTCGCCGAACGCCGCGCGCGCCTCGGAGCTCGCGCGTGCGAACGCGTCGTCGAGATCCGCCTCGACACGGACGACGCGCATGCCCCGACCACCGCCGCCCTTCGCGGCCTTGAGCATCAGCGGATAGCCGTGCTGCTCGGCGAACGAGTGGATCGTCGATGGATCGAGGACGGGATGCGGCGTGCCCGGGATGACCGGGACACCCGCACGCTGGGCGAGCTCGCGACCCGCCGTCTTGTCGCCGAGCGCATCGAGGATCTCCGGCGACGGCCCGACGAACGTGATGCCCGCCTCTGCACACGCGCGCGCGAAGTCGGCCCGCTCCGACAAGAAGCCATAGCCGGGATGGATCGCGTCGACACCGTTGGCCTTGGCGATGTCGATGATGTCGGCGATGTCGAGATACGCCGCGACAGGAGCCTTGCCGCGACCGACGAGGTACGACTCGTCGGCCTTGTAGCGGTGCAGGTGCAGGCGATCTTCGTGGCTGAAGATCGCGACGGTGCGCACGCCGAGCTCGGTCGCGGCACGAAAGACGCGAATCGCGATCTCACCCCGGTTCGCACACAACAGCTTGCGGATCGGGCGGCGCGGGTGGGTCATCCGCGATCGAGGGTGCCGCGCTCGGGCGCCGCTTTCAACCGCGCCGGCGAGACCGCCTCGACCAATGGATCGACTGTCGCGAGGATCGGTCCGGTGCGCCCACCCGCAGGTCCGCGGAACGAGCCCGCAGCGACGCGCACGACCCGTGCAGCAGCATCCTCGCCGACGCAGAAATCGAGCACGTTGTCGTCGCTGGTGTCGCTGCCGTCCGTGCGCGTGTCGTCGAAGCCGAGGGGATGCACGGTGCGGCCGTCGGCGAGCTCGATGTCGATCTGCGCGAGATCGTCGGCGGCGACGTCGAGGATCTCGTCGCTCCAGAACGTCCGCACGACCTGGCTCGCACCAGGGCACGACGCCGAGCTCGCGATCGCGCCGCGCACCGCGACGATCCGCGGGCCTTCTTCGTACGCCGACACCTTGCCGGCGGCGCCGAGCAGCGGGCCACCGGCCTCGTCCCAGATGCGATCGATGACGACGACGTCGGTCGGCACGCGACCGCCCGGCTCGCCGAAATCACCGGTCAGCGTGACGGTGCGGTTCTCGTCGCTCTCGCTCGCGGGCGCGAGCACGGCCTGCTCGGCGCGCAGACGCGAGCCGTCGCTCAGCACGATCATGAACGCACCACCGACGAGGCTCGTCGCATCGATCTCGCGATCGAAGACCACGACGATCGTGTCGGCGGGCACGTGGTCACGCGCGCCGTCGCGAGAGAAGTGCGCCGACACGATCGTCGCGCCCCCGGTAGACGATGCCGGTAGCACGGGGATCGCGTAGTCGAGATGCCCCTGCGGCTGACGCCACACACAGCCGGCGAGCAAGAGCACAGGCGCGACGCGCATCCACCCGAGCATAGCGCGACCGGCTCGGTCTATGCTCGGCCCGCGGTGCTCCACCTGCACGCACGGACCGAAGCTAGCTGGGGCACGGCTGCGCTCGCGCACCTGCCCGAGATCCTGCACGACCACGCGCACTGCGAGAAGAAGGCGGCGTCGACGGCGATCGGGCTGGTGTTCCGCTATCCCGATCATCCGCACCTCGCAGTCCCGCTCGCGCGACTCGCCCGCGAGGAGCTCGAGCACTTCGAGCAGGTGCTCGAGCTGGTGCGTGCGCGCGGTGGTGAGCTCGGGCGGCTGCCGCCATCGCCGTATGCGGCCCAGCTGCTCGCGGCCTGTCGGACCCACGAGCCCGAGCGGGCGATCGATACGCTGCTGTGCTGTGGGTTGATCGAGGCGCGAAGCTGCGATCGGATGCAGGTGCTGCACCGCGCGCTCGTGGCCGAGCGGCACGATGCAGCGATCGTGGACCTGTACGAGTCGTTGCTCGCCTGCGAGGCGCGGCACCACGGCGCATACCTCGAGCTCGCGCGGACGCTCAGTCCACGATCGGAGATCGACGCCAGGCTAGACGCGCTCGCGGTGCACGAGGCGACGGTCATCGCGGGCGCACCGACGATGGCGCGCCTGCACGCGAACCTCGGCTGATGCGGCGCAGTCGAGACCCCTCGCGGATGCTCGAGAGCACGCTCGCGGGCTTCGAGCGCCGGGCGGGTGTGGTGCGGGTGCGGTGCGGCAAGGACAATCCGTAGCGCGGGTGCGGGTGGGATGTGATTCTGTCCGGTTCGCCGACAACTTCGACGGATCAGCTCGTCTGCTTCGCCGTTCCTGTCGCCGAACCCGCCAAGGCTTCATCTTGCCTTCAGGTCCGGGGGAGACGATCGTGGCCATGCAACGTTGGCCATTCTCCTTGGTGGTGCTCGTGTCTCTCGCGTGTGGCTCGGACGATGGCACGCCGTCGGACGGCAGCGGCTCGGAGAGCTCGGGGTCCGCCACTGATCCGAGTGCGACGACGGCGACGATGTCGAGCTCGGACTCGGTGTCGGACTCGGTGTCGGACTCGGTGTCGGACTCGATGTCCGCGACGACCTCGGCCGACACCACCGCGACCGACTCGACGCCGACGACCATTGCTCCGACGGACACGACCGAAGATCCGACGACGGAGACGACCGAGAATCCGACGACGGACACGGATGCCGAGACGACGAGCGATCCGTCGACGAGCGGCGAGACCACCGGCAGCGGCGCATGCCCGGCGGATCCCGAGCCACCGGGTGGGAACCAGTGCCCGAACCAGTGCGGCAACGACTGTGCAGACGACGTCTGCGAGATCACGTGCGACAGCCCCGACGAGTGCCAGCAGATCGATTGCCCCGAGGACTTCGAGTGCGTCGTGAACTGCATCGGCGAGGACGCGTGTGACGGCGGCCAGGTGAGCTGTGCGGACCTCGCGTGCACGGTGAACTGCTTGGATGGCAACGATGCCTGCGGCGACATGGAGATCGACTGCGGTCAAGGTGCATCGTGCACGGTGAACTGCGAAGGCGCCGACGGGCCGTGCACGGGCGTCGACCTCAACTGCGACGACGGTGCGTGCACGGCGACTTGCACGGACACGGATCCCGCGCCGAGCGTCGACTGCGGGGACTCGTGCGAGTGCACCGAGTGCGCGTGACGACTGACGACTGACGACTCCGAGGTCGAGCTCGCCCCACCACTACAGCAACGACGCCGATCGGCCCGGCCGCCAGCGCATGCCCGTCGTATCGGCGAGCACCTCGCAGCCATCGGGATCGATCGACCAGCGATACAGCAGCACGCGGTGCCGGATGTACGGCCACACTTTCCAGATGTCCGCGTCGAAGCTTCGGATCGACTGCTCGTCGATGAACCAGCTCATCACCAGCTCGCGATCGGTGTCGGGCAAGACCGTGGCGATCGTCGCGTAGCTGACCGCGTCGAGGAAGCACAGCGCCTCGAACCAACGGCGCTCCACCTCGGTCATGAACCGCGCCATTCGACGCACGAAGCGATGATAGGAGGTCACCGGGCTCTTGCCGGTGGTCCCGAGATCGTCGAGCAGGATGTCGACGAGCCACGGATAGCCGTGCGACTCCTCGAGGATCCGGGTGACGGTGGCGGGATCGTCGACGGATCGCGCGGCGCACAGCTGCGTGACGTCGTCCGCATGGAGCGGACGCAGCACGACCCGCCGTTCGGCGAGCACGGGTGCGAGGCTCCCTTCCCATGCGCCGTCCGTCATGCGGATGTCGTCGCGACCGATGACGACCAGCAGCGTCTCGAACGTCGCGTCGCGCAGCCGCGGAACCAGCTCGCCCACGAGCATGCGACCGAGCACCGTCGACAACCCCTCGTAGTCGTCCAGCACGATCAGCAGGCGGCCGTGGGCCGGGGACTCGCGCCCGAATCCGGCGTCGAACAGCTGCTCGATGTCGAGGACCAGCGAGCGCGCCAGGGCCCGCATCGGTGTGCGGCGCACGTCGTTCTTGAGGGGACGCATCAACTGATCCCAGCGGCGTGATTGCAGCGCCGCCGCGCTACGTATCGTCTTCCAGATCCGCTCGACGTCCTCGCGCGCCTGGTTCGATGCCAGCGCCTTCAAGTCCCGGCGCAGCGTGCCGACCCCCAAGCGCGCCGCGCCGAAGAACGCTCGCGCCGCACCGATCTGTTCCTCGCCGGCGTGGGCCGTGCGCAGCTCGCTCTCGAGCGCCGAAAGGATCTCGTGGTGATAGGCGAGCACGCGTCGTGTTCGAGCGAATGCCGCCCCGGGATCGTCGAGCCGCGCCGCCGCCGAACCCACGAGCCGCTCCACCCACGAGAACACGCTGGTGTCGGCCGGATCGTCCTGGCCGGCGACGTCCGCCCGCAGATAGCCGCGTGCCGCCAGCTCTTCGGGCTCGAGCGCGTGCTCGCACAGTGTCGATTTGCCGATCCCGCCGGGCCCTTCGATCGAGATCGCAGTGACCTTGCCGACCCAGCCGTGGCCCCGGACCCAGTCGCGGATGCGTTCGACATCGTTCTTGCGCCCCACGAACGCGCGCTCGTCCGCGCCGCGTCGTTCGGCGCGGGCGCGCGGTTCTGCGGCCGGCATCGGATCGAGGCGCTCCCCCGTCACCGCGTGATGATGTCACATGAGCGTGGGCGCGTTCCGGCGCGTGCTCGTGCGACAAGTGCGCTGCCGCGATCCTGCAAGGGGAGCTGAGCGCGTGTGCCGGCTGGCGTGTGCCTTTCGTGGCGGCTGCGGCTGATCGCAGCACTCGTTCGGTAACCTACGACGTCGCGGGCACGATCACGCCCGCGCCGCATCCCATGCCGCGATCGTGACGCGGAACCACTCGCACCCCGCATCCGATTTGCTAAAGCCCGCTGGGGATCCATGCGCTACCTCTTCACGTTCCTCGGCCTTGTCGCCATCATCGGCGGGCTCGTCTACGTCAAGTACGCCCAGATCGCCTCGCTCATCGCTATGGGCGAACAGATGGCCGTCACCGGTCCGCCGCCCCAGGCGGTGAGCACCGACGTCGCGGGCGTACAGCAGTGGGAGGCCAGCATCCCCACGGTCGGCACCATCGCGTCGAGCAAGGGCGTCTCGATCAGCACCGAGGTCGCGGGCGTCGTCAGCTCGATCTCGTTCACGTCGGGCGCGACCGTCAGCAAGGGCGCGGTCCTCGTGCAGATCGACGCGCGCGTCGAGAAGGCCCAGCTCGCCTCCGCCGTCGTGCGCCGCGATCTCGCGCTCACCACCGTCAAGCGCACCCGCCAGCTCGCGGGCAGCGGCGCCGCGTCGGCGTCCGATCTCGACGCCGACGAATCGGCCTCGCAATCCGCGACCGCCGAGATCGACGTGCTGCGCGCACAGATCGCCCGCAAGACGATCCGCGCGCCGTTCTCCGGCAAGCTCGGCATCCGCGAGGTCGACCTCGGTCAGTACCTCAACCCGGGCACGGTCCTCACCACGCTCGAGTCGGTCGAGGGCGTCTACGTCGACTTCGATCTCCCACAACAGCAGAAGATCGCGACGGGCATGAAGGTGCGCGTCACGGTCACGGGCCGCACCGACTTCACCGGCCACGGCGAGGTGGTCGCGGTCGATCCCAAGGTCGATCCGGTCACGCGCACCTCCAAGCTCCGCGCGACGATCACCAACGCCGACGACGACTTCCACCCGGGCATGTTCGTCAACGTCGCGCTGCTGAAGAACGAGCAGGTCGACGTCGTCGCCGTGCCGGCCACCGCGATCATCTACGCGACGTACGGTGACTCGGTGTTCGTCGTCGAGCCCGTGCCGGAGCCGGCCGAGGGCGAGCAGCCGTCACCGGCCGCGAGCGCGACGGGACCCGACGGTCAGCCGGTAATGATCGCTCGGCAACAGTTCGTGCGCCTGGGCGAGCGCCGCGGCGACTACGTCGCGATCGTCGAGGGCGTCACGGCCGGGCAGCAGCTCGTCACCGAGGGCGCGTTCAAGCTCCGCAACAATGCGGCCATCTACATCGACAACACCAAGGTGCTGACGGCGTCGATCGACCCGCGGCCGATCAATCGCTGAGGTCGCCATGGCCTTCACCGACGTCTTCATCCGCCGGCCAGTGCTGGCGATCGTCGTCAACCTCGTGATCATCATCGCGGGGCTGCAGGCGATCCGCTCGCTCAACGTCCGGCAGTATCCCAAGCTCGAGAGCGCGACGGTCGTGGTGCGCACCGCGTACGTCGGCGCTGATGCCGAGCTGGTGCGCGGTTTCATCACGTCGCCGCTCGAGCGCTCGATCGCGGCGGCCGACGGCATCGACTTCATCGAGTCGCAGAGCGTGCAGGGCCTGTCGACGATCAACGTGCGGCTCGAGCTCAACCACAACGCCAGCGACGCGCTCGCCGACATCAGCGCGCGCGTGAACCAGGTGCGCGCCGATCTACCGCCCGAGGCCGAGGTCCCCGCGATCGCGATCGAGCCGTCCGACGGCCGCATCGCGGCGATGTACCTCACCTTCGGCTCGACGATCCTCGAGCAGAACCAGGTCACCGACTACCTGCTGCGCGTGGTGCAGCCGCGGCTCACGGCGCTCGACGGCGTGCAGCGGGCGGAGATCGAGGGCGGCCGCACGTTCGCTTTGCGGGCGTGGCTGAAGCCCGATCGCATGGCCGCGCTCGGCGTCAGCCCGGCGCAGGTGCGCTCGGCGCTCGCGACCAACAATTACCTCGCTGCCGTCGGCCAGACCAAGGGCGCGCTCGTGCAGGTCAACCTCACGGCCTCCACCGACGTCGCGACGGTCGACGACTTCCGCCGCATCGTCGTGCGCCGCTCGGGCGACGCCGTGGTGCGGCTCGAAGACATCGCCGACGTCACGATGGGCGCGGACAACTACGAGACCGACGTGCGGTTCTCGGGCGAGACCGCGGCGTTCATGGGCGTCTACGTGCTGCCCAACGCGAACTCGCTCGACGTGATCGCCGGCGTCCGCGCCGAGATGGAGGAGATCCAGGCCGAGCTGCCGACCGGCATGGAGGCCTCGATCGCGTTCGACTCGACCAAGTACATCCAGTCCGCGATCGACGAGGTCGTCACCACGCTGACCGAGACGGTGCTCATCGTCGTCGTGGTGATCTTCTTGTTCCTCGGCTCTTTCCGCACCGTGCTGGTGCCGCTGGTGGCGATCCCCGTGTCGCTCGTCGGCGCGGTGTTCCTCATGATGGTGCTGGGCTTCACGCTCAACCTGCTCACGCTGCTCGCGATCGTGCTGGCGGTGGGCCTCGTGGTCGACGACGCGATCGTCGTGGTCGAGAACGTCGAACGCAACATCCGCGAGGGCAAGACCCCGCGTGAGGCCGCGTTCGTCGGCGCGCGCGAGCTGGTGGGGCCCGTGATCGCGATGACGATCACGCTCGCGGCGGTGTACGCCCCGATCGGCTTCCAGGGCGGCCTCACCGGTGCGCTCTTCCGCGAGTTCGCGTTCACGCTCGCGGGCGCGGTCGTCATCTCGGGCGTCGTCGCGCTGACGCTGTCGCCGATGATGGCGGCGAACCTGCTGCGCGCCGGGCACTCGCAGAACTGGCTCGCGCGCGGCATCGATCGCGCGTTCGAGGCGGTGCGTCGCACGTACACGCGGATGCTCGCGGGCACGCTGCGGGCCCGCGGCGCGGTCTACTCGGTGTGGATCGTGCTCTCGCTGCTCACGATCCCGATGTACATGTTCTCGTCGGCCGAGCTCGCGCCCAACGAGGACCAGGGCGTGATCTTCGGTGCGCTCGACGTCCCGGCCAACGCCACGCTCGAGCAGGTCACGCACTACACGGCCCAGGTCGGCGACATCTTCGAGGCCACGCCCGAGTACGACCACAGCTTCCAGATCTCGTTCGCGAGCGGCGGCTTCGGCGGGCTCATCCTCGTGCCGTGGGAAGAGCGCGAGCGCTCGATCTTCCCGATCGAGCACGAGGTCAACGGCAAGCTCGCGGGGGTCACGGGCATCCGCGCGCCGGTATTCCTGCCGTCGGCACTGCCGAGCTCGGGCTTCTTCCCGGTCGAGTTCGTGATCGCGTCGACCGCCAGCCACGAGGAGCTGTTGCGGTTCGCCGACCAGCTCGTGCAAGAGGCCGGTGACAGCGGTCAGTTCGCGTTCCCGCCGATCACCGACGTGCGCATCGACCAGGCCAACGCTCGCATCGCGATCGACCGCGAGAAGGTCGCGTCGATGGGCCTCAGCATGCAGCAGGTCGGTGCCGACATCGCGGCGATGATCGGCGGCAACTTCGTCAACCGCTTCGATCTCGACGGCCGCGCCTACAAGGTGATCCCACAGGTCGAGCGGATGTCGCGGCTCACGCCCGAGCAGCTCACGCAGATCCACATCACGGGGCCCGACGGCACGCTGATGCCGCTGTCGGCGGTCGCCTCGCTCGAGGAGGGCGTCGAGCCGCGCACGCTCGCGCGCTTCCAGCAGCTCAACGCGATCAAGCTGTCGGGCATCGCGACGCAATCGCTCGACGGGGCGCTGAAGACCCTCGAGGATGCCGCGACGCGCATCTTGCCGCCGGGCTATCGCATCGACTACACGGGCGAGTCGCGGCAGCTGCGGCAAGAGGCCGGCAAGTTCCTGCCGGCGATGGGCCTCGCGGTGCTGCTGATTTTCTTGGTGCTCGCGGCGCAGTTCAACTCGTTCCGCGACCCGTTCGTGATCCTCGCCGGCTCGGTGCCGCTGGCGATGTTCGGCGCGCTGATCTTCACGTTCCTCAAGTTCGCGGGGCCACCGGGCATGAGCTTCGCGCTCACCGACGGGTGGACGACCACGCTCAACATCTACTCGCAGGTGGGACTCGTCACGCTCGTGGGGCTGGTCGCGAAGAACGGCATCCTCATCGTCGAGTTCGCGAACACCCAGCAGGAGCAGGGACTCACCAAGCTCGAGGCGATCAAGGTCGCCGCGTCCACGCGTCTGCGGCCGGTGCTCATGACGACGGTCGCGACGGTGGTCGGGCACTTCCCGCTGACGCTCGTCACGGGCGCAGGCGCCGTGGCGCGCAACTCGATCGGTCTCGTGCTCGTCGGCGGCATGACGATCGGGACGTTGTTCACGCTGTTCGTGGTGCCGTCGGTGTACGTGCTCATCGCGAAGGATCACCGCAAAGCAGCCGAACGCGCGGCACCGGGGTCGTCGACGATGCCGGTGGTGCCACCGGCGGTGGACTGAGTGCGCGCCGGCAGGCTCAGGGCTCGCGGAGCCTCCTAGAGCGCGCTCGTCGTCACAGTCCGGGGCAGGTCGACGACGAAGACGCAGCCCTTGCCCGGAAGATCGTGCACCCGGAGCACGCCGCCGATCGCCTCGACGCCGCGTAGACAGATCGCAAGGCCGAGCCCGAGGCCGCTGCGATCAGCGCCCTGCTGTGCGAACGGCTCGAACATCGAATCGGCGACGCCGGGCTCCAACCCGCCGCACTCGTCCTCGATCTCGAAGCGCACGCGATCGGCCGTCGTCGACACGCGCAGCACGACGTTGCTGCCACCGTGCGTGTACTTGTACGCATTTTGGATCAGGTTGGCGAGTATCGACGCGAGGATCTGACGATCCGCGTGGACGATTGCGGCGGGGTCGTGGACCTCGACGGTCAGTTGGTGACCACGGACCTTGGCCTCCATCATCGCGGAGACCTCGACCTCCTCGATGAGATCCCCGACGACGACGTGCTCGTTCGCGCTGACTCCGGCCTTCAGTCGCACGACGGCGAGCGAGCGCGTGACCAGATGGCTCATTCCGCTCAAGCTCCGACGCAGCACACCACCGGTGCTCCCGGAGATGCCGACACGACCGCTGCTGAGCGCCTCGACTGCGAGCGTTGCGCTGCCGAGCAGGTTGCGCAACTCGTGCGCGAGGTAGCCGAGATCCTCCGTCGCCCGCTCGGCGCCCGCGGCCACGACGTTGATCTCGCGCTGCGTCGTGTACTCGGTGACCGCGTCTGCGATCGCCTCGTCGAGGCAGAGATTGAGCGCCTGGAAATCCTCGTTGTCTATCGCTTCCGCGCGTTCGATCGCGAGCTCGATGATCGACTGACAGACATCGCCGTAGTCGTGGACGACCTGGGCGATCGTGAACCCGCCGCCCAGCAGATCGCTGCCGTGCTTCGTCGCCGTCGGACCGACCCCCGACCCGGTCGGTAGCTCGACACGAAGGAGCGTGCGCGCGAGCTGATCCAAGAACAGCGGGATGCCCTGCACGAGCTCCAGCTCGGTCGGCCGCGGAGCCATGCGCGCTGCGACGCGCGCGCGGCATCGCACGATGATCTCCGCGCGATGCTCGGTCACGAACGCGCTCAGCCTACCGGTCGACATGAGTCCTTCAGGCGACGCTCGGATGCCAACGTGTCGTCGAGAGCCTGCGCGAGCCCGGAGCTCCCCGCCGCCCGCGTGTGCGCGACGACGACCGGTCGTCGAGCGTGACGCCGGGCGCGGTTGCGTGCATCGGCCGTGCGAGTACCCACCGCGACTTGGACCGAGCCACTCGCGCGAATTCCAGGACGCGCGCCGGGCCCCGCTGGACTTTCAGGTGCTCGCCCGCGGGAACAACTCGACCGCGAAGCACCCATGCGCCTGGGGCACATAGCGCAGCACCACGCCGGTCCCCGGCTCCATCCGCGCCCAGTGGTCCGTCGGGCAGGTCTCGATGAACCGATGCACCCGCGTGCGCGCCGCGTCGCGCTGGCGATACGCGAGCTCACCAGAGGGCGCGTCGATCGGCAGGTCTGCCTCGACCACCAGACTCATGATGTCGTGCGCGAACAATCTGCGGCTGCGCTCGACAACGCGCGCCGCAATCCGCGTGCCCCTCGCGAGCGCGGCCCGACGTCGTCGCGACGCGAACAGCAGGATCCCGGCGTTG